>JAESFH010000299.1_pt1 | contig 17792 bp, 17 predicted proteins | sample 9269381 | NCBI WGS metagenome assembly JAESFH01 (sample SAMN14504062, study PRJNA617094) | algae metagenome | isolation source: Aphanothece sp. CMT-3BRIN-NPC111 and co-occurring heterotrophs from well... | place: USA: Clark Mountains Wilderness, California | collected 2010-04-18
CTCCGCGTTATTCCACGCAATGCGCATGCCCTTGCCGCCGCCGCCGGCCGATGCCTTGATCATTACCGGATAGCCGATCTCGGTGGCAATCTTCACCGCCTCGTCAGCGTCGGCGATCAAGTCCATATGGCCGGGCACGGTGGAAACACCTGCTTCCGCGGCTAGCTTCTTGCTGGTGATTTTGTCGCCCATGGCCTCGATGGCCTTGACCGGCGGGCCGACAAAGATAATCCCGGCGTCCTGGAGCGCCTGAGCAAATCTAGGGTTTTCCGACAGGAACCCATAACCGGGATGAACCGCTTCGGCCCCGGTCTCCTTGCAGGCCGCTATGATCCTGTCGATCTGGAGATAGGAATCCTTGGCTGGCGATGGCCCGATATGGACTGCCTCGTCAGCCATGCGGACATGCAGCGCCTCCCGGTCCGCATCGGAATAGACGGCAACGGTGGCAATGCCCATTCGCCTGGCCGTCTTGATGACCCGGCAGGCAATTTCACCGCGATTGGCGATGAGGAGTTTGGTGAACATCAGGCGCTCCTCACAACGGAATGTTGTCGTGCTTCTTCTTGGGCCCGCTCGACTGCTTGTGCTTGAGCGTCGAAAACGCCCGGATCACGCGGCGGCGGGTGCCGTGGGGCATGATGACATCGTCGATGAAGCCCCGCTCCGCCGCAACGAACGGATTGGCAAAGCGCGCTTCGTATTCGGCAGTTCGTTCGGCGATCTTGTCCTTGTCGCCAAGCTCGGACCGATAAAGTATTTCGGTCGCGCCCTTGGCGCCCATCACGGCGATCTCGGCCGAGGGCCAGGCATAGTTCACATCGGCCTTGATGTGCTTGGAGGCCATCACGTCATAGGCTCCGCCATAGGCCTTGCGGGTTATCACCGTCACTAGCGGCACGGTGGCTTCGGCATAGGCAAACAGCAGTTTGGCGCCGTGCTTGATGATCCCGCCATACTCCTGCGCGACGCCGGGCAGGAAACCGGGCACATCCACAAAGGTCAGGATAGGAATTTCGAAGCTGTCGCAGAAGCGGATGAAGCGCGCCGCTTTCTTCGAAGCGTTGATGTCGAGGCACCCCGCAAGCACCAGCGGCTGGTTAGCAACAATCCCTACTGTTTCGCCGTCGAGCCGGATGAAGCCGACGAGGATATTGCCGGCATGATCCTTTTGCAGTTCGAGAAACTCGTTCTCGTCAGCGACCTTCTCGATCACCTCGCGCATGTCGTAGGGCTTGTTGGCGCTGTCGGGGATGATGGTATCAAGGCTGAGATCATCCTGGCCCACCGGATCGACGCTTGGCAGGTGGGGCGCCTTCTGCCCGGCAGCAAGGGGAAGATAGCTGAAGAGGCGCCGCACTTCGAGGAGGGTCTCGATGTCGTTGTCGAAGGCTGCATCGGCTACCGAGGAAATCTTGGTGTGCGTCGAGGCGCCACCCAGTTCTTCCTGCGTCACACTTTCATTGGTGACGGTCCTGACCACGTCGGGACCGGTCACGAACATGTAGCTGGTATCCTTGACCATGTAGATAAAGTCGGTCATTGCCGGAGAATAAACCGCGCCACCTGCGCAGGGTCCCATGATGACAGAAATCTGCGGCACCGCGCCGGAGGCCTGTACATTGCGCCAGAACACATCGGCATAACCGCCCAGCGACGCTACGCCCTCCTGGATGCGCGCGCCGCCACTATCGTTGAGCCCGATCACCGGAGCGCCGTTCTGCATGGCAAGATCCATGATCTTGCAGATCTTCTTGGCATGGGTTTCGCTGAGCGAGCCGCCAAAGACAGTGAAATCCTGGCTGAATACATAGGTGAGGCGCCCGTCGATCGTGCCCCAGCCGGTAACCACGCCATCGCCGGGAATGATGGTGTCCGCCATGCCAAAATCGGTCGCCCGGTGGGTGACGAACATGTCGTATTCTTCGAAACTACCAGGGTCGAGCAGGACGTCGAGCCGTTCGCGCGCCGTCAGCTTGCCCTTGCCGTGTTGGGTGTCGATGCGTTTTTGTCCACCGCCGAGTCGCGCCTGCCGGCGCTTGTCTTCTAGTTCGGCAAGAATTCTTTGCATGGGTTCTTCCAGGATTACGAATTAGAGCGCCGAGGGTAGGCGAGCCGCGGGGGCAGTGCGGGAACCACATCATGGCTAGCAAGCGGCGACGGCGACAGGTCCAACCGCTTCTAAACAGCAGCAAGGACCATCGAAATGCCCTGCCCCACGCCCACGCACATCGTGGCAAGGGCGTACTTGCCACCCCGTAGCGAGAGTTCCAGCGCCGCCGTGCCCGCGAGACGGGCACCGGACATGCCAAGCGGATGACCAAGCGCTATCGCACCTCCGTTGGGATTGACGTGCCCGGCATCCTCGGCCAGACCGAGTTCGCGGAGCACAGCTATACTCTGGGAGGCAAAGGCCTCGTTCAATTCCACGACGTCGAATTCCATCGGCACCAGCCCAAGCAGCGCGCAAAGCTTCTTGGTTGCCGGCACCGGGCCGAATCCCATGACGCGCGGCTGCACGCCGGCGGTAGCGCCGGCCATGACGCGCGCCATCGGTGTCAGGCCATACCGCCTTGCGGCCGCTTCCGATGCGAGGATCAACGCTGCCGCACCATCATTGACCCCGGATGCATTGCCTGCGGTGACGGTCGCGCCTTCCAGCGTGTTGACCGTTTTCAACTTGGCCAGTGCCTCTGCGCTTGTTGCGCGGGGATGCTCGTCCCGGTCCACCACGACCGCATCGCCCTTGCGTTGTGGGATCGTGACTGCGACTATTTCCCTCGCGAGACGGCCATTCAGTTGGGCTGCCGCGGCCCTCGACTGCGAGCGGATGGCAAAGGCGTCCTGATCCTCGCGTGAAACTCGATAGTCAATCGCGACATTGTCGCCGGTTTCTGGCATGGAGTGGACACCATATAGCCCCTTCATTATCGGATTGACGAAGCGCCAACCGATCGTAGTGTCGTGCACCTCTGCATTGCGAGAAAACGCCACATCTGCCTTGGGCATGACGAATGGCGCCCGGCTCATGCTTTCGACCCCGCCGGCTATCATCAACTCGACCTCGCCGGTCTTGATGGCACGGGCGGCCGTGATGACGGCATCCATGCCCGAACCGCAGAGGCGGTTGATGGTCGTGCCCGTTACCGAAACCGGATAATTCGCCAGAAGCAGCGACATGCGGGCCACATCCCGATTATCCTCGCCGGCCTGGTTGGCACAGCCATAGATCACGTCGCCGACGGCTTCCCAGTCGACCGAGGGATTGCGCTCTACCAGCGCCCGCAACGGCACCGCGCCAAGATCGTCAGCACGAACGGCGCCGAGTGCACCACCGAAACGGCCGATCGGTGTACGGATGTAGTCGCAGATAAATACTTCGGTCATTGGTGGTCCTTGCGTCGAGTCGCGTACATCGGTCCGCCGCGCCAGCGCGGGAAGCCATAGCCATGGATCTCCACCAGGTCGATGTCGGACGGGCTGTCGGCTATGCCCTCGTCGAGGATCGCCTGTCCCTCGCTTGCCATCCCCGCCACAAGTCGCTCGGCGATGGCCGCCTTCGGCATGGAGTTGGCTGCCGCCGCGTAGGGCTCCAGGAGGCGGGCCACCTCTGCCGACGGCCGTGGCTCGCGCTGATCCGCGTCATAGTCGTACCAGCCGCCCGAAGTCTTCCGGCCCTTGCGCCCCGCAAGCACCAGGATATCGCCCAACATAGAAGGAACGGCACGGCCCGCCGCACGTGCACTCTCCCGTTGCATGTGGGCGATGTCCAACCCCGCTAGGTCTTGGGCTTCAAAGGGACCCATCGCAAATCCGTAGCCGCGCATCGCGGCATCCACATCCGCGATCGCTACGCCCTCACGCACCAGGAGTTCCGCCAACGCCCTGTAGCGCAGCAGGATACGGTTGCCTATGAAACCCTCGCATATACCCGCTTGGACCGGTATCTTCCCGAGAAGCCGAGCCAAGGCGAAACCCGTGGAAATCGTAGACGGCGAGGTTGCGGGGATTGGAACTATCTCCAGTAGCTTCATGACATTGGCCGGGCTAAAGAAGTGGAGGCCAAGGAAGCGCTCCGGGTTCGTCAATCCTTCGGCGATCTCCCGTGGATCCAGATAGGACGTATTCGTGCCCAGGATCGCGTCGGGCCGGCAGTACCGGGCAAGCTTGGCGAAGACTTTCCGCTTGACGTCCATATCCTCGAAGACCGCCTCGATCGCGACATCTACCGCGGCTAGCAACGTGTAGTCGCTGGTTCCGATGACGCCGGTCTCGAGTGACCCTGCCTCCGCTGCATCGATCCTGCCGCGCGCCACAGCCGCGTTGATGATCTTCGCGACGTTGGCGAGCCCCCTGGCGACGGAGCTGTGGTCTTGCTCCAACAAAGTCACCTTCACGCCCGCTTCGCGCAGCGCTACCGCGATGCCCGCTCCCATGGTGCCGCCACCGATGACCGCTACCGTCGCGAGCCGCCTGGCCTCGATACCCTGCAGACGGGCCGGCCGCAAAGCGGCCCGCTCGGCAAGAAACACCCTGCGCAAAGCCCCTGCCTGTTCGGACGCCCGAAGCTCGAGAAAGGTCTCGCGCTCGAAGGCCATCGCCTCGGCAAGCGGCGCCTCGGACGTTTTTCTCAGCGAAGCCAGGGCCCGGAGCGGCGCCACCGAACCACGCGCCTCCTTCGCGGTCCTGCGCTCCGCCTCTTCCCAGAAGCCCTCTCGCGGCCGTCGGACTTGACGACGCGCGACGGGCAAGGGCAACGGGCGGTCCAGCGCCTCCCTGACAAAGGCAACGGCCCCTTCCAGCAGGTCGCCATCGATGATCCTGTCGACGAGGCCGACCGACAAGGCCTCTGCTGCCGCCACGGCCTTGCCCGACGTGATGAGGGCCGCGGCAGTTTCCACGTCGGCCAGCCGTGGCGTGCGCACCGTCCCGCCTGCGCCGGGGATGATCCCAAGGGTGACTTCCGGCAACCCGACTTTGGCGGCGCTCGAGGCTACCCGGAAGCGACATCCGAGCGCAACTTCGAAGCCACCTCCGAGCGCCGCGCCATGGATAGCTGCGATCCACGGCTTCCTGGCAGCCTCTATGGCATTCACGACATCCGGCAAATGTGGCTCTTGGGGTGGTTTATCGAACTCGGTCAAATCCGCGCCGGCGATAAAAGTGCGTCCGGCGCAGATAAGGACTACCGCACGGATAGCGGGATCGGCATCGAGTTCCGTCACCGCCTCCAGCAGGCGCCTTCGCAAGTCGTGGGACAACGCGTTCACCGGCGGATAGTCAACGGTAACAACGGCGATGTCCGATGTGACATCGATGTCGAGAGACATGTTGATCCTCACCTGCATGGCTACCGGCTACTGCCGAATCGATTGACACGGTCGCTTAAAATCGTCCGACCGTTCGATATATACTGGACTGTGAAATAGAGGTTGGTCAATCTGCTTGCAGGAAGAAAACGACCGCTACGGGCACGATGGGGCTCTGCCTAAGCGAGATTTGCTTGTTCCGTCCAGGCTATCTATACGTTGTTCTTCTCCACTGCGCTTGACAATCAAACAGGTAGCAAATAGTCAGAACGTACGTTCGATGAATGTAGCTGACCATTTACTCCGAGACAACCGATGCATCAAGATACGGGCGCAATCGATTTCCACTCTCTCGTGAAGCCCACGCAGGTAAACAGCCGCGTCTACACGGACCCGGAAATCTTTCAGTTGGAAATGCAGAAGATCTGGTATCGGACGTGGGTTTACGTCGGTCATGTCAGCGAAGTGCCCAACAGGAACGACTACGTAACGAAAAGCATCGGTCCCACACCCGTGCTGCTGGTACGTGACCGCGAGGGCGAGATCCGCCTGTTGCTGAACAAATGTCCGCATCGCGGCAACCAGCTGTGCGCATACAAGCAAGGAAACCGCGCGACCTTTACCTGCCCTTACCACTCGTGGACCTTCACGAACAGCGGCGACTTGATGGGCTACGCGCTGGCAGATGGATACGAGGGTGCATCCAAGGCTGGCGTCAGCCTGGGTAAAGTCGCCCGCATCTCTATCTATCGCGGCTTCATCTTCGGCTCGTTCTCCGAAACAGGTCCCTCGCTCGAAGAGCATCTCGGCGGCGCCAAGGCGGCGATCGACCAGCTCTGCGACAACTCTCCCACGGGCGAACTGGACCTCAAGGCTGGCTTCCTGCAGCATAAGGCCAAAGCCAACTGGAAATTCATGCTGGAGAACGAGACGGATGGCTACCATCCGGGCTTTGTCCATGGCTCGATTTTCGAAGTGACCAAGAGCGGTATCGCCAATCTCTACGGCAGGGACTCCACGGCGCTGACCCGCGACTACGGCAACGGGCATACGGAATTCGACCTTCGCCCGGAATGGCGCCGCATCGACAAGCCTCTGGCCTGGTTCGGCACGACGCCCGAGCGGCTCCCCGCCTACGTCGAGGCGATGGCCACCGCACACGGACCTGACAAGGCGCGGCAGATCATGGTGGATGGCGCGCCGCACAGCATGATCTTCCCGAACCTCTTCATCGCCGAGGTCCAAATCTTCGTTCTGCAGCCGATCAGCGTGGACGAGACGATCCAGCATGTCACCGCGGTTCAGTTCAAGGGATCGCCCGACATCAACAGACGCCTCCGACAGCAGACGATGGGTTCTGTCGGTCCGGCCGGACTGCTGCTAGCCGACGACACCGAGATGTACGAGCGCAATCACCGGGGCGCGAAGATCCGGGATCCGGAATGGATGATCCTGAGCCGGGGGCTTCATCGCGAGCGGCAGGACGAGAACGGCTATGCTATCGCCCATGCAACGGACGAACTGCCGCAGCGCGGCATCTGGCGCCACTACCTCAGCATGATGCAGGAGCAGGGTCAGTGAGCGCCCGTTCCGCGCTCCTGCCGAGGGATACCGATCTGCTGGCATTGGACCCCCTTTCGCTGCAGCATCAAGTGACGCAGTTCCTCTATCGCGAGGCCCGCCTGCAGGACACCCACGACTATGATGGTTGGGAGTCCCTGTGGGAACACGACGCCATCTATTGGGTACCCGCTAACGGGAATGACACTGATCCCGAGCAGCAGATGTCGGTACTCTACGACAACCGCTCGCGCATCCACGTTCGTATCGAACAGCTCAAGACCGGCCGCAGGCACACCCAGACGCCCCGGTCGGAACTTGCCAGGCTGATATCGAATGTGGAGATCGCCGAAGTGACGGTGAACGAAGTGGTGGTTCTCGCCAATGTGCTTATCTACGAAGACAACCTCCGGGGCGAGACCGTGTGGGCGGCGCGCAACGAGTACCGCATCCGTCTGGTAGAGGGCGCCTTTCGCCTGGTGCGGAAGAAAATCGGGTTGGTGAACAATGCCAAGCCGATATTCACCTTGTCGTTCCTGGTTTAGCGGGGTTGAACATGACAGATACGGAAACCTGGATCGGCGAGGGACCTGTTCTGCTCGCCTTCGCTGACCATGTGGCTACTCTCACCCTCAACCGTCCGAACGCGTCGAACGGCATGAACATCGAGGTGATGCGGGCGCTGCACGCCGCCATCATGCAGTGCCACCGTAAACCGGGCGTACGGGTCGTGCATCTGCGTGGCGCAGGCAAGAATTTTTGCGCCGGGGGCGACGTGAAGGAATTCGCGGCAAAGGGAGCCGAATTGCCCGACTTCCTGCGCGAAGTCACCGCCTGGCTGCAAATGGCGATCGGCGCCCTCATCCGTCTGGAAGCCATAGTAGTCGCTGAAGTGCAGGGCTACGCTGCAGGCGGCGGAGGGCTGGGGTTGGTTTGCGCTTCCGACATCGTCATAGCCGGCCAAGGCGCTCGCTTCTTGGCCGGCGCGACCCGCGTCGGCATGGCACCCGATGCCGGAGCGTCCGTCATCTTGCCACATCTGGTGGGTTTCCGGCGTGCAGCCGAGATAATGCTGTCCAATCGCACCATCGACGCCAGCGAAGCTGAGCGGATCGGACTGGTCACCAAGGTAGTTGGTGACGACGAGCTGGCAACAGAGGCAGCAATGGCGGCAGCATTCTACGCCGGCGGGGCACCGTTGGCACAGGCGGCGACCAAACGACTCTTGTGGAATACACTCGATGTCGAGCGCGCTTTGCCTGACGAGGCGCGTACGGTTGCTTTCCTTTCGGGTACGTCCGACAGCCGCGAGGGGCTGGCTGCTGTCATAGAAAAACGCAAGCCGCTTTTCGGGGGGCACTAATGCGTCGTGCCCTGGTCACTGGTGGCGCCAACGGGATCGGGGCGGCCACGGTCACTCGGCTTCTGGCGGATGGCCAGGCTGTCACCTTTTGCGACAGGGATGCCGTTGCCGGCTACGGTCTGAGTGCCCGAACCGGCGCCACCTTCACCGAGCTGGATGGCGCAGATCCCGCCGCGGTCGCGGACTTCCTGTCGTCCGCCGACCCATTCGACATACTGGTCAACAATATCGGTGTCGACCAGCACGCTTTCTTTACTCAGACAGGTCCGGAGGACTGGCGGAGCCTGCTCGCGCTAAATCTCGAGAGTGCATTTGCGTTCACGCGGGGAGTACTACCGGGCATGCAGGACGCCCGTTACGGCCGCATAGTCAACGTGTCCTCGGAGGCGGGGAGGATGGGCTCGAAGGGAGGCGCGGTGTATGCCGCCGCCAAGGCAGGCCTCATCGGATTCACTCGTTCGATCGCACGGGAAAATGCACGCTACGGCATCACTTCGAATGCTGTTCTGCCAGGACCCATACAAACGCCCATGGTTGATCGCGCCGTGGCCGAAGTAGGAGCAGATCTTCTGTCCGCCATGGCTGGATCAACGCTTCTTCGCCGCCTCGGGCAGCCGGGCGAGGTAGCGCATGCCATTTCATTCTTCTGCACTGATGCCGCGGGTTTCATCACCGGGGAGGCACTCGGTGTCTCGGGCGGAATGGGCTGCGGCTGCTGAGTTGCCATCTACGGAGAGTTATCCAACATGACTACCGTCACCTTCACCTGTCCGGACGGCACGAGTCGCAGGATCGTCGCCGATGAAGGGCTAAGTCTAATGGAAGTGGCGCGCAGGGCGAATGTGCCCGGCATAATTGCCGAATGTGGAGGCGCCTGCTCCTGCGCGACCTGCCATGTTTATGTGTCTGCCGATTGGTTCGACGTGGTCGGTGAACCGGATGCGATGGAGCGCGACATGCTCGAGTTCGCCACCGGCGTGCAGTCTACTTCGCGTCTCTCCTGCCAGATCCGCATCACCCCCCTCTTGGACGGCCTTAAAGTCGGCATCCCGGAAGAGTAGACCCGACACCGCTCACAATAGACGCAATACGCCGCAGATTTCGGCAATGGAGACGTTGGCCTCGGGCAAGGCTTCGAAGATCTGGAAATGGTGACACATCCCGTCGAAGACCTTCAGGCTTATATCGCCTCCGGCGGCGCGAACCCGCTGCTCAAGCATGCGCGAGTCGTCGAGGGTTATGTCCAGGGACCCCGCGTGGACCAGTATCCTTGGAAGGCCTTGCATTCCCCCCCAAAGCGGTGACGCCGCCGGCGAGCGGGGGTCGATGTCTCGCCCGAGATAGCTCCGCGCCATGGCTCGGAGTTGTGCGGGCCTGGAGAAAATGTCCTGCGACGCCAGGCCCTCGTAGCTCTCCCCCTGCATAGACAGGTCGAGCCAAGGCGAGATCAGCACAATCGCCTTGGGCAATGCCAATCCCAGGTCGCGAGCCCGTTGCACCGTGAGCAACGCAAGCGCGCCCCCCGCGGAATCACCGACAACGGCATCAGGCGGCCCACCCTGTTGAAGCAGGAAACGATACGCGGCCAAGGCATCATCGGGTGCTGCGGGAAAGCGGTGTTCGGGCGCAAGCCGATAGTCGAAGCCTAGGACTGTTGCGCGAGCGGTGTTCCCCAAGCGCGCCATCAGACTCTTGTGCGACGCCACGCCGCCGATCTGAAACCCGCCGCCGTGACAGTAAAGCATCCTGCGCTCGCCGCGCCCGATCCACGCCGCTTCGAAGCCGAGGCCCGACACCCGCCGCATTTCGGCCAGCTCCATGCCTCGTGGACCGACTTCCGCCAGGAAATCGGCAAACCCCGTTCTGATCTCGGCCAGTGTCCGTCCGGCGGCCCACCCCGCAGTCACTTGGGCCAGTCTGCCACGGATCGGGTCCAGTCGGTCCTCCATCATGCCTCGTCAAGGCGCATGACACGGACCAGCTTTTCCGTAAGGTACCGCTGGGTACCACATCGCATCTTTTCCGGGGCCGAATGCAACGAGACCTTCCCTCTTCAGTCAACAGGACAGAGCTTGCAGCCTCAGCATATAATAGTCCGAATAATCGGTCTAGGAAAATAGAAGAACCACCGACAAGTGACTCTCACTCTGCCGAACCCCATGGGATGCAATTGCAATTCGCAGTCGCGGGTCTTATGTCGAATAAAAGTTCGGTTTTAAGATGGAGGTATCGTGGCCCGCACGCGATCAGCAGACTACGACAACATCCACTCCACGATCCTTCAGCGCGCCGCGTCCATCTTCGCACGCCATGGTTACGCCGCCACTTCGATCGGCGACATCGCGAATGCATGTGATTGCTCGAAGTCGCGGCTCTACCACTATTTCGACGGTAAGGAAGCGATCCTGCGGGACATGCTGACCTCGCACTTGGATTCGCTGCTCGAGCGCTGCCGTCAGGTTCTTTATGGCTCGCAGGAACCCAAGTCGCGCTTCCTGCAACTGGTGAAGTTGCTGCTGGAAGTCTACGCCGTTTCCCGCGACCAGCATGTCGTGTTGCTGACCTGCCTCGACGTCCTGCCACCAGAATCGCGCAACGAGCTGATCGCCAAGCAGCGTGAGTTGGTAGCATATGTCCGCGATGCCTTGGTGCAGCTGCGGCCGGACATCGCAGACAACAAGACCCTCACGCAGGTCGATACCATGCTCTTCTTCGGTATGATCAACTGGACCTACACTTGGTATGCCGCCGACGGGAAGGTTACGCCTGAGCAATTGGCAGAACGAACTGTCAACCTGTTCCTCGGCGGCTACTCCAACCTGTCTGCCGAAATCTAGCCCTTCAGGAGGGCCATCGGATCGAAGTCCGGGCGGTCGACTTGAGCGCGGCTGACCGGTCGGCCCTGCTCGAGTAGTTTGCGGGCGGCCATGTAGGCGCGGCTATCATCCAGAGCGTCTACCGCCAGCAATCGATCCTGCGCGAAATACCAATGTGACCTTCCCCGGGCCGAGGGATGCGCCACCACGAAGTCATATCCGCGGTTCAGTCCGACGATCTGCAGCTTGGAATCGTATTGATCGGACCAGAACCACGGAACCGGACGGTAGGGTCGGCCTTCCCCGAGCATATCGTCCGCCACCACCTCCGCCTGGTCTATCGCGTTCTGAACACTTTCAAGCCGGGTCGGCTGTCCGTCCAAGGGAAAGCAGGCGCAATCACCCGCCGCCCAGAGACCGGCGGCGGAGCTGCGTCCGAATGCATCTACCAGCACCCCGTTCGCACAGTTGACGCCAGCGGCCTCCGCCAGTTCCGTTCGTGGCAGGACACCGATACCGACAACCACGAGATCGCAAGGGATCTGGCTCCCGTCGTCGAGCCCGACGGCCTCAAGAGCCGACCCGCCACTCGTCGACGCGATACCCACACCTTCCAGGATCGTGACTCCGTGATCCTTGTGCATAGCGCGAATGGCGTCGGCGGTCTCGATGCAGGCCACCCGCTCCAGAATGCGCGGCGCACGCTCCACAACAGTCACCGACAGCCCAGCCTTGACCGCTACCGCCGCCGTCTCCAGCCCGATATAGCCGCCGCCTACCACCAACAGCCTCCTACCCTGGCGGAAGGCGGGGCGGAGCCGGTCTACATCACCCAAGCTGCGCAGAACATGGACATTGTCGAAGTTCTCGAAGTGCGGCGGCAGAGGTCTCGGCGCGGCTCCGGTGGCAAGTGCCAGCTTACCCCAGGAATGCAATTCGCCGTCACAGATCAGATTGCCCAGTTCCGGGTCGATCATCTGCACGACGCCACCCAACCTCAAATCGATCTCCTGCTCGCGCCAGAACTCGGCAGGCCTCAGCCACAGGCGCTCGGCCGGCCAGGCACCGTCCAGGTATTTCTTGGACAGTGGCGGGCGCTGGTAAGGCGGAGCAGGCTCATCGCCGTAGATCGCCAGGGGGCCGGCGAACCCCTTTCGCCGTAACCTCGCAGCGATCGCTGCCCCGGCCTGCCCGGCCCCTACGATTGCAATGCCGTTAGCAGACATAGGCGCACCCCATTAGTTGACCGAACGTTCTGATTAATATATCGCTGCATCTGGACTTCTGCAACCTGCAATCATTTTGCAACGTCCGGAACGGAGGAGCAGGCATTGGCGGGCAGCATCCTAGGCATGGGAATTCACCTGCCGCGACTTAGGCTGTCGCGTGCGGCGATGGCGCGGTCCATGGGCTGGCTGACATCGAACGCCGGCTCCGGCAAGGGCACCCGCACCCTCGCCTTCTGGGACGAGGACAGCCTGACGATGGCCGTGGCGGCGGCACGACAGGCGCTCGGCGATCGCAAACGCGATCCCGCCAACCTGCATTTCGCATCCACCACGCCGCCCTACGCCGAACCGCAGAACGCATCGATAGCCCATGCGGCGCTGCGCCTACCTGCAGAGTGTCTCACGCAGGACGTGACCGGCTCACCGCGCGCGGGCCTGATAGCGCTTCAAGCCGCACTCGAGGGCGGCACATCGGCGCTGATCGCGGCAGGCGACGTGGCTACCGCGGCACCAGGCAGCATCGCCGAATCCCGCAACGGCGACGGTGGTGCGGCAGTACTGACGGGCACCGGTCCAGGCCTTTTCCGCTACCTTGGCGGTGCAAATCTTAGCGCACCCTTCATCGAGCGCTACCGAGTCAACGGCAATGACCAGGCAATGGATTGGGAAGAACGTTGGGTGCGCGAGCAGGGTTTTCTCGGCCTGCTTCCCGGAGTTATCGGCAGGGCCCTCGCCGCAGCAGGTCGGGCGCCCGAGGACATCAAGCACCTCGTCCTGCCCTGCGCGATCCCTGGCGTAGTCGCTGCAGTCGCCGAGCGCAGCGGGCTTACCGTTGCGGTTCCCGCCCCGTCGCTCAACGAAAGCTGCGGCGATACCGGCGCGGCGCATGGACTGTTGATGCTTGCGCAAGCCTGCGAGAAAATCCGCCCGGGCGACCTGGTGCTCCTGGCGCAATTCGGTCAGGGCGCAACGGTGCTGGTCCTCGAGGCCGAAGCCGGACTGGCCCGTCTGGCGTCGCTCGTCTCTTCACAGCTAGCGGGCGGCATCGCCGAAGACAACTATCTCAAGCTGCTCGCATTCAGGAACCGCATGGATTGGGACCGCGGCCTGCGAGGCCGCTTCATCGTCAACGAGGCGCTGAGCACTGCGTGGCGCTATTCCGATGCGCTGCTGGGCTTTGTCGGCGGCCGTTGTACCCAGACCGGCCGCGTACAATTCCCGCCTTCCCGCATCGCGGTGGGCGCCGGCATGAATGTCGATACCCAGGAGCCGTGGCCGTTGGCGGACCGCGGCGGCATCGTCGCGACGTTCACGTCCGACCTGCTTGCCTTCTCGCCACACCCGCCCAACAGCTACGGCCTGGTCGACATCAACGGCGGCGGGCGGCTACAGATGGAATTCACCGACCCGGAAGCAAGTGCCGTCAGGCCAGAAACGCCGGTCGATTTCGTGTTCCGCATAAAGGACATCGATCCGCGAAGCGGCTATCGCCGGTATTTCTGGAAAGCCGTTGCCCGACCTTCAGGAGCTTGACGAGAACATGGCCAGGGGTATCAAGGACAAGGTCGCCATATTGTCGATGGGGTGTTCGCGTTTCGGTGAACGTTGGGACGTCGGCCAGGAAGAACTCATGGCCGAGGCATATATCGAGGCGCTGGGCAGGGCTGACATCGAGCCGTCCGCCATCGGTGCGGCGTGGTATTCATCCCACTATGACGATATCGGTGCGGGAAAGTCAGGCACACCCATGGCGCAGGCGTTGCGCCTGCCCGATATCGGCGTCACACGCGTGGAAAACTTCTGCGCGGGCGGCACTGAGGCATTCCGCGGGGCGGTCTATGCAGTGGCGTCGGGGGCAGTGGATATCGCGTTGGCTGTCGGCGTCGAAAAGCTCAAGGATAGCGGCTTCGCGGGACTCCCGATGGCGTCACGGGGCACTCACGCTCCAATGTATCTACCGACGCATAGCAATCCCGGCAGTTTCTCTCAATTGGCGCTTGCTTATCAGCACCACCATGGCGTGGGGCGCGACGACCTCAAACGCGCAATGGCACAGACCTCGGTCAAGAGCCATGCCAACGGCGTCGGAAACCCCAATGCACACCTGCGTAAAACCATCACCATCGATCAGGTCCTCAGGGCCCCTCTGGTCGCCGAACCGCTAGGCCTGTTCGACTGCTGCCCGGTCTCCGACGGCGCTGCCTGTGCGATCGTCACCACACCGGAAATCGCGCGCAGCCTAGGATGCCAAGCGCTGGTCACGGTCAAGGCGCTCCAGGTGGTTACGTCCAATGGCTGGGAGTTCCAGCAGTCGGAATGGCGCGGCTCGTATGTCCACACAACCCGCCTGGCGGCCCGAGCCGCCTATGCCGAGGCGGGTATCGATGATCCGCGCACGAATATCAGCCTCACCGAACTGCATGATTGTTTCTCGATAACCGAGCTGGTGACGCTCGAAGACATCGGCTTGGCTGATCCCGGTACCGCCTGGTCGGCAATGCTCGACGGGCGCTTCAATGCGGACGGCGCCCAGCCGTGCCAGATCGATGGCGGGCTGAAATGCTTCGGCCACCCTGTCGGAGCCTCCGGCCTACGGATGCTTTACGAAGCATGGCTGCAACTCAGCGGACAAGCAGGCAAGCGGCAACTGTCCGGCCCTGGCCTTGCCTTGACCCACAACCTCGGCGGGGCGCCAGCGCAGAACGTCTGTTCGATCGCCATTCTCGGCGCGGAGTGACGGAGAGTATGGCCGTAAAGGTTATAAGCGGATGTGCGGATGGCGTCTTGACGCTCACGCTCAATCGGCCGGACAAGCTCAATGCGTTCGACGAGGAGATGCACCTCGATCTGCGTTCCGGATTGCAACGGGCACATGACGATCCCGAAGTACGGGCGGTCCTGCTGACCGGCGCCGGTCGCGGCTTCTGTGCCGGTCAGGATCTAGGAGACCGTGATCCCCGCAAGGGGGGACCACCCCCGGACCTCGGGCGGACGCTCGAAGTTCATTACCACCCCTCCCTGGGACTGATCCGCTCCTTGGCCAAACCCGTCGTCTGCGCGGTCAACGGCGTGGCTGCAGGAGCGGGGGCGAGTCTTGCATTGGCCTGTGACATCGTCATTGCCGCGCGATCGGCGCGCTTCATCCAATCCTTCGCCAGGCTCGGGTTAGTGCCGGATGTCGGTAGCAGCTTGTGGCTCACCGCGGCTTTGGGGGAGGCGCGTGCAAAAGGGCTCGCGATGACCGGCCAGCCACTCACCGCCGACAAGGCTGCGGAATGGGGGCTGATCTGGCAGGCGGTAGACGACGATGCCTTAGCCGCCGCTAGCCACGCCCTGGCGTGCTCCTTGGCCACAGGCCCGACCGTGGGCTTGGGACTCACCAAGCAACTCATCCAATCCGCGATGTCGAACACCCTGGACGCCCAGCTTGAACTCGAACGTCAGTACCAAACTCGGGCTGGTCGAAGCGCAGACTATGCCGAGGGGGTGACGGCTTTCCTCGAGAAGCGCGCGCCGGTGTTCAAAGGAGGTTAGCCACACAGCAGGCGTCTTGGCAGCTGAAGTTCCAACCGTAACACGGCGCAAATCGAAATCATGTTCGACCATGCATGTCTTTGGACTCCTAGCGGTATCGGACGCCGGCTACAGATGACTGCCGATAATGAACCGTCACATAGCAGACGGCCGGGTAGCTGGCAGCGGGAAACGATCCTGCTTCGCCTTCGGACCTTTCAAGCATCCGGGCTGGACAGGCGATCATCGCCGCCGCATGCAAGGGGCTGGATGCGGAGAACCACTGCCCAGGCCGGTCAAAGCAAAGGTTGTGCCAAGCCGGACCGGTCGGCGCCGGAGCGAGCCAATGCCCGCCGAGCTTATCCCCTAAATAGAGGACAAGCCCGCCGCATGTTTTAAATGCGAGCCGCAGCCTTACATAGCCTCCGACCTTCGTGCGGTCGCCAGCTATCTTGAAGGACCACCTGGCACCGCGTAGCGCGATGGCCGCCATTCCTGTCAAGCCTCTTTGCCGGCTCGCGCCTCGAGTTCGCGCTGGTATTCCTCGTCAAGGAAGCCGTCGTGCTGTTCCGGCATCATGACCGCCATCCGCGACACCCGTACCTCCGAGAAGAGGCCGGCGAGCATGTAGGGCTCGTACCGCAGAAACCGGTCGACTTCGTCCTGGCTCGAATAGTCAAGAGCGAATGCGCTGCCGGTCGTCGTCGTCCCGTCTGCCGCCTTCAGCGGTCCGCCAAAGAGAATGTGCCGCCTATGTGCGATCATGTAGGCCAGGTGCTCCGCCCGAGTCTCTCGCCGCAGGGTCGGCCTTCTAACGTCATCGATGCAGTAGACGTGAAACGCCATTGCCGGTTACCCCAATACCATGGAGTCGTCATCGACCTCTTGGCCCCTCACCCGGCTGAACATGTCGAGCAGGCCGCGCGTGCCGAGCTGGCTCCGCTCGGCGGCCGAGAGATCGAGAATGATGCGACCCTCGTGCAGCATGATCGTCCTCGTCCCGTGCGACAGCGCCTGCACCATCGAATGGGTCACCATCAGCACCGTCAGCTTGTCCCGCTCCACGAATGTATCAGTGAGCCGCAGCACCATGTCTGCGGCACCGGGGTCCAGTGCAGCGGTGTGTTCATCCAGCAGCAGCGCGCTGTTCGGCACCATGCAGGCCATGAGCAGCGACAGCGACTGGCGTTGCCCACCTGATAGCAGCCCGACCTTGTCGTGAAGCCGGTTCTCCAGGCCAAGCCCCAGTTCGGCCAACCGGTCACGCCATCGGCCGATCTGGCCGCGCGGCGTGGAATAGCCTAGACCGCGGCGGCTCGTACGCCGTTCCGAGATGGCTAGATTTTCGAGGATAGTGAGGGCTTCGCAAGTGCCCGTGCGCGGATCCTGGAACACGCGTCCGATGAGTTTGGCACGCTGGGCAGGGCCTTGGCGTGTCACATCCTGACCTGCGACCTTGACCTTCCCCCCGGCCGCCTGCACGTCGCCGGCGAAACAGCCGAGCAGGGTGGACTTTCCGGCGCCGTTTGTCCCGATCACGGTGGCGAACTCCCCGGTGCGGATGGTCAGGGAAAGGTTCTTGATCGCATGGTTCTCGAGCGGTGACCCTGGATTGAAGACGACGTCTATCGCGTTTGCTTCAAGCATTCCCGTTTCTCACCACTTTGGGAGTCTCCACTCTGGACACCGGTTGGCGGACGCGCTTCCGCCGTAAACGGGTCAAGGCGATCGCAACGATCACCAGCACGGTGGTGACTAGATTGAGGTCCTGCGCCTGCAGCCCGATCGCATCGAGGTTCAGCGCAAACGAGATTACCACCCTGTAGATAAGCGCCCCTACGATGCAGCCGAGGGTGGCAAGGAATACCGTACGGGTAGAGACCAGCGTTTCGCCTACAATAAGGGCGGCAAGACCGATGATGACGACTCCGGTACCCAGGCCCACATCGGCAAACCCTTGCGACTGCGCAAACAGGCCACCTCCAAGGGCCACGAGCCCGTT
>JAESFH010000300.1_pt1 | contig 17623 bp, 15 predicted proteins | sample 9269381 | NCBI WGS metagenome assembly JAESFH01 (sample SAMN14504062, study PRJNA617094) | algae metagenome | isolation source: Aphanothece sp. CMT-3BRIN-NPC111 and co-occurring heterotrophs from well... | place: USA: Clark Mountains Wilderness, California | collected 2010-04-18
CCTGGAGCTCGTCAGGGCGGATCATCGATGATTGCACGTCGACGGGAATGTCGAGCCAGCAGGGACCAGGTCGGCCTGAGGTGGCGAGATGCAGCGCGCGTTCGAGTTCGAACCGAATGGTCGTTGGATCGAGGATCAGCTTCGCGTACTTCGTGATGGGCTTCACCATCGAGAGGATGTCCGCCTCCTGGTCGCCGAGCTGTCTCAGGCCGGGCAAATCATACGACGCCATGCATGTCTCGCGTTTGGTTTGGCCAGAGATGACCAGCATCGGCACTGAGTCGGTGAAGGCACCGAAGACGCCGTTCAGTGCGTTGATGCCGCCCGGCCCGGCGGTGACGTTGACCACGCCGAGCTTGTCGCTCGTGCGGGCATATCCTTCAGCTGCGATGGCACTCGCCTGCTCGTGATGGTTGCAGAAGTAACGAATCCTCGGCTCGCGCGCAATCGCGTCGTTCAGGTGCATCGCGCCACCGCCGGTCACGAGGAAAATGTGGCGCACTCCCGCGTCTGCGAGCGTGCGCATGATGTAGTCGGAAAGCCGGACGGCCGGTGGTGATGATTCGCTCATTGGCAGTGGATTGGTGACGCGGGGGCAAAGACTTGCGAGCGGCACTACTAAGCCGACCTTCCCGCGTTGCCAATCGCCAGCGACCGCAGCGGCGGTCGGACCAAGAAGCCGCGTTGACAATCACAGGTCGGGGCCGTTCGCTTTCGCTCCGCGTGCGCCACGGGCGTCGCGGCAGCATGCATCTCCCCGCATCCATCAGCCAGAGTTTCGGAAAACTGCGGCCGGAGATCGCCTTCGCGTTGCTGACACGCAGCACGCAGGCCGCCACGATGCTTGGCGCAGCCGTGTGTGTGGCCTGGCGCCTCAGCCTTGAAGAACAAGGATTCTTCTTTGTGTTCATGAGCCTGGGCGCGCTGCTTCAACTCTCGGACTTCGGGCTCGCCTATGCTGTCTTGCAGACCGCCAGCCATCTGAAGGAAACGGCGGATCCCGCGCGGTTTTCCGGGTTCCGCCGGCGGGGGCACACGATCAACCTGATGGCGCTCTCGGTCGCGGCGTTAACCGTCGGCGTAATTGGTGCCATGATCTTCTCGGCCGAGGGAAGAGCATCGGCGAATGCCGTCGCGTGGGTGGCGCCTTGGGCGACGTTCACGGTGGCTGTGTTCGCGATGCAGCTGGCCAATCTCGAACTGGTCATGGTCGAAGGCGGCAGGTCGGTCGTGGAGGCGTGGCGTGTCCGGTTCGTGCAAGAGGCGATCGGCGGGTTGTGCTTCATCGTCGCACTGCTCGCGGGCGCTCGGCTCTGGAGCCTCGCCCTTTATTCCGCAGCGCGCGCCGTGATCGCCTTCTTGTGGTTACGCCGCGCGGGGTTCGGCGCGATCCAAACCTCACCGCCGAGCAGCCGTTTCGAATGGCGCAAGGAAGTCTGGCCATTCCAGTGGCGGATGGGCCTGAGCACAATGAGCGGGTTCTTCATCTTTCAGGCGTTCAACCCGATCGTGCTGATGGAACAAGGCGCCGCGGTGGCCGGCCGGTTCGGCATGTCTCTCGCGATCATGAACATGCTGATTCTGATCACAACCGTGTGGCCGCTCAGCCAGGTGCCGGAATTCGTGCGGCTGCTGAATCAGCAGGATCTTGCGCAGGTGCGCTCGGCGTTCCTGCGGATGTTCGGCGGGTCGACAGCGTTTGCGGCGTTCGTAGCGGCAGGAGTGATTGCCTTACTCTGGTGGTTGAGCCGCAACAACTTCGCGTTCGTAGGGAGACTGGCGGATCTTCCGACCACCGTCGCGTTGATTGCCGCAGCAGTCGTGCACCATGCGTTTATCGCGTTTGCGGTGCTGCTGCGAGCCGAACGGCGTGAACCGTTGCTGATCGCGAGTGTCGTCGGCGGATTGTTCACTGTCCTGGTGATCTGGATCTGCGCGCGATACGGAACACCGCGGGATATTGCTCTGGCTACTCTGGGTTGTGCGTTGATCGGAATCCCGGTTGTGCTGGCTTATTATCGCGGCTTGATGATGCGGCGACGCGCTGCCGCTCCGGTCGGTACCGCCTCGTAAGATGCCGAACGAGCCCCTACTCACGATCGTCATTCCGACGCTCAACCGCTGCGGGCTGGTCGCGAGAGCACTCGAGAGTGCGCTCGCACAGACATCGCCGAACATCGAGATCATCGTGTCGGATAACGGATCGACGGACGACACGCCCGCTGTGCTCGCGAAGTATGAGGACCCTCGCCTGCGCAAGATCCGGCATGAACGCACCATGTCGGCATCAACTCACGGCAACTTTTTAATTGAGCAGGCGCGCGGAGAATTCTTTCTGGGGCTTTCAGATGACGACTATCTGGAACCAGAGTTTGCGGCGCGCGTTCTTGAGCTGTTCGCGCGACGTCCGGCACTCTCCTTCGTGTGGACCGGATGCCTCATCGAATATGCGAGTAAAGGCGTGCCGGCACTGACCGGTCCGGAAACGGAGTCCGGACCCGAGTTCATCGCGGCGTTCTTCGCCGGAAAGCGTGAGGTCTGCTGGTGTGCCTGCGTCACACGCACCGCAGAGCTGCGGCGCATCGGTCCGATTCCGGAGGGGCAAATCTGCGGTGACATGTTCTTCTGGATCAAGCTGGCGTTCCAGGGCGACGTCGGTTGCGTTCGCGAGCCAGTCTCGCATTACACGTTCATGACGGCGGATAATCTCTCCGCGGGCGCACCGGTCTACGAATGGGGCCGAGAGATGCGGGCGCTCGCGGACGAGGCTATCGGCCTGCATGCGAAGTTCGCCGGGGACCCGAGCGCGACAAACGCGCTGCGGCGCGACTGCGTTCGCTTCGTGGCTCGGTCGACTGCGAACCAGTTTGTGTGGAATGCGATCCGCGGCCGGCCGCGGACGGCGTTGCTGGCGGCGCTCCCTGCGTGCTGGCGTTTCTTCGCGGGTGACCCCTCAGTATGGCCTCGCGTCCTTCTCGCTTTGGTGATGCCGCGTCGCGTGTTGAGAAGCATCGTGCTCGCAGCTGCAGCGAAGCGAGGAGAGGCGAGAACCGCGGCGCGACCGTAAGTTGCGCCGTCGCAAACAAGGGCCGCAGCACAAACCGTTTGTCTCGCTTGGTTGAGCGGGAATGGTTTGCGGAATGAGCTTGAAAGGCCAGGCCGTCTACTTCGTCAAAAAGGTCGCGCACCGCTTCGGCATCGACGTTCGCCGCGCGGCCCCAGACGCGTTGGGCAGCAACCTCCTGGCGCTCACGATCAGCGATGTGCTCGTCCGTATTCTGCTCAACGGTGGGCGCACCTCGGAGTTCACGTTTGTGCAGATCGGCGCGAATGACGGCGTATCGAACGACCCGATCCGAAAGTTCGTGCTTAAGTATGGAATGCGCGGCGTGCTGGTCGAACCGCAGCCGGACGTGTTCGCGCGCCTCCAGCGCAATTACGACGGGGTGCCAGGTCTTGCGTTCGAAAACGCCGCCATCGCAGCCGAGGATGGTGAAAGGGAGCTGTATCGATTTCGCCCGTCTCCCGACTTGCCGCAGTGGGCGCATGGGCTCGCCAGCTTCTCGAAGAAGACCCTCACAGGAAATCTGCAAAACGTGAAAGGCGAAGTGGAAACAATTCGCGTGCCGACGCTATCGTTTGCCAGCCTCGTTCGTAAGCACAACCTCGAGCGAGTGGATTTGTTGCAGATCGATGCCGAGGGATTCGATTTCGAGATCATCAAGATGGTCGACTTCTCCACCGTGAAGCCGGCGATCATCCATTTCGAGCATGGCTTTCTCTCGCAGGACGAGCAGAACGAATGTGCCCGCTACTTGAACAAGCATGGTTACATGGTGAACAACAACGACCTGAACACGGTGGCATATGTCGAGCCGCAGGAGCAGCGGCTTGTTCGCGAGTGGATTCCGGCGCTCTCCGAACGCGAAAGAGAAATGGCATTCGGTCCTGCGGCGCAGAACAGCTGACGGATCGCGACGCAGCTATCGTTGCGTTTCTTTCGTCTGCTCGAGCCAGCCAAGCGTCCGGCGAATAGCCTCCTCAAGGCCGATCCACGCTTTTAGCGCAAGCTCTTCGCCCGCGCGCTGGCACGACGGGACATAACGCTGCGCCGGCCTCGACGCGTCAGCCGGCGTTTTGACAATCACCTCAGTCCCGGGCCTTGCCGCTGCCACCGCTTGCGCGATCTCCCGGAGCGGTCGCGCATCTTCCGACCCGACGTTGTAGGCGCGCGCCGGCTCGCCTTTGAGGAGGATCGTCCAGAGCCAGATCGCGAGGTCAGCAGCGTACAGGTACGAGCGGTAAGGGGTGCCATCCCCTGAGATCTCGATAGGCCGCCCGTGCGACGCGTCGCGAATGAAGTTGCCGATCGCGAAATGCGCATCGAGCGGAAGAAAAGGGCCGACAAACGCAAAACAGCGCGCGACGACTGTCTGCAAACCGTGCTCCTTGTGGTAGCAGGCGCACAGCAGCTCGGCGAGCCGCTTGCCTTCGCCATATGCGGAATCGAACGCGGTGCAATCCGGCGCTCCCATGTACGTCTCGGGGACATGTGTCAGGTCACTCGGCTGACGGCCGTAAATCGCGCCGGAACTGGTTAGCAAAAACCGCGACGTTCCGCTCTGCACCGCGAAGTCGAGCGCGGCGCGCGTGCCTTGCACTACCGTGTCGAGCATCTGCAGTGGCTTCGTGCCGGCAATGTTCCCCGTCGTGTCGGTTGCGGCATGGATGAGATAGTCGAACCGCTGCGGCGCACCCGACCCGAGCTGCGCGCGCACCGCGGTGGTGTTGAGCACCCGCACGTCACCTTCGACAAAGTGAATCCCGAGGGCTGCGCCTAAATGCGGTGCCTTCTGCCCGAACGCATCAGGATTGCGACTGAGCACGAACAGTCGCGCGTCTAACCCCAGCCGTGCGTTCGCATGCGCGAAGCTCTCCAGCAGCCAGCGCCCAAAGAAGCCGGTTCCTCCGGTGATGAACGTGCTGGTGCTCCGGAACGCTTCCCACAGACCCGCAGTGTGGCTGAGGATGTGATCCAGATCTTCAGCGAGGGGATTGCCGGCGCTAAGCGAACTATTCATCGCTGGTCACATCCGATGGTTCATCAATTCTCGACCGCCGGGCGGGTGCGCCATTCGAGAGCTTCGGACAGCTCGCCGCGCGCTCGCAACTCGCCCAGCACGTGTAACCGGATCAAACGTGAAGTGCGAAACGTCGTTCCTCCCTCGAGCATCGGCTGAACGCCGGCAACGACTTCCTCAATCGTGCCGCGGAGCGACTGATTCGGCTGATGGTTCGGAGCCAGTTCACGAAAGCGCCTGAAGTCGACCCGATAGGAGCGCTTCTCTGCCGGCGCCGTTGCCGCGATCGTCAGCTCCGCATCGGGCACGACAGCACATACTGCTTCGGCAAGTTCGCGAATCCGGTAGTTCCATTCATCGGCGCCGGCATTGACGACCGTTAACTCGCCGCCGTTCTCGCGCTGCCGGAAAATCGCCCACTCGAATGCGCGCGCCATGTCTTGCACGTGAATCACGGGACGCCACGGAGTGCCGTTGCTGAGCACTTCCACTTTGCGCCGCAGAACGGCGGACGCGGCGAGATCGTTTACCACGAGATCAAGACGCAGCCGCGGGCTCATGCCGCACGCCGTGCCGAAGCGGAGACACGTGACCGTGAAATCGTCCGATGCGAGCTTCGCCAGCTCGTGCTCGGCGCGCAGTTTCGACGAGGCGTAGGCGGTCAGCGGGTTTGGCGTGTCGGTCTCCGAGCGCGCCGCGTCCCCGCCGCCCGCGCCATAAACACTGCAGCTCGACGCAAACACGAAACGGTGCACGCCGCCCGCTTTTGCAGCCGCGGCAATCTCTGCTGTCGCCTCAGCATTGATCGCCATCGTGGGCGCTGCAAAAGCCTGACCGGCGGGTTCGTTCGAAATGCCGGCGAGATGCACAACGCACTCGACGCCCGCGAACAGTCGACGCGGAAAGTTCCGGATGTCGCCGAAGTGCTGCTCGTTGAGTGCCGTCTCCGGAAAGCGAAGTTCATCGACAAGGCATCCGGCAAAGTAACCGATGTCGAAGCCGACCAGCTCGCAGCCGGGAAACTGCTGCCGAAGGCGATCCGCCACGACCGGGCCGATGTAGCCCATGTTTCCCGTGATGAGGATTCTCATCGCGGCGAAAGCTCGTGCGCACCGGCGCTGTCCTGCGCTCTAGATCTGCGTCGCAAAGAACTCGCCCATCCGGCTGACGACGAACTGGAGCATCTCTTCGGAAAGGCCGGGGTAAACGCCGATGAAGAGCGTCTGCTTCGCGATAATGTCGGTGCCGGTGAGTTCACCGTGCACGCGCCGCGGGATGTTCAGGAAGCCGGGCTGACGCAGGATGTTGCCGCCGAACACCAGCCGCGTTTCGATATTCGTGCTCTCCAGCCACTCCACGAACTTCCGGCGTTCGATGTGGTCGCGCAGGGTGATCGGAAAGCCGAACCACGAAGGGTTCGCCTCCTTCGGCACGTTCGGCAGAATGATGTGCTCTTCGAACGCGGCGAGCTCGCGCAGATAGTAGTTCGCGTTCCGTCGCCGTGCATCGATGAATGCCGGCAGCTTCTTGAACTGCGCACATCCGAGCGCCGCCTGCATCTCGCTGACCTTCAGGTTGTAGCCGAGGTTTGAATAGATGTATTTGTGGTCGTAACCGTATGGCAGCTCGCCCAGCTGCCACTCGAAACGCTTGCCGCAGGTGTTGCTCACACCCGGCTCGCACCAGCAATCGCGGCCCCAATCACGCACCGAAAGAGCCGTGCGGCGGAGCCCCGGCTTGTTCACGACGACCAGCCCGCCTTCGCCCATCGTCATGTGGTGCGCAGGATAGAACGAGAGCGACGACATCGCGCCGAACGTGCCTGCGAGTTTACCGTTCCACGTCGCGCCAAGTGCATCGCAGCCGTCTTCGAGAACCCAGAGATCATGTCGCTCCGCGATCTCCATGATCAGCTCCATGTCGCATGGAATGCCGACGGTATGCGGGATGAAGATGCAGCGCGTCTTCGGCCCGATCGCCGCCTCGATCTGCCGCATGTCGATGTCGTATTCGCCGGGCTGGCAATCAACGAACACCGGGACGAGGCCGTTCTGCACGATCGGCGTGAGCGTGGTCGGGAACGTCACCGCTGGCGTGATGACTTCATCGCCGGGCCTGAGGTGACCTTTCACCTGCTCGCTGCAAAGGGTGGCGATCATCAGCAGGTTCGCGGACGATCCCGAGTTCACGAGAAAGGCGGCCGTCGAGCCGAAGAAGTCCTTCATCGTCTTCTCGAACTGGTTCGCGAATGGACCCGCCGTGAGCCAGTACTGCAGGATGCTATCGACGCCGTGATAGAGCTCGTCCTGATCGAAAACCCGCCCCGAGTACTGCACGCGCGTTGTCCCCGGCTCGAATGCCTTCTTCGCATGGGCGACTTCGTAATACTCGCCGACCAGCTGCATGATGTCGGCGCGGATCGCCTCTTTCGAGCGCTGCGATGTCGTCTCAAGCGTAGGTGTCATGTGGTCTGGTTTTCTGATGGGATGCGCCGGCCGATCGTTAGATACGTCGCGCCGGCGAAAGCCTCGGGTTCGAACATCCGGCGCGCATCAATCAGCACGCGTCCGCGCAACTTAGCCGCGATCTCTGGCGCCGCCAGCCTCGCGTATTCCGCCCACTTTGTTGCCACCACCACGGCATCTGCAGAATCGAGCGCGTCCTTCCACTCCTCGATGAACGTGACGCCGGACCCTTCGAGGAGAACGCGCGCGCCGGGCATCGCCACAGGGTCGTGCGCGATCACATTCGCTCCGGCCTCGAGCAGGCTGCGAATGATGTGAATCGACGCGCTCTCGCGGACATCGTCGGTGTCGGGTTTGAAGGCCAGGCCGAGGACAAGAATCGTGCGTCCCTTGAAGGAGTCGAGCGCATGCTCGAGGAGCTGAATGACCTCCAGCGGCTGCCGATCGTTGACGTCGAGCACTGCTTGCAGGACGGACATCGGTAGTCCGTTGTCGCGGCCGAGCGTACGCAGCGCCTGCACATCTTTCGGGAAACAGCTGCCGCCGAAGCCGCAGCCCGGAAGCAGATACGTGAGGATTTTCGGCTCGATGCGGCCGGACTCGGTGATGGGGCTCCAACGTTCGTCGAGATGAACTCCACGCATTACGTCGCGCACATCGATCCCGCCCACGGCAGCGCAAACATTTGCCAGTTCGTTGACCGCGGAGATCTGCGTGGCAAGCAAGCAATTGTTCGAATACTTGATCATCTCCGCCGTGCGGGTGTTGACGGCGAGCTTCTCGCAATTCCACGGCCGATACAGTTCCTCCAGGAGGCGCAGCGTCTCGGCGTCTTCATGGCCGAGCACGATCCGGTCAGGCTCCATGAAATCTTCCACGGCGTTGCCTTCCCTCAGGAACTCCGGGTTCATCCCGAGGCCGAAATCGCCCAGACGCTTGCCCGATGATTCTTCGATCACCTGGCGGACGGTCGTGTCGGTTGTCCCCGGCACGACCGTGCTCTTGATGGCGACGCTAAGGAAACGATCGCGCGTGCGGATGTATTTGCCGATCTGCCGCGCGACATCGCGGATGTACGTGAGATCGATCCGGCCGTCAGTAGAGGGCGTCCCGACGGCAACCAGCACGATCTCCGCTGAATCAAGAGCCGCCGCGAGATCGAGCGTCGCCGAGAACGTGCCCGCGGCTCGCACCTTCTTCAGGAGGTCGGGCAATCCGTTCTCATGGATGTGCGGCCTGCCTTCGTTCAGGCCGTCCACCACCTCGCGACGCAGATCGACGCAAACGACGTTGTGCCCGCCACCGGCTGCGAGACAAACGCCCGAGACAAGCCCGACGTATCCCGTTCCTACAACTGCGACATTCATGACGCGGAGAAGCTAAACCGCGCCGTCACGCTTCGCTGCCCGTCGGGTTGTCGAGGTAGTAACGATAGGTGCGTGCGAGTCCTTCCTCGAGTGACACCTTTGGTTCGTAGCCGAGCATGCGCCGCGATTTCGTGAGATCGGGACAGCGGCGGTTCGGGTTATCCACGAGGTAATTCTCATCGCTGCTGCGCTGGAATTCCGTCTTCAAACTCTTGCCGCTGACTGCGATCACTTTGTCCGTCAGCTCGCGCATCGAAATCTCCGGCGCGTCGGCGCCGATATTGAACGGCTCCCCGTCATACTTGCTCAGGAGCGCCAGCAGATAACCGGTGATTGCGTCCGAGATATAACAGAAGGTTCGCGTGGCGCGGCCGTCGGAGAGCAGCACTGGATTGCGATCCGCCAGGATGTCGCGGAAGAGATCGGGAATGACGCGGCGGTCGGTGATCTTCAGGCCGGGTCCGTAGTTGTTGAACGGACGCGCGATTTTCACCGGCACCCTATGCGCAGCGGCGAAGTTAACGCAGAGGGTTTCGCCGTAGCGTTTCGATTCATCGTAACAGGCGCGCGGGCCGGTGCAGCTGACGTTGCCGCGATAAGTCTCCGGCGTCGGAATCGAGGCCGGATCGGGATCGCCGTAGATCTCGCTCGTCGAAAAGAAGAGGAAGCTCTCGACCGGCTGCTGAAGAGAATGGTCGAGCAACAGACGCAAGCCGATGACGTTCGCATCCATCGTTTCAATCGGGTGGAGCCGGTAGAAGATCGGCGACGCGATCGAGGCTGCATGAATGATCATGTCGACTTTGTCGATCGTTTGCGGCTGCGTGATGTCACGCTTCTCGAACTGCAGGTCTGCGCGATCGCTGAGCGCCTGGATCCACGGCGGCATGCCGCGCGAAAAGTTGTCCCAAACGTTGAGCTTGCAAGGCTCGGCGAGCGCGCCGGAGTCGTTCAGCGCAGCGAAGAAATGGACGAAGTGCGCGCCGAGAAAACCGGCCCCACCCGTCAGCAGGACGCGCTTGCCGGAGAACCGCTGCACCGCATCGCCGAGATTCGCCCGGACCTCGCCGGCATCGCGAAGAAGATGTGGATCCATCGCTAGCTCCAGACCTTCCAGGGCGCGCGCCGTTCGTTCCAGAGGGAGTTGAGGAGCCGGAATTCCTGGAGCGTGTCCATCGGCTGCCAGAAGCCGTCATGTTTAAACGCGGCCAGTTGATCGTCGGCTAGGATCGTCTGGAGCGGTTCTGCTTCGAGCATCATCGTCGGATCATCTTTCAGGTAATCGAACATCCGTGCGTTGCAGACCATATAACCGCCATTGATGTAGCCGCCTTCCGTCTGCGGTTTCTCGTTAAACCCACGCACGCTGCCATCGTCGTTCAAACCCAGCTCGCCGAACCGTCCCGGTGGCCGGACCGCGGTAAGCGTGCAGATCTTTCGGCATTGGTTGTGATAATCGATGACGGCCGGGATGTTCACATTGCCGACGCCGTCACCATACGTCAGCAGAAACGTCTCATCGTTTGTGAGGTACTTACGGATCAAGCGAATCCGATACGCGGTCATCGAATCTTCGCCGGTGTCCGCGAGCGTCACCTGCCAGTCCTCCTCCGTGTGACGCGTATGGAATTCCACCTTCGGATCGCGCCCCAGATACAACGTCGTGTCGCAGATATTCCAGAGGTAGTTCCGGAAGTATTCCTTGATCATGTCGCCCTTGTACCCAAGGCAGAGAATGAACTCCTTGAAGCCGTAATGCGCGTACGTCTTCATGATGTGCCAGAGGATCGGCCGTTCGCCGATCGGCAGCATCGGCTTCGGGCGAAACTCCGTTTCTTCACGGAGTCGCGTGCCTTTACCGCCGCATAAAATGACGACCTTCATGGGTGCGCGGCACTCTACGGAAGGGTCGTGCTTAGACGAGTTTTTTTGTCGGGTGTGCCGACCTCCGGCGTTAGCTCGGCGCGGCCGGGCCGCCATGCCTCAAAGAGAAAGAACACGAAGAGCGCGACCGCGGGATAGAACTTTGCGGAGATCAGCAGAGTCCACCAACCTTTGGTCAGGCGCGGATCTGTAATCGGGAATCGCCATGCGATGAGGCAGAGCGACAGCGCGGCGACCCAGCGCCAGTGACCGCGGATTTCGCCGCGGAGCAAAAGCACGATCAACAGCACGAGCGTCGGCAGCAGGTAGACGAAATGATGTTCCCACGAAACCGGCGCGATCAGGAACATCATCAGCAGGAAGAGCGAAAATTCGAGGTCGATCGCGCTCGGTCCGACACGCCGGAACCAAATGCGCGCGCCGGCGAGCATCGTCACAGCGATGACCAGCAACGAAAGCAAGGCGATCAGCGGCTTCACGATCGCCGGCCACGCAAGGAGCGGCTCCGAGAAATTGTTCGGCAGGAAAGCGCGCGCGACGAACGAGCGGATGTTCTGATTCCACGGGCCAGGGTGCGCTTCAGCACCGCCGGGCACCGCCTTCTGAAGCCAGTCTGCCCAGATGTTTTGCGGCAATAGGACGTACGATGCGATGCAGTAGCACACGAACAAGCCGAGGGTCCATGCCACGGCTGCGTAGCGCCGCCGAAACACCAGCAGTGGTAGCAGCACGAGCGGATACGTCTTGATCACAATCGCGAGTGAAAGCGGCACCGCGATCGCGAGCGCGTGGGCGTTCCGCTTCAACCCGTGCCAGGTCAGGCAAAGACAAACCAGCAGGAGAAGATTCACCTGGCCGAGATGGAGCGTCACGACGGTCGGGTCGAACATCATGATGTAGACGATGGCTAACGCGCCGGCGGTGGGCGCTGGGGCGCGGTCGAACTCTGCGCGGAAGAGCTTCCGCAGAATGAACCACGTCGCGAAGATCAGGCAGAGGTGATTGACGACCAGCAGCACGCCCTTGCCGGTGTCGTAATCGAAGAAGTGCAACGGCCACAGCACCAGCAGACTTGGCGGTGGATAGAGAAACGGCGGCACCCAGCGTCCGAGCGCGATTGCTTGCGCCGCAAAGGCGTCATCGCCATACGGCGCCTGGTGTTGTTCGAACACCACCTTCGTCGCGAAGTAGAGCGGCGGGAAATCAACGGACGGACGCGACCACGCCTCGACGCCGAATGCGTACATGAACGGCAGATACGCGAAGATGAAGACCCACAGCAGGACCTGGCGGTTGCGCTTTGCAGCGACGGTCTCGGCAATGGGAGCGGGAACGGGATTCATCAAGCGGTCGTGCCTCGGTTCGACGGCGCGTCGAGTCTAACGAATCGTGCCTGCGAATGGCGACGGCTGCCAGCAGTGAAACGCGTCTCGCGTTCGCGGCAGCTCAATTGACCTTGCCGCGACGGAGCCGGGGCGGAAGAATACCGCCAAATGGGTTCCGCTTCTTCCGGAGATCGCGTCGCACTCGTCACGGGCATCACTGGCCAGGACGGCTCGTATTTAACAGAGCTGCTGCTCGCGAAGGGCTACACCGTGCACGGGGTTGTGCGCCGCACGAGCAATGTCGTCCGCTCGCGCATCGAGCATCTCCGCGGCGATCCCGAGATTTACGGCAAGCGTCTCTTTCTGCATTACGGCGATCTGACGGACGGCACGACGCTCCGCCGCATTTTTTCGCTCGTCGAGCCATCGGAGGTTTATCATCTCGCCGGCCAAAGCCACGTCGGGCTCAGCTTCGAAATCCCGGAGTCAACCTGCGAGGAGGTTGGGATGGCGACGCTGCGCCTTCTCGAGATTTGCCGCGATCAGAAGCAGCCGGTCCGCTTTTATCATGCGTCGACCTCGGAGATTTTCGGGCGCGCCGCAGACACCCCGCAAACAGAAGAGACGCCGCTGCAGCCGACGAGCCCGTACGGCTGCGCCAAGGCGTTCGCCACGCAGCTCTTGCGCGTTTATCGCGCGTCGTATGGCCTGTTCGTTTGCAACGGCATTCTCTACAACCATGAGTCACCACGCCGCGGCGAAAACTTCGTCACCCGGAAAATCGCGCGTTCCGCGGCGCGCATTGCTGCCGGACTCGACCAGGAATTGGTGCTCGGCAGTCTTGAGAGCCGTCGCGATTGGGGTCACGCGCGCGATTACGTCGCGGCGATGTGGCTGATGATGCAACACGACACGCCGGACGATTACATTGTGGCAACTGGCGCCACGCATTCCGTGCGCGACTTTGTCGAGGCGGCCTTCGCAGCCGTCGACCTAAAACCAGACGAGTACGTGAAGCGCGACCCGGCGTTCGATCGCCCCGCGGAGCCGGTGCAGCTCGTCGGTTCGCCGGCGAAAGCGGAGCGCGTGCTCGGCTGGCGCGCGAGCGTGGCGTTCCCGGATCTCGTGCGCGAGATGGTGGAGGCGGAACGCAGCGCGCTCCACAACGCCACATCCTAAAACGCTGTGACTTTGGAGCCGGCCCGCCCTCGGGCCGGAGGATAAAAACCGGCTCCACGGCGCGGCGGCCCGAGGGCGGACCGGCTCCAACGCTCGGCGTGGTAGCGTCCGCACCTGGAGGCGCGTTCGTTACGCTTCGACTGGCACCGGCGCGGGCGTTTTCGAGAGCGCGTTCTTGCCGCTGATCTTCTTGTAGAGCGTCAACGCCTGCCCGACCACCTGGTCCATATTGTAATACTTGTAGGAGGCGAGGCGGCCGACGAAATACAAGCCCGGCGTATCGTTCACCAGTGCCTGGTATTTCGCATTGATCTCCGCATTCTGCGGCCGCGGGATCGGGTAATACGGATCTCCTTCCGCGCGCGGATATTCATAGACGATGCTCGTCTTCGGGTGCTGCTGGCCGGAGAGATACTTGAACTCCGTGATGCGGGTGTGCGGGACGTTTTCGTCGGGATAATTCACGACTGGGGCGTCCTGATATTTCTCCACGTCGTGCGTCTCGTGACGGAACTCGAGCGAGCGATACGGCAGCTTTCCGTAGCGGAAGTCGAAGAACTCGTCGATCGGGCCGGTGTAGATCATCTCGCGATACGGCACCGACTCTTTGATCTCGCGATAGTCGGTGCTGAGCTGGATCGTGATGTTCTCGTGATCGAGCATGTTCTCGAACATCTTCGTGAACCCGTGGAGCGGCATCGCCTGATACGCATCGGTGAAATAACGATCGTCGCGGTTCGTGCGCGTCGGAATCCGCGCGGTCACCTGTGAGCTCAACTCCGACGGGTCGAGACCCCATTGCTTGCGCGTGTAGCCGCGGAAAAATGTCTCATAGAGCTCGCGCCCCACGGCGTTGAGGACGACATCTTCTGACGTCTCGATTTTCTCGATCCGCTCGCGTTTTTCCTCGAAGAATTTCTCCAGCCCGGCCGAGTCCAAATTCAAGCCGTAGAGTCGATTGATCGTATCGAGATTGATCGGGATCGGCAGCAGTTGCCCATTTACCATCGCGCGCACGCGGTGCTCGTAGGGACGCCATTCCGTGAACTGCGAGAGGTAGTCGAAGATCTCCTTCGAGTTCGTGTGGAAGATGTGCGGGCCGTACTTGTGCACGAGAACGCCGGCAGCGTCCGGGTGATCGTAGGCGTTGCCGGCAACGTGCGGACGGCGGTCGACCAGCAGGACCTTCTTGCCCGCATCGCGGCCGAGGCGCTCAGCGAGCACGCTTCCGGCGTAGCCCGCGCCAACAATCAAGTAGTCGTACATATCAATGAATCAGCCGATCTGTCGCAATCGGGCCGAAGAAGTTAGCAGACCCGGAGCAGCTCGATAGCGAAACTTACGCTGCCGCCTATCAATCGGACGCCGGCGTCCGAGCAGATGCTTGCGCCCGATTTGGCGGCGACGACCACGGCGGCGGTTCTGTAGGGGAAGCTGCCAGCTTCCCCAGTCTCAGAAACACGGGAAGCTGACAGCTTCCCCGACAGGTGCGGCCAGAGACGCGGCCGAGCGGCTTGCGATTCACCTCCGCGCTTCTACTGTGGCGCGCCGAAAACCGTATGAACGACTATCTCATCTCCGTCCTGCTCGGCGTTGTCGAGGGCGTGACGGAGTTCCTGCCGGTCAGCTCGACCGCGCATCTGCGGATCGCGGAGCACTTCCTCAACATCAGTTTGGAAGACGGTTACTGGAAAATGTACACCGTCGTGATCCAGCTCGGTGCGATTCTGTCGCTGCCGGTGTATTTCCGCAGCCGCATTGTTCAGTTCGTGTCGACGTTTCCGAAAGGCGAACGCGGAGATAAGACAATCTTCACGCACCCGCTCAGCCTCACGCTGGCCGCGTTCGTCGTCACCGCGATCCCATCCTATCTGTTAAAAAAGCAGATCGGGCAGAACCTCGAGAGCCTTCACATCATGGCGTGGTCGCTGCTCGTCGGCGGCATCCTGATGTGGGTGATCGATGTCATGTTTCGCCGGCCGCACGTCGAACGCCTGGAGGACATGAATCTGCCGCGCGCGCTTTGGATCGGCGCGGTGCAAATCCTCTCGGCGGTCTTCCCCGGCACATCACGATCGATGTGCACGATCGCCGCCGGTCAGGTGGCGGGCCTTTCCCGCTCCGCCGCGCTCGAGTTTTCGTTCTTTCTCTCAATGCCCACGATGGTCGTCGCGACCGGGTACGATCTGCTGAAAACGATTGGCCTCGGGAGCAACGATGCCGCCGATGCCGCGCTCGCGCCGGTCGTCATGACGGCGCACAACTGGATCGTGCTCGCGATCGGCTTCGTCGTCTCGTTCATCGTCGCGCTCGCCGTCGTCGCCTGGTTCATGAACTGGGTGCGCGCGCGGGGATTCGTGCCGTTCGCGATTTACCGGATCATCGCCGGCCTCGCGCTCTTCGGTCTGCTCGCGGCCGGTCTGATCTAGCGCACCTGCCAAAGAAGTTATCGCTTCGCGGCGCAATGTGGTAGGGACGCCGCTCTGTCGGCGTAACCCGTCTGCCATGCAACCGGCCCGAAGTTAAGGCGACAGAGCGTCGTCGCTACAACCTGCCGGCCGTGCACGAACCGCACTGCTTCCCGGAATCAAGCTTCCACCGCGGGAAATTTCTTCCGGCAGATCATCTAGCTCGCTCTGCCGCTCGTCGCAGTGCTGCCAGTAGGCAGTTACAATCCAGTCAGACTGGCAACAACAACTCTGCTTTTTCCGAAGAGTTTCGAAATCCAGCGTTGACTCGTTTATGGCGCCTTAGCTATAACGAGTCCTGACCGTGCTTCACATGCAGTTCAACTTCTAATGAAGAAAGAAACAAGTCATGAAAAGCAAATCTGTAGCACAGTCACTGTTAGCGTTCGTCCCCATCGTTCTCGCCTGCGCATTGTTTAGCTCACCTGCCCGCGCAACGAGCACCACTGTGTGGATCTCACCGAGTAGCGGCGATTGGTTTCACGCACCGAACTGGTCAACGGGCGTGCCGAGTAGCACCGCCGACACCTTCTTGAACAATGGCGTCAAGGTGTCGATTGACGCCCCGGGGGCCACGGCCCGGTCTCTGAACGTTGGGGTCGCTGGGGGAGATTTTGGCGCAGTCTTGATCGATGGCAGCGCCGGTGCTTCCGGTGGCACCCTGCACGTCGCTCCCTGTCCTACCTGTGAAGGCACAATCTTTGGACTGTCTACATCGGCCGTGAAGGCGGCGGCGAAATGAGCATCACCAATGGTGGATTGGTCTCCAGCGAAGGATTTGCGTATATCGCTCCGTTAGCGGGTGCAAGTGGCGTGGTGACCGTCGACGGCGCCAACTCCACTTGGGCGCTCTACAATACTGGTAAGCTTTTGATCGGCACCGACGTCGGCGCTAGTGGGAACGGCGGGACCGCTCTCTTGAAGCCACCAATGGCGGAACCGTTATCGTCAATAACGACGCTCTCACCTCGAACGGCGTGGTTGTAGGGACATCCGGCACAGTGACCGGCAACGGAACGGTTACGATAAACGCCACCAGTATTGCGTCGCGGCTGATGAACGTCCACGGCACGCTTGCGCCGACTGGGACGCTTACATTACACAGCTATCTCTCCCTGAACTCGGACGCCACGACGGTCTGCAATGTCACACCGAGGCGGCGGACAGGGTGAATGTATCGTTCGTAGCGTATCTCGGCGGCCGTCTGTCGGTGAACATGGAGGGCACTTTTTTACCCACTGGTGTAAACCGTTATGTCCTTCTTTATGCGGCCCAAGGGCGGGCTCCTACTCGACCCGAATTCGAAAGCGTTTCGATCAAGTACCCGACGGATCAAAATTTCACGCCGCGTATTACCTACGAAGGCAACTACGTTTACCTAGACCTCGACTTCACTCAATAAAATCGGTGCGATCTCGCCTGGGACAACCTGCTTGCGTGCGAAAGCAGTGAAGGAGTCGTCAACCGCATATCACGCCCGGAGGTTGGGTCGACTTGCCGCTAGCCTTTTCCTTTTGGGCGCGGTGATCGCCTCGCCGGGAGGGAAGCAGACGGCGGCTGCCACCGCCGGCAGCCGCGCGTCCTTGCCCAAGGCAGCGGCGGAGAACATTCCCCGGAGAACGTTGACGCTTGCGGAGCGCGTCGCCCACCAGCGAGCGATCGAGGAAGTGCTTTGGCGTCACCGCATTTGGCCGGAAGATAGTCGCGAGCGCAAGCCGCGGCTCGATACGATAGTGTCGCGAGCGCAGCTGGAGAAGAAAGTCGGAGATTACCTGCGGAAATCGCGACTTGCCGCCGAGCAGCGAGGGTCGCCCATTACATCGAGCGAGCTTCAGGCCGAAATGGAGCGGATGG
>JAESFH010000301.1_pt1 | contig 17369 bp, 14 predicted proteins | sample 9269381 | NCBI WGS metagenome assembly JAESFH01 (sample SAMN14504062, study PRJNA617094) | algae metagenome | isolation source: Aphanothece sp. CMT-3BRIN-NPC111 and co-occurring heterotrophs from well... | place: USA: Clark Mountains Wilderness, California | collected 2010-04-18
CACCGTCCTGGTCGAGAGCGAAAAGATCCAGCTTCAGGGAACGGTAGGTCCGACCCTTCTGATTGTCGATTCGGAGGTAGGTCCTGCAACTTTCGTTCGGAATGGATTCGAGCCGGTTGAGTTCGATCCGCAACGGCGGCACGGCAAGATCCTGGGCCGCAGCGTCCGGAACGGGAGCCAATGCGAACGAGACACCCAGAACAACGGCAGCTGCGCGCGACGCCTGGCGAGCGGGTCGATACCCGATCCTCCAGCACCGTCCCGCGACCCTGTGCAGCCCTCGCCAGATTGCCTGTCTCCGGTCTGGATCCTGTCCTTCGGCCGGAACGCCAGCCGCATAAGCGCGCTGAAACGAGACCACGTCCCGCTCGCGGCAACGCAAGGATGCCTTCAGCCCAGCAGCGCGAAAGGCCGGATCCGGGTGGCCCATGAGATCTGGTGCGATCGAGCGGAGGAAGTTGTGCGTGCCGCCGTGAATGGCCTGATCGAGCCAGAGCAGCGCCTCGTCGCTCTTGCCGACCGCGGCGAGCAGGCGGGCCGTATTGTACTGACCCCAGAAGTCGCCCCCGCGAGCAGCCTCGAGATACCAGGCGAGGGCCTGCGCGAGATCCGCGGGCACGGTCCATCCCTCCTCATGGAAGCGCCCGATCATGCCCATCGCCTTGGCATGACCCTGCCGGGCAGACCGATGGTACCATTCGAGCGCACGCCGGGGATCGCGCTCGATGCCCTCGCCGTAGAGCAGGAGGCTTGCGAGGTTGTACTGCCCCCAGGCGGAGCCCCGGTCCGCAGCCTTGCGGTAGCACGCCATGGCGCGAGCGTGGTCGGCGGGCACGCCCCATGCGAGCTCGTAGGATCGACCGACCATGTTGATGCCATCCAGGCTGCCGAGCTGAGCCGCGCGGTTGAACCAATGCAATGCCGCTGACGGATCCCGCTCGACGCCGTGACCGTCCAGCAGCATCTGACCCCAGAGAACCTGCGCCGACCGGAACCCATGCCGGGCCGCAGCCCCCACCCAGCGCGCCACCTCGTGAGGCGGACCTGCCAGCAGCTCCGCCCAATCGGCGGAAGACAGCGAGCGAAGTCGCGAGGCAGTCATCCAATCTACATCGTCGCGCATGGGACCTTTCTGACCTCGTGCTGTGCGCTCGACCGCACGTGGAACACCTGAGGCACCCCACAGTCGCCGGCCGGCGGGAGAGATGGCGTCATAGATACCGCAGCGCCCCTAGGTCAAGTATTATATAAGTTTTTTCTTTTTTGAATGACTTCAATTCCAAACAAGCCATAGTTTATAACTATTATAATCTGCATGAAATCTCTCGTTGCTTCCTCTTTATGCCAATAGCAAGTTTTTAGATGGAATAATTCTAGAACATATTGCTTGCAGGTTGAACTGAGCTTTGAGTAGTGATCCCTCGCACCGACTGGAGAGGGCCATGGCGAGCACGTCACTGTCATTGAGAGACAACATCCCGACCGCCGCACTTGGCGCCGGTGTCGCGGCGACGCTCGGCGCATTCGCGCCCATGGAGGCATGGGCGCAGGAAGGCGATGCCTTGGAGCTGCCGACCATCGAGGTCGACGCAGCCCGCGGATCGCCAGCCAATACCCTCGGTACAGAAACGGGAATCGCGCGCCTGCCCGGCCGTGTGCAGGACATCCCGCAAACCGTGACGGTCGTTCCGAAGCAGGTGCTCGAAGAGCAGAACGTCACGTCTCTCGAGCAGGCCCTGCGCAACGTGCCCGGCGTCACGCTCTCGGTCGGCGAAGGGAACGGCGGCCTCAACGGCGACCAGTTCCGCATCCGAGGCTTCCAGGCCAAGAACGATGTCTACCTCGACGGCCTACGCGACTTCGGCGTTTATGTGCGCGACAGCTTCAACATCGATAACGTGCTGGTCCTGAAGGGTCCGTCATCCGAGGCGTTCGGGGCTGGAACCACAGGCGGAGCCATCAACACGATCTCGAAGCGGTCGTTCCTCGGCAATGCCATTGCGATGGATGGCGTGATCGGCGTCGGCCCGCTCGGGCGCGCGACCGTCGACGTAAACCGGCAAATCGGGGACACGACCGCCGTCCGGCTCAACGCAATGGTTCACGACCAGGACATCGCCGACCGTGACCATGTGTATTCCGACCGGTGGGGCTTTGCCGGATCGCTCGGCTTCGGCCTTGGGACGGATGTCACCTGGCACCTGAACTACTTCCATCAGCACAACGACCGTATTCCGGACTACGGGGTCCCGACCGTGCCGATCCCCGGAACGCAACGCGCCCTGCCCGCGACCAAGTTTGGCCTGAAGCGGAGCACCTCCTTCGTGCGCTCCACTGACAGGGATGTGGGCGACGTCGACATGCTGACTTCCCTGCTGTCGGTGAAGGCCACCGACTGGCTGACGATCTCCAACGACTCGCGTCTAACGTTCTTCGACCGCAAGTTCTCGAGCACGGCCGCAATCTGCGTGGACACCTGCGCGACGGAGTTCCTCAACGGCGGCAATCCCTTGGTGACCTACAGCGCCGGCGGCGGATCGAGCTACTGGCAGGAGGCCTGGGGCGTCCAGAACGTGACGACGGGCGTCGGCAAGTTCCACACCGGCTTCCTGCGGCACGAACTCGTCGCTGGTGTCGACGCGTTCCACCAGGCCGACGAGCGCACCAACGGCCTTGTCACCGGCGTTCGCCCGAACCAACCAATCCGCACGCCCGTCTTCGCCAATACGACCGGCTTCACGATCACGCCCAATCCCCTGAACCGACGCCAGGGAGAGGCGACCAGTCTCGGCCTCTTCGCCAGCGACCGCGTTTGGTTCACCGAGCAATGGTCGATCCTTGGCGGAGTTCGGTGGGACAAGTTCGAAAGCCGCTACCGCAGCACGGTTGCGAATGGCGTGCCCACTGGCGTCTTCAACCCTTGGCAGGAGGCGGAGACCACTTTCGCGAGCCCGAAGGTCAGCATCATCTTCGAGCCGACGCGCGATTACACCGTCTATGCGAGCTATGCTCGCTCCTTCACGCCCCCCGGGCTCTACGTCACCAACTCCACCGGCATCGAGGTGCCGACGAATGGCAACGTCGCCTATGAGCCGGAGCGCAACGACCTCTACGAGGTCGGAACCAAGATCAGCCTGCTCGACGGTCGGCTCGGTCTGACGGGATCCGTGTTCCGCGTCGTCAAGAGTGATGCTCTCGATGTCGATCCGGTGACCGGAGACGTCGTGGCCGGCCCCCTGGATGGCGGCGAGACCCGGCGCGTCCAAGGTGTCGAGCTGAGCGCAAGCGGCAAGATCACGGATGCCTGGACGGTTCAGGCCGGCTATGCGCATTTCGACAGCGAGGTCCTGACCTCCACGACAGCGATGAATGTCGGCAACCGAGCCCCGTTCGTCCCCGAGAACTCCGCTACCTTGTGGACCACCTATGACGTGACGTCCCTCACGGGCGTGCCCGGCAAGCTGCTCCTGGGTGGGGGGCTGCTCTTGGACGACGGGTACTTCCCTGCGAGCGACAACATCACCTTCATCCCGTCCAGCTTCCAGGTTGATGCGCTGGTCTCCTATGAGTACCAGAACCTGCGGGTCGCGCTGAACGGCTACAATCTCACGGACGAGCTGAACTACGGCAGTGCTTTCAGTTCGCGCGCCGTACCGTCCTCGGGCCGCACCTTCACGCTGACGGTGGGTGCCCGCTTCTAAAGACTTCTTGCGGCCGCCTCGCTCTGCGGGCGGCTGCTCGCTTCCACCCCGAACCTTCGAGACAGATCGTGATCGTTCATATTCCCGCCGTGCTCACGGCCGAAGAAGTCTCCCATTGCCGTCAGGTGCTCGAAAGTTCGCCCTGGATCGACGGCAAGGCGACTGCCGGGGAGCAGGCTGCCCGCGCGAAGATGAATCTTCAGATCCCAGAGGACTCGGCCGAGGCGCGCAACCTCGGCGGCCTGATCCTCAGGGCGCTCGCGCGGAATCCCCTATTTAATTCGGCGGCGCTGCCCCTGCGCGTCCTCCCGCCGATGTTCAACCGCTACGACACCGGAATGAGCTTCGGGGCCCATGTGGATGGAGCGATCCGTGCCATTCCGGGAGCCGGAGGCATGCGCATGCGAGCGGATGTCTCCTCGACCCTGTTCCTGACGGCGCCCGAGGACTACGACGGCGGCGAGCTCGTGATCGAGGACGCCTTCGGGAGCCACGCCGTCAAGCTGCCGGCCGGCGATATGATCGTCTACCCGTCGACGAGCGTCCATCGCGTAGAGCCGATCACGCGCGGCAGCCGCTGGTCCTCGTTCTTCTGGACCCAGTCTATGATCAAGGACGACGGGGAAAGATCGCTCCTCTACGATCTCGACATGGCGCTCATCCGCACGCGGCAGGCCCTATCGGACGACGAGCGTGCCGTGATCGGGCTGACGAACTGCTATCACAACCTGCTGCGGCGCTGGTCGGAGCTTTGAGCATCCGGGAGAGGAGCCGTTCTGGCTGGTGTGCCGGTCTGCACTGCACAGAAGCCAGAAGGATTGGACGGGCGCGCCCTGTCGGGATGCGTCTCAGACGTAGTAGACTGCGATCCTTCTGCCGTCGATCGTCTCGATCGCAATGTCCATGCCGTAGACATCGCGGATGACCTCGCTTCTCAAAATTGCCTCGGGCCCGCCCTGGTGGACGACCTCGCCGCCTCGCATGGCGACGATGTGGTCGGAGTAGCACGAGGCGAAATTGAGATCGTGCAGGACGAGCACCACCGTCTTGCCGAGCTCGTCGGCTGCACGCCGCAGGAGCCGCATCATCCCGACCGCATGCTTCATGTCGAGGTTGTTGAGCGGCTCGTCGAAGAGCACGTAATCCGTGTCCTGGCACAGCACCATGGCAACGAACGCCCGCTGGCGCTGCCCGCCCGAGAGTTCATCGAGGAAGCGGTCCGCCAGCGCCTCCAGTTCCAGGAAGCCCAGGGCAGCGGCCGCGTGCGCATGGTCCGCTGCGGTGAGACGTCCCTTTGAATATGGATAGCGCCCGAACTCCACTAGATCGCGCACCGTGAGGCGTGAGGACACCCGGTTGTCCTGTCGCAGGATCGATAAGCGCCGCGCCAGCACATCGGACGGCGTCGCCGTGATGTCGAGACCATCGATCGTCACCGTTCCGGCATCCATCGGCAGGAGCCGGCTCACCATCGAGAGGAGCGTAGACTTGCCGGCGCCGTTCGGGCCGATGATCGAAGTGACCCCGCACCGCGGCAGGCGCAGCGACACGCCCTTGACGACGAGCATGTCGCCAAAGGTCTTGCTGACGCGGGAGACCTCGATCATCGCGCTATCCCCCGGATCAGAAGCGTCAGCAACACGAGCCCTCCGGCGAAGTCGATCACGATGCTCAGGGCGGTGTCGAGCGCGAAGACCTGCTCGAGCACGAGCTGGCCGCCGACGAGGCAGATGACCGCCGCGAGAAAGGCGGCCGGCAGGATGAAGGCGTGCCGGTGCGTGCTCACGACTCGGTATGCCAGGTGGGCGACGAGGAGCCCGAAGAAGGTCACCGGCCCGACGAGCGCAGTCGAGACCGAGACCAGGATTGCGACAAGCAGCAGGACGCATGTCGTGGTGCGGCCGTAATCGATCCCGAGGCCGATCGAGGCGTCGCGCCCCAGGGTCAGCACGTCCAAAGACTGGATAAGGCGCCAGCTCGCAAGCGAGGCTGCGCCGATGACAAGGCCCGAGATTGCCAGCAGGCGCATCTCGACCGTGTTGAAATTCGCAAAAAAACGATCCTGCAGGATCACGAATTCGTTCGGATCGATAATGCGCTGCATGAAGCCAGACAGGCTGCGGAACAGCACGCCGAATACGATCCCGACCAGCACGAGGAGGTGCAGGTTCCGGCTCTGGCTCGACAGGAGCCAGCGATAGAGCGTCGCAGCGAAGACCAGCATCGCGGCGACCTCGATCCCAAACAGGAGGCTGGGGTCCAGCGCCGACAGCCCGGCAGCGCCGAGGGCTAAGACTAGGGTCGTCTGAACCAAGATGTAGAGGGCGTCGAAGCCCATGATCGCGGGCGTGAGGATTCGATTGTGGGTCACGGTCTGAAACAGAACGGTCGAGATCGCGACCGCATAGGCGACGAGTACCATGGCGAGGACCTTGGTGCCCCTGAAGGACAGGACAAAGCCCCACCGGCCCTTCGCGTTCACGGTCAGGAACAGCACGACCGCAAGGGCCGCGATGCCAGCGAGGATCAGGAGAGCGGTCGTGGGCTTCACGCGGGACACATTAAGCAAGACGCTCGCGCCCCCGCAGCAGGATGACGAGGAACAGCGCCGATCCCACGACCCCAATGACGGTCCCGATCGGGATCTCGTAAGGGTGGTAGGCCAAGCGCCCAACAATGTCGCAGGCCAGCACAAGGCCGGCGCCCAAGGTCGCGATCCAGGGCAGCGCCCGGCGCATGTTGTCGCCGATCATCATGGCGACGACGTTCGGCACGATGAGACCGAGGAACGGCAACATCCCGACCGTAACCACGACCGCCGCCGTAATCACCGAGACGATCACGAGGCCGAGCATCATCACGTTCTCGTAGCGAAGCCCTAGGGAGGTTGTGACGTCCCTCCCCATGCCGGCGATCGAGAAGCGATCGGCGGCCGCATAGGCGAGCAGCGCGAAAGCAAAGGAGACCCACAGGAGCTCGTAGCGCCCCGCCAGGACACCGGAGAAATCGCCGGTGGTCCAGGCGTTGAGAGACTGGAGAAGGTCGAACCGGTAGGCCAGGAAGGTCGTGACCGCGCCGACGACCCCGCCGAGCGTGATGCCGACAAGGGGGACGATGAGGGCGGAGCGTAGGGGGATGAGCGCGAGGATCCGCAGGAACAGCGCCGTCCCGGCGAGCGCGAACGCTGCCGCGACCGACATCTTGGCAGCGAGCGGCCAGTTGGGCGCGACGAGCGTCACGAGCAGGAGGCCGAGGCTCGCCGATTCCACGGTGCCGGCGGTCGAGGGCTCGACAAAGCGGTTCTGGACCAGCATCTGCATGATCATCCCCGCGATCGCCATCGAGAGGCCTGCCAGGACGAGCGCCGCCGTCCGCGGGATGCGGGAGACAAGGAGGACCTGCGCGACCGCCCCGTCCGCTTCGCCTCGCAGCAGCGACAGAACGGATACGTCGCTGGCGCCGACGAGAAGGCTGACGCCCGCGAGGGCTGCGAGCGCGACCAGAGCAGTCAGGAGGCGGATCACGGGCGACCGGGGATGCTGGGGCAGTGCGAGTGCATAAAGTGGCGCGCCCGCAGACGAGCGAACGGTCGCTCCGCGAGGTGGCTCGACGGCAGCTGCGGCATCACCGCTTGCGGAACGCCGCGGCGAGCTGATCGACGCTCGCCTGCAGGGAGCTGACGCCGCCGCCAACGAGGTACCAATTTACCGGATCGAGGTAGACGACCTGGCCCTTCTTCCAAGCCTTCGTCTGGGCGACGAGGTCGTTCTCCAGCACGCGCTTCGCGGCGCCGCCCGCGCGGCCCACGACCGCATCCCGGTCGATCACGAACAGCCAGTCCGGATCCGTCTCGAGGATGAACTCAGGGGAAATCGCCTGGCCGTGGTTCGTGGTCGCCAGGTTCTCCACCGCGGGCACGACGCCGAAACCGGTGTGCAGCACGCCGAAGCGTGACCCCGGGCCGTAAGCGCTCATCTTGCCGCCCGTGGTGAGGACGAGGAGGCCCTTGCCGGCCCCGGCGGTGGTCTGGCGCAGCTCCGCCATGGAGGCGTCAAGCTTGGCGAGAAGGGCGTCGGCCCGCGCCTCCTTGCCGAAGATCTGCGCAAGGGTGCGGGTGTTGCGGGCGACGCTCGCCACGTAGTCCTTCGGGTCAGTCGCGAGATCGATCGTCGGGGCGATCTTCCCGAGCTCGGTGTACTTGGCGCTCGACCGGCCTCCCACGATGATGAGGTCGGGTTCAGCCGCGTTGACGGCCTCGTAATTCGGCTCGAACAGGGTCCCGATCTTCTCGTAGGACCCGGCTCCGTATTTTGCGAACTGCGGCGGGAACTGCGCATTCGGTACGCCCGCGACCTCGACTCCAAGGGCATCGAGGATGTCGAGGGCAGCGAGGTCGAAGGCTAGCACTTTCGCGGGCTTGGCACGGAGCGTGGTCTCGCCTCGTGCATGCTGCACCTTGATATCCTGCGCAATCGCAGCGCCGGTCGCCATGCCGAGGAGCCATGCAGCAGACAGCGCGGCAACGAGGGGACGGAAGGCACGAATCGTCAGACCGGTCACGGCGTTGGTCTCCAGTACTTGGCAGGGGAAGCGCGATGCAGACAGGGTGTCGGCGGTCAGGAGCCCTCAATCATCGACGTGGTCGTGACCGCCGATGCGGCCGGGACGCCAGTATCCTTCAGACGAGATCTGATCCCTCGCAAGGCCGCGGGCGAGCAACGTCCGCCGCTGCCGGCGGACGTTGCTTGTCTCGCCGACGATGTAGGCGTGCCCCCGTCCGGGCGGCAGATCAAGGTCGCGGACGATGACATCCATGCGTTCGCTTGGGCCGGCCGGCGCACCGTTGCGATGGACCCAGGTCACGCGGGCATCAGCCAGCGCTGGTAGCAGAATCTCGCCGCTCCGGTCGGCGACCTCGATGTAGACGAGGGCACGCGCACCGGCGGGCATGGTCTCCAGGATGTGCGCGATGGCCGGGAGACCGGTCTCGTCGCCCGTAAACAGGTGCCAGTCGGCACCGTCGCGCAGCACTGTCCCGCCGCGCGGGCCCCGTGCCTCGATGCGATCGCCGGGCCTCACCGTCCGAGCCCAGTTCGGACCGGGCGTATCGCCGTGAAGGACGAAGTCGATGCTGAGCGTTCCGGCGGCACGGTCGAACCCGCGGATCGTGTAGTCGCGCAGGCCCGTCCCGCTACCGGACACGGGAATCATCAGCACGAGCGCCTGACCCGGCTTGTAGGCAAAGTCGTTGAGATCGCGTGCCGTGAGGAGAACCCGGCGCATGCGCGGCTCGACGTCGAAGCTGCCGACGACGGAAAGGTCCCAGGTGCGGAGCGGCGGTCGCTGGAGTGGCTTGCGCTCGATGGCGTCGGCACTGAGGCTCATGGCATCTCCTTGAGCGCCCCCGGCATGATCCGGAAGGCACGGGCTGCCTCCTCCGATGGTGCAGCACATCGGGCTACGCCGGAGATGGGGCGACAGGTTCGGTTCACCGCAAGTATCAGATCGTCTCGCGCAGTGGCAATCCAGAAACCTAAGATTGGATTTGATCTAAAGAGCGTTCTTCATGGCTGTAAATGAAACAAAATGACGCTTTATTAGAATTGTTACAGATAGAGACTCCGAAATTTTTTTACCTATGTCTGATCAAATTCTCCGAATGTTCTCACTCGCTCTCCACAGATTGGAATGATTTAAGATCACCGCTTCTTTATATTTGATCTAAACAGCTTCGCCCCACTTGCGCCGGTTGAGGTCAGGGGTTACCACATCGGAGGTCCGCATCATCCCAAAGAAACGTGCCCGAGTTCACTTCAAAACCCGATCCGACTCTTCCGTCTCCCGGCGGGAGCGCCTCCGTTCATCGCGGCTGTCCGCTGTCGGATCTGCGCGACAAGCTTCGGCGGGTGGGCCTTCGTCCGACGCGCCAGCGGGTGAGCTTGGGCTGGCTTCTGTTCGCCAAGGGCGACCGGCACATCACGGCCGAGATGCTGTTCGAGGAGGCGACGCAGTCCCGGGTGCCGGTCTCGCTCGCGACCGTCTACAACACGCTGCATCAGTTCACGGAAGCGGGGCTCCTGCGCCAGCTCGCGGTGGACGGCACCAAGGCCTACTTCGACACCAATCCCACCGAGCACCACCACTTCTTCCTCGAGGAGGAGGGCACCCTCATCGACATGCCCTCCGACGGCGTCGCGGTCGGCCAGCTGCCCGAGCCCCCGCCCGGAATGGAGGTCGCCGGCGTCGAGGTCATCGTGAGACTGAGACCGAAGCGAAGATGACGGTGCTTCGCTTCGAAGCAGACGCGCGCATAGGAGAGCCGTCTGCATCGGGTCAGGTTGAGACCTGACACCAGTCACGCGGAATGTCTGCTTTCGCTATGCGGACGCCGAAAGCCGCCGGGCCGCTTCCGGTTGCAACCGGCTGTACGGCTTTGCGCCCATCTGAGGGCGTTTGCGACAGGTAGTACGGTCATCCGTGGGCCGGTTGTGATCGCCTAAAAAGGGACGAGCAGAGGGTGACGTTGCGTCACCGAGCGCCTAAGAAGTGGGTCCGACGAGGGCTCCGATTTGCTCACCTGCCGCCTTACCTCACGAGGACTCCCAGCCTGTTGCGCCCTGATGTTGGGTCTTGGCATGCTCATTGGCCCCGCATCGTCTGCTCCAGTGGATGACGTGGAGGCGGTACTTTCCGCACTGCCACTGCCCCCCGACATCGAGCCACCCACTGAAGCAAGTCTCAAACACGGGCCTCCGCCCAAAAAGCTCGTGCTTGGCAAACCAGTCGCAGACGGAGACCTGCGGTCCGGCTTCGGCATGCGGCGCCACCCGATCCTCCGCTCCTCCAGGATGCACACCGGCGTCGACTGGTCGGCCCGCTTTGGTGCCTCTATCCTGGCAGCGGGTGACGGCACCGTAATCATGGCGAACTGGGCAGCAGGGTACGGCCGGCGCGTCGAGATCCAGCATCAGGACGGGGTTGTCACGGCTTACGCTCACATGTCCCGCTTTGGCACAGACATCGCACCAGGGACATGGGTACGTCAGGGGCAGGTGATCGGGTTTGTGGGCAGCTCGGGCCTCTCCACGGGCCCGCACCTGCACTACGAGGTGCTGGTCAACGGTCAATTCGTCGATTCCATGGACATCTATGTGCCGGGAGGGGCGAGCGTCGCGGCAAGGGTAGAGCAGACAACCTCATCCGCCGAGCGGGTTGCCGCACTCCAGACCCAGCAGGGCCCTGCAACAAAGTCCTCGCCCACCCTGCCAGCCCCGCCCGAGCAGCTCTCCCCAAAGTTGGTTCCGGCAGTGAACCATACCCCTGTTCGGCGAGCTGCAACTGGAGCCAACCGGCCCTCCAAACTCGACGAGAAGTGGGCTGAGCATGAGACGCGGATGAGGTCGATCCAGTCCAAGGTCACGGCTTCAACATTGATGATCATGCGCTGACTTTCGCCGGCGCGCTGCCAGCAACCGTGTTCGAGCTGCGCACCGGTCAGTGCCGCTCCCCCATCGGTGGCCCGGCAGAGCCTGGCGCCAATGTCGGTCCAGATAGCGGAGACGGTGCCTATCAGGGTTCACGCTGCCCGCGGCGCGGTTGCCCGATATCATTGGACTACGTCCTGAGCCGGAGCCGTGCGATCTCTAAGATGGCGCGTGTGAGCCCATTGAGGAGGTGCCCTCCGAGACGGGCGCACTGCCAATGAGGCTCCACGTCGAGTGTTGTCCCTAGCGGGAGTGCGACAAGCTCTCCGGCCTGCAAGTGCTCCTGAACGAGAGGCACGGGGTTTATCGCAGAGTGCCGCTTGTGTGACCGCCACACAGAGCCCGGCGTATGAAGCTCACGGGTGTACCAGCGCCGTGTGGCCGCACCGTGCTAACCTCGATCCCCCAGAAGCATTACCATCGCTGCGTAACCGCGCGAGCGTGCATGCTGCAGGGGGGTGACGCCCGCTCGATCCGCGATCTCTGTGTTCGCACCGGCCGCCACAAGGGCGCGAACGGTCTCCACATGGCGTGGCCCGCCGTCGCCCAGGATCACGGCCTCAATCAGAGCCGTCCAGCCCAGGTTATTGATATGGTCGAGCGGGGCGCCGGCCCGGGCGAGTTCGCGCACGACACCATCGTGTCCGAGATGGGCGGCAGCAATCAGAGCCGTGCCGTCGTAGATGCTGGTGATCAGCTTCGCGCTCGCCCCAGCGGCCAGCAGCGCGCGGAGCGTCGGCACATCGTCCCGTACCGCCGCAATGGTGACGGCATCGTACCGCTGACGGTCGAGCAGGGCGGGATCGGCGCCGACCTCGATCAGCGCGCGCGCCGCCGACCCATGCCCTTGGAAGGCCGCGACGTGAAGCGGCGTGCGTCCGTTGCCATCGCGGGCGTTGAGGTCGGCTCCCTCGCGTGCGAGACGTCGAATGACGTCGACGCTGCCCTGAGCCGCTGCCGCGTGCAGGCCGCGATAAGCCGAGAGCTCCGCCCCATTGGGCGCTGTCTGCGCCGATGCGGCGCTGGGCGCAAGGCCGGTGCCTAGAAGCAGGATGAGCGCGACCGTTCTCAACATGGTGGGCCTCCAAAAGGAACTAGGGCCGGCGGCGGACGCCGACCCCGCTTGGCTGCCTCAGGACTTTAGCTTTGCCTGTACCTTCGCGATGCCGGCATTGGCGCATTCCTCGTCGACGTGCCCGCCGGGAGCGCCGCCGACGCCGACCGCGCCGATCACCTCGTCACCGACCTTCACGGGCACCCCGCCGCCCAGCAGAAGGAAACCTTCGATGGAGGCGAGATGACGAGCGGCCGGGTTCTTCTCGGCGTTCTCCATGATCGCCGTCGTGGTGTTGCGGGCGGATGCCGCCGTGAACGCCTTGGCGCGGCTCGCTTCGACCGTATGGGGGCCGGCGCGGTCGGCCCGCAGCATGGCGCGTACCAGTCCGGCGCGGTCCACAACCGTCGCGGTGACGTTGAAGTTCTTCGCCGCGCAGGCGTCAAGGGTGGCCTGCGCGATCTCCTGCGCGAGTGGGAGCGACAGGTTACGCTCCTGCAGAACCTGAGCATTCGCCGCGGCGGGAGCCAGAGCGAGGGCGGCGAGGAGGGTAATACGGATCTTGAGCATGAGGGTCTCCGGTGGGATCGTCGCGATCTCGTTGTTCGACGGCCCGGAGATTAAGTGCGATTGGCCGGCGGCGTTATCGGTGCCGCCCGGGAGGCGCGTCGGTAGCTCTACGGAGGCGGGCCTTCGCCCCCGCCGGCCAGAACGATGCGGACTATCTCGGCGACGGAGGTCGTCCCGAGCTTCTCCCCGAGGTTGGCCCGGTGTGTCTCGACGGTGCGGGGCGAGACGCCCAAGGCCCGGGCGATCTCTTTCGTCGACCAGCCCTGCGCCACCATGTCGAGGACTTCGCGCTCGCGTGCCGTCAGCCGGTCGAGGAGTGCACGGGCCTCGGCGGCTTCGCCTCCCTCGCGACGCTGCACATCCAGACGAGCGAAGCCGGCCTCCACCGCTTCCAGCAGCACCTGCTCGTCGACTGGCTTCGTCAGGAAGTCGACGGCGCCGCCCTTGAACGCCCGCCGACAGGCATTCACATCGCCGTGCCCGGTGATCACCACCACGGGCATCCGCTCGCCCTCGGCGGCAAGGCGCTCGACGAGCTGAAGGCCAGACAGGCCGGGCATGCGCACGTCCGCCACGATGCACCCGAGCCGGCTTCGGTCACGCCGGTCCAGGAACGCTAGCGCACTCGGATAAGCTTCGACCTCGAACCCCATAGTCTGAAGGAGCATCTGCAGCGCCAGCCGGACGTCCTCGTCGTCGTCCAGCAGGTAGACGGTTCGCGAGCCCGGCCTCACGCGGCGACCTTCCTCGCGGGTGCGTCCGTCAGGGGCAACCGGATCCTGAACTCGGCCCCGCCCTCAGGGTGGTTGGCTGCCGTGATCTGTCCCCCAAAGCTCTCAACGAGGCGCTCGCTCAGGGGAAGCCCGAGGCCCATGCCACCCTCCTTGGTTGTAAAGAACGGCTCGAAGAGGCGGGGCAGGTGCTCGGGAGAGATACCCGGCCCCCCGTCCCGCACCGTGATCACGGCCTGCCCGCCCTCGGTCGCGGTTGCAATGTGGATCGCCCGCACACCGCCGGGGCCGCTTTCGACCGCATCGGCAGCATTACGCAAGAGGTTGTGCAGGACCTGCTCGATCGCGACGCGATCGACAAGGGAGACCGGGTCGTCCGGGCTCAGGGCGAGGTCGGGCGCGATCTCGCGCTGCTCAAGATCGGCTCGGGCGAGTTCCACGACATCCTGGACCAATCCGTTGAGCGCAACCGGCTCGGGAGCCAGGGCCTTGTTGGAAACATAGGCGCGAAGGCGGGCGAGGATGTCGCCCGCCCGCTTGGCGAGCCGGGCGTTCGCCTCCAGCACGCCGGCGATCTCCTGCGGGACGGCCGAGGCGTGGGCGAGGCGCAGCCCCGCTTGGCTTTGGCTCAAGATCGCAGTCAGAGGCTGGGTAAGCTCGTGGGCGATGCCGGAGGCCATCTCCCCAACCATATTGATTCGCATGGCATGGGAGAGCCGCGCCTCATGGGCGAGGATGCTCGCGCGCTGGCGGGCCGCCAGAGCGGCCCTGCGCTCCCGGAGTACGAAAGCGCCAAGCAGTACGCAGGCTCCGGCTCCCGTAGCGATCAGGAGTGTCGTGAGCAGGGGAAGAACCTCGGCGACGGTGGGCTGTCTGGTGACCGTTAGCAGAAGGGGCTGCGAGCGGCTGCCAAGCTCCTTCTCGAACAGGAGGACCGGCAGGAAGTTTTTTGCTGGCTCATGTCGCGCCACGCGTACAATCTCGCGTCCGGAATGGTCGGATAGCAGGGTGGTCGTGTCAGGCGGAGGCCCGACCTCCGGCTCAATCAGCCGGCCGCCATTCACGCTCATGACCAGGGCCCCCGAAGGCACACGCTTGACGAGGTCGTAATCGCCCCCGCCTCCACCGGGTGCGACAATCGCTTGGCCGGGTTGCAACCCCTCGGCCAGACGAACCACCTCGTAGGGCTCACGCGTCCTGAGTCCAACCTCGCGGGTGGTGAAGGCCACCTTAGCCGTGGGCTCGAAGGAGATCACGTCGATGGAGGTGATGCGAGGATAGAAGCGCAGCACGGCCTCGGCGACAGCCCTCAAGGTTGCGGTGGATTGCTCTGGTCCGGCCAGGATGGCCGCAAGGCTGGTGAGATGAGCGTCGTGCTGGTCGGCGCGCTGGGAGACGACTCGATGCAGAGTGCGCGCTTCAGCCTGGAAGGTATCAGCGATAAGCTTGTGATTATAGGCCGCCACGCTTGCTGCCGCGGCGGAGGTGAGGCCGAGCCACGCGGCAAGACTGGTCGCCATGTTTCGGGGGGAGGTTTGAGCGGACATGCGCTCCAGCCTACCCTGCGAGCCGATCTCGTGACCATAGCACGCCGCCAACGCTTATGAGTGCTGGAGATAAAGAAGTAAAACTCCTTACTATGGACCACCAGCCCCGAAGAGACGTGACATGAGAATCACTGACGTCGCCATTCACGTCCTCAAGAGCCCCCTCTCCGAGCCGTTCGCGTTCTCTCAGGGCTGGGTCAGGCAACGCTCGGCCACGTTGGTCGAAGTGTTTACCGATAAGGGCATCAGCGGCTGGGGTGAAGCCTTCGCGCAGGGCCTGGAGCCGCCTGAGATCGCCGCGACAGTAATCGAGAAGGCGCTGCGACCGTTGGTGGTCGGCGCCGACCCGCTCGATACTGAGGTGCTGTGGCACCGGATGTACAACATGACCCGTGACTATGGCCGCAAGGGCTCGGTGGTGGCGGGGATCAGCGCGGTCGACATCGCGCTCTGGGACATCGCAGGCAAGTTTCACCAAGTGCCGGTCTACAAGCTGCTGGGCGGAGCGTTCCGGACCCGGGTGCAGCCCTATGCGACCGGGTTCTACCGCATCAAAGGCCAGGGCGAAGCCAAGCGTGTTGCCGACGAGGCGATCCGCCATTTTGAAGCTGGCTTCTCGCTGATGAAGGTGAAGCTCGGCTACGGTGTCGATGACGACATCGCCTGCATGCGCGAAATCGGGCGCGCCATCCAGGGCAAGCCGATCAGGCTTATGGTCGACACCAATCACGCGTATGGCCGCGCCGAGGCGCTCAGGCTCGGCCGTGCGCTCGAGGAATACGATCTGCGCTGGTACGAGGAACCGGTGGTGCCCGAGGACATCCAGGGCTATGTCGAGATGCGGAACAAGCTGTCGATACCGATCGCCGGGGGCGAGAACGAGCATACGCTCTACGGCTTCCGTGAGTTTCTCGGCGCCAGCGCGGTCGACATCGCCCAGCCCGACATCGGCTCGTGCGGGGGCATCTCCGCGGCGCGCCATATCATGGCGCTGGCGCAGTCGCATGGGGTGCAGGTCAATCCGCACGTCTGGGGCTCGGCCATTGCCCAGGTGGCCTCGCTGCACGTGATCGCCGCCGTGCCGGTCGCGCATCACTCGCTCTACGCTCAGGAGCCGGTGCTCGAATACGATCGCTCATCGCACCCGTTCCGCCAGCACCTGATCAGCGAGCCGATCCAGCAGGTCGACGGCTGGGTCGAGATCCCATCAAAGCCGGGCCTCGGCGTCGAAGTCGATCGCGCGACGCTCGACCGGTACCGCGCCTGACCTGGTTCAACAGGGACAATCTCGACGCCGACTAGGCTCAGGACCTATTAACTTGGGTTGAGGTGTGACTCAGAGCCCCCAGCTGGGAGGCTTCCGACGGATAAGCTGTTTCTGCTGAGCGAGCGCCAGATGGCGCGGATCGCACCTTACTTCCCGCTCTCGCATAGAGAGCCGCTTGCAGCGGAAGGCAGGCTGCCCGGTCCAGGTTGAACTAACGGAGCAGACCCGTGACGCTGTCGGGCGCTAGCTGGAGGAGAAAGGCTTTCACGAAGAGCGCTTCTGTCCCTCCAGGTCATCTCAGGTGAGCGGACACACCGGTCCAGTGCGGTCGGATATGAAAGTCCCCGGGAGCAGGCTTCCGCTCCCGGGGACACGGCATGGGTCACGAGATGGGGCTGGCAGGCCGCACCGACTGCTAGAGGCTGAGACGATGCTCGAGTCGCGTGTGCCAGTCGGCCTTGCTGCCAGCCTCAGTCCTCGTCGGGCCCACCCGTTCCGATGAGGATCGCACGCTTCCCGGCATGATTAGCCGGGCCGACAACCCCCTCTTTCTCCATGCGCTCCATGATCGAGGCAGCGCGGTTGTAGCCGATCTGCAGCCGCCGCTGAATGTACGAGGTTGACGCTTTCTTGTGCCTGAGCACGATCGACACCGCCTGGTCGTACAGCTTGCCCGGATCCAGCCCTGTTTCATCATCAAGGACCGGGAGCTCCTCGATTTCCTCCTCTTCATCCTCCTCGGCTGTGACCTCTTCGAGATAGACGGGCTTGGCCTGTCTCTTGAGGTGCGCCACCACCCGCTCGACCTCTTCATCAGAAACGAAGGGCCCGTGCACACGGGCAATCCGACCGCCTCCTGCCATGTGGAGCATGTCGCCCTGGCCCAAGAGCTGCTCGGCGCCCATCTCGCCCAGGATCGTGCGCGAGTCGATCTTGGAGGTGACCTGGAACGAGATCCGGGTCGGGAAGTTCGCCTTGATCGTGCCCGTGATCACGTCCACGGACGGGCGCTGCG
>JAESFH010000302.1_pt1 | contig 17254 bp, 17 predicted proteins | sample 9269381 | NCBI WGS metagenome assembly JAESFH01 (sample SAMN14504062, study PRJNA617094) | algae metagenome | isolation source: Aphanothece sp. CMT-3BRIN-NPC111 and co-occurring heterotrophs from well... | place: USA: Clark Mountains Wilderness, California | collected 2010-04-18
CTTCCGGCGCCTCGTGCGCGACTACGAGCGGCTGCCCCAGACCCTTGCGGACCTGCACGTCGTCGCTCTCGTCTGCATCATGCTCAAACAGGCCGCTCAACTCGCGGCAGGTCCATAACAGCCTCTAGGCCAAGAGGCGGTTTCCTCAAGCAGACTGGCTCCAGCGGCCCTCGCCAACCTTAGACTCGGTTCCGCTGTTCTTCACGCGGCTTGACTGCGGTCGAGCCGAACCGGGTATGTCCGTCCGCGCGCTCGAACTTTCTCACCCCGCTCGCGTTGCCGCCCTGTGAAGCTTGGCTCGGGAGGCACGAATGGGATTGTTCAAGTTCATCAAGGATGCGGGCGCGAAGCTCTTCGGCGGCGGCGCGCAGGCGGCAACGCCCGACGCGCTGAAGAAGACCGTGGAGAGCCACGGCTTCGATGCCGACAAGCTCAACATCAACATGGAGGGCGATAAGGTGAAGCTCTCCGGTCAGGCCATGACCCAGGAGGAGGCCGAGAAGATCATCCTGTCGCTCGGCAACACGATCGGCGTGGCCGAGGTGGACACGAGCGAACTGCAAGTCCAGCAGCCCGCCCAGCAATCCACGATGTACACCGTGCAGAAGGGCGACACCCTCTGGGAGATCGCCGAGAAGCATTACGGCAAGGGCAAGGGCGCGAAATACACCGAGATCGTCAAGGCGAATTCCCCGCCCGTGAAAGACCCCGACATGATCCAGCCCGGCTGGGTCCTGCGCATCCCGCCGCTGGCCTGAGGCCGGGCACGCGGGTCGCGGACCAGCGCGAGGAAACGAGACGATGTCCTCCCACGGTTCGGCCCCGGTGACTGCCGGGACTTCCCAAGCCGAGCCCCTGCGCGAGACGCTGCCGATGCGGGAGACGATCGACCACGTCCTGGAATGGATCGCGACCGGGATCGAGGTCACGGGCGTCGCCATCATCGTGATCGGTGCCGCCGCCGCGACCGTCGTGTTCCTGTACGGCGGTCTCGTGACGGTCGGCTGGCCTGCCGCATTCGACCGCTACCGCGCCAATCTCGGGCGCGGCATCCTGCTCGGCCTCGAACTGCTGGTCGCGGCGGACATCATCGGCACCGTCGCGGTGACGCCCTCCTTCGAGAACCTGGCGATCCTCGCGCTCATCGTCCTCATCCGGACGTTCCTGAGCTTCTCGCTCGAAGTCGAGATCGAGGGACGCTGGCCCTGGCGCCGGGCGGAGGCCGAGGCGAGACCCTCGCGACCGGCGTCGTAGATCTTCTTCCGAACGGATATCCGCTTCAGGCGGGATTGGGTGTGAGCCCGACCGCACGCTTCGGCGGATGGTGGCGCGTTCCGGGCGCCAGCCGCAGCCGACGCCCGCACGGGCTCGTGCCGGATGCACCTACCTCTGGCCGAAGCTGGCGTTCTTGTAGAGGTCCTTGAACTCGCGTGGCTGCGAGCGCCAGTACTGCTTCGGCGCCGTTACCTGGGCGCCGAGCTTGGCGGCTGCATGCCAGGGCCAGCGCGGATCGTAGAGGAGGGCACGCGCGACCGAGATCGCGTCGGCTTCGCCACTCGCGATGATGGCCTCGGCCTGCTCGGGCTCGGTGATCAGGCCAACCGCGATTGTCGGGATTTCCGCCTCGACCTTCACGCGATGCGCGAAGGGAACCTGGTAGCCGGGCCCGATCGGGATCGATTGCGCCGACGAGACGCCGCCCGAGGAGACATGGATCGCGGCACAACCGCGCCCCTTGAGGACCTTTGCGAGCGCAATCGTGCTCTCGATGTTCCACCCGCCTTCGACCCAGTCCGTGGCGGACAATCGGACCCAGACCGGCCGGTCCGCCGGGAAGGCTTCGCGCACGGCATCAAAGATCTCGACGGGGAAACGCATCCGGTTTTCGAGGCTGCCGCCGTATTCGTCCTCGCGCCGGTTCGACAGCGGGGAGAGGAACTGGTGCAGCAGGTAGCCGTGGGCGCCGTGGATCTCGATTCCGTCGAGGCCGAGGCGCGCCGCGCGCCGCGCGGCCGCCACGAAGCCGTCGCGGATGCGGGCGAGCCCGGCGCGGTCGAGGGCTGCGGGCGCGTCCTCGCCGCTTCCGTGCGGCACGGCCGACGGCGCCACGGCTTTCCAGCCCTGCGACTCGTCGGGGCGGATCTGCTTGCCGCCGTCCCAGGGAGCCTGGCTCGACCCTTTGCGCCCGGCATGCGCGAGCTGCACCGCGAGAGGCATCGACGAATACTGCCTGATCCCGGAGAGAACGCGCGCCAGCGCGGCCTCGTTCTCATCCGAGTAGAGGCCGAGGTCACCCGGGGTGATCCGGCCGTCCGGCGTCACCGCCGTGGCCTCCAGGATCAGCAGCCCGGCGCCCGAGAGGGCGAGGTGGCCGAGGTGGATCAGGTGCCAATCGGCGGCGTTCCCCTCCTGGGCCGAATACTGACACATCGGCGCAATGAGGATGCGGTTCTCGAGCGGGAGCGATCCCAGGTGGAAGGGTTCGAACAGGCGGCTCATCAATGGAACTCCCGCTGCGGCTTGTCTGGAGGAGGGGCGCCTTCGATCCGGGCGACCCCGGGGCCCGGCGTGACTGCGGGCCCGTGCCGAGGAGGTACGATCCGGGCTCCCTCCGCGCAACCCACCCCAAGCGGGGCGCTGGCTTGAATGGACGTCATGGGCTGGGTCCGCCCAACGTTTAGGGCGCAGACCGCATCGGGCAGGAGGCCAGGGCAACCCTCAGAACGCGTATCGGATCGCGCAGGAGGGCAGGGAGCGGTGGAGGAGATCCTCGAACCGGGCCAGCCAGGTCCGTTTCCAGGGCGTGCGGTAGCGCAGATTCACCATCCCGCCCTCCGAGCGCTTTTCCTCCTGAATGTCAGGTCGCCAGAGATAGTCCTCGGCCTTCGGGTGCCAGCGCAGGTTCACGTCGTGCAGTCCGGCATTGTGGGTCAGGAAGATGATCTCTGCCTTGAGCTGGTCCTTGGCACGCTGCGAGAGGGCCGCGTCGACCTGCTCGAACAGAAGGCGGTAATCCGCCTCCCAGCCCTCGTAGAGGATGACCGGCGAGAAGTTCAGGTGCACCTCGTAGCCTGCGCGCACGAAGTCGTCGATCGCGGCAATCCGTTCCGGGATCGGAGAGGTGCGCACGTCCAGGACCGTCGCGACGGCTTCCGGCATGAGCGAGAAACGGATGCGGGTCTTTCCCTGCGGGTCGTAATCGAGCAGGGTCCGGTTGACTGCCTTGGTCGCGAAGGAGCCCTTGGCATGGGGTAGCGTCCGGAACAGGGCAACGTGATCGCGCACGTTGTCGGAGATCATGGCATCGACCGAGAGATCGCCGTTCTCGCCGATATCGTAGACCCAGCAACGATCGTCGATCTGGTCCGGCGCGGGGAGGGGGCCCTGACGCTCCGCGTGGCGCGCGATGGCGCGGCCGATCTGCTCCATGTTCACGAAGACGCTGATCGGATTGGCGTAGCCCTTGCGCCGGGGCACGTAGCAATAGGCGCAGGCCATGGCGCAGCCGTTCGAGGAGGACGGTGCGATGAAATGGGCGCTGCGCCCGTTCGGCCGCATGCTCAGGCCCTTCTTGATGCCGAGCACCAGGACATCGCGCTTGATCCTCACCCAGTCCTCGGCGCTGCCGGCATTGCCGTGAAGCTCCGGGATGTTCCAGTGCGAGGGCACGACGATACGCTCGGCATCGGGATAGCGGGCAAGGACCTCCCGGCCGCGAGCAAATGTCTCGACGGCAGGCTCCATGTAGATCGTCTTGATGTCGACGAGGTGCTTGGGCAGGGCCATGGGAATCCGGGCAGGGCCGAGCCTGCAGAATGGGCCGGCCGTCGGCGCGGCGGGGCCGAGCCGGGGGCTTTCCCTTCCTACGGTCCGGACGATACGCCGGATCACATGGCGCCCGGCGCGCCGGATCGCAACCGGTGCCCGCGCGTCGTCCTGCCGGAGGCTCCCGGCGTTCGCGTCCCTGCGCCGGATCCCGAGAGCCTGCGACCTAATTCGACGGCGCGACCACGCGGATTGCAGGGCCCCGCGCCCGCAGCGCCTCGAGGGCCCTGCCGTACTCATCGGCTTTCATCGGCCGTTCGGCGATGCGCACGCGGAAAAGGCCGCCCGGGAGGGGGCCGTCGACGATCGAGGCGCGGCTCTCCGTCAGCGTCCGGGCGATCTGGTCCGCGGTTGCCTCCGGTGCGAAGGCGACAAGCGCGTAGGCGCCCGCGCCGGGCGGGGCGGTGCCCGGACCGGACGCGGTCTGGTAGGGGCTGTCCTCGGTCAGAAGGGTTGTGACCAGCATCCCGCTCTGCAGCGCGAGGACGAGCGCCGCCGCCACTGCCGACCAGGCGAGGGCCCGCGGCGAGAGCGCGGCGAGAGCGGCGCCGAGGCGGTCGGCCCAACCTCGCTGCGTGCGCCGGCCCTCGGCCTCGATGCGGGCGAAGAGCTCGTCGCGGGGGCGTGAGGAGGGGACGCCGAGCCCCTCGTTCAGCGCGATCGTCTCGGCAAGCTCCTCCTCGACCCGCTCCAGGCTCCGCCGCAGCGCCGGATCGGCCGCGAGCGCGGCCTCGACGCGCGCCCGCTCGGCGCCGGTCAGGCGGCCCGTGGCGTACCAGGGCAGCAGCGCATGCAGGTCGTGCCCGGGGGCAGGGGGCGGGGATTCGTTCGTCATGGCCAACCTCGGTCGATCCCGGCCGCCTTCAGGAGCTCGGAGAGGCGCTTGCGCGCATAGAACATGCGGGTCTTCACCGTGTTCTCCGGAATGCTCAGGATTTGGCTGACCTCCTCGACGCTCCTCTCGTGATAATAGACGAGGTCGACGACCTCGCGGTGTTCGCGGCTCAGGGCCTTCAGGCAGGCCTTCAGCTTCTCGGCCTTGTCGGCCTTCTGGACGATGATTTCGGGTGTGTCGGCGTCGTCCTCGAGGCTCTCGGCGATCTCATCGTCGAGCTCTTCGTGAGGCCGGCGGCGGAGGTGCGACAGCGCCTTGAAACGGGCGATGGACAGGAGCCAGGTTCCGACCGCGGAGCGGCCCTCGAAACGGTCGGCCTGTTGCCAGACATCGAAGAAGACATCGCTGATCAGCTCCTCTGCGCTGCTCGGGTTCCGCGTCAGCCGCAGCAGGAAGCGGTACACGCGCACATGATGACGGGCGTACAGGGTCTGCATGGCGCCCCGGTCACCCGACGCGATCCGCCGGATCAGCGCTTCGTCCGTTGCCGTATCCATGCCGCTGCTGCCGTGGCTCTGCATGTTGGTCGCACCAAAGCGGGAGGAGGTTCAAAGGAGCGGGCGAGAATTCCGGGCTCGCGGGGCGCGGCGAGACGGCTCCGCGAGACCGGCTCCGGCCGGAACGCGCTCCGCCTATCGGTTGGTATCCCCTGCGACCGCCGCGGCGGACAGCGATACAGTCGGCTCCGGATCGGCGAGTTTCGCCACGGGGGGAGCGGTTGCGGCCTTTACGCCGGCGAGGGCGTCTGTCTGGCCGGCGCCGAAATCGGGGTCCGGGCCCGCGGGCCCGAGGTCGCGCGCGGTGCGGGTCAGGATCGTCCGCACGTCCTCGGGGCTAAGGCCGGGGTTCTTCTCGAGGAGCAGGGCCGCGAGGCTGCTCACGTAGGCCGCCGCCATCGAGGTGCCGGACTGGAACTGGTAAGCCCCGGCGGGAGCCGGCGCTAGGATGTCGACACCTGGCGCTGCAAGCGTCACATAGGTCCCCCGGCTGGCGGCCGGGTAGAGCCGGTCCGCCGCGTCCGTGGCGGTGACCGCGATCACGTTGGCATCGGCGGCCGGGAAGCCCGGGGCAGCCTGCGGCCCGCCGTTGCCGGCCGCGGCGACGAAGATCGTGCCACGCCGCCGTCCGGCGAAGAGCGCCCTGGCGATCAAAGGGTCATGCGGACCCGAGAAGCTCAGGTTGACGATGCGTGCGCCGCGCTCCCGCGCGACCTCGAGCGCGCGCAGGACATGCGCCGTGGTTCCGGCGGCGCCCGGCTTGGCGGCCTCGCCCGAGAAGGCCCGGATCGCGAGGATGCGGGCCTGCGGCGCGGCGCCGGTCAGGAGGCCTCGCGCGCCGATGATGCCCGCGACAGCGGTTCCGTGCGCGTGCGGCTTCCCCTCGCTGTCCAGGACGTTGACCGATCCGCTGAGCGCCCCCACCAGCTCCGGGTGCGCCGGATCCACGCCGGAATCGATGACGGCAATCGGCACGGCCGCGCCGGTCGCGAGCTTGTGGGCCTCGTCGAGATGGAGCTTCGGAACCGCGTATTGCGCGGCCGCGAGGCCCCCGGTCGCCGCGCCCTGGAGCCGGAACACGTAGTTGGGCTGCGCCGAAGCGATGCGCGGATCGGCCCGGAGCGTGTTCACCACCGCGTTCACGGGCCGTCCGTTGACGATGCGCCAGCGGTAGAGCGTGCTGCCCGTGAGCGCGATGGGCTGAGACGAGAGGCGCGCCAGCCCGTAGCCACGGGCGATGCGCTCGACCGCCGCCGAGGGAACGTTGCCGCGGATCTCGCACAGGACCTCGTCGGGCACGATAGTCGGATCGGTGCCGGCTGGCAGCGGCGTCGGACGCCGCGGGGGCTCCGAAGCTTTGGTGGGTTGAGGCCGGCTGGCTGCCGGCTGCGCGATCCTGGGTCGCGCGTCCGGGCGGACGGGCGTGCGTTTCGCGGAGTCGTCAGGTGCTGATGCGGCTTTGATCGTCTGCCGCACGGGTTTTCGCGGCGCCGGGCGGCTGTCGGTCACGATCGGGCGCGGCACCTCCGCGCTCTCGAGAATGACATCCTCCTCGAACGCCGGAGGCGCCCCGACGACGATCCCCGGCCCGATTCCGATCGACCAGCGAGGTGGGCGGCCGTGGCCGCCGGGGCGACCGGGCCAGGGGCGGGAGGGATAAGGGTTCCCGTCGAGAATGCGCCCGCCCGCATTGAATCCTCCGCCGGAGCGGAAGCCTCCGCCCCAGCGCTCGCCGGCTTCGGCAGGATCCTGGGCGATGAGGAGCAGCACAGGCAGAGCGAGGCAACCGGACCATGTGAGGCGCTCGCGCGCACCGTTGCGGATCTTCCGGGGTACCGGCATGTCGGCCTCCTGCGTCAGCGGGCGGCGGCTCGAACCAAGCGGTTCGAGGGCCGTTGCTCGGCCGTCACTCTCCCTCTCCCGCCGGGCGCGGTCTGTGCCGTGGCGCACCCGGTCGTGGGCACGGAAAACCTCCGGGCCGCGGGGACCCAGAGGGCTGGGAGCAGCACCGCGTCGGCCTTTCGGCTCAGTAGCAGCGCTTCTTGATGATCACCGATCCGTCGAAGGCGACGAAACGTCGAGTGTAACATCCGCGGTAGACCGGGTAGGCGCCGTAGCCCACGAAGACCGGGCCCAAGCCACGATAGCCCCAGCCGCCGTGGCCGTAGTGGTAGCCCCAGCCGCCGCCGTGGAAGCCCTTGGCCGAGGCCTCGCCGGGCATCAGGGTCGCGGCTCCGATCGCGGCGATTCCGAGGGCGAGTGCGGTCGCGGCCGAGCGCAGATTGAACGACATGAAAACCTCCTGATGGACCTTGAGGCGATCCGCCCATCGCGGTTCGCACATCCATGGGTCGCGCCAGGGCGGCGGGAGGTTCACGGCGATGTCGAGATTTTTATCCGCAGCTCAACGGGACGCCGCAGCGGGGCAGGCGCCCGGGTGCCGCGTCAGTCGACCGTTTCCCACCAGCGCTGCGGCAATCGGGCTGTCGCCGCCCGCGTAGCGCCGCTCGACCGAACAGGCGCAAAGGATGCCGCGCAGGATCCATAAGGCCCGCAGGAGGGTCGGGTCTGATAGCCAGGCGGAAAGACGAGGTCGCGTCCGGCGGTTCCCCGTCCGGCTGCCGCAGGTGAGGCCCGGCTCGCGGCCCGCGCGGCGTCCTGCGGATCCGGGCGGCTGTCCAGATCAGCCGAGGCGAAGGCTTCGGTGAGCGCGGAGCCGGACAGCATCTCCCGCACCGTCCGCACGGTCTCCTGCCGAAGGGGCGGGTCCGGGTCCGCGCCCTTGGACGATCCGTCGAGGCCCGCATAGGCTAGCGCCTCCGGTCTGCTGACCTCGCCGAGATTGACGCCTCTGCGGGCGAGGGCTGCGAAGGAGGGGTGCTGTCCGCCATCGGCATAGGTGGTGCGCACCGCCGGCCGGCCCTCCTCGAGGAGGGCGGCCGCGTGGTCCTCCTCCTGCAGCCGGTAGGCCGCCACCTCGGCCTCGGCCTGCGGGTCCTCCAGCGGCCGGAAGGTGTAGCGGCCCCCCTTCACGACCACGACCGGCTCCTGGCCCGTGGCCTCGAAGCGGTCGGAGCCCTCCTTGAGCTGGCGCCAGAAGGCGATGTTCGGATCGAGCCGGTGGCGCACCAGGTTCTCGGCCGTCATGCGGAACGGATAGGCCTGCACCTGCACGGCCCTCTGCCCGCCCGCAAAGGCCTCGCGCAGCAGCGCGTAGATCTCGGCGATGCCCTCGTCCGTCATGGCATAGCACCCCGCCGACGAGCAGGTGCCGTGCACCATCAGGGCCGAGCCGGTGGCGCCGTGCGCCCGGTCGTAGGCATTGGGAAAGCCGGTGTCGAAGGAGAGATAATGGGCCGAGTTCGGGTTCATGAGCCCGGGCGTGACGGCATAGAAGCCCTCCGGGGCCTGCCGGTCGCCCTCCCGGCGCTTGGGCCCGAGCTGGCCCGACCAGCGGCAGATCGGGAAGGTCTTCACGCGCACGAAGCGCCCCGCAAGGCTGCGCTTCCAGACCTCGAGCTCCGCCTCCTTCTTGTAGATCCGCACCAGAACCGGAGCGCCCGGCGTCGTGCCCGCGCCGCGCAGCAGCGACAGCGTCGCCGCAGGAAGCGGAGCCTCGTGCTTGGGGATCGCGGCGGCAGGGGTGCTGGCGAGGAGGAGGGCGATCAGGGCCGCAGGGCGCCAGCCGGGCGAGGAGGGCATCACGGGCGGCTCTCGGTCCTCATCCAGGGGCGGCGGGTTGAACGGCGAGCTTCGTCTCTCGCAGCCAATTGCGGCGATAAAAGGCTGGCGGCCCCGCTCGAACCGGGCGCTGCCGCCGGCCGCGAGCGGTCGGTCGCCCGCCCTGGAGACGTCGGCCGCGGGCCGGCGTGCTCCTCCCGTGATCCTGCCGGTTTATGCCTAACGGCCCGTAAAGGCCGGGCGAACCGTGATCCTGTGGTTGCAAGAGAGTCGGGGAGAGGGGCCCGGTCCCTCTCCCAGTTCCCCGTCTCAGTCGTAGAGGACGGCCGCGATCTTGGGATCGTCCATGTTGGACTTGTCGTAATAGTAGAACCCGGTGTCGATCACCTTCTCGAGCTTCTCGCCTTTCAGCGTCTTCACGGCCGCCTCGACGGTCTTGTAGCCGATCCCGAGGGGGTTCTGGGTGATGGCGCCCGCCATCAGCCCGTCCCGGATCGCCTGCTTCTGCTGCTTGCCCGAGTCGTAGCCGATCACGACGATCTTGCGGTTCGCCTCGCGCACGCCGTTGACGACGCCGATGGCCGAGCCCTCGTTGGCGCCGAACATGCCTTTCAGCCGCGGATTGGCCTGCAGGATCGACTTGGTGATCTCCGTCGACTTCAGGTGATCGCCGCCGCCGTACTGCACGCTCACGATGTTGATCTTCGGGAACTTCTCCTTGATGCGGTTCACGAATCCGTCGCGCCGATCGATGCCCGTGCGGCTCGTCTGGTCGTGCACCACGAGCGCGACGTCGCCTTCGCCGCCGATGAGCTCGGCCATCTTGTCGGCGGCGAGCGCCGCGGCCGCGATGTTGTTGGTGGTCGCGGTCGTGACCGGGATGTCGCTGTCGACGCCCGAGTCGAAGGCCACGACCGGGATCTTGGCGCTCTGCGCTTTCCGCAGCAGCGGGATCGCGGCCTGGCTGTCGAGGGCCGCGAAGCCGAGCGCCTTCGGGTTCTTGGCGAGGGCGGCCGAGAGCATGTCGATCTGCTTGTCGACCATGGTTTCGCTGTCCGGTCCCTCGAACGTGATGCGGACGTTCAGGTCCTTGGCGGCCTGTTCGGCGCCGGCCTTCACGGCCTGCCAGAACTGGTGCTGAAAGCCTTTCGAGATGAGCGGGATATAGGTGTCCTGAGCGGCGGCGGGGCCGGCGAGGCCGACAAGCGCCGCGACCGCGACGGCGCCGACGAACGAGCGTCTGTTCCACATGGCGAAGTCCTCCTGGAATCCGTTGATCTTCTTGAGGCCGGCGCGATCCCGAGGGGCGCCGGTTCGTCGGGTTTCGGGTGTCTGTCCTCCTTGGGATGTTCCTCTTTGGGCTGTCGAGTTGCGAAGCCGCCCGCTACGCCTTCCGGCGGCGCAGGATGTCGGCGTAGACCGCGAGAATGATGATGACCCCGGTCACCACGGTCTGCCATTCCTGGGCGACCGAGAGGATCCTGAGGCCGTTGGTGAGCACGCTCATGATGAGCGCGCCGATGATGGTGCCGAGGATCGTCCCGCGTCCGCCGCTGAGCGACGTGCCGCCGATGACGACCGCCGCGATGGCGTCGAGCTCGTAACCCTGGCCCAGGGCCGGCTGCGCGGAATTGAGGCGCGACGCGATGATGAGCCCGGCGATGCCGCAGATCGCCCCCGAGACCGTGTAGACCACGATCTTCCAGAAATCCGTGTTGACGCCGGAGAGGCGCACCGCCTCCTCGTTGGAGCCGAGCGCGAAGGTATAGCGGCCGAGCGCCGTCCGCGTCAGGACGATCGAGGAGGCGATCGCGACCACGAACAGGATCAGCACGCCGTTCGGGAGCGGAAGGAAGGGAAGGATTTCGCCGATGAGCGATTCCTGCGAGATCACCGGGAAGTCCGGGGTGTTGTTGAAGTAGATCGGACGCGTCCCGGAGATCACGAGCGCGAGACCTTTGAGCAGCATCATCATGCCGAGGGTCGCGATGAAGGGCGGCACCTTCATCTTGGCGATGATCATCCCGGAGACCGAGCCGCAGAGCGCGCCGGCGGCGATCGCGGCCGCGATGCCGAACGGCATCGGCAGACCCCAATAGGTCAGCACCACGCCCGCGATCACGGCGCAGAACGTCATGAGCGTGCCGACCGACAGGTCGATGCCGCCCGTGATGATCACGAAGGTGCTCGCCACCGCGAGCACCCCGTTCACCGCGGTGGCCTGCAGGATGCCGATCAGGTTGTCCTTCTGGAGGAAGTTCTCCGAGGCGAGGCTGAACACCGTCATGAGGACGATGAGACTCGCGAAGGCCAGGATCTTCTGGCGCGTCGCGGGCCCGAACAGGGCCGTCCGCGCCGAGGTCAGGACCCGCGGTTGAGCCGTCGCCGTCATGCCCGGGCTCCCTCTGTCGCGGGAGCCGGAGAGATCGCGCTGCGCCGGAGCGTTGCCAGCTTCATGATGTCTTCCTGCGTCGTTCCCTCGCCGGGCAATATACCGGTCAGCCGACCCTCGCACATCACCGCGATGCGGTGGCTCATGCGCAGGATCTCGGGCAGCTCGGACGAGATCATCACGATCGCCCGGCCCTGCTCCGCGAGGGTGTTGAGCAGCCGGTAGATCTCGTTCTTGGCACCGACATCGATGCCGCGCGTCGGCTCATCGAAGAACAGGATCTCGCAATCGCGCGCGAGCCATTTCGCGATCACGATCTTCTGCTGGTTGCCTCCGGACAGGAGACGCACCTCCTGGGATTCGGACGGCGTGCGGATGCGGAGTTTGCCGATGTAGGAGCGCGTCGTGTCGCGGATGGCGCCGGCCTTGAGGACGGCTCCGAACCGGAGATAGCGGCTCAGGCTTGCCATCACGATGTTGGCGGCCACGTCCATGCCGGTCGCGAGGCCGAAGCGCTTGCGGTCCTCCGAGAGATAGCCGATGCCGAGCCGGACCGCGTCCCGCGGCGAGCGGATCGCCACGGGTCGGCCCCGCACGAGGATCTCGCCGCCATCCAGGGGATCGGCGCCGAAGATCGCCCGGGCGACCTCCGTGCGCCCCGCCCCCATGAGCCCGGCAAATCCCAGGATCTCGCCCCGGCGCAACGTGAAGCTCACGTCGCGGATCGACTGGCCGCGGCGCAGGTTTCGCACCTCGATCACGACGTCGCTCGCGGAGGTGTCGGGGATCTCGGTCTTGGTCTCCGTCAGGCTGCGCCCGACCATCATGGAGATGACTGTGTCGACCGTGGTGGTCGCGGTCGGAACGGTGCCGACGGTCTCGCCGTCGCGCATCACGGTGACGCGATCCGAGATCTCCTTCAGCTCGTCCATCTTGTGCGAGATGTAGACGATGCCGACCCCCTCCGCCTTGAGCTGGCGGACCATGCGGAAGAGCTCGGCGATCTCGGCATCGTTCAGGGCCGCCGTGGGCTCGTCCATGATCAGGACCCGGGAGCGGAACGACAGCGCCTTGGCGATCTCGACCATCTGCTGCTTCGCGACCGTCAGCGCGCCGACCTCCGTGCGCGGATCGAGCGCCAGGTTCATCCGCGCGAAGATCGCGGCGGCGTCGCGGTTCACGGCCTCGTCGTCGATGAAGAGGCCGCCCATGCGTCTCGGCTCGCGGCCGATGAAGATGTTCTGCGCGGCCGTGAGGTCGTTCATCAGGTTGAGTTCCTGATGGATGATGCTGACGCCGAGATCCTGCGCGGCCCGGGGGGAGGGGATATCGACGGCCGCGCCGTCGATGCGGATCTCGCCCGCGTCCGGCCGGTAGATCCCCGCCAGGATCTTCATCAGGGTCGACTTGCCGGCGCCGTTCTCGCCCATCAGGGCGTGGACCTCGCCAGACAGGAGCTCGAACCGCGCCTTCTTCAGCGCCTGCACGCCGGGGAACGACTTGTCGAGGTCGGTGATCGAAACGAGCGGGATCATGGGGCAGCGGCCGCTCCGGTCCGTGTGGAACGGTCGGGGCGCAGGCGGCCCGGCTCTGGTGCCGTCCCGGTCCCGGGGTGCGGCAGGCATTCCCTCGTCATTCTTGTCAGGCCCAAGCCACGGCGAAGCGGGACGGGACCCCCCGCAGGCCCAGCCTGTCGGCCGCGGCGCAGCGGAAAGTTTGGACCCAGACTAAGGGAATGTTCGAATCGGGGCTACGGTGAAACTGCTTTTGCGGGCTTCAATCCCATCCTTTCCTTCCCCTGCGGCATGGGCCTCCTTTGCTGCGGCCGGGTTTGTCGCCAGCCATGTGCGCCAGAGCACGCAGATGAGCCGCCGGTTAACGTATCGTTAACTCACGATCGAGCAGCTGGAGGCTCACATGTTCATCGGCGCTTCCGAAGGTTACGCGTTCCGCTACGAGGTCATCGAGGACGGCGAGGGATTCCTCGTTCGCATGCGCGACCTCGCGACCGGCGAGGTCGAGGAGGACGAGACCCGGATGTATCGCACCGCCGCGGTCGCCTTCGCTTATGCGGAGCTCTCGGCGGCCTTCGACCGCTATGCCGCCGCCCGCGTGAACCGCGATGAATCCGCTCAGATCCTGCTGATCGAGCTCACCTCCCAGCAGGCCCTGTACCAGGACGTGAGCCGCCGCCTCGGGGACGAGGGGCTGGCCGCCCAGGTGCTGGCTGCCTGGACCGAGCAGGCAACCGCCCAGGACCGGCGGCGTCTTCACTGAGCCGGCGAGAGCGCCTGCGGCGGGAGCCTTCCAGCAGGCTCCCGCACCTCAGGCCTGCCGCGCCACCCGGTTTCCGCTTTCGTCCACCACATGCTCCCCGTCCTCCTTCGCGAAGGCTCCTCGCTGGGGCGGAAGGAGGTCGAGCACGGTCTCGGACGGGCGGCACAGGCGCACGCCCTTGGGGCTCACCACGATCGGCCGATTGATCAGGATCGGATGCGCCGTCATGGCGTCGAGAAGCGCGTCGTCGCTCAACTCGGGATCGCCGAGCCCGAGTTCGCCAAAGGGCGTGCCCTTTTCGCGCAGAAGCGCCCGCACCGGAATGCCCATCCGGTCGATCAGCTGACGCAGCAGGGCCCGGGACGGTGGCGTCTTCAGGTATTCGATCACGTGCGGCTCCACGCCGGCGTTTCGGATCAGCGCCAGGGTGTTGCGCGACGTTCCGCAGGCCGGATTGTGGTAGATGACGACGTCCATGATGAGCCTGTGACCGCAGATCTGACGCAGGATCCCGCAGCGCGGGCGAGCGCCCGACGGTAATCGATCGCCCGCACACCGCAAGACGTCGCCCCAGCCGAGGGATGTGCGCCGGTGGATCAAGCCGCCATCCGGGGCCGCATTGGTGGACGACCAACGCGACACGTGACCGAACGGCCCCATAGCGGACCGCCCGCCGTCGCGATCCGCCGGTCTGGCCCGCAGGGGGCATCGGATGCTAAAGCCTGAAGCCCGCCCACCGGCTCCCTCCTGATCGCTCCGAAGAGGCATCCCCATGCTGAACACGCCACGCGCCCGCCGCGGGATGGTTACGTCGCCCCACCATCTCGCCTCGGAGGCGGGCCTGCGGGTGCTGCGGGAGGGCGGCAACGCGCTCGAGGCGGTCGTCGCCACCGCGGCCTCGCTCGCCGTGGTCTATCCGCACATGACCGGGATCGGCGGCGACGGCTTCTGGCTCGTTTCGGTCCCCGGCCAGGCGCCGGTGGCGATCGATGCCTGCGGGGCGGCCGCCCAGGGCGCGACGCGGGACCTCTACGCCGGGCGCGACGCGATCCCGTGGCGCGGCCCGCTCGCGGCCAACACGGTCGCGGGCACGCTCTCGGGCTGGGGCGAGGCCCTGGCGCTGAGCCGCGAGATCGGCGGCACGATGCCTCTCGCGCGGCTCGTCGAGGATGCGGCGTGGTATGCCGAGAACGGCTTTCCCGTGACGGCAAGCCAGGCCGAACTCACCGCCTCCAAGCAGCCCGAGCTGCGGGACGCTCCCGGCTTCGCCGAGACCTTCCTGATCGGCGGAAGGCTGCCGCGCGAGGGCGAGCTGATGCGCCTGCCCGCGCTCGGCCGCACGCTGCGGCGCCTCGGCACCGCGGGCGTGGAGGACTTCTATCGCGGCGAGCTCGCCCGGTCCGTGGCCGCGGATCTGGCGGCGAGCGGCTCCCCGGTCGCTGCCGCGGACCTCGCCGCCCACCGCGCCGAGCGCCGGGCTCCCCTGAGCGTGCGGATCGGCGGCGCGACCCTGTCCAACTTTCCCCCGCCGACGCAGGGCCTGGCCTCGCTCATCATCCTGGCGCTGTTCGATCGCCTGGGCGTCGCGGAGGCCGAAGGGTTCGCCCATGTGCACGGGCTCGTCGAAGCCACCAAGCAGGCCTTCCTGGTGCGCGACCGCGTCATCGGCGATCCCGGCGCCATGACAGAAGCCCCGGGGCGCTTCCTGACGCCTGACGCGCTCGACCGGATGGCGGCCCGGATCGACCGGACCCGCGCGCTCCCCTGGCCCGCGCCCCCATCCGCGGGCGACACCGTGTGGCTCGGCGCCATCGACGGGAACGGCGTTGCGGTGAGCTTCATCCAGAGCATCTTCTTCGAGTTCGGATCGGGCACCGTGCTGCCTGAGACCGGCATCACCTGGCAGAACCGCGGCGCGAGCTTCCTCCTCGACGATGCCGGCCCGCGGCGGCTCGCCCCCGGGCACAAGCCCTTCCACACGCTCAACCCGGCCCTGGCCGCCTTCGATGATGGGCGTGTCATGGTCTACGGCACCATGGGAGGGGAGGGGCAGCCGCAGACCCAGGCCGCCCTCTTCACGCGCTATGCGCATTTCGGCCAGGGCCTGCAGGAGGCCGTCACGGCGCCGCGCTGGCTCCTCGGCAAGACCTGGGGCGAGAACAGCGTCACCCTCAAGCTGGAGAGCCGCTTTCCGTCGGACCTGATCGAAGCCCTCAGGGAGGCGGGACATGATGTCGAGGTCGTTGCCCCTTTCACGGGGATAATGGGCCATGCCGGCGCCATCGTGCGCCACGCGAACGGGATGCTCGAAGGCGCGACCGATCCGAGAAGCGACGGGGCCGCCGCAGGATTCTGAGGGCGCATCTGCGGCCGTCGGCGCGACGGTTGCGCGTCCTCCGTCGCGGACTCTGTCCTCCGGTTGGGCTGAAGGGTTTTGGCGCCGGCCTGGCATGGATCGTGCGTCTCCGGTCCCGTCATGGCGGAGGCCCCGATGCTCGGCTTGGTACGGCTCTGGACACGGTCCCTTGAACGGATCGCATGTGAGATCCGGGACAGCGGTCAGGCCGTCGTGTGCGGCCACCCGGAATGCTACCTGATCGTGCTCCCCGGCGCGGGAGGCGGAGGGGCGCGCCGGAGAGACGTCCATGGCAGGGCCGCGTCCGGCGACCATCGGGCGGCGGCGGCTCTCGGCGGTGCTGCTCCCGCGTAGGGCAGCCCTCGGCCCCACGCCCCCGATGGCCAAGGTCTCTGGACGGGGCGTTCCGTCGCGTCCATGAAAGGCACGGCCATCGCTTCGACGATGGGATCGCTTACGTGTTCAGGTGAGCACGGGGCTGAGTACGGAACCTGGAGGATCACCATGGCGGATATCCGCATTCACGCGGGCGGTTACGAGTTCGAGGCGGAGCTGAAGCGGGAGGACGCGCCCAAGACCTGTGCGCTGTTCCTGAGCCTCCTTCCCTACCGCGAGCGGATCATCCACGTGCGCTGGAGCGGGGAGGGGTGCTGGATCCCGCTCGGCGACAAGGATTTCGGCCTCGGTTTCGAGAACGCCACGAGCTTCCCGGCGCCCGGCGATTTCATCCTCTATCCCGGCGGCTACAGCGAGACGGAAATCCTCCTCGCCTATGGCGGCGTGCGCTTCGCCAGCAAGATGGGCCAGCTCGCCGGCAACCACTTCATGACGATCACCAGGGGCCGCGAGAACATCGTGGCGCTCGGTAAGAAGACGCTCTGGGACGGCGCGCAGGATATCCTGTTCGAAAAGATCGGGTAGGCCGGTTGAGGCAGGGCGATCCCGCCGCGCCGCCCTCCATCAGCAGGGTCGGGGACCCGGATTCCCTTGTCAGGACGACCGGGCTGCGCGATGTCCGCCGCCGATTGCTCGGCAGGGCTCTATCGCGTGGCCGCGATCATGGCGGTATCCCGCGCAGCTGTGCATTCGGCGACCATCAGTCCGCGCCGCATGGGCTGGGGCAGCATTTCACAAAGTCGAGAGGTGGAAGCTGCACCGGCTCGGCAGAGCTTGCGCCCGCCGCGGGGCTGTGGCCTTCTCCGCGCAAGAAAAAAGGCCGCTGTTGCCAGCGGCCCGAAGTTTAGGGAGGAAACGCCCAAGAAGGGCAGCAACACCGCGACGCCAATCGCCGTGTTGCACTGCACAATGTAAGGCCTGCCCCACCAGCGGGC
>JAESFH010000303.1_pt1 | contig 17239 bp, 21 predicted proteins | sample 9269381 | NCBI WGS metagenome assembly JAESFH01 (sample SAMN14504062, study PRJNA617094) | algae metagenome | isolation source: Aphanothece sp. CMT-3BRIN-NPC111 and co-occurring heterotrophs from well... | place: USA: Clark Mountains Wilderness, California | collected 2010-04-18
GCACCGATAGCGTTCAATCTGCTATCAGTTGGACTTTAGGAGCCAATGTTGAAAACCTTACCTTAACTGGAACTGGGGCAATTAACGCTACAGGAAATACCCTCAACAACTCCATTACCGGCAATGGTGCTAACAACATTCTCAGTGGTGGTGCTGGCAATGACACCCTAAGTGGTGGGCTAGGTAACGACACCTATATTGTTGAAAATGCCGGTGACATCATCACCGAAGCAGTTAATACTGGCACCGATAGCGTTCAATCTGCTATCAGTTGGACTTTAGGCAATAACCTGGAGAACCTTACTTTAACTGGAACTGGGGCAATAAACGGTACAGGAAATACCCTCAACAACACTATTACCGGCAATGCGGCTAACAACACCCTCAACGGTGGCGCTGGCAACGACATTCTCCTTGGTGGAATGGGCGATGATATGCTAGTGGGAGGTTTTGGCAACGATATCCTCACTGGTGGTGGGGGACGCGATCGCATTAGCTTCAATTCCGCAAATCAAGGCATTGACACCATTACAGATTTTGTAATTGTGGATGACACTATCGACATCTCAGCTGCTGGTTTCGGCGGCGGATTAACTGCCGGGGTGGCGATTACGGCGGCTCAACTCTTCTCAGGTGCAGGTGTGACGACAGCAACCAGCGCGAATCAAAGGTTTCTCTACAACACCAACACTGGTGCTTTATTATTTGATGCAGATGGCAATGGGGCTGGTTCCTCAGCTTTGCAAATAGCAACGCTAACAGGCCACCCTAGTATTACCAATGCTGACATTTTTGTGACGGCGTGATAAAGAAGCCTAACGCCTAAAGGCGCGGCTAGACGAACAAAGACCGCCTACGCGGTCTAAAACACCAAAATTTCTTTAACCTGCGTAGCATAATTGTAGGTTGGGTTAAACGCAGTGCAACCCAACACCAAGCTGATTAATGTTGGTTTCGTGCCTCAACCCTGCCTACGCATATCTACGCGGTCTAAAACACCAAAATTTTTCTTAGCCTGCGTAGGCAGGCTTCGTTCGTGTAGCCCCACCCTTCAGGGTGGGGCCTACTGCTGCCTCCTCAGCATTTTACTCGACCCAAATAACTCCTTTATTATCTGCGTTTAAATTAACTGATTTGTTTTTTGCATAAAAGCTCCCACCATCAAAAACAAATGCTTTACTATAATCGCCTTTCTCAACCTTTATATCGTGATGGGAAATCCAAAATCCATTAGAGTTGTTCAGTTGAATGCTACTAACCCCTACCCACCCCTTGTTAACCGCTCCTAATTTAGTTAGTGATACATCAAGTGGATTTGAGCCATTAAACGGTACATATTTACCACCCTCCTCAGTCCAAACCGCGAATCGGAAAGGATTCCCCTGCAAGACGTGTACGTGCAACATCACCTCACTGCCTTGACGATACACTTTCATTGTTGCTTTATAGGTGGGTGATGGGGGTGGAGTTGAGAATGATGTTACGGGTTTTTGTGGAGATTGAGCTTGAAAGACTGTTTTGTCAAGAATATGAATGGTTACCATTGCCAAAACAGTTGCCACTATTGATGCCCAGACAGGCTGATTACGAAAAGGGGGTTTAGACATCTTGATGTTACCACTCACTATCTAAAGCTTCTAAAGCGCACAGGCGTCTGCCCTTTGTCATCAATAGGTACTCTAGAGGGGGATGCCCTAGCAATAAATCTTTGTTAATTGTAAAACTGTTGTAATTGATGGGAAGCAATGAGCCTGATGAGCAAAACGCCCCAGCTAGGGTTGGTATGCATCACAACGTCTGACAAAGTACGCTACCGCACTGTTACACGCAAGCGATTGTTGCAGTTGACACCAGAGGAGCAAGAGCAAGTTTTGCGGCAACTTTATATGGAAAACTTGCGGCGTCTCAATGGGGCGCTGGATTTTTGTGATGCGAATAACATCAGGCTTTATCGGCTGACTTCTGCTTTGTTTCCGTTTGCTGATACCCCAGAAGGCGAAGGCGTCCTGAATGAATTAAGTGCAGATTTGAGGATAACAGGCGATCGCGCTACGTCCCTAAACATTCGATTGGTCGTCCACCCAGATCAATTTGTTGTCCTTAGTTCTGATAGTGCCTCTGTAATTGAGAACAGTATCAAAATTCTCCAGATGCACGCCACAATCTTTGACAAGCTAGGTCTAGTGCGATCGCCTTGGGCAATGATGGAAATACACGGTGGCAAAGCCAACCGTTCCGAACGACTCATAGAGACAATCGGCAACTTGCCAGAAGCAATTCGCTCCCGTTTAGCGCTGGAAAATGACGAATATGCCTATAGCGCTTCCGAAATTTTGGATGTCTGCCGCGCGGCAGATGTGCCGATGGTGTTTGACGCTCACCATCACGTAATTCACGAAGGTTTAGACACTTACGAAGATCCCAGCGTTGCCGAAATGCTGGCAGCAGCCCGCACCACTTGGCCTGTCCCGGAATGGCAGCTAGTTCACATTTCCAACGGATGCGAATCATTTGGCGATCGCCACCATAGCGATTTGATTACAACAATGCCCAGTTCCTACTACCAAGCCCCCTGGATTGAGGTGGAAGCCAAGCTTAAGGAACAGGCAATCGAGAAGCTGCGGTCTGAATGGCTGCCTGTCTTGACCGCTTAGCGGAGTTATGAGTTATGAGTTATGACTTTTGAGTTAAAAACCCAAAACTTTTGAAAAAAGTATTGATATGGGTTTTTTAGTACGCAGATGAAAGCAGATGCACGCAGATAAACGCAGATGTATACAAAGATTCCAGCGAATGCGTGCAAGAGACTTCCATGAGTGCTCTCGCTCACCGCTACGCGGAGTTATGAATTAAAAATTAAAAACTCAAAACTCAAAACTCAAAACTTTAATCTTAGGCTCCCATCCCGGAGTAATGCTTCAATCCCCGCCGCCACAGCCAGCGGTTCCAGACGAAAAACAGCGCACCCCAGCCCAGTATTGACAATAAGCCGCGCACCACATCCACCTCTAGCCCTACTAAAATTGCTGCTGGAAAATGCACTAGATATGGAAATGGTGTCCATAGCACCACCTCACGCACAGGTGCCGGGAACAGTTCTAGGGGTGCAATTAGACCAGAAAGAAATAAATAAAACAATAACCAAAATTGCTCAATTGCACTAGCTCGTTCTGTCCAAAAGGCGAACAGGGCAAAAGTGTACTGGATAAGAAAGCGTAGGGCAAAAGCAAGTCCTGTTACCAATAAAAACAGCAACAAAGTTTTAATACTCGGTAGCCAAAAAGCTTGGGGATACAGGAAGAAAAACAAAGTTACTAATGCGATCGCAAATGGTAAACGAGCCAGACGTTCGGAAAGGTGCGCCGCAACGTGATGCCATACCGGGTCTAGTGGCTGTAGCAAGCGCGGGGACAGTTTCCCTTGTACTACTTCCTTTTCAAACTCCCAGACCACCCAGACCACAGTAAATTGTCTGACGAGAAATACCGCCAGAAAGTAGCGAACTAACTCCTCAGGTTCTAACCCAAATCTCCCCCCTTGAGCAGCCTGTATCCACACGCCCATAAGGATTAGCGGCAAAGAACCGGAGAGCGCCCACAATATTAACTCAGCCCGATACTCCAGCATATAGGCGTAGTAAACAGTCAACAAAGTCGTAGCGGTTCTGATCACTCGGTTCATCAAACTACCCCGGAACGGAAGACCCGACCAATCACTTCTTCTACTGGTGGATCAGTCACGGTTAAATCTATAACTTCTAGCTCTGCCAGAATCTGGGCTACCGTGCGCGTGAGCGCCTCCCGATGCACGAGAATACGAACCTCACGACCTTCCATTGCTTCCAGTTCGCCGTAGGGCAACAACTTAGCTTTGGGCAGGGGATGCGCTAGTTCCAGCTTTACCTCCCGATAAGGGGCGAAGCGCTCTAATAGTCTCTCCAGATTGCCGTCGTAGATCATCTGCCCCTCGTGGATCAGCATCACGCGATCGCACAGAGCAGTAATATCAGCCATGTAGTGGCTAGTTAAGAGGACTGTCGCCTGGTGGCGCTGATTATACTCCCGCAAGAAACCTCGCACGCTAACTTGGGCGTTGATATCCAGTCCCAGGGTTGGTTCATCCAGAAACAACACCTGAGGTTGATGGAGGAGTGCCGCCAGCAATTCCGCCTTCATGCGTTCGCCCAAGGAAAGTTTCCGCACAGGCTGGTTTAACTTGCCTTCCAGTGACAGCATCTCCACCAATTCACCCACCCGCTTACTAAACTCTGCATCAGAGATGCCATAAACAGCAGCATTTATTTTCAGCGAGTCCATTGCTGGCAAATCCCAGATCAGTTGCTGCTTTTGCCCCATCACTAACGTGATTTTTTGCAAAAATGACGGCTGACGCCGGAAGGGAACGTGTCCAGCTACCCTCACGCGACCGCTAGAAGGATAAATTAAGCCCGTAAGCATTTTTAAAGTAGTGGTTTTTCCCGCACCGTTGGCCCCCAAAAACCCAACTACCTCACCCGTCTCTATTTGAAAGGAAACGTCCTGAACCGCCTTGACCATGCGGTAGTTACGCCGTAGGAAGTGAGTCAATGTACCTTTGATACCCGGTTCTTTGACCGCCACCGGGTAAACCTTACTTAAGTTTTCAACGACAACTATGGGCATAAGCTTTAAATTTTATCGTCAACTACCCACCGCTGAGAAAGTTCGCCTGACGGCTCACAAATACAGTGGGGGCTTGCATCTAAGCTCCACCGCAACTCCGAAAACCTTTGCAGGACTTCGGCTTTGGCTTCATTACTCGATACATCAGGGGATGCTGACAAGATCCCCGTACTCATCCAATCCTGTCGGACGAGTAGCGTTCTCAGTGCGATATTCCTACTTCCCACCAAATCAGCGTGTAACTCGAAACCACAGCATTCGCAGCGAAACAGCAAGCCTTTATTCGGTCGATTAGCTTTAGATGTATGTCCGCATTTAGGACAACTCTGTGACGTATAATGCGCTGGGACTTTCGTTGCCACGCTGCCAACTAAGTTAGCTTTATAGTCAATATAGCTATGTAGTTCGGCGAACGACCACTTAGCTTTGTCCCTATTGGCTCTGCGTTGTTTTTTACTAGCCCTTTTACCAGATTTAGACTTATTTCTCTCCCGTATTCCGTTCAAGTTCTCCAATCCAATCAGGCTGTTCGGTCTAGCAATCTGCTTGGCGATTTGGTGGTTGGTATCAGCGATAAACCGTCTCTCTCTGCCAGATAAAGCGATTAGTTTTCGCTTTGCCGACCGAGTGCCTCTACGCTGTAGGGATTTTCTAGCTTTGTGATAACGATTAGCTTTGTGTCTAGCAGCTTTTCCTGAGTAGAATTTAGCCTTGTTCCGAAGGTCTACTTCTACCGCTAAATATCTTTGCCCGACATCCACACCAGATATCCTGGTGATTTTTGTTGGGTCGATACTTAGAGTAGAGACTTCCATGCTCACCATCAGGTAGTAAGTTTTAGAAGAACGCTGATAGACAATTTTAGCTGCCCCAATCTTGGCACAGCTAGCTATGAACTGGAGATGTTTGCTATAGCCTTCATAGGGTACGATTATTCGACCATTTAAAGTATTAATGCTGACTTTCTGTTCGGACTTGAAAGAGTAGTCTCTTTGATAGTTTAAGGTTACAGTCCGTGAAATATATTTAGGGGCTTTGTCTAACCCTTTATATCGTTTCTTTGTATGTCCAGCTTTAATTGCCGCCACATTCTGTTTAACCTTAGTCCACAGAGATTTGTATGTGACAGATACTTGTCTTGGGACATTGCAAGCCATTTGCGCTCCAAGTCCGAACCGAGCGCGTAACTCGCTGTAGACAGCCTTCTGCAACTTAGTGCCATTACTGGTTTTACCAGCAGCAAAAGCTACCTGCGAAGTATAGTTCAAGGCATCCCGATAAGCTAAAGAAACCCCACGCAGAGCGTCTTTCTGCTCGGCTGTAGGGTTTAACTTTAGTTTGGCGGTAATGACTTGCATATTATTCACGGGATAATAATGTTATCATATCGCGTGAAGGTCAGAATGAAAAGGTACGGACATGATATTTGTTCGTTTTGTGTTTCCCTGGCTTTGATATATGGTTAGAAATACTGGGTATATTGTGTTCAGAGTTGAGTTGCCTTAAATGATTAAATTTTTAGCAATAGTATTGAGTTTAATAATTAGCCTCACCTTTCCCCTCAAAACTTGGGCTGCCACCCTAGAGGAAGACGTATTGCAGATTATCCGCAATCATCCAGAGGTGATCATAGAGTCTGTGCAGCAATACCAGATCCGAGTACAACAGATTCAGGCGGAGAAACAAGCTGTTGCTCTTAGTGAAATTAAAGCAAATCCCCAGGCATTTATTGGTTCATCTCCAAGTATTAAAGTTAATAACTCGAAGATTTTTTTGCTAGAGTTTTCAGACTTTCAATGCCCCTTCTGTGCCCAGGCGCATAAAACAGTTAAGGAATTCATGGATCGGCACAGGGATGAAGTGACTTTGGTATACAAGCATTTTCCTATTACTCAGATTCACCCAGAAGCTATGAACGCTTCCCTCAGCGCTTGGGCAGCAGGTCAACAAGGGAAGTTTTGGGAATATCACGACCAGTTGTTTGACAACCAAAATAAGCTTGGTGAAGAATTCTATGTGGCGATCGCAAAAAACCTCAAATTAGATGTAGAAAAATTTAATCGCGATCGCCGTAGTGATGCCGCCCGTAATGCAGTAATGGCTGATGTGCAATTAAGTGAGAGATTAGGGATTAACAGTACCCCATTCTTTATCCTGAATGGGCAGCCGATTAGTGGTGCTGTACCATTATCAACATTAGAAGCAGCAGCGGGGCTTTAGCTAGAGCAAAGTAGTATTGAACAGCAACAGCAGGAAAGCCTTAAAAGACAAACAGAAGGTTCAATAATAGACACTAGAGAATTTTTCTATGGTCGCTTTTACCACAGGAAACAAGGGTGCTGATTCTACAACTTTACCCGTTAGTTATGCTGATGTGGAAGCAGCTGCGAGTACCCTAAAAGGCCAAGCCCACCGGACGCCAATTATGACGTCCACCACCGTTAATGAACGCACAAATAGCCAAGTATTCTTCAAGTGCGAGAACTTCCAGCGCACAGGTTCCTTTAAGTTTCGAGGCGCTTACAATGCTTTAGCACAATTATCTGAAGCACAAAAGCAGCGAGGTGTGCTGACACATTCGTCTGGGAATCATGCCCAAGCGATCGCACTGGCAGGAAAGCTACTGGGCATTTCCACGACTATTGTTATGCCAGAAGATGCCCCAGCAGTCAAGCAAGCCGCAACCCGTGGTTATGGAGCCGAGGTGATTTTGTACAATCCTTTAGAAACTACACGGGAAGAATTGGCTCAAAGTATTGCTGGCGATCGCAATCTAACCGTGGTTCCCCCTTACGATCACCCCCATGTCGTCGCCGGACAAGGTACAGCAGCCAAAGAACTTATTGAAGAAGTGGGTATGCTAGATCTACTTCTAGTATGTTGTGGTGGTGGTGGCTTGGTATCTGGTTCTGCTATTGCTGCCAGTGTGCTGTCGCCTTCGTGTCGCGTTATTGGGGTAGAACCAAAACAAGCAGATGATGCCGCGCGCTCATTTTACTCCCAAACCCTGCAAACAATACACAATCCTCAGACAATTGCCGATGGTGCCAGAACCCCTAGCTTAGGAAATATTACTTTCCCGTTGGTACTGCATTATGTCCACGATATGGTAACTGTATCTGAGGACGCTATCCGTAGCACAATGTTTTTCTTGTGGGAACGCCTGAAGATTGTTGTTGAACCTACAGGGGCGCTGGCAGCAGCGGCACTGCTAGAAGGCGTTGTCTCTGCACCCAATGCCCGGATTGGCGTTATCGTTAGCGGTGGAAATGTAGATTTGCAAGCAATTGGCAAACTTTGATGTTCCTAGCCTTTCAGCTTCAGAAGCGGCGTTTCTGGTTAGTCGGGGGCGATCGCGCATTGCCATACCGCGCTGGTGTGTTCTCAATGGCGATCGCCTTGCTGTCTCGGCGCACAAGAAATGCCTCCAGGCACAGCACACCATGTGTCTTTTTTCCTCTGGAGATAATCTAGCTAGCCGCGACCTCACACTGGATGCTCTCAAGCCATATTCTCATTGCTTGGCTATTCGTACCCCCACCCCTGACACATAAGTTGCGATCGCGAACCGGGGATGAAAGCATACTTTCAAGACAGGTCTTTTGATTGCTCCAATTTCTACAACACCATTGAGCCAGCCCTGAGATATGCAACAATTCCTAACACAGCTACGGGTAAGACACTACGAGATGGACGCCCTGGGACACGTCAACAACGCTGTATACCAGAATTATCTGGAACAAGCAGCTATTGAACACATGGAACATCTTGGTTTTACCTTGGATCGCTACCGGCAGCTAGGCGGCGTATTCGTAATGCGACGGATAGAAATTGACTATCTCCGCCCAGCTGTTGCTGGTGATACCCTGGAAATTACTACCTGGATCAAGGAGATGCGCGGCCCACGTTCCCCTCGACGCTATGAAATCCGCAAACAGGGACATGACGAGCTTTTGGTGACAGCAGAGGCATTGTGGGTTTGGGTGGATACTAAGGTAATGCGCCCACGAGCAATTCCACCTGAGTTTTTAAGCATCTTTGAGCCACAATGTCAACCAAATATGGCTAGCTGAACAACCTGCAATTAACGCGATCGCTGGCGCTATAACATTCTTAATTCTCCCAAGTGGTTGAATGTATCTTGCGGCAGAAGGTACTGCTGTAGCTAGAACCGTAGAATCTCTCTCACATCTATATAGATCTCAGGTCTTTATAGGTGGCGTTAGTCATCATTTTGACTAACTTATTGCAAAATTAGACAAAAAATCAGGAGATTTACATGCAGCACATTCTTTCAGTCGTAGGGCAAGCTTTTCGCAAGACCATTTTAATTTTAAGTTTGATCAGTTTGCTGGGCCTCTCAAATTCATTCATTTTTGCCAGCCAGCCTGCTTACGCAGCGAAGCTGACTCCAGAGGAAAAAATTGACCGCGCCCATAACTATAGTGGAGCGGCTGGTATTCGAGAAGAAAGTTACGAAGAAGAAGTAGAGGAGGCTAAAAGCCCTGCCAAGATGGAGAAGGCTTACGAAGAAGATTTAAAGGAATACAGAGAATCACAGCCAGATAAGGGTGGCTTAGTTGAAGGAGCGAAAGAACTCGTTGAGAAGGTCACTGGTAAATAATTTTCGCCCATAGTTAGTGCATCAGGCACATAAATAAACCGTCGGTTAAAGGGCTTTGGGTATTGAGAACAATACCTATAAAATAACCGGCGGTTTTATACTTGGTAGAGGTTAATGATGATATTTGCAGCATCTAAACCAAATCCTGAACCGATGAATTTGGTGGCTTACGATCTGTGGAAATTCTATGGTGATCGCCAGGTGGTCTGTGGTGTTAACTTCAACCTCAACCCCGGAGAAATTCTTGGTTTATTAGGACCTAACGGAGCGGGAAAAACTACCACAGTAGGGATGTTGTACGGCTCCGTTATTCCCAGCCGTGGCTTTGTACAATTGGGGCTTCATCAAGTACAGACGCAAGCCTCGCAAGCTCGCTATTACATGGGTATTGTTACTCAGGAAGACAATCTTGATCCAGACTTTAATGTTTTGGAGAACCTGATTTACTTTGCCCATCACTACCGTATCACTGGCTCTTCCGCACGACAGCGAGCCGGGGAATTACTCGCACAAGTGGGACTGCAAGATTATGCACAGCGACGCATTGATGAACTATCTGGCGGCTTAAAGCGGCGGTTAGTTTTAGCACGGGCTTTGATTAACCATCCCCATGTGGTGTTTCTCGATGAGCCGACGACAGGTTTAGATCCAGATGCTCGACAATACTTTTGGCGGTTGGTGAGTGAGTTGAAACAGCAGGGTTGTGGGGTATTGTTGACTACGCACTATATGGATGAAGCCCAACGCCTGTGCGATCGCCTTCTCGTACTCAGTCAGGGCAAAGTGATTGACCAAGGTACACCCACAGAACTAATTGAGCGCACTGCGGGTCTAGAAGTCGTGGAAGTTGAGGGCGTCTCTGAAGCCATTATCCAACAGTTGGCAACTCAAGCTAAAACCTGGTATCGCCCCTTTGGTAGCAGCTATTTGATCGGATTACCACCAGTAAATCCACAGCTGCTTTGGGAGCAACTAGCAACCCTTGAGCTAGGACGCCTCAACCGCCGCCGCACTAATTTGGAAGATGTTTTCTTGCTACTCACCGGCACTTCTTTAGATTGACACTCCCCTGGCTAAAGCCGAGGGGATTCTAACTTCAACGTAGCCACTTGCTCTACCAGGCTTGCGCCAAGTAGCGTAGAGGTCGCTACTCCATTAGCGTTACTTCGGGATTGCCCATCCCTAGAGACTGCTTTACGCAGAATGTTTATTGCCGCGTTCCAATCCCTTTGTAGAGTCAGTCCACACGAGCAAACGTGGGTTCTGGTGCTGAGGGATTTTTTGACTATCACCTTACACTGACTGCATTCTTGAGAGGTGTATTGGGGTGGAACGGCAACAGCTAATCTTCCAAACTTGGTGGCAAAATGTTCTATCCACTGCCTGAACTGATACCAACTAGCATCAGAAATTGACTTAGCCAAACAATGATTCTTGAGCATATTAGCGACCCTTAAGTCTTCATAGGCGATTATGTCGTTAGACAAACACACGTTACGCGCTAGTCTTTTAGCGTGTTCATTCCGCTGCCTACTTACTCTTAAGTGTTTCCTAGAATATCTAGCTCTTGCCTTACGGCGTCCTGTTGAACCTTTGACTTTTTTGTAGATACGACGTTGTGCGTGTGTGATGTCAGACTCAGCTTTACGCAGAAATTTAGGGTTAAGCTCTTGATGTCCGGTTGAGTCCGTATAGAAGGATTCAATACCCACATCTAAACCAATCTCTTTACCTGTTTTTGGCTGGATATCAATACACTCAACATCAACAGCAAACTGACAGTAATATCCATCAGCGCGTTGGACTAAGCGAACTCGCTTGATAGTCTTGACGGGATATTGATGAATATCCCACTTTCCCAAAAGCTTAAGTTCGCCAATTCCCTTTTTATCAGTGATGGTAATACGTCGCTTGGTTGGATGTAATGACCATCCAGAAGTTTTGTACTCTACTGAACGGTTATCTTTCTGAAAGCGTGGGAAGCCTTTTTTGCCTAATTTCTTAGACTTACAATTATCGTAAAACCGAGAAATCGCAAGCCATCCACGCTCGGCAGCAGCTTGCACCGCCATTGAGTTGAGGTCTTTTACAAAGGAAAACTCATTGCGTAGCTCGGTTGAATACTTATTCAAGGCAAACCGATTGATTTTGGAGTCTTTGGGCGCATCCATCCAGTAACGTATAGACTTGTTTCTGATGAATTGTACCGTTCTGATAGCCTCATCAATTGCCTTATATTGCTGCGGTTTGGCTTTGATTTTGTATTCGAGAACCAGCATTGTGTTTTTCCTCCTTGTTGTCTATGATGTTGGTCTACAGACCATATGTCAAGACCAATGGGACAAAATTATCGTCACGCCAACACGTCAGTTACGTTGATTAACTATCACTTTGTCTGGATACCAAGACGCCGCAAACCCGTGCTTGTAGGTGAAGTGGCTCAAAGATTTGAGGAATTATTAAGAGCAAAAGTAGAAGAGTTGGATTGCCAGATTATTGCTTTAGAGGTGATGCCAGACCACGTACACCTATTCCTTAACTGTCCTCCTACTGTTGCGCCATCGGACATCATGCATCGACTCAAGGGAGCAACAGCTTACAAATTAAGAGACGAATTTCCTCATTTAAAAAAGCTCCCAAGTATGTGGACTAGGAGCTTTTTTTGCTCAACGGCTGGAAATGTCAGCAGTGAGACGGTTAAGCGCTACATTGAAAATCAGAAGACCAGATAATTTGGTCAGCTACGTACCTCCGCTGACCCGCCAGAGCAATCCCACACCTAAAAGGATGTGGGTTTTACGGCGTTTCTATAAAAAGCACATAGGTTACAGATTAGGGAGTTGGTTCAGTCCTCGCACCCATAGTATTTGTACTTTGGGAAGCTAGAACCGCCACCATCATCTAATTCAGCTGTTAGCTTAGAGGCGGCTGAGTGAGTTTTTGCCCTAGCTGGCTAATAGCTTCAAACATCAATTCCTAGTAGTAAATGTCTTACGCCGATCTGGGCAGTAGGGGCCGCTCGGTCTGCCATCATTGGGGCAGCAGAACCCTACAGGTGAGCCAGGATGGCACTGTTGACCTTTCACTACATCTCCCCATGCAGGGAAGCTGGTCAGCACAGTACCGAAAAGGGAAAGAGCTACTAGCAGGTGATGCGGGTATACACTAAGTTTCATTGTTTTCAGTTCTCCGTAAGTTGGTACAGCACACTGGACAGTTGCAATTAGCACTAGTCCTTACTAGGGGTTGGAACTTGCGTTTTATGCACCAGTGGGTGAAATAAAAGCAGATGAAACTCCCTCTGATTGTTTGCTAAATCCGCTGAGTCTCTGTTGTAGATTCATTTATCACTAGCAAAAAGCTAGAGCAAAAAATCTAGAATGAGAGCGTCTTATATGAAATCTTTCCCTTTCTATGCTGTTCTACTTGGGTTGTGCATCTGTTGGCTTGGGAATGAGCGCAGCTATGCCAACAATCGGGTTGACTTAGAAAACTCAACCCCAGTTAGCAGCGCTAAACCCCTCATTGCTGCGGTTCCCGCCAATGTTGAAGAATTTATCGTCCGAGGTACTGAACCATTTTGGAGTGTCACCATCAGCCGCAGTGGGATTGTCTACTCAGCACCAGAGACAAATAACCGAAGATACCCTTACACCGCGCCCATAACAGCATCTAGTCGTCCTACTGATTTAGTAAGAGTGTATCGGCTCAACGGTAAATCAAACGGTCTACTGGTGCTCAAGAAAGTAAGCGCTTGTAGTGATGGGATGTCAGATCGTGTCTATCCCTACGATGCGACCCTCATTTTGGGTAATCAGGTGCTGGAAGGCTGTGCTGAAAAGAAGTAATACCATTTTCAACTAGAACAGCAGGAGTCCCGCGTTCTAGCCAATTCCTGATCTACAAAGGTGTGAAATTTGGCGTAGATGTGATGTGAGACTGGTTGATCCTCATAATAGCTTTTGACAATCGACCTCACTGCCATGCACGCATAGTAGAGACGCCCTGCCAGGGCGTCTCTAATTTCTGAAGGATTGCTAAAAGCCAAGTGGTATAAGACTGACGCTCAGACACAGGGGCAAGGAGGCGAACTAATCAAACGCGCTTGATATGACAAGCTTATTTCAACTTTGTGGTTTGATTGTTTGAACGAATTTCAAGAAACTGTCAGTTTCAGAATCTCCTTGTATGTCCAAAGGACGAACGTTAAAAACTTTTGTGGAGCCGTTTTGTAGCTGCACTTTCATTGGCACTACTTTACCTAAACCATAGGTTGTCACTGCCTGCTCTACCTGTAAGCAACCTAGAGCAAAATTCCCCATGTTTGTTCTGCCGTTATTGGCTCGATATTCCCATTCCATCACCTTTTCAATTTCCCCAGAGTAGGGTTGAGTGCAGAAAAAGTGATGACTCAAGGCAATCAGACGTGCCACATGGACATCATAGCGACGCATCTGACCTCCAAAGGCAGAAACTGTAGTGTTGCGGTCAGGTACTTCAAAGTATCCCAGCCTAACACTCGCATCAAGGGTATCCTCCAATCGAATAGTATTAATTGGAATAGTTGTGGTGCTATTACTTTTAGCATTCTTAGCTTGAGCAACACTTGCCAGGGCAATATCTGGGCTAATAGTCCAGAAACCAATAGCAGAGGTAAGCGGAGCTATGCCAAAGGCTATTGTTACACTCGTGATTGTTTTAGCAATTTTTTTCAGCATGGAAGCGTCAACCCGTCAATAATTCAAGTACTAGCTAGGTGAAGCCATTCTGTATTGGTACTCCCCAACTTTAGGTACGGGGATTATTGGCTTACTCAGATAAACTTCAACTTCATATTGTTAATTTCCTAAAAGGAGGAATTAACTTAGCTCGACTTGCTTAATTGGCGTGGGCGATCGCTTGTCTTCAACGCTCTAGTCAACTTATATCATGTCCGATTGATTAGTTAGTAATTGTAGGTTGGGTTAAACACAGTGCAACCCAACACCAAAAATCAATGTTGGGTTGAGGCACTCGCACCCAACATACTCATATCTTCATTGTTTAAGTGGACATGATATCCCTCCAAGCCAGCCGTTACCGCGCTAACTTAGAAGATGTTTTCCTATAACTCACCCACACTTCTTAAGAATGAAAGGCACATCGATTACGGCTTGGGGAGTTTATTCAGTTTGGCACCGACACGCTAGGGTTTACCAAAAGACTTGGCTTTTCAATAGTTTGCCCCCGCTATCAGAACCGCTAATTTACCTGGTGGCTTTCGGGTATGGCTTGACCCCCCTGGTGGGAGAAGTTCTCTATGCGGGTCAAACTGTGAGTTACTTGAAGTTCATTGCCCCTGCGATGATTGCCATAGGGGTGCTGTCTCAGTCGTTTTTTGAGGGAGCCTATGGAAGTTTCATTCGCCTGAGCTTTCAAAAAACTTGGCAAGCTCTATTAACAGCTCCTTTGAGTTTCACAGAGGTATTCCTGGGCGATTGGCTGTGGGCGTCTACAAAAGGCATGATAGCTGGAATTTTGACGGGTATAGTAGCGGTATTGTGGGGGTTATACTCCGGCTGGCATTTGCTTGTGTCTTTGCCCCTAATTTTTCTGGGCAGTCTCCTTTTTGGTGCGATGGGACTCCTCACGGCAGGGGCGGTACGCACTATAGACCAAATGAATGCGCCGGTTTTTCTGTTGATTTTACCGATGTTTACGCTTTGCGGCACTTACTTCCCGCGAAACACACTGCCGCCACTGCTGGGAAAGGTGGCGAGTGTATTGCCTCTATCCTCCCTAGTTGACCTGTTACGATGGCCGCTTGGACTCCCAAATTTTTGGCCTATAGAATTAATTTGGCTGCTGCTATTGATCGGTGCCTTTGCTGTGTTGGCGTGGCGGCAGATTTATCCTCAGCTATTCCAGTGAAATTTAAGTTACGGCTTCTAGGTGCATAATCCGAAGTCAGAATGAATTTGATAATTGAGAATATGCAACGCTACCTGCACGTATTAAGGTTGTTCTGGAGTGCGGCGATCGCCGCCGAACTTGAATACCGAGTCAACTTCATCCTAGCAGCCTTAAGTAGCCTGGGGAACCTTGCGGGCAGCCTGTTCGGTGTGTCTTTGTTCTACCGCAACGGCTACACATTCCCAGGATGGTCTTGGGATGAAGCCTTAGTAGTGCTGGGAATCTTCACCATCCTTCAGGGCTTTTCCAGCACTTTTCTCGCTCCCAATCTCAACCACATTGTCGATCATATTCAACAAGGCACCTTAGACTTTGTACTTCTCAAGCCCATCAACAGCCAATTCTGGCTTTCCACTCGCACCGTTTCACCCTGGGGGCTACCAGATGTATTTTTTGGCTTGGTATTAATTGGCTATGCTGGTGGACATCTCCAATTAACTCTCAGTGACTACATCCTGAGTGCGGTGCCGCTTCTCTTTGGCTTCGTGATTCTCTACAGCCTGTGGTTTATGCTGGGAGCCACTAGCGTCTGGTTTGTCAAAATCTACAACGTTACTGAGGTACTCAGAGGCTTGCTTGAGGCGGGTCGATACCCGATGGTTGCCTATCCCACAGCTTATAAGTTTTTCTTTACCTTTATAGCTCCAGTGGCATTCCTCACCACCGTGCCAGCTGAGGCTATGCTTGGTCGAGTCCAACTCAGCTGGTTTGTGGGTGCTGGGATTCTGGCACTGGGACTGCTGTTCGTTGCTAGCATCTTTTGGCGGTTTGCGTTGCGCTTTTATACCAGTGCTTCAAGTTAGGGAGAATTGACGACGTGAAATGTGCTTCAAGCTTCGTCCCACTATGCAGGGCGAGGCCAATCTAAAATTTAAAATAATTTGACCGTCAGATAGACGACTTCTCCTAGCCAATCTTTCATCAATTTGACATACTCCCCGGCGTGAACGCACGGGGATTCTTGTTCATGGCTCATAGAAGTTCGCTTACTGTATCAAGTTTCCTATCAACAGCAGAGGCGATCTTCTCCCCATGCTTTCCAAGAGTGCGAGGCGGATTCCCAATGCCCTTTGGTACCGTTTTGCCACTTCACGCCTAAAATCTTCATTCCTTTCTGGAGGATATTGATCGCCGCATTAGTATCGCGACAAATATCCACCCCACAATTAGGGCAAGAATGAGTTCTAGTGCTGAGCGACTTTTTCACTCGATGACCACAATTAGAACAATCTTGAGATGTGTAGCTAGGTGAAACCGCCACTACTGCTTTTTCCCAAATCTTGCCATAGTAGTCTAACCATTGGGTGAACTGATACCAACTAGCGTCGGAGATTGACTTAGCCAAGTGATGATTCTTGACCAGATTTGCAATCTTTAAATCCTCATAGACTACAACATCGCTAGATGCCACTACGCATCGGGCTTGCTTAATCGCCCAATCTTTACGCTGCCTTTAAATTTTTAGATGAATTTTACCCAGTCGAATCCTTGCTTTATGGTAGTTGCCTGACTGAGGTTTTGCACCTTTAACAAACTTTTTGCTTAACCGTTTTTGAGCTTTTTTTAGTCTCCGTTCAGCTTTTCTCAAGAACTGAGGATAGATAACAGCGTTATCATTTTGGTCTTTTGTGAAATACTTCAGTCCTAAATCCAATCCGACAACATTACCTGTGTACTCTCTCTGCTCCTTGCGTTCGGCATCAAAGCAGAACTGGGCATAATATCCATCTGCTCTCCGCACTACTCGGACGCGGTTTATTTTGAGCGTGTGTAGGTCTTCCCTTGTTTCCTTGTTACAGAATAAAGACAAATTCCCAATCTCGAACCCATCAGTAAAGGTAATGCTCCTGCAATCTTCTGATATTTTCCAGCCTGACACCTTATACCAAGTTGCGGTCAAACATAGTAGACTGGCAAGAGCGCATGGCTGTTGAGAAAAGCAGTAATACGAAATCTGGGTTGACTATCGCTTGATCAAGAAAGATAGTCTCCAACTTTCGCG
>JAESFH010000304.1_pt1 | contig 17225 bp, 3 predicted proteins | sample 9269381 | NCBI WGS metagenome assembly JAESFH01 (sample SAMN14504062, study PRJNA617094) | algae metagenome | isolation source: Aphanothece sp. CMT-3BRIN-NPC111 and co-occurring heterotrophs from well... | place: USA: Clark Mountains Wilderness, California | collected 2010-04-18
CCACCGGCGACATCGTGCTCTGACCGGCCCGGGAGATCAGCAAGACGGCCGGCCCGCCGCCCCAGCACCGGCCAGAAGCCGGCCCGCGCCACACAACCCGGGAGGGTCATACCGACCCTCCCGGGAGGGGCCCCACGGGGCGCCGCCGTCGCTTGCGGATGCAAGTGACCATCACGCAGGCAAACCCTCCATCACGAGGCTGCACGAGCGGTTCGCGAAAAATACGAGATCCGTCTGAGACCGCACCGAGCCAAAGATGTCTCACGAAACTCGGTATCTGCCTGACCTCCTGCGAGGGGGCGCTGTCCGCTGCGCGCTGGATCAGCGTCATGGATCGTCCAAGTCTCCACGGATGAACGGCCGGCGCCCATCGGCTGGCGGCACACGATCCCACATCATCACCGAACCGCACCGGAAAACCGCCACCGCCATTCGGGGCGGGATTCTGGAGGCCATTGCTGCGCGAGCTGGCGCGTAGCCCGGAGCGAGCGGCTCAGGTGATCCATCAGACATGAGCGGGTCCTCACATGTCGCGAACCCGCAGTGGAGCCGAAACCACCGCTGCATGAACCCACGTCGCCGATGTCTGCGAGAGGAAAAGCATCACCTCACGCTCCGGGGCTCCGATGACCAGACCCGTACCACGGCCGCTACGGCAGGGCAGCCCATCAGACCTTCGTCAAGAGGGTCTAGGACTTTTGGTGGTTCGGAAGCTGGCCGTTTGTATCTGATGCCAATCAAATCCAAATCATAAAAACAACGTGAGGCGATACTTCGGGTTTGCTGCATCGGTCATTGTCACGCGTACTATTAAGAAGAGTTGCAGCAGATCCACCGCGCTTGGGATTTTTTCTTAATCTATAGGGGGGCTTAAGCTATGGTTGCCACTGGTTGGGGAATGTCGGACGACAATGATTTCGTGGTGAGCGGCGCTTCGACCGTCACTGAAGACCAACCTGCCATCGCCGACATTGCTGGGACGCTCTACGCCGTTGCATGGAGAACCGAAAATGATGTTGGCCAGACGAACATCGCGGTCAAATTCTACAATGCGGTCGGTGAGCTCGATGTGCTTCCGAGGCTTACCGTTTCGGATGGAACCGGAATCGTGTTTGCCCCGTCCATTGCCGGAGCGGGCGATGGATATGCGGTCGTTTGGGAGGAGAAGGCTGAGACCAACGCGAACGCTGATCTCAAGGTCCGGTATGTCGGAACGGCTGGCCTGATCGGAGGTGAGGTGACGCTCGGCACAGACGGGCACGACCACAGCGCGGTGACCTCGGGCTTTGAAATCTTGGATCCCACTGGAGAGCTCATCTCCACAGGCTTCAATGTTGCTTGGATTTCATCGAATGAGCCCGATGGTACCGGGCAAGTCCGGTTTCAGCGTTTCCAATTGCCCGTTAATCCCGCGGATCCTGCTGGCGATCCGCTCACTCCGGTTCCAGTGGGCATTGACGGCGTCGAAGGCGGCGAGGCAGAGCTTCTGGGCTTCGGTCGCGATGTCGCGATGACCGTCACTCATGACGGCGAGGCCGTTGTGGCCTGGATCGACGGCGACAACAATGTCCATTTGCACATCCGCAATGCGGACGGCACTGTGCCCGAAGCCGCCATCGGCTTCCCTCAGGAGGAAGGCCAAACGCTGGACAACCTCGGCAGTGCCGATGCTGGCAGTACGCTCAGGATCAGCGCCATCAACGGGACGACCGGGTTTGTCCTGGCCTGGACAGTCGACGCCGGCAATGACGACGGCTCGCGCATCGTTCAATACCAGATCTTCAATCCTGGCGCGATCGACAACACCTGGGATGCTGCGCCAGTGCAATCCTACACGCCACCGACCGGCTTCAATGGGGAATTCGGCCTCGTTGGTCTGGAGACTGATCCGAGCGGGTTCGTTCTCACGCTTGGCGCTACCGATAGCGATGGCTCCGCCGAGATCGTCAGTGTAGCTTTCGACGCGAGCGGCGCAGCAAGCGAGCTTCAGTCTGCCGTCAATACCACGACCGCTGGTGCCCAGAACGCTCATGTCGTGACGAGCCTGACCGGCGACCGCTTCGTCGTGGCCTTTCAAGATGACAGTAGCGATGCAGGTGGTGATATCCGCGCCCAGATCATGGATACGCGGGCGCCTGGTCTCCTGCTCCAGGGGGACGATGAGGGCGCACGCGCGCGCGTCGATCTGCTGATCGGTACGACCGGTGACGACACGATCGAAGGAGGCCAACTGGCGGACGAGCTGTACGGCGCGATGGGCGACGACGTGCTGAATGGCGGTGCGGGATCCGATCTCATCGATGGTGGTGGCAACTCGCCTCTTGGTGACGTCGCCGTGTATAGCGGCAACAGAGGCGACTACTCGATCGCTTATAACGGGGATGGGTCCTTCACGGTGATCGACAACCGTGACCTCGCCCCGGGGGAGGCGAGCGATGGTGCCGACCTCGTGCGCAATGTGGAGTTCCTAAAATTTCAGGATGGGACCGTCGCAATCTCAGAATTCATACCTCCTGTATCGTCCGGAACGCCGACAGCCTGGGCCCTCGACAACAAGGATCTCGAAGGTTTCAATCTGTCCGGTACAAGTGGCCCGCAGGCACTGGGCGGGGTTTCAATCGCAGACAATTTCGGCGAGTTCTACGGCGTCGCCTGGCAGGTTCAGGAGGGCGGCTCGAAGAACATCAGGGTCCAGCTCTTCAACTCTGACGGCAGCGCCGACGAGTTCTTGCCGGCGCCCTTCAACGTCAATGATGGTGACGGCGAGATCGTTTCCGACCCGACGATCGGGGGCTGGGGCGACGGCTATGTGATTGTCTGGCAGGAGATGAAGGACGGCTCGATCGAGCTGCGCGGGCGCTTCACGGGCCCTGAATCGATCGTCGGCGACGAGTTTTCCATCCATGTCGATGAGGCGGCCATCGTCCAGGGCAATCCAGTCATCGCGGCTTATGAGATCGTCGAACCGGATCCGAACGATCCGGACGAAGAAATCATTACATCCGGGTTCAACGTCCTTTGGGAGCAGACTGTCTTGGATGGCGACACGCCGACCACGACGATCATGCTGCAGCGCTTTATGGTGCCGGTCGATGAACTGGGTCACGCGCTGGCGCCGCTGCCCGCCGGAATTGACGGAAAAAGCGGAGACGACTTGAACGAGCCGGAGCCCATCGGGACCGGCAGATTCCCATCGATGGCCGTCGCCCATGATGGCGAAACCATTGTGACATGGGTCGATGAGGATGGCGTCATCCAGGGTGCCATTTACAATGCCGATGGCACCAAGAACCCAACTGACCTCACCGATATCGGCACCGTACCCGCTGGTCCGGAAGGCCAAAACCGCCCCGTTCAAGTCATCCCGCTTGGAGCCGGGAACTTCGGTATCGTCTGGGTGGAGGACGCGGGCGCGGGCCACCCGGTCATCAAGGCACAAGTCTACACGGTCGGGGGCGCAGCCGGCACCTGGGTGCCCGGCGCCGTCCGGACCGTCGTCGACGAAGTCGGCTTCACGGGCGAGTTCCGCATCGCCGGCCTCGGCGAGGACAACGAGGGCTTCATCGTCGCCTTCGGGCGTGCGGACGCACATGGGAATGGGGTCTTCGTTCAGCATGTCAATGGATTGGGCCTTCCCGTCGGCGACCCTGCGCGGGTGAATGCCGATCAGGTTGGGAACCAATCCCACTTCGGGATCGGCGGCCTCGTCAGCGATCGCTTAGTGGTTGCCTACACCAGCGGTGATACTGCCGCGGGCGGCGACGTCATGGTCCAGATCATGGATACACGTGATCCTGATGGCGAGAGCATCTTCGGCGACCTCATCCGGCCCGACGGTACTCTCCAGGAGCGCAGAGACGAAATCTACGGCACGGTTGGCGATGATTTCATCGACGGGCGCGGCCGCGACGACAAGGCTGTGGGCGGACTGGGCCACGACACGGTCGTCGGCGGGTCAGGCAACGATCACCTCTATGGTGGAGAGGACATCGTCAACGGCACGGGTGTGGAAAGCGACCCCAAGACAGACGTCGATACCGTCGTCTACTCCACGGACAAGACCCGATATGCAATCTGGATGAACGGGGATGGCAGCTATACCGTCAAGGACATGCGCCTGCAGGATCGCGGTCGCGACCCCGGTCCGGATGGACAGGATGCGATCTATGACTTCGAGCAGATCCAATTCGGGGGCTTGTCCGGTACAGAGCGCCTTTCTCCGGACCTTTTCGCCCAGAAACTTCCCGATGAAGTAACTTCAGGCGGAGTAACGCCAGGAGGAACCGACAGCACCGCGGACTTTACAGTCAATGTAAGTCCAACGTCTCCGGACGATCTTGCATATACAGGCGGAGAACAGGACAAGCCAACTGTCGCGGCCCTCGAAGACAACTTCGTCATCGTTTGGCATTCTGGCGGCACACTCTACGCGAAGCCGTATAACGTTCTCGGTCACCCCGACGACCAATTTGGTCCAGGCGATGCGGCCGGCGATCCGCAAGCGCAGATCTTCACGTTAACTGAGGGCGCCACCACGCTTGGGGACCCCCAAGTGGTCATGGCGGGTGATCTTGGATTCCTCACGACCTGGCAGGAGACCACGGATACCGACCACACTGTGATTCGCATGCGCCATACGTCTGCGCTCGATGGCGTCGTCGGGGAAAATCCGACTGAGGTGAGTCCTCCTGAGGACAGCGACGACGACCAACACAGTGCAGTCGCGTCAGGATATGAGATCGTCGACGCGAACAACGATACGCTCGAGTTCGGCGCCTTTGTCGCCTGGGTGGAATCTGAAGATCCGTCCGTTGCCGGCAAAATCATGTTGCAGCGCTTCGATGTCTATTCTGTTGCGAAAGATGGCACTGGTGGACAGGAGCGCGCTCCGCAAGAAGTCGAGCTCGACGGAGGTGACGGGGACGATAAAGCGGAAAACATCGGGTTCGGACGGGACCCGTCCATCATTTCTCTGCACGATGGCGAACAGATCCTGACCTATATTGATGCCAGCAACCAGGTGCAGCTGGTTATGCTCGTGCCTGGAACGGACAGCACCACCGGCGTAACCGAATTCGGGCCCGGCCCCGATTTCCAACCAGTTGTAGGGGACCTCGGTCCTGCCGACTCGGTGCAGATCATCAGCATGGGCTTTAACTTTGCTGTGGTGTGGAGCGACGAGGGACAGCTGCACGCCCGCATGTATACCGCCACCGGTACCTCTTGGGTTCCAGGGGGCGACATCAACCTTGACATCACTGTACCACCGGGAGCCGAGTACAAGGTCATGCCGGCCGGCGAGGCCGATATTGCCGCGGACGCGATATTCCTGGTTGCATGGGAGGAGATCGACGCAGGCCGCACCGATATCAAAGTCCAGCAATTCAATGCTGCCGGCGGTAAGGAAGGTCCCGCGCTGACTGTGAACGACGAAGATACCAATGTCGTTGGCGGAGGATTAGGCGGTCTCGGCGTCGCCGGCCTGCTCGATGGTCGTGTGGTGGTCGCCTACGAGGGTCGAGCCGACAACACTGGCTCTGATCAAACCGATCCGAGCGATATCGTCGCGCGCATTCTCGATACACGCGCCCCTGGTGCAGTCATCATGGGCGCACGTGAGGGCGCCGGCCGGGACGTGTTGGTCGGCACCGCCGGCAACGACGTCATGGACGGGCGCGTCCGCGAGGACGAGCTGCACGGCGGTCTCGGCGACGATGTCGTCATCGGAGGCAGCGAGAACGATCAGCTGTTCGGCGAAGATCATAATGACACACTGATTGGGGGAAGTGAGAACGATCAGCTGTTCGGCGGCGCTGGCGACGACACCTTGCTCGGTGGTTTTGGTCGGGACTTCATGGATGGTGGCGCAGGCATCAACGACACAGTCTCCTATCAGGGAGAGTTCGCCAGCTTCACCATCGACTTGGCGCTCAAAAACGCATTGGGACAAGTCACTACATTCAGCAATCGCAATCCGGACACTGGCGCGCCAAGCGCCAATCTGGTGGCGGAGGATACATCGGTCGAGATTGAGAACGTCACCGGTGGCGAGGTTCGTGACATCATCAGCGGAGACGAGAAGGCCAATATTCTGAACGGCCGTGGCGGCGACGATGATCTGAATGGCCGCGGTGGCAACGACACGATCACGGGCGGCGCAGGCGACGACACGATCACGGGCGGCGACGGTGACGATACAATCATCTGGAATTCGGGTGATGGTCGTGACGTAATCGTTGGCAGCGCCGGCGGGAGCAATAGCGTTGCTGACACAGATACTGTCCAGTTCAACGGAGACGGCACTGCAGAGGAGTATAGGATTTACGCAGCTGGGTACTACAAGGATCCGCAGAACGGACTGGTAGGGGAGTATGGCGCGATCGGGGCTCAAACCGAAATCGTCGTCATCAGAAACGGCGTCATTATAGCGGAACTCGAAAACATCGACGAAATAGAGATCGACGGGAATAAGATAAATCCCTCGACAAATGGCGATACATACATAATCAAAGGCGACTTCGAATCAACTGACCTCGATCCCGGCACCATCACCGTAAACGGGACGGCCTCGTCTGATACCATCGACATTTCGTCCCTGCAGTCCGAGCACCGGATCGTCTTCAAATCGAAGGGTGGCAGCGACACGATCATCGGCAACTTCCGTCCTCAGGATGTGATCGAGCTTCCGGACGGAGCGGACTTCGATGACTACGAGGTGGCCCAAAACCCGGACGGCACGATCACTCTGTCGAACGGCAGCAACTCAATAACGTTCTCGGGCGGGACAATACCCACCATCCGAGATGACGATGATGACGTGCCTGCGAACCACAAGCCGGTTGTGGCGGAGGACACGGCGTCCGGCGCGGAGGACACGACGATCACGGGCCAGGTGTCCGGCGAGGACGCCGACGAGGATGAGCTGATCTATGCGATCCACGGCAGCACGCCTTCCGGCCTGACCTTCAACGAGGACGGCAGCTACAGCTACGTCCCTGCCGCGAACTTCCATGGCGAGGTGGAGTTCCAGTACGTCGCGAAAGATGGCGTGCTGGTGAGCGATCCGAAGACGGTCACGATTACCGTGACACCCGTCAACGACGCCCCTGTAGCGGTGTCGGACACGATCTCGGGCGAAGCGAACGCGAAGCTCACGATCGATGTCCTCGCCAACGACACGGACGTGGACACCGGCGACACGCGCACGCTGTTCTCGGTCTCGGTCCCGAAGGGCTCCGTCTCCATAGAGGACGGCCAGGTGGTCTTCGATCCGGGCACGGACTTCGACGACCTGAAGGCCGGCGCCACCGAGACGGTCACGATCGACTACACGATCAAGGATGCCCAGGGCGCTTCGTCCAGCTCCACGGTCACCGTTACGGTCACAGGCGTCAATGACGCCGCGGTCGCGGAGGACGGGACGGCGTCGGGCAAGGAGGAGGACCTCGAGATCAAGGGCCAGGTCCTGGCCACGGACGTGGACGGCGACCCGCTGACCTACAGCCTGGTCCAAGGGCCACCGCTGGAGCAGGGCACGCTCATCCTCAAGGATGACGGCAGCTACAGCTTCGTCCCGGCGAAGGACTACAACGGCGAGGTCACCTTCACCTACAAGGCCAGCGACGGCACGATGGACAGCAACGTCGCAACCGTGACGATCACGGTCGAGGCGCAGAACGACGCCGCGGTCGCGGAGGACGGGACGGCGTCGGGCAAGGAGGACGACCTCGAGATCAAGGGCCAGGTCGTGGCCACGGACGTGGACGGCGACCCGCTGACCTACAGCCTGGTCCAAGGGCCACCGCTGGAGCAGGGCACGCTCATCCTCAAGGATGACGGCAGCTACAGCTTCGTCCCGGCGAAGGACTACAACGGCGAGGTGTCGTTCCAGTACGTCGCCAACGACGGCACGGTCGACAGCGCGCCCCAGACGGTGGTGATCACGGTCGAGGCGCAGAACGACGCTGCCACGGGCCGGGTCGCCATGACCTGCATGCCCGGAACGCTGACGGCCAGCCACACCCTGGCCGATGTGGACGGGATGAGCCGCGCCAGCGTCAGCATCCAGTGGCAGTCCTCCCTGGACGGCACCACCTGGAGCGACATCGCGGGCGCCCTCTCCCCCACCTTCGCACCCACGGCCGCCCAGGAGGGCCTGCAGGTGCGGGCGCTGGCCCTCTACACGGACCAGGGCGGCACGGAGGAGAAGGTGGCCTCGACGCAGGTCGCCCGGATCGGCTCCGCGGCCGGCGGACCGCTGAACGGGACGGAGGCGAACGACATCCTGTTCGGGCTGAGCGGGGACGATGCCATCGAGAGCGCGGGCGGCCACGACGTGATCGAGGCGGGGGGCGGCGCCGACACGGTGGGGGGCGGCGGCGGCCGGGACACCTTCCTGGCGAGCGTGGATGACGGCAACGACATCTACGACGGCGGCCGGGGCCGGGACGTCTACAGCCTGGCGGGGACGAGCGCGCGGGCGACGGTGGACCTCGGGGCCGGCACGGCCACGAGCCTGCAGACCGGCAGCGACAGCCTGGTCGGGATCGAGAGCGTGATCGGCAGCCGGGGCAGGGACCTGTTCATGGCCGGCGCGGGCGCCCACGAGCTCACGGGCGGGCGGGGCGGAGACGTGTTCCGGTTCGGCTCGGCGCAGGCCGCGCAAGGCGACGTGATCCTGGACTTCCAGGCCGGCCGGGACTGCCTGCACCTGCGGGGGATCGATGCCGATACGGGCACGCGGGGCAACCAGGCCTTCACGCTGCTGGAGGTCGGGGCCGCGTTCACGGAGGCGGGTCAGCTTCGCTACAGCTACGAGACGGACGGGACGGTCGCGTACACGCTGATCCAGGGCAACGTGGACGGCGACGTCGGGGTCGACTTCGAGATCCGGCTGGCGGGCCACAAGGTCTTCACCACCGGCGACATCGTGCTCTGACCGGCCCGGGAGATCAGCAAGACGGCCGGACCGCCGCCCCAGCACCGGCCAGAAGCCGGCCCGCGCCACACCACCCGGGGACGGATTGCCCTCTACAGGGCTTTGAAGCGAGCCATGGGCGGAGTCGGCACCTGAACCGAAGGCAGCCACCCGGCCCATAGCGGGCCGGCGATCCAGCGGCGCCCAGGCACGACGTCGAATTCACGTTTGCATGGCGCTTAGGCCGGAACGTGATGAACTCGCGCCTGATGGCATCCCGGCCGACGCGCGGCAGGGATCCTCTGCCCGGGCCCGGCTATATGCGCCTCGTCGAGGTCAAAGACGGAATCGACACACGAATCTATTGCGGCGGATTGATTCGGTAGGCTTGGTGGCACGCGCCGCAATTGGCTGTCACGCGTTGGAGGTTGGCCTGGAAGGATGCCTGATCTGTCGTTGCGGCTGCAGCCTGCGATGCATCCTGCACAATCTTGGCGGCGGCAGCGCGAAAGCCTTGCGGGTCCTCCCAGATTCTCGGGCCGGCTTTGGTGTCCCCGCCAGTCTTCGTGTTCTCCGGAAAAAGGTTCGGGAACCGGGTCATCCCGGCTGAGATGCCGCTGTAGACTTCCTTGGCTTTGGCGAGGTCAAAGGGGGCTTCCCCACGGACCATCTGCGTTCCCAAACGGACCGCGGCTCCGTTCCCTCGCATGATACTCTTGCGTTCTGCGATCGGATCGTTCTGAGCGACGGCTGCCGAAAGTCCGACAAGGATGGCGGAGGCCACGAGAATTGAGCGGATCATGATCAATACCCTTCTGGATCTTTCTGCTTCCGACTGTGCAGTAATCGTACCGACCGTTTGTTGCCGGCCGGCATCAGAGAGCCGGATCCCGACAACGGACCAATGACCTGGCGAACTGAAAGCCCGACTGAAACATTCGAGCGAGCACATGGCCCGGCCCGAAGCGATCCGTTCCGGGCCGATTCAGAGCAGGGGAGGCGCCGCCCCATGCAAACGTCGCCTCTTCGGCACTCGCCGGTCCCGGTCAGTCCGCAGCAAAGCAGTAGAACAATCCGGCTCCGCCCGTGCCGCGCAACGCATCCTGGCTGCAGCCGCCGCGCGAGCGGTGAGACATGTTCCAGGATTTGGCGGGCGGGTCGTCGTTGAGCCCTATGCGGTCGTGGTGGCCGAGCATGGCACCTCCCTCAGCACCACTCCTCGTCCAGTTGCCGCAGGTCATGTCCTCGCTCCCGGTGAAGGCCCGTCCGTCCGCCTGGGAGCCTGTCAGGATGTCGTGCATGTTCGGCGTGTCTCCCCGTCCCTTCACCACTTCGCCCTTCTCGGTCAGGGCGGTCTGTTTGGTGAGGTTGTTCGTTCCGTGGAGTTCCTCGACGTCCTTGGCGATGACTTCACCCTTGGCGTTCTGCCATGGGCCGCGGCCGATGCGGTCCCGCGCATTGACGGCCCCCTGTCCCTGTGTGCTGAGATAGGCACGCCACCGCTTACCTCCGGCTCCCGCCGCGCTGGCCAACGATTGACAATGCTGGTCGGCACCCTCCAAGCCGCCAAGATCCGCGCCCTTCCCGGAACCGACGCTGGTCACGAAGAACGTCATGTTGCCTTCGGCACGGGGAGCCGTCTGAGCGTGAGCACCTGCGCTCAGCGTCAGAGTTGCGGCGAGACCGATGATAGCCTTTTGACAGAACATCATTTCCTCCTTTTAGCATGAGAGGCGCAGGTTATCCGTACGATGCCTCAGCTCGATCTTGTCGGATCCTCGCAAAGGATAGGAAAATATTGGAAGTTCCGTCAATATTTGCAGAGTAAATTCTATGTTACGCCCGGAGCAGAAGGGCTGATGAGCGGCACGCCTGTTTCGCCGCCGGGTGACCGGAAGCGTGTCTGCCATAAAATGCAGCCGAGAGACCGGCGGCCCAGACCTCGCTCGCTTCGTCTCCAGTCTCGCCGTCATGCATCCTTCTTGCATCGAGCCTGACATCCGCGCCGGTGCGTGACATTGGACGAAGAAATTTACATGACCCTGAGGCGAAATGTCAGTGAATTGTCAGCTGCCATGCTGCCGCGAATGCGCTGGCCCGGTGTGATCCGGTGGAGCCGCCGCCAACTCCGAGCGCTTGGTGGCAGCTGCTCCAGATGTCGTCGATGGAAGGTGACCAGAAGGCCGTCCCTTCACTCGGCAACGATCCTCGGGATCCCGCCACGGTATCCGGCGCAAGTCCCACGTCCTGGGAGGCCCCGGCTCCTGGCTCAGCCGCGGCGCCACTCCGAAGAACGCAGTTGGCCGCGCATGTGTGCGGCGGCGGCTGCGATCCGGCGGATCCGCCCCGTCGCCGCAAAGCGCCTGACGGCGGCCTGAACCCCTGGCATCGACTCCCGTTCCGCTGGCGGGACAGCTCATCGAACGCTTGGGTCAGGAGGCCGGCCAATTCGCGCCGTTCCGAACTGCAATCCTGACGCGGCGATCACCTCCACGAACAGCCTGGATCCCTGGCGTCCGCATCGACGCTGCTCCTCCCGACATCTGCCCGTGCCGGGAAGGGCTCAGACCATGGTCCGTGTAATCGCCACACCTGTGTCCGCCGAAGTTCCGGCCAGAGTCCGTATGAAAGCATGCGGATTCCTAGAAGGATAAAATTCAGAAGAGGAACGGGACCCGTTGCCGCCTCTTCATGGACGATACCGGTGGGGGGTAATCATGGATCTCGCGCGTTCTGATCTGAATTTCATTCTGACAAACATCAAGATTTCCGAGGGCGCGACTGGACCTGATCTCGGCGCCCCATTGCTGGACGCGATCGGCGGCGATCCGCACCTCCCCTTCGGTCTCCGGACCGTCGATGGCTCGTACAACAACCTCATTCCCGGCCAGGAGCACTATGGGACTGCCGACCAGGTGATGCCGCGGGCGCTGACGCCGATCTTCCGGAACGACGGCGACGGCGACAGCATTGCCTTCGGTCCAGGGATGACCCTCACCAACACGGATTACAATCAGCCGACGGACGTTGTCGATGCGGATCCGCGCATCATCAGCAATCTCATCGCGGACCAATCGCTCGCCAACCCGGCCGCCGTCGCGGCGGCCCTCGCCTATGCCGGATCGGAGAACATCGCCACAGCAGTCAAGGAGATCCAGGACGCTTACTACGCCGCCAAAAAAGCCCCGCCGGACAAGCAACAGGAACTCTCAGAGGCTCTCACCAACGTTCTTGTAAAGCACGACATCACCGTCGAGAACGATACCGTCGTCATTCCCAACGTCACGACCGATGCCGGGCTCTCCGCGCCATACAACTCCTGGTTCACGCTGTTCGGCCAGTTCTTCGATCATGGTCTGGATCTGATCAACAAGGGCGGCAATGGAACGGTTTACATTCCTCTCCAGCCCGATGATCCACTCTACGTGCCGGGCAGCCACACCAACTTCATGGTTGTCACGAGGGCGACCAATCAAGCGGGCCTCGACGGCAAGCTCGGCACCTCCGACGACGTGCAGGAGCATGTCAACCAGACGACCCCGTTCATCGACCAGAATCAGACCTACACGTCGCATGCGTCGCACCAGGTTTTCCTCCGTGAATACGTGCTGGTCGGTAATCCTCCGCATCCCGTCGCGACAGGCAAGATGCTGGAGGGTGCAGACGGCGGGCCCGCTACTTGGGCGGATGTGAAGGCGCAGGCCCGTAACCTCCTGGGTATCGAACTGGGCGATCACGACGTCCTAGATGTGCCGTTGCTCGCAACCGACGAGTATGGACGGTTCATCCCGGGTGAGCACGGATACCCGCAGGTCATCTACAAAGATGCAGAAGGACACGCCTATCAGATTGAGGGCAATCGGGGCACCCCGATCCGCACCGGCGGATTCGTGACCGACCCCGGCGACAACAGCGAAATCCCGGTTGCGGCTGTGCGCACCGGTCACCCGTTCCTTGCCGATATCGCTCACGAAGCCGTGCCCGTTATGACAGGCGGGGTTCTGCAGAAAGACTCCGATGACCATGTCGGGTATACGACGGATGGTAGCAACACGACGAAGGAGGTTCAGACTTTCTCCATCGCTTCCAATATCTTGAAAGCTGGTGAAGCCTATACCCTGACTGTTGGTGATGTATCGATTACGGTGACGTTAGAGCCCCGCGCCGACGGACAGCCGCTCACTGCAGCTGACCTCGCCACCGCGATTGTTGAGCGCGGTCCAGTATATGACGACGCTCCTTTCACAGTGACAGGCGTTGCTTCGAAGCTCATCCTGAGCTGGGAGCAGAATGGCAACATTGTCACGCTGGCCCATCTGTCAGGCGGCTCCACGTCACCAATCGATCGCGACGCTTCAATCCAAGGCCCGATCAACGCACGCGGGAGCCAAACTCAGTACGACAACGAGCTTCTTGACGCCCATTTCATTGTCGGAGACGGCCGCGGCAACGAGAACATCGGCCTGACCGCGGTCCACTTCATCTTTCATGCGGAGCACAACCGGCTCATCGAGCAGATCAAGGAGAAAGTTACGTCCGAGCTGGGCCGCGATGACGCCTTTGTTCAGGAGTGGCTGGTCCCGGGCGCCGTCATCTCCGACGGGATTCAACCGAGCGAGTGGAACGGCGAGCGTCTCTTCCAGGCGGCGCGGTTTGCGACGGAGATGCAATACCAGCATCTCGTCTTCGAGGAGTTCGCGCGCAAGGTTCAGCCGACCATCGACATTTTCGCAGACTATAACACCGCCCTCAATCCCGCGATCGTCGCCGAGTTTGCCCATGTCGTGTATCGGTTCGGGCACTCGATGCTCAACGAGACCGTCGATCGTGTTGGGTCTGACGGCAGGCACAGCGATATGGACCTGCTCGATGCCTTCCTGGATCCGCTGGCCTATGCGGGCAGCGGCGCCACGTCGGCCGAAGCCGCCGCTGCCATCATCAGGGGGATGACGCAGCAGGCCGGCAACGAGATCGACGAATTCGTCACGGAGGCGTTGCGCAACGACCTTGTCGGATTGCCGCTGGATCTTGCTGCGATCAACATCGCTCGAGGGCGCGAGACCGGCGTACCCTCCCTAAACGCCGCGCGGCGGGAGTTTTTCGAGGGAACCGACGATCCTGCCCTGAAGCCGTATGAGAGCTGGGCGGAGTTCGGCCGTAATCTCAAGCACCCGGAGTCGCTGATCAATTTCATCGCGGCCTATGGGACGCACGAGTCAATTACGAGCGTGACAACCGTGGCCGAGAAGCGGGCCGCCGCACTGCTGTTGGTCATTGGAGGAGAGGGGGCTCCGGCGGACCGGCTCAACTTCCTCGAGGGCACAGGGGAGTATAAGTCAGGCTCCGACGGTATTCCCTTGACCGGGCTGGAGGAGGTCGACTTCTGGATCGGCGGCCTGGCCGAGCTCCAGATGCCGTTCGGCGGGCTCCTGGGTTCCACGTTCAACTTCGTCTTTGAGACGCAATTGGAGGCGTTGCAGGAAGGCGACCGCTTCTACTACCTGCACCGGCTTGCCGGCACGAATATGCTCACCCAGCTGGAGGAGGGATCCTTCGCCGAGCTGGTCATGCGCAACACCAGCATCAAGCACCTGCCGCACGACGTCTTCTCGACGCCCGATTTCATCATTGAAGCCGGCGATATGCAGGCAGGCGTGCCTGCAGCAATGCGGCATCTGCTGACGAAAACGGCTGACGGAACACTCCTGTTCACGAGCGATCAGCACATCGTGATGGGCGGCACAGGCGCCAACGACAAACTCACGGCAGGTGCCGGTGACGACACGCTCTGGGGTGACGGCGGCAACGACGTCCTTGAAGGAGGCACGGGCAACGACGCGCTGATCGGCGGAGGTGGCGACGACCGGCTGACCGATGCCTTTGGTGACGATGTCCTGAAAGGAGGGGATGGCAACGACTGGATCAATGGGGGCGCCGGCATCGACCTGGTTCTTGGTGGAGCTGGTCACGACTACATGAGCGGCGGATCAGAGGACGACGAGCTCATGGGAGGGCTCGGCAACGACATTCTCCTTGGCAATACAGGTGCTGATGCGCTCATCGGCGGCGAGGGTGACGATTGGCTCGAGGGCGGCTTGGGCGCCGACGGCCTGAGCGGCGACAGCGAGTTCGGCTTCGGCCCAAGCCCCATCCTCGGCCACGACGTTCTGGTGGGCGGCGGCGGTCCCGATGCCATGGACGGCGAAAACGGCGATGACATCTTTGTCGGCGGAGAGGGCGCCGATCGCCATTTCGGCCGCGAAGGTTTCGATTGGATGACCTACCAGGGCGATATATCGGCGAATGGCGATCTGAACCGCCGAGCCGATGTCGTACCGGCACCCGGGAATGCTGAATCCTCGCTCGACCGATTCCTTGAAGTCGAGGGGCTGTCCGGATCGAATCGGGACGACCTCTTGAGCGGAAGCGACGTGGCGCTGGAACCTGCGGAGCCGGCCGACCCGGTTGGGCCTGTCACCCCATTCGACCCAGGTGTTCCGCAGGCCGCGGTTCTAACCGAGGAAGGAATGGGGCGGATCAGCGGGTTGAGGAATCTCCTTGCTCCGGTCCTGAGCGAGCAGGTGATCTTTACAGGAGGCGACATCATCCTTGGCGGGCGCGGCAGCGACGTCATCGAGGGGCGTGGAGGAGACGACTTCATCGACGGCGACCATGCGTTGCACGTGTCCTTGACCAGTCGGGGACCCGGTGGAACGATCTTGCGCGAGATTACAAATGACAGCGTGGATGGTGACATCGACGTCGCCGTCTACAGCGGCATCCGCGCGGATTACACCATCACGTCGGAACTTTCGTCCAGCGGTGAACAGGCGTACCGCATCATCGACAACCGCGGCATCGATACAACGACGATAGGCGACTTTGTCCAGAACATCGAGGTTTTCCGCTTCCTCGGCGGAGATGCTCCGGACGATGTTGCTCTGCCCGACATCTTCAACCGCAATCCGGCCGGGCCGGAAACTGGGGTTCTTCTGCCAACCAGTGCCGTGAACCAGTCCGTCACGTTCGACATTGCCGACCTGCTGGAGGGCTGGTCGGACCCGGATGGGCACACGCTCTCGATTTTGTTCCCCAGCGTCGATCCTGAGTTCGGCGAGCTGATTCAGGATGATGATAGGTTCACCTTCGTACCGGCTACAGGCTTCGCCGGTCCGGTCACCATCACCTATAGCGTGAGCGATGGTAACACATCGGTCGAAACGCAAGCCAAGGTCCACATCGGAAACATTCCGGTTGCGACCTTCACACCTGTGCTGCAGGAGGTCGATGAGGGTAGCAGCAGTTCGGTCGTAGGGACTCTCCAGGCGAGTGATGTCGATAACGATCCTCTCACGTTTGCCCTCGAGGACATGGTCGGCGGGGTCTTCGTGCGGGACCTGACGACCGGTGAGATTTCCTTCACACCCTACCAGGACTTCGACGGCACAGCTTCTGTCACCTATGTCGTGTCGGACGGCGTCCTCACGGACGAGGGAACAATCACTGTCGTCATCAATCGCAGCAACGACGCCCCTGTAGCGGTGCCGGACACGATCTCGGGCGAAGCGAACGCGAAGCTCACGATCGATGTCCTCGCCAACGACACGGACGTGGACACCGGCGACACGCGCACGCTGTTCTCGGTCTCGGTCCCGAAGGGCTCCGTCTCCATAGAGGACGGCCAGGTGGTCTTCGATCCGGGCACGGACTTCGACGACCTGAAGGCCGGCGCCACCGAGACGGTCACGATCGACTACACGATCAAGGATGCCCAGGGCGCTTCGTCCAGCTCCACGGTCACCGTTACGGTCACAGGCGTCAATGACGCCGCGGTCGCGGAGGACGGGACGGCGTCGGGCAAGGAGGAGGACCTCGAGATCAAGGGCCAGGTCCTGGCCACGGACGTGGACGGCGACCCGCTGACCTACAGCCTGGTCCAAGGGCCACCGCTGGAGCAGGGCACGCTCATCCTCAAGGATGACGGCAGCTACAGCTTCGTCCCGGCGAAGGACTACAACGGCGAGGTCACCTTCACCTACAAGGCCAGCGACGGCACGATGGACAGCAACGTCGCAACCGTGACGATCACGGTCGAGGCGCAGAACGACGCCGCGGTCGCGGAGGACGGGACGGCGTCGGGCAAGGAGGACGACCTCGAGATCAAGGGCCAGGTCGTGGCCACGGACGTGGACGGCGACCCGCTGACCTACAGCCTGGTCCAAGGGCCACCGCTGGAGCAGGGCACGCTCATCCTCAAGGATGACGGCAGCTACAGCTTCGTCCCGGCGAAGGACTACAACGGCGAGGT
>JAESFH010000305.1_pt1 | contig 17072 bp, 21 predicted proteins | sample 9269381 | NCBI WGS metagenome assembly JAESFH01 (sample SAMN14504062, study PRJNA617094) | algae metagenome | isolation source: Aphanothece sp. CMT-3BRIN-NPC111 and co-occurring heterotrophs from well... | place: USA: Clark Mountains Wilderness, California | collected 2010-04-18
AGGGTAAGAATTTCACTGAACTTAGTCTCTCCCTTCACAGGAGTACCGGCATGGCGTCGTCCCCACTACCTAACGGCCATGACATCTCCACCCGAGCGCTCGCCAAACTAACTTTTCGAGGAGGCTGGATCGCTAACTTGATCGGCTGGTAGCGGGAGCGCCCCAGCCCAGAGTCGAGGATGACTCCGGGCCTCAGCGCGTCGAGGTACAGCGAGTGGCGCAGGTCTACGCTGTCGATCACCCGCAGCGCTGCTGGCCAGCGCCTACCGAAAACATCGAGGAACTCCTCGTCCGCTACTGACCCGAGACACGTGACTCCTCGGACTTGACCATCGGCACTCAGCCAGGACCAGACGCCCACGTCCGACCACCACTTCGAGGCTCGATGCCGGTAGTCCAGCAGGTTCCTGACTTGGACGCGCCAGCATGGAAAATCAGCAGGCGACAGGAGATTGGGTGCGGTTGTAAGGGCAAACAGCCGTCGAGGGGAGTGGCGGAGAATGCGCCGTGAGATGCCGAGGCTGTAGCGCCACGCGCAAGATTCGCAGGAAGGGGAGTAACATCGACGGTTGGAGGAGCAGCGCGACTTCATCCCTGTATTTAGGGCATCTGACGATCGGGCCTACGGGCCGATCGTCAGACATGATGTCATTTGACTATGTAGTGCCGCATTGGTTGGCCACTGTTCACAGCCGGGACATCACCAGCATAGTCGCAACAATGGCGTCGTCGATCATCTGAGTGGTCTTCCGAGTGAGCATGTCAATGGCGTCTCGGGGCGCATGGGGTTGAGCTACCCCATAGTCGAGTGTGACACCCTGTGAACCGACCTTGAATGATGCGCAGTCCATGATCCATCGATCCCATATATGCCCACTGGGTGGACGCTGCCGAATGAACGTGAGTCCCTGCACCACTGTATTGGTCTCTTGGAGGACCAAGCAGTAGGTGCGGTCATAGTCTTCCTCGTCCTCGACGCAGTGGAACAAGTATGCGCACGAACGATGAGGTAGAAAGTGTCCGCTGCGACTAAGCCGTTCGTTTCCTTCATCTAACAACTGATCATAGAGTTGTGACCCGATCCAATCTGGATGAAGTCGATCGAAGCTATGACCGAATTCGATATTCGGCATGCCCCAGTCCACCTTGGATAAATCCCGGTCGGCAGGTCCGACGTGCATCTCACCTCTCCAGCGTGCAGCGGCGGTCACCAAGCCGTATCCATAGCCTTTGATAGCGAAGAGTTCCTTGTGACGTACCGCCTCAACGAGGTTGAGGTAGCTGCTTCCGCTGTTAGCGCCCGTTGCCATTGAATTCTCCATTGAGTTCACCACCAGCCGAGGGGTAGCCCTTGGCTTCTTTGCCGGGGTAGCAGCCCGTGCAGCCGTGATCGAGATGACATCGGCTGTAGTCCGGTATTCGCTCGCGCTGGATATGAAATGTGCAAGAAAATTGCGTCTTTGCCGAAATATTGGAATTGCAAATCCTTTAGGAACCTCAACGATTTAGCCTGCAGTAGGTCCGAGGGTGTTCTGGTGTTCTGTGACGTCACGACGGTCACCGCCTTCAAGTGCTCCTCGGCAGACTTGCCGTAACACTGAAGCGTAACGGCAAGTCTGCCGAGCGTCCGCTGATGGTGTATTGGGAATGGCTGCCACTGTGCAGCGAGGGCAAAATTCGTTCTTCTCAAAAACGGTCGTATTTCGGAGACACGACCGCACGCGTGTAAACCGCGAAGTTTTGATCGACAGAATGTCGCAATACCCTATCCGAAAACTCGTCTCCGAAAATGCCGACTCGGAGATGAGTATCGGGAGACGCCATGCTGATTGGATACGCTCGCACGTCCACGTCCTCTCAGGATCACGCGCTCCAGATGGATGCGCTGGAGAAAGCTGGGTGTGAGCGCATTTTCGTCGAGACCGCATCGGGGATGAAGGTTGATCGGCCTGAACTCGCCAGGGCTCTGGAGTTCGCCCGTCGCGATGATCAGATTGTCGTTTGGCGGCTCTGTCGATTGGCTCGTAGCCTTCGCCAACTCATCGACACGGTGGATGACTTGCAACGGCGAGGCATTGGCCTGCGATCCCAGACCGAGAGCATTGACACGGCGAGCCCTGGGGGCAGGCTCTTTCTCTCGATTTTCGGTGCCCTAAATTCGTTTGAAGTTGAGATTTTGCGCGAGCGGACCCGTGCTGGACTAAATGCCAGCCGCCTTCGCGGGCGGGTCGGCGGCAGACCCCGCGCATTGGACGAGGGTAAGCTGAAGATCGCCCGCACGCTTATGGCTGATCCTACGCTGAGCGTAGCCGAAATCGCGAAGCAGATGGGGGTTGCTCCCTCTACGCTTTACCGGTGCTTTTCTGGTGGGCGAGGCGAAATCACCGGGACTTTGCGGTCTGACATCACTCAACACGGAATCTACACCAGCGAACCGGCCCGGAGCCCCTGATGAGCAACCTCATTCGCGTCCTTCTTGCCATTTTCCTGCCTCCGGTCGGCGTGTTTTTCACGGTTGGGCTTGGCGGACAATTCTGGCTCAACATCCTCCTGACTCTGCTCGGCTACATTCCAGGCATCGTGCATGCGGTGTGGATTATCGCGCGGCGGACACAATGAGGGTCGTTCGTCTCGTCTCACGATAAAGCCGTCGAACCGCCTTTGGAGCGGAGGGTCAGATAGCGCAGGGGCAGCCAACCCTGTATCATCCTCAGGGTCCTACGCTCGTCTCAGGAGCGCTGAGCCATTGCCGAGCATCCTCCAGGCTCGCGAACGTGTGCTCTGTCTCCGTGAAAGGAGCAGGTCTCTCCCCTGGAGGCAGGTCCACCAGAAGCTCGGCAGTCCAGGTTGCATTCTCACTGGAACCGCTTCGGACCAAGCTGGCGATGATGATTCCATTCAGCACGACATCGTAGCTGCCGGGTGCCAATTGTGAGAGTCTGTAGGCCATTAGCGATAATGCTTAGCTTGAAGGTATTCCGGTCAGGCAGAACGCAACATCCACCCGGAAGTTCAACCTCGGATGCCGGACAAACGCATAGCGTCGCCTCTTCGATGCTCTATCGGTGCTTTCCTGGTGGGCGCAGAGAGACTGTTCAGGCCGAGCGGTGATGAAGCTGCGGGGCGGTACGGTGCATAAACCTCATTTCACGGCTCTTGGTTGTCTCAGTTCATAGCTATGCTCTGAGACCAGCCCCTTCGGCCCATAAGCCACATAGGTCAGAAAGCCATAGCGGTCGGCATGCTGCATCTGTAGCTCACCTTCTCCGGTGAAGGTCGCCGAACCCACTTCGGCTCCTCTGAATTCGAAGCCGTCATGTAACTGGATTGCAGCCCGGTAGGTCTTGCCGGTCACCGGATTGCGGATCGGCTCGATCGAGCAGTCAAACAGCCCTCTCGCGGCAAACCGGCCTCTGGTCGAACCGAGATCGCACTCGAACTCAAACTCGGTGAACACAGGGTCGATCTCCCGCTCAATTGTCGCGCCGTAGATCGCAAAAGGCGTCGTCGGCTCCTGCTCTTTGCCTGCAAGGATCGTGAATAGGGCTTCCGTCTGGCGATCATCGGCCCTGCTGTCGATGGCTCCCTGCACAACCCCACCACCAAGGTGAACGGGTCCAGGCCAGCGGTAGATCGCTCCGAAGTACAAGCCGTCGAGGCGGACCCCACCAAACCAGCCCTCCTCGATCAGCATCGCCTCCAGACCCTCGCAGAGGTTCGGGTCAGTGGGCGGCGCATTGAACTCGCAGGGGCAGGCATAGTGGCAATTGCATGCAGCGAGCTTGGGGCCTCGGATCATCCAATCAACAGGAGCCATTGGGGGCCTCCAGCGGCATGCGTTGGCATCGGGTCCGACAGGATCAGCATGCCCACCCCTACAAGGATGAGGGCTGCTCCCGCCATCCAGCGCAGAGCGGGAGCCCTGCTCCCGAGAAGCTTCTCGGCGAGGACGAACACCGCGATGGCAGCGACCCAGAGCAGGTTCATGACGCCACCCACGAACAGGATCAGCATCAAGACCCAGCAGCACCCGAGGCAGTACACACCATGCACAAGCCCCATGCGAAGGGCTCCTCGGGGGCCGGGCTGCCAGTGGGCTGCGATAAAGGCAACCGGTCCTTGGCACCACCGCAGGCAGCGCCCCTTCAGAGGCGATAGTTGATAGAGACCAGCAGCAACGAACACTGCTCCTCCGATCCATGGGACCGTCAGAGCCATGGCTGGGGAGAGAAGCATGGCATTTGCCAGCAAGGTCTGGATTGCTGCCGCTCCCAGCGAGAACAACGCCCAGGCCAATCCGTACCCTGCTGCGAACACGGCTGTGCCAAGTTGAGGCCGACGGGCGTGCCGCCGCTGGACGGCAGCGAAGACGAGCAGCATGGGGATGGCGCTGGGCAGCATCATCCCGAGCATCATGACCGCCCACATCCCCACAAGGAGCAGGAAGGTCTCAGCCGCACCGCTGGGGTGAGCCTCCACCATGGCATCTGCCATCCCGGTGTCCGGCATCATCATGGCCATGTGCCACAAGTAGAGCCATGCCAGGATGATCAGAGCCACCATGCTGATGAGCGTCAGAGGCTCATCCCGGACCAGCCAGGAGAGCTTTCGCGAGGCAGGTGCCGATACGGAGCCAGATGCTGCAATCATCAACGCACCGGGCCAGTCGGACCAATGTCGATCATTGCTAAATGAGCATGCCTGTTGGCCCAGTCGAGGGCGATGGGACCATCAGCCCTGACGGTGCTGCTGCCGAATTCTGCCTCCAGGAACTCGAAGCCCTTCGGCAGGGTCAGCTTGGCGCGATGAGGCTGGCCTGTGACAGGGTTGCGGATCGGCTCTCCTTTGGCCTCAACAAGCCCAGGAACGGAGAACCGCCCTGTTCCTTCTTTCAGATCGACAGCGATGTCGATGGGCCGGAAGAGCGGCTCATGAACGGTGTCGATCATGCTGGCGAACACATTGAAGAATGTTGCGCCCGGCTCGCTCTCCTGGCCGCTCAGGATCGTTAGGAGTGCTTCGCGCTGACGCTGATCGGCCTGCTCATCAACGATCGGCTGAGCCTCGCCTCGTCCTTCGTGAATGGGTCCGGGCCATGCAAAGAGCCCGGCCCAACTGAGACCGCCGAGGGGAACGTCGCCGAAGTGCCCCTTGTCGATGTGCATTGCGACCGCTGCCCGGCAGTGGCCTTGGGAGGGTAGGCTGTTGAATTGGCAGGGGCAGCCCCAGTTGCAGTTGCAGGTCGCGATCTCAGGACCAGTGATGTGCCAATCGACACGCGGCATCGTGACCTCCAGCGCGGCAGACTCTTTTTCTACATGGAACAAACAGGTTGGAGAGACGGCCTCCACCTTTGAGGCATGATCAGGCGCAGCTTGCGTGAGCAGCCTATTTGTTCGTGTTCCAAATATCGGTCGCAAGCTTCCATTCGTTGCCGACCTTCTGCCAGACCACAACATACTTGCCCACGACCTCCTGGGCCTGCTGCCCTTTGGTCTTCAGCGTGAACGAGCCGATCTCTCGGGCTGCCTCGGTCCCCAGCGGCTTCACGTCCATAGCGGTAAGCTTCAGGTCCGATACTCCTTCAGCAGCCCCTTTCCAGAAAGATTGGATCGCACTCCTGCCCTTCGCCATCTCGGCACCAGGGGGCAGGAGGACCGCGTCTTCCGTGTAGTGGGATGCGAGAGTTGAGAAATCGCCCGAGTTGAACGCAGCAGCGAATTTGTCATTCAGGCTCTGGATCGTTGCTTTATCCTGAGCAACAGCAGTGATTGGGGTGAAGAGGCAGCCGCTGACGAAAAGGGCTGCGATTGTAGTGATCCGCATGACAAACCTCGTTGCCTGTGACGAACACACGTCTGCTGCCGAATTCTATGTTCAGGTCTCCAAAGAACGACGAGGAGTGGCATGGCTCGGGAGGAGCACAGACTTTTGCGCGCGTCCGCTCACGAGCAGGACCTGCTGCTCTGGCTTTCTCCCGAGATGCCGTCCGTATGAGAGCCGCTACGCTGAAGCCCGTCCGGGTGCTTCAGCGATCTTTGCGGCACGCTGCCCAGGTGGAGCCATGATGACCTCCGGGTCCCATGGAATGCGCTGCCTCAGTCGGCAGCACGGCAAGGGTTCGCTCATTAAGAATTTCTGTCAAGCGAAGTCTTGTGCAACGGGCTGTGAGGCTGTGGCTGACTGGGATGAGATCAAGCGCCCTCACACCTCAGCATAGTGACTACAGAGAGGAGGCCATCCAGCGCTTTCAGTGCTCGAAGGGTTTCTGCTCCTGAGCCAGACGAGCCGCACGAGCCTCTTCGATGAGCGCCACCTGCTGTTCTCGCGTGAGGGGATGGATGTGTCGGAGCCGCTCGCGTCGGCGGCGAGCTGTCTGGTTGAGGTGCTGCCAATCCGAAGGGGTGAGGCTTGGATGAGCGCCTGTGCTCATGGCTACGCTCCTTCAGCGCTCCTACACCATACGCCTGGAGCGCCGTCACACGCAAGATAACGCTCAAGACCAGCAAAGGTGTCGCCGCTTCCCTGATTTCCACATGCTTGTTTGAGCACTGTGAGGGCAAGAAATCATCACCCCAGCCTCAGGAGGTGCGCTGGAACTAATCTCTGCTGATCGGGTTCTTGCGGCATAGGCTCTGGATTAGCCGTAGGTCCTCACGGGTAGATGAAGTCTCCCAGGACGCTTGTCTCAAGCTCACGTTGACCAGGGCCTGTGTGGCACGAGCGGGATTGTCCGTTTTCGTGCTCAGAAGCCCAGGGGATGAACCCTGGGCTTTTCTATGTTCGTGCCCCTCAAGCTTGCCACCTGAGCAGTACATCGTGATCTCTGCTCGTGCTATACTGTAGCGTCAGCCCTCCTGGAGGTGGCCATGGCCTTTGTCATGTTCCAGTACGACCGTCCCACCGACACCTACCACTGGGCCGAGTACAACCGGAAGGTCCAGGACTGGATCAACGAGCTTCTGATCATGCCAGGAGCTTCGTCCTTCATGGCCTACCGCACCGCTGATGGGACAAGCCCGAACACCATCACCATGCTGGAGTTCCGCTCCCTGGAGGAGGCCCGCAGTGCGACCACTTCGGCGCAGATGAAGGGGATGCTCCAGAGCCTGAGGGCTGTAGGAGCTTACCCCACCGTCCTCGTCATCGAGCGCTCCCCCTTCACCCCCGAGCCGATCCGGGTGTGAGCCGCAGCCCGTGCTGACTGTCAGAATGCCATCCTATCACCTTGGGTGCTGAGGCGAGGAACGTCTCCTCGTGGTTCAGGTCGTCGGTCTCCAAGGCTGCGTTGAGGAGTAGGTCGCCACCCGTTGGCCGTAGGCGGACGGTCAAGATTGGGTAGGGGAATACTGCGCGGAGCCCAAGATATATACCTCCAGAACCCCAACACTGGAGACCACCCATGTACTACCGTGACTTCTACGATTACGAGCCTGAACTCCAGCATCCCGCGAAACGGGATCGGCCCCGCGACATTGCCTCTCTCTACGTCCACACAGCGGAATGGGCGGACTTCCGCAGAATCTGCGAGGCCCATGGTGCCGCCCAAATCGTCGGAGTCAGGAAGGTTCGCATCATTCCGGCCCATGATGTCGAGGTGCTCTGCCAGGATGCGGACGCCGCCATGGCTCTGCGGATGGCGTGGGGCGAATTCTGTGAGATTAGCTCGCACCGTCCACGTACTGTCCAGGAGCGGGAAGAATGGGGTCTGAAGGTGCTGCCGGAGTTCGCCAACATCCCTCGGGATTGGACGTTCTGATTGTAGCCCATGGGGCAAATTTACCCTGCACCGATTCTTTATGGAGTGCCGCCTGACGAACCCGGCTGGTCTACAGGGGCGGCGTCGGTGTCCAAGAGCCACGCATTGAGACACTTTGGACGGGCGCGGGGCGAATCTGACAAACGCTCCGGGGCTCGATGCCATCACCCACCTTCTGTGGGTGCCCTCTGAATCCTTTTCGCTATAAACGAGCCTGCGTTCGGCGGTCGGGAAGGGCAGGGGACCTTCACTCCAAACCTTGGCTCTATCTTAGGCAGCGCGTACCTTAGACTGTATTGGTCCTTGGGAACGCGCTCAACGGACGCCGAGAGCACGCCGTCTGTCTTCCGTGACAAAGCTTGTACGAATTCCGTGACAATGATAGATTTGGCTGACAGTAAGTCATTGAGAAGCAAGGGTTCTGCTGGAAGGCGCTTCATCCCCTTGGGAGCGCCAGCAGAACCAATGAGTTAGCCTCGCGCCACGCGGGGCTTTTTCATTTTGGGAAGAAATCACGGAAGAAGCGCCGCCGGACACCGCCGGCCGAATGGCTGGAAAGAGGGCCGCTCCCGTTTCTGCGTCCAGCAGCCCATTCCATCGTTGCAACGGGCGTTGCTCACATCACTTGGCAACACCGTGGCGTGGCGAGTAGCTCCGCTAGCTTATCCTGGAGAGGCTGTTGAGCGCGTCGCGCGCTCAGCCATTGTTCTTCAGCCCGTCCGTTGAGTGCAGCGAAGCGGCCCTCCTGGGCAAGGAGGGCCGCTTCGTGGAGCGGAACTTACCTATTGCTCAACGAGCGCCGGAGGAGCGAATGCCGCCCCTTGTGCCAGGCTCGTCCCGCTCGTGTGCCACTTCTCTCGAGGTCACTGCGGAATGGAGCAGCGTTCGAAAGCGTTTTAGCTCAGCATGACGTCAGCCTCGGCGTGCGCTCCACCTCGAGACCGAAGTAGGGGCGCACTTTGGTTCCAAGCACGTTGCCAAAGAACGCGGCGACGAGCCAAACCCAGCCATGCAGGCTGCCGGAGGCAATGCCGGAGAAGTAAGCCCCGATATTGCAGCCATAGGCGAGGCGCGCGCCATAACCGAGAAGCAAGCCACCCACGATCGCCGCTATCGCCGAACGCAGGGGAACGCCCCAAGCAGGCTTGAAGCGCCCTGCGAGAGCAGAGGCCAGAAGCGCTCCCGCGATGATGCCGAAGTCCATCACCGACGTGACATCATTCAACACGCTGCCATTGAGCTCCGCCTGACGCGCCGGCGTCGACCAGAAGGGCCAGCTCGCCACATCGAAACCAATCCCCGCGGCCATTTTCGAACCCCAAAGGGCGAAAGCCGAGGTGATGCCCCAGGGGCGACCTGCGAGTGCCAGGGTGGCAAAGTTCAATACGGCCAGGGCGACCGCACCGGCGACGAGAGGCCATGGACCCCGCAGGAACCGCGCAAGGCCATGCCGTGGCGACGCCTCATCAGAGATGATGCGGCCGTGCCGGCGCTTCTCCAGAACGATCGTCACAGCCGCGATAGCCGCGAATACGGCCAGATGGATCGCGAGTGCAGTCCAGGGGCCCCAGGCCTGGATAAGGGAAATGCGAGGCAGGCTCGGCAACGCCGCCCACCAGTGCAGGTGAGCCGCGCCAAGCGTCGATCCTACAATGAAGGCCGCCAGCGTAATCAGCATCCGCGTCGAGCCACCGCCCACGGTGTAGAGCGTGCCTGAGGCGCAGCCGCCGCCGAGCTGCATCCCGATACCGAAGATGAAGGCGCCGACGATCACAGAAACGCCGGCCGGTGACACCAGCCCGGTGACCGGCTGCCCGAAGAGAGAACCTGATGCGAGAACTGGAAAGAACAGCGCCGTCGCGACGGCCAGCATCACCATCTGGGCCCGCAAGCCCGCACCCCGACGATCGGCAATGAAGACACGCCAAGCCGAGGTGAAGCCGAAAGCCGCGTGATAGAGCACAAGGCCGAGCGCGCCGCCGAGGACGTAGAGCCCTGCCTGACGGGGGTTGACGATTGTGCCGATGAGCGCGGCGCCGCCAATGATTGCTGCCGCGGCAGCCGACGCGGCCGGTATGTTGGCGCCAAGCCCGGAGCGCGCCGGAAGGGCTCCTGCTGCTAGTGTCGATGCTGCCATGGGTCAGGTCCTTCGAGAGCCAGCTCGGCTGCCGATTCAAACGTCGTGTCAGGCGCGAGCGAGCCTCTAATGTGGTTTACACGGTTATACAGTCAAGAGTGATATATAACGGTAATATACTATAATTTAGAGTGAAATTGGTGCGTGCACCAGAGCCTGAGGAGCCAAGAGGGATCAGACGTAAGTGAGTTTCATCCGGCCAGGATCGCAGCCCGGGTGACGTCCGGCCTTCTCGCATGGCCTCCGCGCGGCGGAGATATTCGCGCCGGCGGCTTGAGAGGGAGTCTCGTGTTAGCGCCACCCGTCAGCAATCTCGAGGCGCGACGGCCTGGCGGGTTGAAGCGGTTGTCTGTTCGGATCGCCTCCCAGTCTCCGCGCCGTGCAACGGTCATGTTACACGGGAGGCTGCACCCCACCGACTGTCTCGTTGTCGCTGCTGTCCGCTTGATCCTCAGCCCAGCCCACGAGAGCGTTTTCGAGTCAGGTGGCTCCGGCTCACGTGAAGAAAACGCGCCGACAACAGGAGGAGAGCTGATTCGACCCACGTCGAAACGGCTCTAGTCCTACGTCCTAAGCACAGTTGGAGCCCTGCCATGAGCGCGAGCCATCGTACCTTGCTCCACGGCGCAGCTGCCATTACTTCGACCGCGCTGCTGCGCTGGTCACTTCCGGAGGCTGCCGCGTAAGCTCTTAGCGACGAGGCGAAGATAACCGATCCTGCTCACCTCGACAGCTTCCCGGCCGTCGATCCCCGGCAGGCCCGCGAGATTGCTCCTGGTGTGACGGTCATTCCTGACTCACGCATCAACCTCGTGCCGAATATCGGCTTCATCACAGGTCGTGATGCCGTGCTCGTCGTAGAAACCGGCATCGGAGCGGAGAACGGCAGACGCGTTCCGGAGCTGGCTCGGCAGCTCGCTGGAGCCAAGCCCATCATCCTGACGCTCACGCACTTCCCCCGAGCGTGGCCATGGCGCCCAGGTGTTCAAAGGCCAAGCGCGGACCCTCTACAACAAGGCACAGGCGGATGAACCGAGCGCCATGGGCCAAGGATACCTGGACCTCTTCCGCACCTTCGGGTCGAACGTCTCGAAGGCTCTTGAGGGCACGCAGATCGTGCTGCCGGATGAGAGCTATAGGGCGAGTGGATCCTGGACCTTGGCGGGCGCAGGGGTGTTCCCCGGGAACTGCCGGCTCACACGCGAGGCGACCAGATCGTCGACCCGCCTGACGAGGGCGTCCTCTTCGCCGGTGACCTTGTGGAGAACCGGTTCTTCCCGATCTTCCCTGATACGGATGTCCTGGGCGAGCGCTGGATCGAGGTGCTCCAGCAAATGGAGGCGCTTCAGCCGGGAGCCGTTGTCCCCGGCCATGGGGCTGTGGCTGGCCGAGAGGTCATCAGATCAGTCCGCGACTGTCTCGCCCTCGTGCGGGACACGTGCTCTGGCAAGAGCCGGTGTGACCGACGAGGAGACAGACCGCCATCTCACGCCTGAGATACGGCAGCGGTATGCAAACTGGGACAACGAGGTATGGATTTCGTTTGCCATCCGCGTCTTGCATGCGGAAGAAACAGGCAAGCCGGACGGTGGCGACACGAATGGCGGAACTTCGGGTGTTGCCGCATGTCGAGGAGGCGGTGCTCAACCACGTGTCCGGCCATAAGGCTGGTGTGGCAGGCGTTTACAATCGCGCCACCTACGCCAATGAGAAGCGGCTAGTATTTAGTATGTGGGCCTAAAACATCCAGATATTCTCCCACTCGAAGTGGAGCAGAGGAAAAGCATCTCGGAACAAGGGATGGGCCTGGCTTCGACTATTTTTATCATCCCGGGCCAACACAAAGCGCGCCGAGTAGCGCCCAGATCAGCGCCCCTGCGGAGCTTAGAGGTCGTCGTCGGGTAACAGCACCCCGACCGAGTGGTCGGCGTCAAGGTGATGAGACTGCATTAACCCATAGGACAGAGGTCGGGCCATCCTCCGGGTTTCCGAATCGATGAGGTCGCCGGCTTTCGAAGCGAAAGCTGTCCCCTTTGTCCAGGCGCCAGGTCTCGTCCTCCACCGTCAGCGTCATGCGGCCCCGGAGCACGTAGCCGGCCTCCTCTCCGTGGTGAGAATAGAGCTCGTCACCCGTGCTGGCGCCCGGCTCCATTTCCACCAGGAACACGGCAAGGCGGGATGAGGCAGACGGTGGCGTCAGGAGTTGTTTGGTGATGCCTGACCGCCAGAGCTGAAGCTGCCTTCTCTCCTGACCGCGGACCACGACTTCCGAGGCATCGGTGGCCTTCGCCGGATCGAACAGCGCGCCGAGCGAGACGCCAAGCGTGTCGGCGACGGATGCTAGCACCCGGACGGATGGGGACGAGAGCCCGCGCTCGACCTGACTCAGGAACCCCGTCGAAAGACCCGTCTTCGCCGACAGCGTCTCAAGTGACAGGGCGCGATCCCGCCTCAGCCGGCGGATGCGACGGCCGAGCGCGACATCGATGCCGGACGGATCGGCAAGCTGTCGGGGATTGCTGGTCATCCGAGGGCCCTCCGGCACAACATCTCATCTTCATACCGGTGAAAAGGGCTTGCGGCCAAGCCACGCGTGTGCCCTAACTTTCACGACAATGAAGATGCGGCATCTGATCCGTGAGAAGGGGAGAATCCACTATGTTGCGCCGAGCTTTTCTCGCCGTTGCGGCGGCCACCGCCCTCGGGCTCGCTGGTCCCGCGCTCGCTCAACAGACCCTGAAGGTCGGTTCTACACCGACAGGCATCCCCTTCACCTTCCTGGACACCCAGACCAACAAGATCCAGGGCGTCATGGTGGACCTCATCACCGAAGTCGGCAAGGACGCGGGCTTTGAGGTTCACATCGAGCCGATGCAGTTCTCGGCTCTGATCGGTGCCCTGACCTCAAACCGGATCGATATCGTCTCGGCCGCGATGTACATCACACCGCAACGCAAGGAAGTGATCGACTTCTCGGATCCGATCTACACCTACGGTGAAGGGCTGTTCGTTCCGAAGAGCGACACCAAGGACTACGTGACGCTCGAGGATCTGAAAGGGCTCACGGTCGGAGCCCAGGTCGGCACCGCCTATGTGGAGCCGTTCAAGAAGTCGGGGCTGTTCCCGGACGTGAAGGTCTACGAGACGATCCCCGACATCATCCGCGACGTGAACAGCGGGCGTCTGAAAGCCGGCTTCGCGGATTACCCGATTGTCGCCTACAACCTGAAGCAGGGCCGCTTCCCGGAGGTCCGGCTCGTGAACTCCTATAAGCCCCAGGTGGTGGGGTCGGTCGGAATCGGTGTGCGGAAGTCCGACCAGGAACTGCTGAAGAAGATCAACGCCTCGCTGGCCAAGCTCCAGGCGAACGGCACGGTCAAGCAGATCCTGGCGAAGTGGGGCCTCGAAGGCTGAGTGCATGCTCCCGCCGCGCCGGCTCTCCCGGCGCGGCTGTCCGCTGACCGGATTTAGCTGCCGCCGATGCAATCATTTCTCAAGGACTCGGCCGAGTTCCTGCCCATTCTCCTGCAGGGGCTGCGCCTCACCATTATCGTCACGGTTGGGTCGCTCGTTCTCTCGACGATCCTCGGCATGATGTGGGCGCTCATGCGCGTGTCCGGGATTCCGCTCCTGGCCGGGATCGCCAAGACGGTCGTGAACGTCATCCGCGGCATTCCGATCATCGTGCAGTTGTTCTATATCTACTTCGTGCTGCCCGACTTCGGGATCTCCCTCAGCGCCGTCGAGGCGGCTGTCATTGGTCTCGGCATCGCCTATTCGGCCTACCAGTCGGAGAATTTCCGCGCCGGGATCGAGGCGATCGACCGTGGGCAGCTCGAGGCCGCCCAGTCGATCGGGATGGGGTGGTGGCTCACCATGCGGCGTGTGATCCTGCCGCAGGCATTCAAGATCGTTCTTCCTCCCTACGGCAACATCATGATCATGATGTTGAAGGACTCCTCCCAGGCCTCGACCATCACGGTTGCAGAGCTTGCCCTGCAGGGGAAGCTGATCGCCTCCTCGACCTTTCAGAACACAACCGTGTTTACCCTCGTGGCAGCCCTGTACCTATGCATGAGCGTGCCCCTGATCCTTCTCGTGGGCCGCCTTGAGGCCCGGTTCGGACGAAGGTGAGCGGACCATGGCCATGATCGAGCTCAAGGACATTCACAAAAGCTTCGGCACGCACCATGTGATCCGCGGCTTCTCGACCACGGTGTCAAAAGGGGAGGTCGTGTGCATCATCGGCCCGTCCGGATCGGGCAAGTCGACGGTACTCCGCTGCATCAATGGCCTTGAGACTTACGACCAAGGCTCGATCCTCATTGAGGGGCAGCGGGTCGATCGGTCCGCCAAATCGATCACCGCGATTCGGACCCAGGTCTCGATGGTGTTCCAGCGCTTCAACCTGTTCCCGCACCGCACGGCGATCGAGAACGTGGTCGAGGGACCGATCTACGTCAAAGGCACACCCCGTGCGCAGGCCATGGCGGAAGGGCGCCATCTGCTGGCCCGCGTCGGCCTGGCCGAGAAGGAGCTGGCCTATCCGCACCAGCTCTCCGGCGGCCAGCAGCAGCGTGTCGCCATCGCCCGGGCGCTCGCCATGCAGCCGAAGGCGATCCTGTTCGACGAGCCGACCTCGGCTCTCGATCCGGAACTCGTGGGTGATGTCCTCGCCGTCATGCGCTCCCTTGCCGACGACGGGCTCACCATGGTCGTCGTGACCCATGAGATGGGCTTCGCACGCGAGGTCGCCGATCGCGTGCTCTTCCTGGACGGAGGCGTCATCGTCGAACAGGGGCCTGCGCGAGAGGTGCTGTCCAACCCGACGCATCCCCGCACCCAGGATTTCCTGCGCCGCGTGCTAAGGCCGATCTGAGAGGCAGCCATGAAAGCCGACCCCTTTCCGCTCTCCCCCGCCCTCTGGGCCGCCACCGCGGAGGCGGCAGTTCCGACGCCGCCCCTCGATCATTCGACATCGACTGACGTATGCATCGTCGGTGCAGGCTATGCCGGCCTCTCGACGGCTCTGCACCTTGCCGAACGCGGGACTCAGGTCACGGTCCTCGAGGCGCATGAGCCTGGCTGGGGTGGATCGGGGCGCAATGGCGGACAAGTCATCCCCGGCTTGAAGTACGATCCCAACGAACTTGAGACGATGTTCGGCAAAGACATCGGTGGGCGCCTCATCACCTTTGCGGGGCGGACAGCGGACGCCGTCTTCGATCTGATCGCCAAGCACGGGATGACCGTGCCGCACGTCCGCGAGGGCTGGATCCAGGGGGCGCACACGCCCGGGTCCGTCGAGACCGTCCGCAATCGCGCCGAGCAATGGGCCGCTCACGGAGCCGACGTGGCCTTCCTCGACAGGGAGGAAACCGAGCGCCACCTTGGCACCCGTCAGTACCAGGCAGGCTGGATCGACCGCCGTGGCGGAGCGATCCAGCCGCTGTCCTATGCGCGTGGGCTTGCCAAAGCAGCCATGAAGGCCGGGGCGGCGATTTATGGCGGGACGAAAGTGACCGGCTTGTCTCGCGTTGACCAGCGCTGGACCGTGGCGACCGCAAAAGGGGCCCAAGTCACGGCGGACCGGGTCATTGTCTGCACGAACGGTTACACAGGCGATCTGGTGCCGAAGCTGCGGCAGACGGTCATCGCACCGAACTCATTCCAGATTGCGACCGCTCCGCTATCCGACAACGTGCGCAAGTCCATCCTGCCGTTTGGGCAGGTCTCATCGGACACTCGCAAGCTCCTGCTTTACTTTCGCGTGGACCATACCGGGCGCTTTATCCTCGGCGGCCGTGGCCCCTTCCGCGAGCCGACGAGCGCGGCAGATTGGGCGCATCTAGAGCGAGTGCTCGAAAAGATGTTTCCGCAGCTGAAGGGTATGCCGGTCGAGCATCGCTGGTGCGGACGGGTTGCGCTCACGAGGGACTTTCTGCCCCACCTTCACGAGCCGGAACCCGGTCTTCTGATCGACATCGGCTGCATGGGCAGGGGCGTCGGCCTCCAGACCGCGATGGGCATGGCTCTCGCAGACTACATCGCGACCGGCCGACGCGAGGCATTGCCCTTTCCGGTCGTGCCGATCAAGCCGCTCCCGCTCCACGCCTTCCACCAAGCTTACGTATCCGCCATCATCACCTGGTACCGCCTGACCGATGGCGGTGTAAAAGCAGCCTGAAAGTGCCGTCGGTAGCAGAGCACAGTTTCGCGCTTCTAATGGCAGCGGCTCGTAAGGATGCTGGCATGGATTGCGAGGTTCGCCCCTGCATCAAACAGCCCTCTGCTCTTGTGCATACCGAGGGGCAGGATACGAAGCGTCGTCATCAAACGCGCGGACGAAAGCTCGCGCGGCGGCTCGTTTGCCGACCCAATGGAACGCGAGGTTCCCTCGACTGGACGCCTGACGCAGATCGGACCCGGCCGTGAGCGTCCGTCCGGAAGCGGTGGCAAAGATCCTAGATCCGTTTCGACTTGCGTCGAATCAGCTCTCCTCGTGTTGTCGACGCGTTTTCTTCACGTGAGCCGGATCCACCTCACGCGAAAACGCTCTAAGTGTAGAAGGACTCCATGGGACCGAGATTAGCGACCGACGCCGACGCTCACGTTGGGCGTCGCATCGCGGAGCGCTGGCAGGCCACCGAGGTCAAGCGCATCTTGGAGCGTGTCAGCTCCTGAGTCGCAGAGCTCGCGCAAGCAAATGCGCTCCTCAGCATTCGTCCAGGGGGCTCTTCGTCGTGACGTGGTGCCGGTAGATCTGGCAGCGGAGAAAGCGTCGAATATCAACCTCCGTGCGCATGTCCGCCGGGCCCTCCACGGCCTCGCGGTTGGTCGTACCCCCTGGCGTCCGAAACTTGCGTGTCCAGTCCTGGTGCTGAGCCTCTGTCGCATCTGCCGCCCAGGCGCCGATGCTCCCAACACCAAGCAGTAGCGCCAAGAAGCCCACCCGACCAAAAACACCCATGATCATTGTCCCTCCTCCGCAACCGCGATCTTTTTACAGCGGCGCTTATACTTAATCTATTCAGATGAACATACGCTGAAACACTTCGAGTGCAGCAATCATGATCATCAGAAGAATAGTACAGTCACGAGCACGAAGCGGCAGACCTGGCGATCATGCGCAGGATGGACGAGCTGCATCTGGAGTTCCCCTTTGCGGGCAGCCGG
>JAESFH010000306.1_pt1 | contig 17042 bp, 14 predicted proteins | sample 9269381 | NCBI WGS metagenome assembly JAESFH01 (sample SAMN14504062, study PRJNA617094) | algae metagenome | isolation source: Aphanothece sp. CMT-3BRIN-NPC111 and co-occurring heterotrophs from well... | place: USA: Clark Mountains Wilderness, California | collected 2010-04-18
GACTCCAGCATTGTCGAGGCCAAGATCGTCCGTGTTGGGTCGACGGCCGACAGCCAGCAGCACATGCGATCCGACCACTACGGGTGCTCCGGACGTGCAATCGACGTCGACTGCCACACCGTTCGAATGCGGCTTGAATCCGATGCACATGGCGCTGGTGCGGACCGTGATCCCTTCATCGGTGAGGATCTCGCGAACCGCTTTGGAAACGTCCTCGTCCTCGCGGGCGATCAGCCGTGGCGCTGTCTCGACGACTGTGACCTCCGCGCCGAAACGGCGGTACATTTGGGCGAACTCAAGCCCGATATAGCTGCCGCCGATGACAACCAGGTGCCGCGGGACTGTGTCGAGCTTGAGGATCAAGGTGTTAGTGAGATAGTCGACCGTGTTGACACCCGGCATGTCGGGTACGTTCGCGCGGCCGCCGACATTGATGAAGATGCGGGGCGCTTTCAGCAGGCTGTCGCCCACCTGCACGACATCCGGGCCCTTGAACCGGGCGTGCCCCTGGATGACGGTCAGGCCGTCCATGCCGCGCAGCCACCTTTCGACATTCGTGCGGGCATTTATCGTGACAGTATCGGCCCGGGCTTTGACTCGTTTCATGTCGATGCTGACCGGACCCTCGCTTGCGATCCCATACTCGGTGCCTCGCCGGGCGAGATGGGCCGCGTAGGCACTGGCGACCAGCGTCTTGGTCGGCATGCAGCCGGTGTTGACGCAGGTGCCGCCGAACAGGTTACGCTCGATGAGCGCGACCTGCATGCCGGCAGCGGTCAGCCGCCCGGCTAGGGATGGACCCGCCTGTCCGGCCCCTATGACGATGGCGTCGAAGTGCTGGGTCATGATACAGGCTCCTCGATGAATGCTGGTCAAGGATTACCGTGGTCTTCTGCGGCTGGCCTTTTCCAGAATGAAAGCGAAGGTCACCGTAACCGCTGCTCACGTCGGCAGCGGCTTTCCGGTCTGCTCCGCCACCATGTATTCGGCGTACCAATCCGGCCAACCCTCATCATGCTGGCCAGTCCGGGTCTCGTGCTCACCGTGTGCGGCCGCTGCACGCCGGAGTGCGGCCGCGAGGTCTGCCGGCGACGTGAAGGTTGCACCGTTCATGTCAACCCGCCCCGGCAGGCGCTCGACGACCTCCTGCAGCAGCCAGCCGTTGCCGTCTGGATCGCTGAATGAGGCATACGTACGGTAGGTGCGGTTTTCAGGATCCCTGCCGCTCACCCGAACCCGCCCGAACAGGTACGGCTCGTCCGTGCCAGAATGCTCGTCGCCGGCGTGGAACACCTCGCTGACCTCGACGCCGCGCCGAAGCAGTTCGCCGCGGGCGGCCTCGATCTCGGAGACGATGAGGTACAGCCCCTGAGCGGAGCCGGGAGCCGCGGCGGTCACGTTCTTGCCGAAGATGACTGAGCAACCGGAGCCCGGCGGCGTGAACTGGATCACGCGCCAGTCGTCACCGGCGGCGAAATCGGCGTCGAGGCGCCATCCCAAGCCGTTGTAAAAGCTCTTAGCGCGATCGACGTCCGCAACTGGGATGACGACGACCTCGAGCTTCATGTCGATCGTCTGCGCTCTCACGGTCTGAGCTGTTGTCTCGCTGAGGACCTGAGTATCGTTCATAATCACGCTCCTGGAGTTGGAGTCTTGACAGGAGTGGGGCAGCCTGGTGCCAGCCCCGACTGGCGCAGCGGCTTGAAACGCGGCCCAGAGTTCCAGAGCGAAGATCTCTGGCTCTTTCCAGGCTGCGAAGTGTCCGCCCCGCTCGGCCTGGCGGAAGTAGGTATGCACTTGATCAAGCCTCAACCATTCTACTTCGATCGGGCATTTGTCGGTTGTCGCGGTTTTGCTGAACTGTGTTCCGATTGCTCAGAAATAATGGAGAACTGCTGCTTGCCAGCGGGTCGTGCCCTGGCATCGCCATAGTAACAGGCGTTCAGCAGAAGCAGCCCCTTCAACCGCTCACGCCGAACACACATCAGTTCGATAGCTCCGCGTGAGAGTTGAAATCCGCGCCGAGCCGGCATTCGGGGGGCTCTGGCTCCTGTGCAGAGCCAGAGCGCTCTTTCAGCGCTTGGGAGCCTCCGCGTGCTTGTGAGAATAGGCAGTCTCAGGAATGGTGAACGTGTGGGTCACTTCCTGGCCGGGGAAGGGGTTGTGGTCGGCATCAACCAATCGGATCGTCACCTTGTGAGGGCCGGGAGGGAAGTTGGCGACGTCGACTGTGTTGTTGTCGCTCGCATCCGCCCACCACCAGGGCAGGTCGTCGACGATGATGTGCAGATGCCCGATGCGCGGGGATACCTTCGCGGCACTCGGCCCGAACGCCTGTACGATGCGCAGGTTCTCCACCCGGTATTGAGCCCAATAGATGCCCTGCGCCAGCCCTTCGGGAATCGGCGGATCGACAATCAGCTTGGGGGGCGGCTCGTTCTCAACCGGAATGTAGGGTGACGCACCCCGGATCTCCTGTGCGCTCTGGGCAAAGGCGCCAGTAGCAAGCACAGTGGCGGCTGCGGCGGCGGCAAGAGTTTTGATGAGCATGGTCATTTCAGTCTCTCCTTTGGTTCAGAAAGCCATTGGCTTCATCCGATGGCTTTGATGGACATGAACATGAGCGCGATTGCCCAAGATGACCGAACGCCTGGAGCCGGGGCAGCCTGGATAGCGTCAGTCATCATCGGCGCCGAAGTCGGCGTCGAGCCGCCAAACCCGGGCCAATGTAGAGGAACTTGTCGCGACCGACGGAAGCAACGGGGATGACGACCTTGGTGACATGATCACCCTCCATTATCGGAAACCGGGTTTGGACAGCCGGGTAGCCTGACGAATAGGACAAGCCGAGGTTCGGCCAGCGGGAGAGCGAACGGTCAGGATTTAGGCGATATTTTTCCGCGATACTCTTGAAATACTCACACTAAGGCACTTGTATGCTTTGGTAGACGCGTGCAACGGCTTCGAGAACTGTCGTCATATGACTACTTCCCGCGGGCTTAAATGCAGGGCCGGGCTCCGTTCGCGGCATGCAGTTATCTCATGGTGGTCGTTTTGCCGTGTTCCGGACCTGACGTAGCGCCCTGGGCATCTTTATTCCTCATTCTGAGAGAGAAAATACAGCCTTTTGCAGCTGTGGCGTTAGCAAGCAATTGCCGCAACCTGCGCCCAATTGCGGAATTTTGCTGATAAGCCCGGGAGCGCGGAATTTGAATTGCTTCGGGCGCCAATAAAATAGTTGCTGTCCAGCCCTCTGAGGCGCTGCCGTTTATTTGCGCATATCCGGACTGGAATTCCCTGCTCAAAGCTGTACAATTCCGAGGGAACCGGTATTTGGATTGTAGCCGGGAGAAGCTGATGACAGCCCCGCAGCGGCGCGCGCAATTCTCCGATACCTTGCTCAAGCAGGCAGGCGAGGTTTGGTTCGAGCATTCCGACGAGAGCCTCTTCATCATTGCAGTCGAGCCGGACCGTTTCGTCTTTGAACTCCTCAACCCGGCCCATGAGAGACGCACCGGCCTCAAGAACACTAAGGTGTCCGGCAAGACACCGCATGAATGCCTGCCGCAAGTGGTGGCTGATGCCGTGACGGAACATTACCGCTCTTGCGTCGAGGCTGGCACAGCAATCCGGTATTACGAGACCCTGGACCTGCCCGCCGGAGCCAAGCACTGGCACACCGTTCTCACCCCAGTCCGGGACGAGTCAGGGCGGATCTACCGGATCCTTGGGAGCTGCCGTGACGTGACTCTAGAGCAGGAGGCGTTGAGACGGGAAGAAGAGAGCCGAAGCCTCATACAGCACATGACCGAGGCTTCACCTGACATCCTTTACGTTCATGATCTGGTTGCGCACCGCAATGTCTTTATCACCGGGCGGGTACGAGAGATCCTGGGCTGGTCCCCCGACGAGATCATCTCAATGGGTGGTGAGGTCCTGGGCACCCTAATCCAGCCGGAGGATCGCCCCGCTGTGAGCGATCACCTCGCACGGCTGAGGGACCTTACCGATCACGCCTTTGCCGAGGTGGAGTACCGAATGCGGCGGTCCGACGGCAGTTATGTTTGGCTTCGTAGCAGGGAAGGAGTATTTCAGCGGGGCGCTGATGGGTCCGTGATCCAGGTCTTCGGGGCGGCGACTTGCATCCAGCTGTACAAGGACAGCCAAGCAAAGTTGATCTCCGCTAAGGGTCTGTTGCAGGCGACCCTGGATTCCCTCACAGCCATGATTTTGATTTTAGATGAATCGGGGAAGATCATCGCCGTTAATGAAGCCTGGCGTCAGTTTGCTGAGCAAAACTGTCTCACCTCGAGGGGTGATCTCATCGGAGCTTCTTACACCACGATTCTCCAGATTAATGCGGAGCCCGAGCCCGACGCAGCCACGATCGCAGAAGAGATTACAGCGCTGCTGGCCGGCAGCCGATCGGATTTCGCGATGCCGTACATGTGCTGGGGTCGCAGATTTCTGCTGCGGGCAAACCGATTCGAGCACGAGGGAGCCGTGCATGCGGTGGTGGCGCAGGAGGACGTCACAGAACTCGCGAGCGTGCGCCAAGAGCTCGACGCGACCGCAGAGCGACTCCTCAGATCCCAGGAGGAGGAGCGGCGCCGGATCGGGGCGGAGCTGCATGACTCCACGACACAGCACCTTGCGGCTGCGGGGCTTGGGGTCGCTCAAATTCAGCTGTTGGTGCCTAATAATCCAGATCTCGCCGCGGTACTCGAGCGAACGACGGCTGCATTGACTGAAGCGCAGCGCGAAATCCGGGCCTTTTCATACCTGCTTTTCCCGCCCAGCCTCGATCGGGACGGTCTGGCATCGACCTTGCGGCACTTCGTTCAGGGCTTCGCTCGGCGCACCGGCCTGAACCTCGACTGCAACATCGACGATGCAGTGGATGGGGCAGCTCCGCCCGTACAGCGGACCATTCTCAGGGTCGTGCAGGAGGCCCTCACAAATGTCCACCGCCATGCCCGGGCGACCCAGGTATCAGTGACGATCCAGGTGGACGGTTTGAACCTGAAACTCAGAATTGCCGACAACGGCGTTGGTCTGCCAGTGACCCAAGATGACTCCTTCCCAGAACTGGGGGTCGGCATTCCCGGCATGCGGAGCCGGGTACGGCAGTTCGGCGGGAAGTTGTCGCTGACGGGCAGTCGGCAGGGCACGACGGTGCGAGCCTCAATCCCGTTGCACCCAACGATTGGGGAAGGTGGGGGCGATGCGCTCTCCTGAGGGCAATCTCAGGGTTTCTGCCAGTGACACCGCGGCACCGTCACGCTAATTTGGGCATGTTGCCTGTCTCCTGCGAGGCCCACCATGACTCGCATCCTCATCGCCGATGACCATGATGTGCTCAGAACCGGACTGCGTGCCTTGATCGAGACGAGGGCAGGCTGGGAGGTGATCGCAGAAGCACGAGACGGCCTAGAGGCGCTTAGGGCCGCCGAGGCGACCAAACCTGACATCGTCGTACTCGACTACGCCATGCCTGTCATGAACGGGCTTGAGGTTGCCCGCCAGCTCCGGGCTCGGCCCCGGCGGCCCGAGATCCTGATCTTCACGATGCATGATGACGACGCTATCCTCAGAGAAGCGGTGTTGGCGGGGGTGCGGGGTTATCTCCTCAAGTCGGATGCTCAGAATCATCTTATCGAGGCCGTCGCGACGCTGGCCCGGCATGAGGCCTACATCTCAGGCCAGGTCTCCGGCGCCCTGCTCGATGCACTTCTCAAGCCTAGGAAGCTGCAGGACAGCTGCTCGTTGACAGTCCGGGAACGCACAGTCGTCCAGCTCATCGCGGAGGGGCGGACAAGCCGGGAGATCTGCCCGATCCTGAATGTTGGCATCAAGACGGTCGAGACGCATCGTGCGTCCGCCATGCGCAAGATCGGCGCCACGAGCACGGCCGACATCGTCCGCTACGCCATCCGCCACCGCATGGTTGAAGTCTGAGCCGGCACCTCAGCATTTCCCTGAGATCGGACCAGGGTCTCCCTAGTAGCATCCAAACTGTCTTGGGTTCACTATGGCATCTCGAAGCAAACGTTCTCGGGGGCCAAGATGTAGCTCATTTTACCGAAATCCCTTTGCACAGCGGTGTGCTCGCCAAATACATCTGCCCCGCGCCGAGTCGGTGACACAAATACACTGGGATTAGGCAATGGAGGGCAAAGCCTCTACAGGTGATTGTCATGAGCCAAGATGATGCTATCGAGTTCCGGTCTGACAAGCATTCGCTCTGCAAGAACTTGCGGCTCCACCACCAGTGGACCGCCCTGGCAGCTGAGCACGTGGTCATGCTCCACCCCAAGCCATACGACTTCTGTTTACAAAGTGGCCGGCACTACCTCGCGCTCCTAAACGCTCATCGCAAGGACGGGGAGACCACTGTGGACGATCTCCAGCGCTCCACTTTGAAGGACATCCACGGCAAATTGACTTTCATCCCGGCCGGCTGCCGCCTGCAGGGCTGGCCCCAGCCGGGAACAACACCCTTGGCCTTAACAGCTGTCTACCTCGACCCGGAGGTTTGCTCTCATCTGGATGCCGGGGAGATCCAGCTCCACCCAATGCTGCATTTCGAGCATCCATTTCTGGCGCAGATAATGCTGCAGCTTGACCGCATTTTAGCGCAACCAGAAATGTATTCGCGTATTTACATCGAATCGATCGCCATCGTCCTGCTGTCGGAGATTATGGCGCTTCACGCGAAGTACCCAACGCAGGATGGGCGTACGCGGCGGAGCCTTGCCAAGGGGGGGCTGGCGAGCTGGCAACTTAAGGCCGTATGCGACTACATCCAGGCAAACCTGCATCAGGACATCTCGCTGGCCGACCTAGCAGCGATCGCGAGGCTCAGCCCCTATCATTTCTGCCGGGCGTTCAAAGAGACTGTCGGGGAGCCTCCACACCGTTACCAGATGACCCGCCGCATCGAGCGGGCCAAGACGCTACTGGCTGATCCCTCGCTGTCCATCAGCGATGTCGCGCCCGCGGTTGGGTATGGTAGTCTGAGCCGGTTCTCGGCCTTGTTCCGGCAGCTCACCGGCCACTCGCCCAGAGACTACCGGCGGAAGATGATCTAGAATTTGGTTCAGGAGTGAACGAGGACCCTCATCGCTGCCTCCTGGGATATCCCGCCTCAAGTTCAAATGCTAATCGACAGCTTTACACAATGAAGCCCAACACAGGAGTCAGCCAAGCTTTCTGGAGGTAGATAAATTGCTGAAAGTTACACGATATTGCTGAATTTTTCACGTTTGTTTTCTTCTCGAAGCGTCTGCGCCTTGGTCGTTTGGAAGTGCTGACTTATGATGAGAGATACAGAGAGTCTTTTTGGAATCGTATTTACCTGCCTCTGTAGACCCCTCTGCTTGAGGAATAGACCCGGGCGCAAGGCCCCTCTCCGTGACTACGCCTTCCCCCAGCCCGCGCGGAGAGGGGCCTACATCTATTCGGCAGAATTATGCTCGCATCTTAATGTGAGAAGGAGGCTACCATGAAGAAGATTACAGCCCTTGGTGCTGCGGCTTTGATCAGCTTCTGTGCTCTCTATGCCAACGATGCGGAAGCGCAACGTGGCTTCCGGGGAGGTGGTTTCCGTGTAGGCGGTTTCCACGGCGGTGGCTGGCATGGTGGTGGCTTCCGTGGCGGCTGGCATCGTGGCTGGCATGGGGGTGGCTTCCGCGGAGGCGCAGTTGCCGCTGGGGTGATCGGTGGTCTCGCCCTCGGTGCGATTGCTGCGAACGCCTATGGCCCCTATGGGTACTACGGATACGGCTATCGCTACCCGTCATATGGCTACGGCTATGATGACGACTACCCGCCATACGGATACGGTTATGCGCCCGCCTACTACGGTGGCTACTACGGGCCTCGCCGCGTGGTCGTCACCAGAAGAGTCGTTTACCGCGGCTGGTAACGAGGAGTTACCCCTCTTCGCTCTAACCCCCGACTAAAAAGAACTAGCAGCGCAATGCCCAAGCGGAAATGCGTCTCTGTTGTACTTGGCTAAGGCAATCCCCTGCTAAAATTCGACCTACATGGGCTCAGGAACATAAATTTCTATGGAATGCTTTGCTGCGACTGTGACAGTGGGACTGTTGCTGGCTGGATCTTCGACGCTGGCCTTGGCTCAATCGAGTCTCGGGACGAACTGTGCGACCACTCCCGGCATGATCGGATGCCAAGCCAGCAATCCCAACGATCTACCGGCCCCTAGGTCTGGCCCTGTCAATGCGAGCACTGGAACAGGGATTGGGAGCACGCCCGCACCATTGCCGCCAGTAGGAGGGGTGGGTAGCGTTAGAAGCAAAGCAGGATCGGCTAAAGGCGCGCGTGGCGCTCGCGCCACAACCGGATCAGCTAAAAGCGATGGCTTGGGCGGCCCTGCTTCCGCCCGTGGTGGCCGAGGTGGGGAAAGCGGGGGTGGTGGAGTAGGAAGTGCCGGTGGTAGAGGCAGCGGTGCTGCTGCTGGTGGAGCCGGAGGCGCCGCTGGTAGTGGGGCTGCTGGTGGCGGAGCAAGTAGCGGCTCTGGCGGAGCCTCAGGTGGAGCAAGCGGTGACTCCGGCGGAGGAGGTGGGGGCAGCGGCGGACGCTGAGGTGCTCGCGCTAATTCTGTCTGTCTTGATTGATCCTCATCGTGCCCCCCGGTTAAGGGTGCGCTGTCGACGCTCACTGAGCAGCTGCGAACACTTCGTCCGCCCAGCGCTCGTACACGTGCTGAATGGCAAGGTGCGCCTTGTAGGCACGATCATAGTGATTGCGGGCAGCGAAGCGATCCTTCAGCGCCTGCAAGCGGGAGATCCGCTGGGTCCACTGAGACTGACGGGCCTGTGACATATCCGGCCTCCTGCATGAGGAGCACGACCTGACGGTCTAATCTGATGAGAGGGAGGGTAGGCCTGACCGCCAGTGCCGGCTGTGCGCGAGCGCACAAGGGCGCCGGCGGCAGGCTCACCATTGAGGATGAGAGGTTCGCAGCGCCTCAGAAGCAGCGCTTCTTGATGATGACGCTGCCGTCGAAGGTCACGATGCGCTTGATCACGCAACCGCTGCCATAGCCACCGTAGATGACTGGGACGAAGCGAACCGGACGGAAACCCCAGCCGCCATGGCCATGATGGTGACCCCACCCGCCGCTATGGGCAGACGCAGGTGCCGAGGCCAGAGCGGAGCCGCCAAGAGCCGCCACGCCAAGAATGAGAGCCGTGAACGCGGTACGCAGAGAAAGACGTGCCATGTGAGCCTCCTGATGGACCTTGGTGCGAGCTACCAGGGCTCGCATGCCGGTTGGTCGATCCAGGGCGGCGGAAGGTTCACGCCCTTGTAGGGATTTTTCTCGAGGAGCTGAGTGACAATCTTCTGGAGGCGCTGGCGCTCGGTGGGTGGGAGGCAGCATTGCCCTTCTCTTGGCGCGTAGGAGGGCTGATACTCCGGATGGCGTCTGCCAGGGCAGCAGCCTGTGGCGTGTGTTCGGATGTGCCCCGAAGCAGACCAAACCTGCAATTTGGAAGCCGGGGTAGGCCCTGATCGTCTGCGATCACGCGCTGATCTGCTGTCAGCGGGCGGTGAATACTCCCTGATTGTGGGCACTGAAAATTCCCTGGTTGGTGCCCCGCCCTGAGGTCTGAGGCGCACCTCGGATCTCCGGGCTTTCCCATCTTCGCCGACCATAGCCGCCGACGAGGATCGGACGGGGGCGGCGACGGTGGTCCAGCTGGGAGAACTCATGATGATCTTGGACCTTCACCGTCAGGGTCTGTCCATCACCGCCATCGCCCGACGCACCGGGCGAGATCCCAAGACCATCCGCAAGTACATCGCACGCGGGCTCGAGCTGCCGGTCTACGGACCACGGCAGGTCGGACGGCCCAACAAGCTCACCCCCTACCTCGACTATCTGCGAGAACGCATCACGGCCTTCCCGGATCTCAGCGCCGTTCGCCTCACACGGGAGCTGCGCGAGCGCGGCTATGATGGTGCCTACACCGCCGTGAAGCGGTTCGTGGCAGCGATCCGCCCTCATGAGGGTCCGAAGCCCTACGAGCTGCGCTTCGAGACGCCGGCAGGCCACCAGGCGCAGGTCGACTTTGCCCGCTTTGTGGTGAGCTTCGAGGATGAGCCGGGCGTGACGCGCATCATCTGGCTGTTCTCCCTGGTGCTGGGTCACTCCCGGCACATTGTGGCGCGCTTTGTTCTGCATCAGGACCTGCAGACCCTCCTGCGCTGCCACATGAGAGCCTTCGAGGCGATCGGTGGCGTCCCAATCGAGATCCTGTACGACCGCATGAAGACGGCCGTGACTGGGGAGGATCGCGAAGGGCACATCATCTACAACCGCTCCCTTATCGCTCTGGCCCAGCACTACGGCTTCCTGCCCAGAGCCTGCCGCCCCTACCGGGCCAAGACGAAGGGAAAGGTCGAGCGGCCCTTCTCCTACATCCGGCAGGACTTCTTCCTCGCCCGCTCCTTCCGCAACCTCGATGACCTGAACGCTCAGCTGGCCGAGTGGCTCGACACCGTTGCCAACGTCAGGCTGCATGGCACCACCCAGCGCATCGTGTCGGAGGCGTTCGCCGCCGAGCAGCCCGAGCTCCAGCCTCTGCCAGCAACGGCCTTCGACGCCCTCCTCAAGCTCGAGCGCCGCGTCAGCCATGACGGCTTCGTCTCGATCGGCGGCAATTACTACAGCGTTCCCGACCGGAGCCGGCGTGTCGTGGAGGTGCATCAGCTTCCCGACACGATCCGCATCCTCGATCAGGGGCGGCTTGTGGCAACCCATCCCGTCCTGGAGGGGCGGCGGCAATACCAGGTTGACCCCAGCCACCGCCAGGGAAGCGCAGCTCGCGCCATGCGGCACGGCTACGAGGACAGCATCACCATTGGCCGCCGAGGCGATCAGGTCGCCCGACGCTCGCTGGACTTCTACCAGGCCATTGGCGACCGCCTGGCGAGTGAGGTCGGAGGCCGCTCATGAGCTCCGCCTCCGCGACCACCATCGACAGCATCAAGCGCAGCCTCGTGGGATTGCGCATGCCGCGCGCCCTGGAGGTGCTGGACGCCACCCTGCGGCGCATCGAGCAGGGTGAGATCGACGGCATCGGCGCTCTCGATCAGATCCTGATGGAGGAGCTCACCTTGCGGGAGAACCGTCGCGTGAAGACAGCGCTCGTGATGGCGCGCCTTCCTGTGATCAAGACCCTCCAGGGCTTCGACTTCGCGTTCCAGCCCTCGCTCGACCGCAACCGGATCATGGCTTTAGCGGAGCTGAAGTTCATCGACCGGGCCGAAGTGGTGCATCTTCTGGGGCCACCTGGGACCGGCAAGAGCCACCTCGCCACAGCCCTGGCGGTTGAGGCCGTGAAGGCCGGGCGCAGCGTGGTGTTCTCGACCCTGGCGGACCTCATCGCCTCCCTGGCCAAGGCTGAGCGCGACGGGGCGCTGCGCGAGCGCATCCGCTATCTGTGCCGGGCCTCTCTCCTGGTCGTGGACGAGATCGGCTACCTGCCGGTCATTCCGGGCGGGGGCAACCTGTTCTTCCAGCTCGTCAACGCGCGCTACGAGAAGAGCGCCATGATCCTGACCTCAAACCGGGGCTTTGCGGAATGGGGTGAGGTGTTCGGCGATCCTGTGGTCGCCACGGCGCTGCTGGACCGCCTGCTGCATCATGCGGTGGTGATCCAGATCGAAGGAGCGAGCTATCGCCTTCGCCAGCATGCGGATCTCGTGCCCGAGCACGTGCGCTCCAAGGCTCTCATCGCACCTCCGCCCGTCCCCAAGCGGCGCGGCCGCCCACCAGGAAAGGCGACAGCCGATCACAGCAACGGTTGATCACCGCATCCTGCGAACCTCACCAGCTCGGGAATTTTGGAAGCCCACAATCGAGGAGACTTCGGTGCCCGTTGACATCTGCACTGATCACGCTGTTGGGGAGGACCGTTACAGCTACCCCGGTTTGGATTAAAGGCGCGATTGCCGCGTAGTTGTTCGACACGAGCATCAGCCGCGCCTGAATGCCACTCGCCTCCAAGACCTCGAGGGCGGCACGGCGCCAAGCGCAGCTCGGCCCCGAAAGTGCAAGCGGCAAAGGACGGCGTTCTTCAATCGGCCCAGCATGCAGACCTGTCACCCACCTGAGAGGCTCCTCGCCCAGGAATTCGAGGCTCTTAATGCGATCGCAATCAGTGACGACCGCCACATCGACTTCGCCGACCGCTACTCGCTGGGCCAGCGAGACACTCGTGTCACAGATGACAGACACTTCGATAAGAGGATGTTGGCAAATGAATTGGCCGATGATCGCCGGAAGGAGAGGTGCCGCGTAGTCATCGGGCATCCCCAGGGTGACCCGCCCCGTCAAGCCCTTCGCACGGAGGTCAGCCAACGCGTCGGCCTCGGCTTGGACCATGCGGCGGGCATGGCTGACGAGACGTTCGCCATCTGGCGAGAGAGTGGCGCCCCGACCCTGCTTGACGAAGAGACGGCAGCCGAACCGCTCCTCCAAGCGCCGCACGTGCATGGACACAGCGCTCTGCGTCTTGTTCACGCGCTCGGCCGCGCGCCGAAAGCTGCCGGTGTCAACAATGGCAAGGAAAGAGCGCAGCTGAGCGGTATCGAGCATGGCGGAACCGATCTGAGATTGAGATCAGTCTAATGCAAATCATTCGTTAGACCAATCGGAAGAGGAGCGCCACCCTTGTGAGCGGAAGGGTCCGACGTCCAATTGGTCTGCAAGCCGGATCTGGTTTGACCCTCCCCGACGAGAGGAAGGGCGATGAGACAGAACAAGGACCTTTGGCTCGGCACGCTGCTGATCGCGGGCTCAGCGCTCGCCTACAGCCTCTCGGGCTATTTCACCCGACTGATCGACCAGGATGTCTGGACAGTTCTGTTCTGGCGCGGCGTGTTCGGCGGGCTATTCATCGGCGCTTACGTCACGGGGCAACACCGCAGCAACCTCCCTGGGGCGGTGCGAGCCATGGGATGGCCAGGCCTGTGGGTCACGCTGTTCTCAACGCTCGCCACGATTTGCTTCATCAACGCGCTCACCTTTGCGCCGGTCGCGGAGGTGATGACGATCCATGCCGCCATCCCGTTCTTGACCGCCGTGCTGGCCGCTGCGTTTGTCGGCGAGACGGAGAACTGGGCCACGTGGGGGGCGAGTGTCGCCGCATTGGGCGGTGTCGCGATCATGGTCGATCCCGGCGCCTCAGGCGTTCACCTTGCGGGCTATGCATTTGCGGGTGCCATGGCGCTCTCCTATGCCGCTATGATGGTGATCATCCGGCAACATAGGGAGGTGTCTATGCTGCCGGCGGCCTGCCTCTCGGCTTTTTTGTGCGCGCTCGTCGTCATGCCCGAGGCGAGACCTCTCGCCGTGCCAGCCTCTGACCTGTTGCACCTCGCCTTGTTCGGCACGGTCCAGTTTGGGCTGGGCTTGCTGCTCATGACGATTGGAACACGGCTGATCTCGGCCACGAGCTCGGCGCTCATTGGTAGCCTGGAGAACCCGCTGGCTCCTTTTTGGGTTTGGCTGGCCTTCAAAGAGACGCCGACCCTTGCCACCTGGGTCGGTGGCGGCCTTGTCATGGCCGCTGTCATTGCGGATGTAGGTTTCAAAGCTATAAAGGCTCAGCGCATGCCTCAGCTGTCAGCCTGTCCATCATTCTGAGACTCTCACTCAACGTGGGACCCAGAGGGGCGGCGGGCCCAGTCGACGAGATGTCACGGCACCGGCTCCTATCCGCCGGTAGGCACTCCAAACCTCTGAGTAGATTACGTAGTTGGGGACGGATCATCTTGACGCTGAAGTGAGTGGAAACCCTGATGACGCGCTCCCTTACAGGAGGCTGCCAATGTGGCGCGGTTCGCTACGAGGTTATGGGCGAACCCCACGAGACGTATGTCTGCCACTGCCGAGAGTGCCAGAAGCAGTCATCCTCCGCCTTTGGCATCTCAGTCATGGTTCGGAGCACAAATGTTCGGCTGGTGAAGGGCCAACTCCAACGCTGGTCACGTTCCACGGACACCGGGCGGACCCTTGCCTGCTTCTTTTGCTCTGTCTGCGGAACGCGGGTCTGGCACGGGGACAAGGATCAGGCAAACGAGATCAGCATCAAAGGAGGCTCATTTGACGACCCCGTCGATCTTACGAATGCCATTCACATCTGGACCGCTCGGAAGCTGCCGGGCGTGATCATCCCTGCACATGTCCGCCAGTACCCAGGAGAGCCCGACTAGGCCGCCCACGGGGTTCACTTAGGGTCGCCCATCATGAACCATCCTTCCGCCGGTTCAGAAGCCGGAATTCCGCCAACCATACTGAACTGCAGATCGCTCATCCGTCAGCGTCACTCCTCCCGCAGCAGGAGGAGCAAAACGCCTGCTCGCGCCATGGGTTTAAGTGCGAATAGGCCTGAGCGCGGAAATCACATCTTGGACCGTACCGACCTGAAAGTGGTAGAAGCTGGCTAAAGGGCCAGATTGTCTTCGAACCAACACAATGGTTCCTAAGATCAAGCGTAGTGGTGCAGTCCAGGTCCTTGGCTTAAACAGTTCAGCTCTCGGAGGCCTCCCATGTGGAATGTGCTGACCCGGCGGGATGCGCTCCTCTCAACGGCTCTCATGGCCGTGCTAGCAGAGACCGGCACGGCGGGTGCTGCACCACGGAGCGCCACGTCAAATCCAAGCAATCAAGAGGGCGTCACCCGTTCCGCAACTCGGGTCCGCGGCTTCGCCGATCCCGAGATGGACTTCCAGCTGATCCGAAGCCTGGGTGTCGCAAACTACATGGGCGCAGCCGTTGGAGAGGTCCTCGCAGCCGCTCGGGACATCAAGGATGGTGATCCACGGACCTGGCCTTCTGCCTTCGCGGCTCTAGGGGACGGGACGCGCTCGGTTGCGCAGACCGTGCTGCAGAAACATCCCGTGAGCGCACGGGACCACTTTCAGCGTGCCAGCATGTACTACCGAGCCGCAGAGTACTACGATGACCCGGTCACCGACACCTCGCAGGCGCACGGACTGGCATCACGCGGCGCCTTCCTGGAAGCCGCCAAGATCATGGCGTGGAAGTCAGAGGTCCTGCAGATCCCCTTCGAGCAAGGGTGGCTGCCTGGCTACTTCATGCAACCAGCCTCGACCGAAGTTCGGCCCCGCAAGACGGTGATCCTTCTAACGGGCTTCGATGGGACAGGCGAAGAGCTGTATTTCCAAACAGGACAAGCAGCCCTGGAGCGCGGCTGGAATGTGTTGATCGCCGAAGGTCCGGGGCAGACGGGCTTGCTCCGGTTCCACCGCGACATGGCCTTCCGGCCCGATTACGAAATCCCGGTTGGGGCAATGATCGACTATGCCCTCTCGCGGGCTGAGGTCGATCCACAGCGGCTTGCCTTGTATGGGATCAGCTTTGGCGGGTACTTTGCATCCCGTGCGGCCGCACATGATCCTCGGATCAAGGCGCTGGTGGCGAACTCGCCAATCCCGGACCTGCGCGCCTACCTGGTTGGTTTTGTTGGACCTGAGGTGGCAGCCAGCCCACCGCCGCTGAGGCTGGAGCAGATCGACCGCATCCCTGATCAGCAGATGCCGCCAGGCATGAAACTCAACCTCAAGGCATCGCTCCGTCGCTTCGGGGTGGATAGTGTTGCGGCGTGGCTAGAGCGCCTGCGCGACTTTCGGATTGGTGATGCGCTTCGGGATATTCGCTGTCCGAGCCTTGCTCTGGTAGGGGAGGGTGAGGGGGCGGTCGCCATGGACCTGTTTGAGAGCTTCAGCCAAGGCGTGAGTGGACCTGTGACGCAGCGCATTTTTACAACAGTGGAAGGGGCCGATAGCCACTGCCAGCTCGGCAACTTGCCGCTCTCGAATGCGGTGATTTACGACTGGCTGGATGAAGTGCTGGTGTGACAAGATTATTTGATCTTGGTCTGGAGACTATCTCTTTGCTGCCGCACGAGCCGGTACAGTCACGGGAAACTGGGCGTGGTCTGTGCATATAAGTAGGATCGCGGCCTGGTGGCATGGTATTGGATCTTACAGATCCGGTGGCCATAGCATACAGGAACACCCCCAGGAGGTGACAAACGCTAACCCGCAGGAATGCTGCTGAACGCTACCCCAGGATAATCGGGCTTCTCGCTGTTTAGGGATACCTAGATCCGGGCAGGTGGTGGCCTGCAGAAGACACTGCATCACTACACTTCCAGGACACCCCACCAGGCTGTCCGCAGGTACGTCCAAGTCACCAAGGCATCGACCCCAGTCCTTGTCTCTATTTCAGGTTTTGGGGCTGCTCTGGAAGGGGAGTACCAACCGCAATCGTCCCCACTGCCGGGCAACATCGCTATAGGGTGTCGGACACCAGCCGACACTCCCACCTCCGAACGGCTGGCTTTGTGCGGACTGAGGGATCAGCAGGAGCGATAACCCGCCGTGCGGGCATCAGCGCCCCTGCCAGTCTCCTCCCTTCCTAGGCCTATGTGCCGGGGAGGCCCTAATCCCGAACAGCCCCTCAAGGTTCTCCGTGAACAACAACTAAGGCTCCTAGATGACGGGATTGCCGCGGATCCTGCCGACCCGTCCGCTTGGTTGATCGGGATCATCCAAGCCCATCGCTCGAGGCTGGATTTGGGGAAAAAGCAAACTATTGCCTCAATGTAACAAAGTATCTCGTTGCGTGAGAACTACCGGAAACATTGGTGGCTTAGGATGCGCATTGTATCAATCCTCAGGCTCCCTCAGCCCCATCGTGAGGAGGTCATCATGCGGTTTGTTGTGAAGTTGCTCGGCATCATCATGCTTCTCGGTATCACGAGTATCGGTTTAGTGATCGCTGACCTGACACTAAACCAAGGCTCCATCGTCTATGGTGCTATGGGACGGGACGCACTCTTTGCGGATTGCCGTCCCATTCTCAAGGAGACCATCGTCTCGAAGGGCGGCGATGGTGAGAGCATCGCAACTGGGCGGACACTCGCGCTGTCAAGGAGCAGCGAAACGGGTGATGAACTGAAGGCACAGGTCGCGTTCCGCAC
>JAESFH010000307.1_pt1 | contig 16940 bp, 13 predicted proteins | sample 9269381 | NCBI WGS metagenome assembly JAESFH01 (sample SAMN14504062, study PRJNA617094) | algae metagenome | isolation source: Aphanothece sp. CMT-3BRIN-NPC111 and co-occurring heterotrophs from well... | place: USA: Clark Mountains Wilderness, California | collected 2010-04-18
GGATTTGCTGCGTACCCAGCTGGTGTTAGAAATGGATTTAGAGGCGCTTTCCTCACAGCTAGCGGCGGACATCGAACTGGTGCCAGATGCCGGTGAAGACCCGGATCTGATGCGGCTGCAACTGGTAATTTTGGAATCTCTGGTAATTCGCCGCGATACAGCAGCCGATCCTCTGGGTGGCTCCACTTCGACGCGACTGCTAGTGGAGGATGGAGACCAAATTGCTGCTGGTGCTGTCGTAGCGCGCACAGAAATTCAATGCAAAGAGGCAGGTTTGGTGCGGGGTATCCGGGAAGGTGCAGAAGCCATTCGCCGCATCCTGATAGTTCGCGACGCCGACCTGCTGGCAGTAGATACCGAAGGGAAGAAGCCAACAGTTAAGCCAGGTCAGCTGGTGGTTGCTGGTACTGAAATTGCTCCAGGAGTTATTGCTCCTGAGTCTGGTCAGGTGGTGGCTCTAAACAAGGAGTCTACATCTTCTGATTCAGGAATATCTCTAAGACTAGCCCGTCCTTATCGGGTATCAGCCGGTGCAATTTTGCACATTGACGATGGAGATCTGGTGCAGCGGGGGGATAACCTGGTGTTGCTGGTGTTTGAGCGCGCCAAGACAGGCGATATTATCCAAGGTTTGCCTAGAATTGAGGAACTCCTGGAAGCACGCAAACCGAAAGAAGCCTGCATTTTAGCCCGACGAGCTGGAACTGCTTCTGTGATTTATAGTGAAGACGAAGTTACGGATGTGAAGGTGATTGAGCCAACTGGCATCGTCACTGACTATCCCTTAGGGCCAGGGCAGAATGCGATTGTTTCCGATGGTCAGGAAGTTGGACCTGCTGAAGCGCTCACGGATGGACCAGCCAATCCCCACGAGATTTTGGAGATTTTCTTTGACCTATACCGAGAGGAACGGGGTGTTTATGAGGCAGCCCTATTAGGGCTGCAACAGGCACAGGCGTTCCTGGTGAACGAGGTGCAGTCGGTTTATCAATCACAGGGTATTGATATTTCCGATAAGCATATTGAGGTGATTGTGCGGCAGATGACCTCCAAAGTGCGGGTGGACGACGGCGGTGATACGACAATGCTGCCAGGGGAACTGGTGGAGTTGCGGCAGGTTGAGCAGGTGAATGAGGCGATGGCCATTACCGGCGGGGCACCGGCGGAATATACACCAGTGCTACTGGGGATTACGAAAGCATCGCTAAATACTGATAGTTTCATTTCAGCCGCTAGCTTCCAGGAAACTACCCGCGTCCTGACAGAAGCAGCTATTGAGGGCAAATCTGACTGGCTGCGCGGCTTGAAGGAAAACGTGATCATCGGGCGCTTGATTCCGGCCGGCACAGGGTTTAATGCCTATGAAGACCCTGGCATGCTAACCAGTTCAGCTGACTCTGAGTTGGGCGTTGCTTCAAGTCAAAGTGTTTATCCCTTTGGGGAAGGTGCTGGAGTTGCTACGGATGACCCGCTGGATGTCGTCCTCGATGACCGCACAGCGCGCAGCTTTAGTTTGGAGGAACAGACAGGTTTGGCTGCCGGGGGTCGGGCTAAAGGCGATACCTTCTCACCTGTCTTGGATGATGATGATGATGACATAGACTTTGAAGAAGATTGGGAGGATTTAAAGGAAGACTTTGATGATGATGATGATGATGATGAGCCTTAAAAAAGGCAAGCATCTAAAAGTAATACCAGTTCTCCAAAAGTAGGCAACAGATAATGACGCGGGGATTTATGTGTAGCTAGATTTTAGAGAATTGGTATAAAAAGGCAAAAGAGAAAATTCTTTTGCCTTTTTACTTTTTTCAGCTAATTGTCATTCAAATTGCATCTCCGTGTCTGGAGCGTCTTTGTGACGATCCAGACCCGTGCAACTTAAAGGCACATCAGCTTAAGAAGCCTTTTGTAGTTCCCCGGTGCGAACCGCCAGTAATGATGTTTGGTTGCCGCGCTGCACCTTCATCTTTAGCAATGTACCAAGGCGGCTATTCTCGACAATGTTCTGCAACTGTTCAGCAGTGGTAACGGGTTGTGCGTCGATCTCGACAATAGCGTCCCCACGGCGCAGGCCAGCCTCTGCCGCTGGTGTGTTAGGTAAAACTCGCACAACTAGGACGCCATTGACTTCTGGTACCTGTAAGGGAGAATTGGGGTCGCTGTTGTTTTCAGCGGCCAACTGGGGGGTTAGGGTAGTCATCTGAATGCCCAAATAGGGATGGGTGACTTTCTGCCCCCTTGCTAGCTGGGAAGATATTTCTTTTGCTTTATTAATAGGAATCGCAAACCCAATTCCCATAGCACCGGCACGAATAGCAGTGTTGATGCCAATTACTTCACCTTGCTGATTTAACAGGGGTCCTCCAGAGTTACCTGGATTGATAGCGGCATCGGTTTGAATGAAATCTAGTCGCTTGTCAGGAATACCAACAGCCGCGCTAGAGCGTTTGAGGGTGCTGACTATACCCAGTGTGACAGTGTTATCCAGCCCCAAGGGATTGCCGACCGCGATCGCCCAGTCTCCCACCTGCACAGCGCTGGAATCTCCCAAGGATGCCACAGGCAAGTCATTGCCTCCCTGAATCTTAACCACAGCCAAATCTGTCACCTCATCCACACCTTGCACCTTCCCTTCCAAGGTGCGTCCATCCTTGAGGGTGACAGTCACCTTATCTGCTTGATCGACCACATGGGCATTAGTGAGAATAATTCCACTGCGGTCAATGATGAAGCCAGAACCCTGACCGCGCAGACGCTCTTGCTGAGGCATCTGGGGCATCATCTGATCCCCGAAAAAACGCCGGAACATGGGATCATCAAAAAAGGGATCGACGCGACGAGAGATCGTGCGCTCAGTATCAATTCGCACTACTGCTGCTCCCACCCGATTCACGGCGGCAGTAACAAAGCTGCCTCCCCGATCAGGAATCTGGAGGGCGATGCTTTGTGTTGGTACTGTGGTGTTAGCAGCTGCGAAATTGAGCACTGGGCTTGCCTCAGATGGCAATGCACGCTCAGATACCAATGTCAAGATTACTACGAAAATAGTAGCAAATACATAGGTACTAATTTGGCGTAAGCAGAGAGCAAACTTTGGAAATTGCATAGCATCAATCTTCTGTGAGGGCAAATGTTCCTAAAAAAAATCAAATTTCGTTTTGTTACTACAAGTGTCCCTAGAGCTATTTTTACAACTTTGTGACATTAGCTCAGGTTTAGCTGTTGATGCCTGCTCTCTGTGCCCTCCTCCTTTCCCGCCAAAGGAATACTTATTTTACTCTCCCTGCTGTCTCCTCAGTATTCTTTAAAGTGCGAAAAAAGTAAGATTCCACCCAACTTTGAGCAACATAGGCAAGCGCCAGAGCCAATGTATGACACAATCAGTTTTGCGCTTAAGCTAGGATCTGGATTACATCTGCCGCCTTATTAACTCTGCATGATTGGATCAAACCCGTTAACTGACCAAACCCTACCCGTTGAAACTCATGTTCATGGGGATGTAGAACATAGCCATGCTCACGTCCACAGTGAAGAGTCACTGCGACGAGTTGTGAATCGCCTGTCTCGGATTGAGGGACACATCCGGGGAATCAAAACTATGGTGCAGGAGAGTCGTCCCTGTCCTGATGTACTGGTACAGATTGCCGCCGTCCGGGGCGCACTCGACAGGGTAGCGCGGATAATTTTGGATGAACACTTAACCGAGTGTATTGGTCGTGCTGCAAAAGAAGGCAATATTGAAGTGGAAATTGAAGAGTTAAAGGCTGCTTTGGATCGGTTTTTACCATAGCTCAAAAGCCCTTAGACTAAAGTGTGGGACTGTTGTACGAACAAAGCCTGCCTACGGAGGCTAGTAAGAGCTTTATAGAGTTGGATAGCGTAATCCAACTCTACAATTTAACGGGTGGAGAATCCCACAGCTTTAAAGGTGGCTCTAAAGAAGTGAATCTGGTTTTTGATATCAGCTTCAGCCAAAATGAAGAATCATAGAAGAGGGCGATCGCTATTAATCTTTGGTTAAACGTCCAGCTTACGTAAGCCTATTATTAAAAGTATTTTATGAGTGAACTACAGACAAAATTACCGACTCATACTTGGATTGTAGCCACTTGGGATGAATATATCCAGACAGTTGAAGCTCCGCGACTAGAAAAAGCCAAAAGCTACTACCACAATGAATGTCATACAACAACCTGATATTGTTTTTGCAGATGGTTATAGCGTTTAGAAAGACAATGATGTGGGGAAACTGATAAATTATCCCGAAAATAGATTAACCTTGATAATTAATACGCCTAGCTATTACAGATTATGTTTTTTATTGAGAGTGCGATCGCCTAGATATCAACTGAGCGATCGCAAAAGTCCTGCTGCTGGCAAGTAACTTATTTCATCCAGCGTTTCGCAATTCTTCCTGAAGCGTTTTTTGATAAATCGCTGGCAACTTCCTAGTCATGGAATTGCTTTCAATCCCGTAACCTAAACTTGTCCAAGTGCCAGAAAGCAGCCGCAACACCTGATTTAACTTTCCCTGCCGTAGCAAAGCTGGGATATCGGCCCCCCAAGCTTGGGGGTCACTTAGCCAAGCGTGAACTACGGCGTCCTGAAATTCGGGTTCAAAGCTGTAAGGTTTCCAAAACATCATACCTGGTGGTTCAGGGTGATAGCGCCGTGCCTTCTCATCCCAGGTCGTATTTAGCATCTGGTACCGCCCAGCCGCAGTTGAGCAGTTTCCTTTATTGGGACCAGCAACAATCGTGACACAGCGATTGGGATGATCGCTTAGATCCGATACATGCTCACCCCTGTAGATGATCGAATAAGGTTGGGGATCGTTAGCCTCACTGGCAGTGATGGTTCGCATCAAGGCGCGAATGTAGGGATCGCCCCCCTTCATCATTAGCTGCTGCGTACCGTATACCCCTTTAGTGGGAGTGAGCGATCGCGTTTCCCTAAACCCTCCATGCAAATTCAACAACAAGAACATTAACCCAATAACGCCGACGCCTCCTGTAGCAAGACGTCTCAAAGCTTTCTTCTTGAAAGTCTCTTGCTGTAACTGAGATTTTTGAGCATCTTTAAGGGATGAGAAACGCACGCTCACTATAACTTTCCTCGCGTTACAGAATAGATAACTTTTGCTCTAAACCCCATCAGGTGGCACTGGCAAACAGCTGATCCCAGCTTTTTTCCGGAGCCTCTGCCTTAGCCACAATCTCCACAACTTTGTTGCGGCTTGCCGCTTGAAACAGCGCCTCTACACACACTTGAGCGACTTTCTGACGAGGAATGCTGCCATCAAAAAGCGTGTCAGCAGCTGACATGACGACAGGATAGGTATTATCCTCATTCTTAAGACCACCAGGTCGCACGATGGTGTAAGCCAAACCGCTGTTCTTGATATAATCTTCCGCTTGCTTCTTCCACACCAAAATTAACCAGAATAAATTTAGTGGATGCAACAACTTAGAGACACAGAGGGAAGATACAAAGACAAAATGCTCTATTCCGTTTGCTTTAGCAGCGTCCACCAGATTTTTTGTCCCCTCGAAGTCCACCTTATAGGGACCCGTTGGATCGAAGCTGGGACTGGCACCCGTAGCACACAGCAGCACCGTACTATCTGCCAAGGCTGCACTTAGACTTTCTGGTTTCAGGACATCACCAACTACAAGTTCAGCCTCAGCAGGCAAAATTTCTCTTGCCTTCTCTAAGTTCCGAACCAACGCCCGGACGGGAATTTGGCGTTTGACCAGCTCTTGTACAATCCGGCGACCAGTCTCGCCCGTTGCCCCTGCTACAAATGCTTTCATCAAAAAATTACGCAGATCCTACCCCATATCAATTTTTGATTTAGGTGGACTAGGAGCCGCATCCTCCGTGTAAGGTTTACATTTAGCCCGGTTGAACGTTGCAGCAGTTGGAATCTTCGGGCTGCACATTTTCCCAACCGCTTTCAGTTCAAGGTGTGTTACCTAGAACCCTTGTCTTGACGCGAAATGAGAGCGTCTCTACATCTTTTGTTGGAGAGGTCTATTTAACACTTCGATGTGAGTTCGACCGCTGACCATCTCCGTAGTAGCGCCAGTTAGGGTAGCGTAATGGAAGGTCTATCTCCGTATATTTCCCATAGTTGAACCTTAGACTCGCAAGCTATGCTGAGTGGAAAGAGAATTCTCTAGTTTGCCAGTAAACTCCACCTTCCCAATTGTATGAACTTTAGAGAAAAGTCCTCGTCGTTATCCTAAATAGGCAATCGGCAGCGGGAATACTAAACAGAGGCAAACGGCAATCAACACAGGAGAGCAGGTGATGCAGTCGCAATTCATTCAACATCAACCGATTGAGGTTCCTGAAGCATTTTTGGATCAAGGGTCAAGTTTGAGCGAGCCAAACGATGTAGCCACAGAAGCGGCGAGTAGCTTTGAGGCGGTGCGCTTCCACACTCGCTTTGTAGACTGCATGGAGATGTATGCTGATGCCCAGACGGTTGCTCAGTATCTAGATAATCACCAAGGTTGGTTCTGCCGCTGCGCCCATCCGATGAAAGTAGAACAGCTGGGTAAGAATGGTTACGCCCTGGCGATCGGACGTTTTGGTTCTTTTGGCTATCAAGTGGAGCCGAAAATTGGCTTGGATCTGATGCCGGAAGAGCAAGGAATTTACCGTATCAAAACTATACCAATCCCGAATTACGTCGCTCCGGGTTATGATGTGGACTTTAATGCGGCTATGGATCTGGTAGAAGTATCCTCAGATAGCTCATCTGGGCAATCCCGCCTGCCATCTGCCTTAACGAGAGTGGAGTGGCAGCTAGATCTGGCAGTAGATATTCATTTTCCTAAGTTTATTTACAAGTTGCCCAAGTCTCTCATCCAAAGCACGGGCGATCGCCTCTTATGTCAAATTGTGCGACAAGTTTCCCGCCGTTTGACATACAAAGTGCAGGAAGATTTTCACAAAAGCTTGCAAATCCCCTTCCCCCAAAAATCCCAGAAGCGGTCAGCGGCAAGTATGAAAGCTGAAGGGTGTAATACTTAGCCCCTGTGTGTTGGATTAGCGGCAGTAAGTTACAAATATAGGACTTACGCAACTGGTTCAAGAGCCACTGTCGATTTGCGTAAGTCCTGAAATAGTACTTTATGCTGCTGGCCACATCTCGCCAATCAGCTTCTGTACAATTTGCATTCCCGTTATTGCCTGCCAGCCAAACAGCCCCAATAGTAAAACATTGAGAGCAATGTGGGTATAGCGTGCCCAATCTTTCCCTTTTTGCATATAGGGAGAGAGTGAAGCGGAAACTGCAATCAGCCCTGTCATTCCTAACCCTGCTAAAAGGTGAGGCTCTACAAAGAGCTTGCCTTTGTTGATGTAGGTAGATCCCATGCCGATCAGTGTGCCTATAACCATTAATGCCAAAAGCACTGAACCGATTTGGTAGTGCCTGATGTTAAACCTGCCCTTGATTAGCTCTTTCTTGAGTTCTCCTTCTGCTTTTCTGGTGCGTTGGACTTTAATGCCTAAATACAGGGCATAGAGGGAAGTGCCTAGCAGAATCCACATCCAAATTGGGTGAATAAAATTCAGCCAAGGTTTAATATCTGGGGGGATTTCTAAGCTCATAGGATTTAGATGATTGCTTAAGGAACTTTATAAAACTTAGCATAATTGCTCCAAGTCTTTTTAATGCTTCTAGAAGCCTTCCAGCAACGGCATAATTATGCTTGCGTAGTTACTTGCCGCTTTTGTCCTCAGCAAGCTAAGACCAGAAAACAGCACCATCTTCTCAAATGCCTGATTTAACGGTAAGTTGACAGTCATGACCTTCACTAAAGATGTCTTTTTAATACAGGCGGCTCTGAGTGGCGACCTCAATCGAGTACAAGCCATACTCGCTGAGGGGGTTGATGTCAATATCACAAATCGAGATGGCACCACGGCTTTGATGTTTGCGGCTCAGAAGGGCTACACCGAGATTGTGCGAGTGCTGCTGGAGGCGGGTGCTAAAGTCAACCAGAAGAGAAAACAGTTTGGGACTACAGCTTTGATGTTGGCAGCTGCCAACAATCAGGTTGATGTCGTGCAGATGTTAGTCGCTCATGGCGCTGAGGTAAATGCCAAAAATGATGACGGCAGCACCGCCCTGATGGCAGCTGCCCTCAAAGGTAATGTTGGCGTTGTGCGTCTCTTGCTTAATGCCGATGCTGAGGTCAATGTCAAAGACAAAGACGCGGATACGGCATTGAAATTGGCAGCCCAGCACGGTCACACAGATGTAGTGCAAGCCTTGCTAAGCGCTGGGGCTGATGTCAACGGCACAGGCGGGGGCGAAACCGCTCTGACTTTAGCCGCAGCAAAAAGCCACACGCAGACGCTTCAGCTGTTGTTGGAGCAAGGGGCGGATGCAAATGCTAAAACCAAAAATGGCAGAACCGCACTAATGCAGGCCGCGGATATTGGTGATCTGCATTCGACCCAGCTGTTGTTGGCTGCATCTGCTGATGTCAATGCCAAAGATAAAGAGGGTGAGACGGCTTTGACCCTGGCAGCTGACAAGGGCCACACCGCAGTTGTGCAAGCCTTGCTGAAGGGCGGTGCTGATGTCAATGCCCAAAACCCAGATGGGGGGACAGCGCTGATGGCGGCGGCGGCAGGAGGTCACAGGTCGATTGTCACAGCTTTACTCGATTGCGGTGCCTACATCCACTCTAAAGATAAAGATGACGAAACCGCTCTCAACTTTGCTGTTGTCGAAGGTCATGCTGATGTTGTGGAGGTTCTACTTAACCGGGGGGCTGACATCCAGCGGAGAAATAAGCTGGGCGACACAGCTTTAATGGTGGCGGCGTTGCATGGTCATACGGAAATTGTAGAGGCTCTTTTGCGTGTAGAGACGTTGCCTGCAACGTCTCTACTAAAGACCAAAAATTTTGGTGAGACAGCTTTAACTCTGGCAGCATTTCACGGTCACGCTGAAACAGTCAAAGTGTTGCTGAATGCTGGTGCTGATGCCAATAGCTCAGCAGATGATGGGAAAACAGCTTTAATGAAGGCGGGCGATCGCGGTAACACTCAGGTGATGCAGGTATTGCTAGCTCAGGGTGCTGATGCAAATCTCCAAGATCAAGCTGGTGCTACTGCCTTAATGTGGGCAGTTCATGGAGGCTATGCGGATGCTGTAAAAATATTGCTCGAGGCTGGTGCGGATGTGAATATTAAAAACAGAGGCGGCTGTACGGCTTTAATGATTGGGGAATTCAACGGTTCCCCCGACGTTGTGAAATTGCTCAAGGCTGCGGGCGCTCAGGACTAATTAGCTATAAAAGTTAATTTATGAAAATTTTTGTTCCAGGTCGCCTTTGTCTGTTTGGGGAACACAGCGATTGGGCGGGAGGCTATCGCCGTATTAATCCCGATCTGGAAAAGGGCTACACGCTGCTTGTCGGTACAAATCAAGGACTTTATGCTGAGGTAAAGCCCCATCCAACCCAGTTAATTCTAAGCACTTCCCTGAGTGACGGTAGCCGAAAAGAGTCGCTTGTGCTGCCTATGGAAAGGGAGACTCTACTTGCCGAAGCAGAAAAGGGCGGTTTTTTTAGTTATGCTGCTGGCGTTGCCTACCAATTTCTGACTCACTACCGCGTGCGTGGGCTGGAAATTGACAATTACTTAACAGATTTGCCAATTAAAAAAGGGCTGGCATCGAGTGCTGCGATATGTGTTCTCGTGGCTCGCGCCTTTAATTGCCTGTATGACTTAAAAATGACCATCCGGGGGGAGATGGAGTTTGCTTATTTGGGCGAGATCACTACACCTTCGCACTGTGGACGGATGGATCAGGCTTGTGCTCATGGCAATCGAGCGATCGCGATTACTTTTGATGGCGATCGCTCTGATGTCATCAAGCTAAAAGTCCCGAAAGATTTGTTCTTTGTAATCGTAGATCTCGGCGCAGGCAAAAATACACAGGAAATACTCAACAGCCTGAATCAGTGTTATCCTGTCGCCACTAACGAAGTGCAACAGAACGTCCAGAAATTTCTTGGCTCAATCAGTTCTCAAATTACTCAGGAGGCGGTAGAAGCCCTGCAAAAGGGGGATGCCGAACAAATTGGCGCACTCATGAACAGGGCACAAGCCGAATTTGACAAGCATCTGATACCCGCTTGCCCTTCCCAGTTAATGGCTCCTGTACTGCATCAAGTTCTCAATTATGAATTAATTCAACCCTATATATTGGGGGGGAAAGGCGTTGGTTCACAAGGGGATGGCACAGTACAATTTATTGTTAAAAATCAGGAAAGTCAACAAAAAGTTATTGAAATTATTAATCGGAATCTTCCCCAAATGCAATCTTTAAAACTGACACTGCATGCAGAAAGAAAAGTTCGCAAAGCTGTTATTCCAGCCGCAGGTTTCGGCACTCGCCTGTTTCCATCGACAAAGGTTGTCAAAAAAGAACTTTTCCCCATTATCGATCGGGATGGTCGTGCCAAGCCAGTAATTATGGCGATTGTTGAAGAAGCAATTAGTGCTGGAATAGAAGAAGTCGGGATTGTTGTGCAAAAATGCGATCGCGCGCTTTTTGAAGATTTCTTTAAGTCTCCACCGCCGATAGAACTTTTTAACAAGCTATCTCCGCAAAATCAAGAATACAGCCAGTATCTACAAGATTTAGGAAAGAAGATTACCATTCTGACGCAAGAGGTTCAGGAAGGCTATGGTCATGCCGTGTTCTGTGCTAAATACTGGGTAAACAATGAGCCATTTCTACTACTGCTGGGAGATCACGTTTACTCATCTGACACTGAAAATTCTTGTGCTAGTCAAGTTATAGAAGTTTACGAGCAGGTAAATCAAAGCGTTGTTGGTTTGACTCTGATGCCAGCCGAGATAGTTTATAAGGCTGGCTGTGTTACAGGTATTTGGGAGGAGTCTAACTCTCTTCTTTCTGTGACGCAACTGTGCGAAAAGCCCGCTCTTGAGTATGCACGCCAGCATCTTCGTGTAGAGGGAATACCAGAAGATCAATTTCTATGCATATTTGGTAGTTATGTACTCAACCCTAAAATATTTGAATATCTAGAAGAACACATCAGCAACAACATCCGTGAGAGGGGGGAATTTCAGTTGACATCATGTTTAGACAGATTGCGACAGGATGAGGGAATTACAGGGTACATTGTCAAAGGACGGTGTTTTGATACAGGGTTGCCAGAGAGCTACCGACAGACGATGATTGATTTCCGCAATGCATCTTTGTAGCTAAGTACAATTCAGCAATTTTAGATTAAAGATTAACTGCTAGGAGATGAGGGAGGTTTTGGCCCTGCATTGCGAACATTGACAAACTTATTTAGTATATCAAACCAAAAAGGGGCACCCATAGTAATAGCAAGAGCAGATAATAGCCAACCAGGGATGCTAAAAATATTGAAAGGGCCGGGGGGATTAAAAGATTTCCATCTAATAGGTATCTGATCGGCTTCTAATGTTGACTTTATATTAGTATTAATGCAATTTTGGTCTTGAGGCGGGCACTCATTGGCTGCATTCACGGCAGCTTGAGTAACTGCTTCACGCACTTCACCCTAACTGTATAAGCTTCTGGTCATATGAATTGCATCAGCATTTGCCAACAAGGCAGTTAAGAAACCTATGATAAGAAAAGAGCGTTTAGTATTACGTTTATAACTCCCGGAATTGCGCTCTTGGGAACGATCAAACCAGACCTCAATCTCTTTTTGAAATTTATATATTGGCATATCTCCTTGATTATCCTGGTTAGCTTTGATTTGCGATCGCCTAGCCAGCTCAGAAAGATAATGTCTCAAATTTTTAGGGAGGATATTTATTGGATTAATCGCCTTTTCCTTATCAAAAGTAACTGTTTCAGTGAGCGCTTTTGCAATAGATCAAACATATTGGAAATATAAACTTCATCTCAAACTTCCTTTAAAATCTCAACTAGGGCAATTGCAAACGTTTCTGAAGGAATATACGAAGGTCCATATTTGCTTTTAGGAGCTTTTTCATCCAACCCTAATGAAAAAGTACTAATAGATGCAATTAGGGAATTTTCATAAAGTTCCTTAGTAAGCTCCCAAGCCTTCTTTTTATCTTGTTTGTAAAGCTCTATCAGCTTATCCTTCAGAGACTTTGTACTTTCCTTCGTTGGCTCTCCGCCAAAATCCGATAGATTACCACTACCACCTAGCAGGATGTAAATAGATTGCTTTAATTGCTTAGCTCTAGACTCATGCCAATCAGCAAATAATTCTTGAATTTCAGAGGCTAATAAACTTAATATTAAGTAAATAAAACTTAAACCAATTGCAACATATAAAAAAGCAGGCAGATTTATATTCATATTATTGCGTCACTTCTTTTCAAGCTTTCTCACACACTGATAAGAGAGACTAACTATTCTTTTCTTATCTTGAGCTGAAGAGGAACACACTACTATCGGCTGTGTTCCTCTTTGCTCTGTCGCTTAAGGTGTTCCTATACACATATGGCAGCTAATCAAAACATCGCACACCTATGGGTTTGGTGGGAATTGCTCGTTTAGCTCATCTCCCGGAATCACTGTTGTCAAGAACCTGTAATTAGTGTTTAGCTGGTAACGCTTGTCTTGCTTGATTAACCGCATAAACTCTCTATGACCCGCTCTAGTGCGTCCTACAAGACAGCCAGCGCCAGCGTAGCTAATGTTATTGCGAGGATAATCAAACCCATAGTGCTGGTTGATGAAAAACTCACCCGTATAGAGCTTGTCACCTGTGCGAATGAAGTCTTTGTTTTTGTCTCGGTAAACGGCAATGGGTGATACCTGAACCAAGGCTTCATGTGGCTCGGCTCCGCCACCATAATGCGTACCGACCCGCCAAGCCTTATACTGTCCAAAAGCAATCCGGGCGGCTCCCAAACTGTTCATTGGGTTGATAGTATAGTGAGTACCTGGTTCCGTCGTACCTTCCCAATTTCCCTTGAGTTCTGGTACTTTATTGGGAATCTCAATCACCATGCGGCGGTCGTTGAACTGATTAGGTTTATCCGGATTAACCGTACCATCAGCGTCCAGCCCCTCAACATAAACGATATTGTACTTTTGAGAACCTGTAGAGATACGGTAAGACTTTGCCAGCATGTACTTGATGATGCGAGCTTCCAGGTCATTATTGGTTAAATTGAGGTCAGGCTGAGGTACTTCAATTGGCGAAGTCTCAATCAATTTCTTCGCTGTTTGCGGTCCTAAGAACCCTCTTTCAGCAGCTAAATCACCCATAATATCCTGAAATTCAATTAGAGCTTCAGTAGAAATGGGACCAAATTGACCATCAGCAGGTGGGTCGAGGAATTTTAGCCAAACTAGGATTTCTTGAACGTGTTTGGCTAATTCTTCGTCAGCCGCGATGGCCTCTATGCCAAATCTTAGACCTGAATTATAGAAAGCATCTAGTCTCATAGCTTTAAACCAAATTAAGGAATGTTGAAAAATTATCGATTTTCTAGTGAAAAATCATCTCATCAGGATTCACAAAACCTGATAGCATTAAGCCGTTACTATGCTTTCTTCCACGAAAGCAACTAGCCGATCAAATGAGCCGTTAAATCGATTTCTGTCTACTTTTCCACTAACTCCAGCAACAGTACCGTCCTCTGTATGTTGCCAGAATGTAAAACCCTTTCTTCCCCAGTTATTAGCAGGAACTTTAGGCTTTTTATTACCAGGGTTATTGGCAGGGTTTACATAATTTGCAAGCCATAGTGCGTGGTCAGTAAAGGCTTGAGTGTCACCCATAAACTCCTCCCAGAAACTCGGGCTGGTATAAATAATAGGCTTGCGTCCCGTTTTTTGCTCTACTTTATCTAGCCATGTCTTCGCTCGGTCGATACGTTCATTAAGTGAGAGTTGGTCCCATTCCACTCTCACTTTATCTGGAAAATGCTCCAGGTCTAAGGCAGGCGGCAGGTCGCTCGGTGCAAGCTTTACAACAACGTCGAGAAAGTTCTTTACCTGCTCTTCAATGCTCTTCAAGGGCCGAAAGAAGTGATACGCACCGCGAATAATACCTGCATTTTGTATTCCCCGCCAATTGGTGGTAAAGGTACTATCTTTGAATGTGCCACCCTCAGTTGCCTTTACAAAAGCAAATGAAATATCTGCACTTTTGACATGTTGCCAATTAATTGAGGTACCGTTGTGATTAGAAACATCAATGCCAAATTCCAGGAGATCTGATGTATCTGCTGAGCTTGCAACAATAAAAATATCAATGCCATCACTGCTGATTTGCTTGTTAGAAGAATTAAACCCTTTGGCAATAATTCTCCGCTTTCCTCTCCTATTAAATGGGCAAACAACAGACCAAGTACCGTTAACAACCTTTACATCACCGAGCAAATAAGTGTCTTCTGCCAGAAGTTTAACCTGAATAACACCATCATCAGCAGTTCCTTTAAATTCAACAGCGTTTCCTCGCTGGAATTGAGATCCATTGGCTGGATTAGTTATTTGGACGGGCATTTAAACCTCCGTTGAGTTATGGCATATAAGTGAATTGTCCTTTTTACATAGCTAGATGCAAGTTAAGATGTTTTTGGCAACGACAAATCAAAGCTTCTAGCTTTGTATACTCTTTGGTCATCTAGTTCTGTATGTAAGACGCTTCTAGAAAGTAATTTGTGAATTTTTAGAATTTGATGCTTTTGCTTTTGTTAGGTGCGGATCGTGTGTAACTTATCTGTTACATCAAGCCCGGCATATTTCCGGAGCGTCTGTGTATCTCTGTGTCAGCCCTAACTATGGCTATTCAGCCGGACACTATATTACATCCCACAGGTCTAAGGTTTGTTGTGAAGATTTTTTTGCAAAAAACCCTGGAATTCTTACTAAGCAAGAATTTCAGGGTTTCTTCGTTCAAAAAGCTTATTGAGTAGTTATTATCGATTTCTGGCAACTATCGACTTTAAAACTTACCTATAGCGCTGTATTGCTGATTGCATCGTAAGCCATCAGGCCGCTTTGCTCGTGGGTTCATTCAAAGTCAAACTGAGGCATCAGCTGTAGTAAACCTAGACCTAATTCTTTTGCTGAGAGCGATCGCCCCTCGAACAAAGCCATCATGTCGCGCAGTTGGGGATTGCCGCGAGATGCTCCAGTCAGCCCCTTAGCAATAATTAAGCCACAGTACCCGTGGTTTTTCTTACAACGCTGGTCCCACTTCTTGCGGGCAGCAACATGAACTGGGTCATCCTCCATAAACTCACCAAACAGATACAAACTTCCATCTTCAGTCTGGAGAATTCCTAGATCGTAGCTATCCCCCTCCAAAGGATCTTCTCCCGGATTAAAGCAAATCCCTTTTAGTCCCCCGGCAGCCTGGATATTCTCAATTATCGCCTTTGCCTTGGGGCGGGTAGTTTGAATTAAGATCACAGGCATTTCATCTCCCGAGTGCGTGACTTCCTGGGACTGATAATAGTCAACACTAGAACGCAGTAACTCCAGCTTCTCCCAAGGCATCATACCCAGGCTTCGGAACGAACCTTTAGGCACCAAGTCATCCCGCAGCGGCAGGGATACCTCATCGGTGTCGTCCTCATCCTCTGCTAACTCAGTCATCTCAAATAGCTCTAGCGCTAACTCCGGCATGGTTGCCACATTAACGGATATAGTTTGTTTTGCTCCAGCATCCTCAGGGATTTCTATGCGGTAACGCTTGTTAATTGCTGGCAAAGTTTCTCCTACCAGCTTTTGCTGTGACGCCTGCACAAATCGATGCAGAGCTTCAATTGCCACGTAAACTGCGATCGCTTCTTCCTCATAGAGAAACGGTCGCATTCCCTCTAATGGATGTATCGTTCCAAAATTCGGTTGGATTTCTGAAGTTGGCAGCTCCGCTAAATCAATTTCCAAGTCTTCTTCATATTCTTCTTCGTCATCATCACCCCGCTCAAAAGTCACAAACAAGCAATCCTGCCCTAAGAAGGCTTCTTCCATCTGCTCAAAAGATTCCTCTGCCAAAACAGAAGCGCGAAACCGCTTCAGAGAATCTAGAGAGCGATACAACAAAATCCCATATTCCATGCCCAGCATTCCCATAACCGAGGCGTAAAGCGTCCCGATATCCCACTGGTTTAGCTCAATTGAGATAATCTGGTGGTCATTGAGCAATTCCCAGGGTGCTTGCTGCCAAATTTCATAAGCCTTTTCCACCAGAAGGTCGGCATACTCAGGAGGGAGCTTAGGTGGTCTACCGCTAGCGATCTCCTGGAACCCCCGAAACAACTCATCAATCAAGGGTAGCTCTGGAGCGTAATCAATCGTAATATCTAAATCCTGAAGAACGCCTCGCAAAAAGAACTGGATTTCCCGGTCTCTGACCACAATTTTCTGAGGCCGTGCTGGTCTAGCAGGACTCTGGGGATGCTCCATAGCCCGTAGCAAGGCGCGAACAGTTGCTTCCGGCCCTATGTCCGGTGGCACGACTTCCATCGCCCGCACAACTCCTTCCACACCATCTACCCAGATAATGCATTCACCGTTTCCCTCCATGTCTGGATCTGAGCTTTCTGTCAGACCCGATAAGGAACGGCGATCGCCCTCCCACACACTGGGAATTTGGTGTAACTGTTTAAGCCGACGCTGGGTAGAGCGATTGATAGCAGTCATATATTCAGCAACTTAGGTGAAGAACATGCTATAAACTTCCCCGCGCTAAAGCGACGGGGCTTTCAGTAGCCCTAGCTTCAGATCGTCAATAGGACAAGCTAAAGCTGAATTTCCAAGCCTGCTTACAGAGGCTCCAATGTTTGCAATATTAATTGCACCATTCAAATCAGCGTCACCATGCCATCCACAATGCCCACACCTAAACTTCTTGTCAGTTCTCAAGCCAATATGCACACACTGGTTGCAAGTCTGACTGGTATAG
>JAESFH010000308.1_pt1 | contig 16801 bp, 11 predicted proteins | sample 9269381 | NCBI WGS metagenome assembly JAESFH01 (sample SAMN14504062, study PRJNA617094) | algae metagenome | isolation source: Aphanothece sp. CMT-3BRIN-NPC111 and co-occurring heterotrophs from well... | place: USA: Clark Mountains Wilderness, California | collected 2010-04-18
TTTCAACGAGTTCGGTCTGAAGGTCCAGCCGATGCTCGACCCGTTCCTGGGGCCGAACGCGTATGACAGCGTCGTCGACCCAGCCATCACGGCCGAGTTCCTCGCCGTGCTCAAGTTCATCGACTCCACCTACACCGAAAGCCTTAACCGTTACGACCCGAACTTCCAGAACAGCGAGCTTGCGATTGTCAACGCCTTCGTCAACCCGCTCGATTACGACCAGGGCACCCTGACGTCCGAGCAGAAGGATGGCGCCATTATCCGCGGACTCACCCGCGACGTCGCCAGCGAGGTCGACGAATTCATCATCGACGCCTTGCGTGGTGCCGGTCCGGTCGATCTAGCCGCGCAGAACATCCAGTTTGGGCGCGACGCCGACCTGCCCTCTCTCAACGACGCTCGTCGTGAGTTCCACCAAGCGACCGGGGACAGCACCCTGCGCGCTTATACGAGCTGGAGCGATTTCGCCACGCACCTGCGTAATCCCGAATCCATTGTCAACTTCATCGCCGCTTACGGTGTGCACCTTACGTTGACCGGTGACGCAGCCGAGCGCCACGAAGCGGCCCTCAAGCTGGTCTTCGGCGGCGAAGGCGCGCCGGCGGACCGTCTTGCGTTTCTGAGCGGCCCCGCCTCCGAGACCGGCGTCGACGACATCGATTTCTGGATCGGCGGCCTCGCAGAGAAGCAGATGCCGTTCGGCGGCGTGCTCGGCTCAACCTTCAACCACGTCTTCGAAGCGCAGATGGAGGCCGTTGTCTATGCCGACCGCTTCCACTTCGTCGCGCGAACGGCCGGCATGGATTTCAACGATGAGATCCTCAATGGCTCCCTCGCCAAGCTGCTCATGGCGCATACGGACGCCATTCACCTGCCCGGTGACGCGTTCGTGACGCCCGGCCTGTTCCTCGAAATCGACCAGGACCGGCAGTTCAACGAGGGCCTGGGCTCGGACGATCCGGAAGACGAGGAGGTCGACCTCGTCCCGCTCGTGTCGCGCGATGACCCAGCCACCACGGTCGCAGACACGAACTACATCAAGTACACTGGCGACCAGCACATCGTCATCGGCGGCACCGAGGGCGCCGACGTGATGGTGTCGAGCGAGGGCGATGACACCCTCTGGGGCGACGGCGGCAACGACCGTCAGGAGGGCGGCTACGGCAACGACCGCGTCTACGGCGGGGCCGGCGACGACATCATCACCGACATGGGCGGCGACGACGTCCTGCGTGGCGACGCGGGCAACGACGTCATCCACGGCGGCAACGGCTTCAACGTAATCACGGGCGGTGCCGGCAAGGACTTCATCGTCACCGGCGAGGATTTCTCGGAGGTGGCCGCAGGGGCCGGCGACGATTTCATCCTCGGCACCAAAACCAACATCCAGATGGCCGGTAACGAGGGCAACGACTGGATCGAGATCGGCACCCAGGATGGGGCACCGGGCGACAACTTCGATCCATTCGCGCGTGATGAGGTCAAGGGCCACGACATCTTCGTCGGCGGCGCTGGCTTTGATGAGATGGTCGGCGAGGGCGGCGACGACATCTTTGTCGGCAGTGATGCCGAGGACCGCATGGAGGGCGCCTCGGGCTTCGACTGGGTGACCTACAAGAACGACGACGAGGGCGTCAGCGTCGACATGAACCTGTCGGCATTCAACGAGGCCCCGCTGCCGCCCTCGAACGCGTCCGTTATGGACCGGTTCGAGGAGACTGAGGGTCTCTCCGGCTCGGCGCACAATGATGTGCTGCGCGGCAACGACGTTGACCCGACCACTATCATTAACCACGGCGGCGCGCTCGGCAGCGCCCTCACCGACCCATCCCTGATCGACGGCCTCCAGGAGCTCCTGGGCGACGGCGTCACCCAGTTCCTGGGCGGCAACATCATCCTCGGTGGCTCGGGCAGTGACATTATCGAGGGTCGCGGCGGCGACGACATCATCGATGGCGACAAGTGGCTCAACGTGCGCATCAGCGTGCGCGCCAATGCCGACGGCACCGGCGCCGAGATCGCGAGCTTTGACAGCCTGAAGGACCTCGTGCCCGACATGCTGTCCGGGAAGTATAGCCCGGGTCAGCTCGTTGCCGTCCGCGAGATCCTGGAGGGCGACGCCGACTTCGACACGGCCGTCTACTCCGACGTGCAGGACAACTACCTCATCACCACCGACGCCAACGGCATCACCACGGTCCAGCACCGCATCCCTGACGGCGCCGGTGGCTTCACGCCGGGCGCGGACGGCACCGACAAGCTCACCAACGTCGAGCGCCTGCAGTTCGCGGACGGGACGACGGTCAGGCTCGCGCAGGGGCAGAACGCGGACGCGTCCGGCTCCCTCACCCTGTCTGACAACACGCCAGAGACGAGGCAGACTATCACCGTTTCGCTGGCGGGCGTCGTTGACGCCAACGGCATCTCGTCCAAGCCGGTGGCCTACACCTGGCAGGTCGAGACCGATCCCGGCACCGGGATCTTCGAGGACATCCTCGATCCGGCCACTGAGGAGAGCGCGATGGGCAACAAGCTCGTCGTGACAGACGAGCTTGTCGGGTTGCGGATCCGCGCCGTCGCCATCTTCGAGGACGACGCCGGTAACCTGGAGCGGGTTACGTCGGCAGCGACCGCCGCCGTGATCCCGGATCCCACCCCGGCGCTGCCCCCCCCGGCACCGTCGACCGGACCCGAGATCAACCAAAGCGGCGCTGGCGTGCAGCTGATCCGCTCAGACCTCGACTTCATCCTGCAACAGATCAAGATCGCTGAGACCCATGCTGCCGGCTCACCGCTCGACGAGCTACTTCCCAACTCGCGTGTGCCGCTCGGCCTGCGCACGGTCAGCGGTGAGTACAACAATCTGGAGAACCCGCAATACGGTGCGGCGGACCAGGTCTTCCCGCGCGAGACCGCTCCCGTCTTCCAGAACGGAGAGACGATCCCGGCTGGCTTCGACCCGGACGGCCCCGGGCCGCAGGTGCCCGGCCAAGGCACCAGCTACGCGCAGAACGGAGGGTTCGTGGTCGATTCCTCGGTGCGCACGATCAGCAACCTGATTGTCGACCAGACCGCCAACAACCCAGCCGCCTATGCAGCCGCCTATGACCCGGGCGCGGACGGCGTCCTCGGCAATGCTGCTAACCGCGGGGACGACGTCCTCAAGGAAGGCGTGAGCATCGTCAAGAGCCCTGGCCTCGACGGCATCTTCGGCAGCGCCGACGACAAGGAGGTCTTCTTCCACCAAGCGCAGGCGCCGGACGCCGGCCTCTCGGCACCCTTCAACTCCTGGATGACATTCTTCGGCCAGTTCTTCGACCACGGGCTCGACCTCGTGCAGAAGGGCGGCAGCGGCACGGTCTTCATCCCGCTCAAGCACGATGATCCACTCTACAACAAGGGAGCAGACGGCATCGCCGGAACGGCGGACGACGGCCGCTCGAACTTCATGGTCCTCACCCGCGCCACGAACCAGCCGGGACAGGATGGCATCCTCGGCACCGCGGACGACGTACACGAGCACACCAACCTGACCTCGCCGTTCGTCGACCAAAACCAGACCTACTCCTCACACTCGTCTCACCAGGTCTTCCTACGCGCCTATGAGATCGGGCCGGACGGCATTCCGCACGCGACGGGCGAGCTCCTAGAGAACCGAGATCTCGGGCCCGACGGACGGTTCGGGGGCGGCGATCACATCGGCGGCATGGCGACGTGGAAGGTCCTCAAGGCGCAGGCCCGGGACATTCTCGGGATCGAGCTCACCGACCATGACGTCGGCAACATCCCGCTGCTCGCGACGGACGCCTACGGCAACTTCATCCCCGGCCTGAACGGGTTCCCGCAGGTGGTGTTCCCCAACGGGGTGTTGGTTGAGGGCAATCCGTCGGCCAACGGAGGCAAGGGGATCAGCGTCGCCGGCTCGATCAAGACCGGTCACGCCTTCCTCGACGACATCTCGCACAATGCGGTGCCGTTCAACTCGCAGACCGGGGCCCCCCTCGCGGCGGATGCTGACGGGGACGTGAACGGCCTCCTGGCCCCCCGGCCGGCGGGCACCTACGACAACGAACTCCTCGACGCCCACTATGTGGCCGGTGACGGACGGGTGAACGAAAACATCGGCCTCACCGCTGTCCACGCCGTCTTCCACGGCGAGCACAACCGGCTCGTGGAGCAGACGAAGCTCACGGTGCTGGCGTCACAGGACATAGCGTTCCTGAAGGAGTGGCTGCTTCCGGACACCGCTCCGGCGACCTTCCCAGTCACAGCAGAGGAGATCGCCAGCCTGCAGTGGAACGGCGAACGCCTATTCCAGACGGCGAAGTTCGCGACCGAGATGCAGTACCAGCACCTCGTGTTCGAGGAGTTCGCGCGGACGATGCAGCCGCAGATCGATGTGTTCGTCGGCCCGACGCAGGTCTACGATATTGACATCAACCCGGCCATCGTCGCCGAGTTCGCGCACGTGGTTTACCGCTTCGGGCACTCGATGCTCACCGAGACAATCGACCGCTACAACGCCGATTTCTCGCAAAGCGCCGAGATCGGCCTGATCGGGGCATTCCTCAACCCGATGGAGTACGAGTCGAGTGGGCTCACGCCCGGGGCGGCAACGGGCGCCATCGTGCGTGGCGTCACCCGCCAGGCCGGAAACGAGATCGACGAGTTCGTCACGGAGGCCTTACGCAACAACCTGCTCGGCCTGCCCCTCGACCTCGCCACCCTCAACCTAGCGCGCGGCCGCGACGTGGGCGTTCCCTCGCTCAACGCCGCCCGACGGGACTTCTACGCCCAGACTGGCGATGCCAACCTCAAGCCGTACACAAGTTGGGCGGACTTCGTGGAGCACATCAAACACCCTGAGTCGCTAGTCAACTTCATCGCCGCCTACGGGAAGCACCAGAGCATCCTCGACGCGGACACGATGGCGGAGAAGCGGGCCGCGGCCACGCTCCTCGTCCTCGGTGGATCGGGCGAGCCTGCCGACCGCCTCGACTTCCTTAACAGCACGGGTAACTGGGCCAGCCTGCCGAACGGGGTCACCAAGACGGGTCTCGACGACATCGACTTCTGGATCGGCGGCCTCGCCGAGGAGATTATGCCCTTTGGTGGCATGCTTGGCTCGACGTTCAACCTGATCTTCGAAGAACAGATGGAGCGTCTCCAGGATTCCGACCGCTTCTACTACCTGGACCGCACGGCGGGCATGAACTTCCTGACCGAGTTGGAGGGCAACTCCTTCGCTAGGATGATCGCTGCCAACTCGGACGCGGTGCACCTTCCGGGTAATGTTTTCCTCACCCCTGGCTTCACTCTGGAGGTCGATACCTCCAGGCAGTTCAACAAGGGCGAGGCGGACAATGGGCGCGCCGACCCGGAGGACACCACCCGCGCCGACACGGACGGGGACCACGACACGGACGTTCTGCAGTACTCGGGCGACCAGCACATCGTGATGGGCGGCACAAACGAGGACGACACCCTCATCTCCAGCGAGGGTGATGACACCCTGTGGGGTGACGGGGGTAACGACCGCTTGGAGGGTGGCGACGGCAACGACTTCATCTTTGGCGGGGCCGGCGACGACATCATGACGGACACCGGCGGCGACGACAACATGCAGGGCGGCGACGGTAACGACGTCATCCATGGCGGGAACGGCGTCAATCTTATTATCGCCGGTTTCGGCAACGACTTCGTGGTGTCTGGCCGTGATGCCTCGGAGGTGTTCGGTGGCGGCGGCAATGACTTCATCCTCGGTACCGTCACCAATGAACAGGACATGGGCAACGAGGGTGACGACTGGCTCGAAAGCGGTCAGTCGGACGGCGCCCCGGGCGACAACTTCAGCCCAGCCGGGGCTGACAACGTCACCGGCAACGACATCTACATCGGCTCCAACATCACCGACATCATGAACGCGGAAGGCGGTGACGACATTATGGTCGGCAGCGCTGGCCAGGGCGACCGTTACTTGGGCGCCTCCGGTTTCGACTGGGCAACATTCAAGGCGGACCCGCAGGGCGTCAACATCGACCTCACCCTGCGTGCCTTCGATGAGACGCCGATCCCCCCGTCGTCGACTTCAGTCATGGCCCGCTTCGAGTCGGTCAACGGCCTCTCGGGCTCGGCGCATAGCGACATACTGCGTGGCGACGACGAGGATGCCGCCTCGATGCTGAATTCCGGCACAACAGGTAGCGTGCTCACCAATATCTCGCTGATCAGCGGGCTGCAGCAGCTGCTGGATCAGTTCGCCGGAACATCCGTGACGAGCTTCGGCTCGGGCAACATTATCCTCGGTGGCTCGGGAAGCGATATCATCGAGGGCCGCGGCGGCGACGACCTGATCGATGGCGACAAGTGGCTCAACGTCCGCATCAGCGTGCGCGACCCTCTCGACCATAGCAAGGAGATCCACTCGGTTAACAGCATGAAAGAGCTCATCCCGGACATGCTGTCGGGGAAATATAAAGTCAGCCAGCTGGAGGCCGTGCGCGAAATACTGGACGATAACAACGGGTTCGACACGGCCGTGTTCTCGGACGTGAGGGCGAACTACGAATGGACCACGGTTAACGGAGTGACGACAGTCCGGCACCTCGTCAACGGCGCTCCTGGTGCCGACGGAACCGACCGGCTCACCAATATCGAGCGCCTACAATTCGCCGACGAGGCGGTCACGCTTGGGGGCACCAACAATGCTCCCAACGGTTTCCTGACGGTCTCCGACGCCACCCCTGAGATCGGCCAGCCTATCACCGTCTCGAGGATCGGCGTCACTGACGCGGATCGCTTCTCGGCCAAGCCGGTGACCTACATCTGGCAGGTCGAGACGGACCCCGGCTCCGGTATCTTCGAAGACCTTATCCTTGATGCCGCCGGCGAGACAGCCCGGGCGATTGGGAAAAGCTTTACACCCAGTGATGCCGAGTTGGGGCTGCGGCTGCGCGTGATGGGTATCTACCAGGATGCCGCTGGAAACCTGGAGATGGTCTTCTCCGAGCCTATGGCAGCGGTGACACAGGTGATCACCAACGACGCACCGATTGCGACCGGCGGGGATCTGACTGGTGCTGAGGACACCTTAATCACGGGCCGAGTGACGGGCGTGGATGCTGAAGGCGCCGCTCTGACGTTCATTCTGAGGACCCAAGTGGCAGGTCTGACGTTCAATCCAGATGGCAGCTACAGCTACCAGCCGGCAGAGAACTTCAGCGGCGAGGTGACGTTCCAGTATGTGGCCAATGACGGCACGATCGACAGCGAGCCAAAGACGGTCACGATCACGGTGACCTCCGTCAACGACCGGCCTGTTGCGACGGGAGGTGACACCTCTGGTCTGGAGGATGCGGCGGAGATCACGGGCACGGTTGGAGGCACGGACGCCGACAGCAATCCGCTGACCTACAGCCTGGTGGCTCCTGTGGCTGGCCTGACGCTCAATGCAGACGGCACTTACAAGTACGTTCCAGCCCTGAACTTCAGCGGCGAGGTGACGTTCCAGTATGTGGCCAATGACGGCACGATCGACAGCGAGCCAAAGACGGTCACGATCACGGTGACCTCCGTCAACGACCGGCCTGTTGCGACGGGAGAACGGGTGGTGGTCGTGGAGGATGGCGCTGGATCAGGGCTCGTGCTCACGAACGACAGCGATGCCGAGGGGTCCACGCTGACGGTAGTCTCAGTGCGTGGTCAGGCTATGCCCGACACTGGCACCACCACCGTTCAGGGGCAGTACGGAACGCTGACGATCGCGAGTGACGGCTCGTACAGCTACGAGGCCGATGCCGCTCGGGCCAATGACCTCATCAAGGGCGAGAAGGGAACCGACAGGTTCACCTACCAGGTCAGCGACGGCAGCCTCTCGGGTAAGGCTGTGCTGACCTTCAAGGTCCTCGGTCGCGATGAAGTGCTCACGGGCTCCGATCAGGCCGACCGGCTCGTAGGAGGTAGAGGCGCCGATTACTTCCTTGGGCTCGAGGGCAGGGATGTCCTGCGAGGAGGAGCTGGGGCCGACCGGTTCGACTTCAACTCCGTCCAGGAGATCGGCCTCGGGAGGGCGGCGGACAGGATCGTCGACTTTGAGACGGACCTCGACCGGATCGACCTGCGGACCATCGATGCCAACGAGGGCGCGCGGCGCAACCAGACCTTCACCTGGGTCGACCTGGAGAACCTGGGGGCGGCGTTCACGGGGGAGGCGGGTCAGCTTCGCTTCGCAAACGGTCGGCTGGAAGGCGACACGGATGGGGACGGACAGGCCAACTTCCATCTCAAGATCATTGGCCACCTCTCCGCAGGTGACGTCATCTGCTGAGCGGAGGGACGATCCCGGGATCCGCAGGTCGACACGGTGAAAGCAAGAGGCCCATCAGGAGCACCAACCTGCTCCTGATGGGCCAGACACTTCAAGACAGCGGCCATGATCCACCCCCATTGAAGTGGTCCGCCTTTTTGTATGGGTTTTGACCCAAAGGAGGACCTGAGATGTCGAGGAAGAGACACAAGCCTGAGGAGATCGTCTCGAAGCTGCGCCAGGTGGACGTGCTGGTGTCGCAAGGCCAGAGCGTGGCCGATGCCATTCGCAGCATCGGCGTGATGGAGGTGACGTACTACCGCTGGCGCCAGGAGTTCGGCGAGTTGAAGTCCGACCAAGTGCGGCGGATGAAGGAACTCGAGACCGAGAACCAGCGCCTGAGGAAGGCCATCGCGGATCTCACCCTCGACAAGCTCATCCTCCAGGAGGCCGCCCGGGGAAACTTCTGAGCCCTGCGCGCCGCCGCGCCTGTGTGGAGCACATCATGCTGACCCTGAACGTCTCCGAGCGCCGGGCCTGCCGGGCTCTGGGGCAGCATCGCTCCACCCAGCGCAAGGTGCCACGGGGCAAAGACGACGAGGAGCAGCTCAGCGCTGACCTGATCGAACTCGCCCGCCGGTATGTGGAGAGCTTCAACACCCGGCTCAGAGACGAACTGCTCGATGGAGAGATCTTCTACAGCTTACGGGAGGCTCAGATCGTGATCGAGAGCTGGCGCATCCACTACAACACCAAGCGGCCGCATGCCTCGCTGGGCTACCGGCCGCCTGCTCCCGAGGTGTTCGTCCCCGCCATGGCGGCTTGGCCCACAAGGCCAGCCGCAATGGTGCAGAGGCCGACCTTGAACTAACTTTCACACCGGACCACTCAGTGGGGGCCGATCAATGAGCCTGATGCTGCTCGCCCCCATTCCCTAGGCCGGACGGATCTGAGCTCTGCCGGTCCTGACCGCGCTGGCGCCCTCCGAACGCTTCTGCCGCGAGCGGGCTCATCGCCACAAGACGCTCCTCGACTGGGGGCGGCAGATGGCCCTACAGGCTCGTCGCTGGCTGCCCGGACGCGACCTGATCCTGGTCACCTACAGTGGCTTTTCCGCTCTGCTGTTCCTCGATGCTATGCGTGGTGCCGGGATCACGACCATCACGCGCCTGCGCCTGGATGCGGCGCTCTATGAGCCAGCACCCATCCGGCTGCCGGGCACGATCGGTCGCCCGCGCAGAAAAGGAGTTCGCCTACCAAACTTGGTCGAGGCTCTCGCCGCCAAAGGCACACGCTGGCAGACCGTGCATGTGCCGGGGTGGTATAGGGCTGGCGAGCGCATGATCGAGATCGCCTCGGCAACAGCGGTCTGGCAGCACGTAGGTCTGCCGGTCGTGCCCATCCGCTGGGTGCTGATCCGCGATCCTCCCAGCCGCTTCGCACCTCAAGCTCTTCTCTGCACCGACCCGACACGTGACCCGGTCCAGATCGTGAGCTGGTTTGTGTAACGCTGGCAGGTGGAGGTCACCTTCTAGGAAGCCCGAACGCACCTGGCGTTGAGACGCAGCTCCGTCGCAGCCTCTTGCGGAATACGACCGCTCCTGAAGCATCAGCACCATGGACCTGAAAGACGCTCTTCGCCAGATCCATGCCGATTGTGCTAACCTCGCCCATGGACGCCTCCCTCAAGTGGTGTTCAACACCTCCACTCTGGCACACCAAGGCCGTCGGGGGCGCCCACCCCATTAAGCCCTCTTCTCCGCGCCCATCAGCCCCGAGCTGTATCAGACTAACAGCTTAAGAGGTCGGTACAATTGCCTAAATGTGCTTGGCCTTCCGTACGTGCTCCGAAAGCTTGCGCCTCTAGTACATTATGATGGGTTTATCGAGGTCGTCTGTTTGGAGGCGACCAGGTCATAGGCATCGCCAGACGCAATGACAACAAAGCTGTCCCTTTTGTGGCAACGGATGAGCCTCGCGTTGAGGTTTACGGTTGCAAGTTCGGCCATTCTCCTCCTCGCCACGTTCATTGAAGGCGCGTGGGTCTCCGGAACAATCGAGGAAGGCATCAAGGCCGATGTGGCGACGGCAGCGACAGCCCTCGTCGATGTGGCTATCGCACCAGTCATTGGCAGCCTCGATCAGGACGGATTGCTGACCGCAGCACAGACTAAAGCCATAGACGACTTGGTCGACGTCGTTGAAGCTAAAAATGGCAGCGCCGTTTCGGGAGAAATATTCACGCCGAGTGGGGTGATAATTTATTCAACCCGGAAAGAGTCTGTCGGAAAACAGGCTAAACTCAATACCGCGCTGCATGAAGCCCTACGCGGAAGGGTCTCTGTCTACTTCGGGGATGCAATCCATGGGCTGATCGACTACTCCGACTTCGGGGATTCAGCCCAAGGGCTGATCGACCGCTCCGACAGCATGTCGGTCGTAAGAGTCAGCGCTCCAATTCATCACGATGGAAAGATTGTAGGCGTCGCGGAGATCCGTGCGTCAGGAACTCTTCTGATCGAAGCAATTGCCGCTGAGAAGTGGAGCGCATTGCTGGTTAGCATATGGGTGCACGGGGGGGTCGTCTTCACTCTATTCTGGATCGTGGCGCAGGGGAGCCGGACCATCATTCGCCAGAAAGAGTCCCTCGAGGTGCGGCTTCTTCAGAATGAGCAGCTTCGCCATCGCATCAAGGAGTCCGCGCAAAAGGCCATCGAGTACAATCAGAGATTTCTACGTCGGCTTGGCGCGGATCTGCACGATGGGCCCGCGCAGCTAATCAGCCTGGCGCTGCTCCGGCTCGATGCAATTGTTCCCGAGAAAGGCGGTTCAGAGGGGCTTCAGAGCCAGGTGAGCGATATTGGTGCCGTCCGGCTCGCCCTTACTGATGCGATGAGAGACATTCGCCTTCTGTGTGCGGGTCTCGCCATGCCCGGAATTGAGGACGTGAGCCTGAAAGAGGCTCTCTCCCAAAGGATCAAGGATCACGAGCGGCGAACCAGGACGAGCGTCGACTTCAGAGTCGAGAGCCTGCCCGCGCAGGCCCCAGATTTCGTAAAGGTCTGCCTGAGCCGGTTCGTTCAGGAGGCACTCAATAATGCGTTCAAGCACGCAGGGGGGGTTGGCCAGCGGGTGATAGCGCGGGCAGAGGAGGATAAAATCATGGTGGAAGTCGAGGATGGTGGACCAGGGTTCGATCCTTCTATTGGTCTGCTCTCGACATCATCCGGGCTGGGTCTCAGGGGCCTGCGTGACCGTATTGAAAGTTTAGAGGGAATTCTCGAAATCGGCAGCAAACAAGGGGTGGGCACGCGCCTGTCGGCGACATTGCCCCTTCAATGTGGGGGATTGGCATGAACAAGATACGTGTGGCCGTGGTCGATGACCATCCGCTCTATCGGGAGGGGGTGGTCCACGTAATGGGTCGTCACAATGACATCGAGGTGGTTGGGGAAGGGACCTGTGCTGAAGATGCGATCCGCATAGCGCGCGCGACGCGCCCGGATGTGATGGTTCTTGATATGAACATGCCCGGTGGTGGCGTGCATGCGATGGAGACGATAACCGCAGACGGACTGAATACGAGGGTTCTGTTTCTCTCCGTCGAAACGGACGTGGAGAAGGTCTGCGATGGGATGTACAGTGGCGCGCGTGGGTACTTGCTCAAGGGAGCGGGTGGAGATCAAGTGGTCCAGATCGTCAGGATGATCCAAGTGGGCGGGACTTATGTGGAACCGAGTTTGGCGGGCCATGTCCTGGCACAGGTTGGGCGCCGATCCGAAAAGTCAGCGCAAGAAAAATCCTGTTTATCACCGCGACAGGAGCAGATCTTAGAGCTTGTTGGTAAGGGGCTTAGCAACAAGGAGGTCGCGAGTAAATTGAACATTACAGAACGCACAGTCAAGCACTACATGACGGCGCTTCTCGACAAGCTCCAGGTGCGGAACAGAACCGAAGCAGCACTCATCGCCAACCGTCGCGCGATGACCAAAGCGCGCAAATTCGCAGGTGTCGGGTCCTGGTAGTTCATAGCCTTCTCCAGAGTATCCATGCTAGGCTCGGAGCTGTGCAATTCGCGAAAGCTGATCACGAAGCCGCAGAGGACCAGAACATCCAGATCAGAAAGGTGCTGATCAACGGGAGTTGGTATAAGCCCTCATTCTGGTCATTAATCAGACCCATGGAGGAGGCCGGCCCTGCCCCAGCGATCTAAACAGCAAAATCATGAGGGTCGGGTATGGCACGCATTTAAGTTTTTGACGCTCTTCCGGAATATTCCTGCTGGGCAGACCTGTTCGAGCCAGCGCACCTGAGCCTTATTGAGCAACACCTCGCAACCTTATTCTCTTACGCCCTGCCGGTTAGCTCTGCTTGCACCGATTAGACAGTCACCGTCATGGTGTAATTACTCACCCCCCTTGCGGCGCAGACGGAGCCGAGATCCTTGTCGAGACTGTTCTGGCTCGCATGAGCGAGCGAGTTTCGCCTGCTGATGATCCCGCTCTGCAGGTGGGTAGGTCCCCCGCAGCACCGATCGCCTGGGAAGCGATTCCATGGAAGTCCACGCGCGCCATGCCTGACCTGCTCTCGCCCATCCAGCGCACTGGGATGCTCCGCCCGATTGATCCAGCGCACGGCATGGCTCGGTACTACAGCCTTATGATCGAGCGCGACCTGTTCGGGACCGTGCGGCTCGTGCGCCACTGGGATCGCATCGGCGCCATGCAGGGACGGAAACTCGCACAAGACTTCCCCACTGAGGCGGAGGCTGTCGAGGCGCTGGAGCGGCTGGCAGCGGCCAAGCGGCGGCGGGGGGTACCGAGATCTATAAGGCCAGACAGGAAAATCCCCGCGCGGCCTGAGCAACCGGCGGGGCTTGTGAGAGAGGGCCGATACGCTACGCAGCCCTGAGCCTCAAGCAATGATAGGCCAGGGCGGGTTAAAGGGACCTTGTGCGACGCCGAACCTCCACAAGGGTTTTCGGCAAGCCGAGGGGCGGGTGAGATGGCGCGAACCGAGATTCTGAGGGGCACCTATGGAACACGGTCCGAAAAAGCGCTGGAGCCTGTTCCGATCAGCCGGTCTCGCGGCTCTGGTGGGGATCGGAGCCGCCCTGGTTCATACACTTTTTCATACGTTCGGGGGTGCGCCCTTCGACGAGGATCCGCTCGTTCACGTTCTCCTCGATTACGCTGGATTCATCAGCGCCGGTGTGCTCGTGCTGGTGATCCTCGCGGCGATCCGAAACCGACTGTTCTAGGCTGAGGAAACGGCGGGACCGTCGGTTCTACGGTAGCGTTCGGCGACGAGCAGAGCGGCCCCGAGGCGGTTGCGCACCTTCAGCTTCTGCATGAGGTCGGTGACGTAGCTCTTCACAGTCGCTTCAGAGAGTTTCAGTTCGCGGCCGATCTGCTTGTTGCTGAAGCCCCGGGCGAGGCGGCGCGCGATCTGCTCCTCGCGCACCGAGAGCATCGCGAACGGATCCTGCGGCTTGCGGGCCGATGCTTGGCTGATCACCGCGGCTGCGAGCGTGGGATAGACGTAGGTGTCACCCCGGCACACCCAGCGCACGCTCTCGATCAGATCCGGCCCGGTGAGGCTCTTCGGGGCATAGCCGTTGGCGCCCGCCCGCAGGGCTGTCACCACCTGCTCCTGATCGGGCACTTTAGCCAACAGCAGGATGCGCACGCTCGGAGAACCGTCCGCCAAGGTGCGCACGGCCGACAAGCTCTGGCCCGCTCGGTCGATATCGAGCAGGATCACGTCAGGCGCCTGCTCGCCCACGATGCGAACCGCCTCCTCGGGCGTCGTGGCCTCAGCTACACACTTGATCTGAGCCTGAGCGAGGGTCTGAATGACGCCTGCTCGGAACATCGGATAGTCGTCTACCACCGCAAACCGGATCTCACTTGACATCGGCCCCCCAGCACAATGACAGCAGCATAGAAGCGGATGCTGAGGCGCCTCGGTCCCGCCGGAGGTCGAGCGGACTTTCGGACCTATGCCTGATTGTAGGTGCGCCGAAGGCTTACGTCCCCCAGACGATTCCACCGGTAAAAGATCTGTCGGGTTGGAGCCGTGGGGATGGCATGAACAAGATTCGAGTGGCCGTGGTCGATGACCATCCGCTCTATCGGGAGGGGGTGGTCATCGTCCTGGGTCGTCACGAGGACATCGAGGTGGTCGGGCAGGGGGAGTGCGCAGAGGACGCGATCCGCATTGCGCGGGAGCAGCGCCCGGATGTGATAGTCCTCGACATGAACATGCCGGGTGGGGGCGTGCATGCAGCGGAGACGATAGCCGCCGATCAGCCCACGACCAGGGTTCTTCTTCTCTCCGTTGAAGCGGACGCGGAGAAGGTCTGCGATGTGATGCACAGCGCGGCACGCGAGTACCTGCTCAAGGAAGCGGGCGGAGCCCAGGTGGTGCAGATCGTCAGGATGATCCATGAGGGCGGGACTTACGTGGAGCCAAGTTTGGCGGGCGACGTTCTGGCACAGGTTGGGCGTCGATCCGAACAGTCGGTGCAAGAAAAACCTAGTTTATCTCCTCGGCAGGAGCAGATCTTTGAGCTTGTTGGAAAGGGGCTGAGCAACAAGGAGGTCGCGAATGAACTGAACCTCACGCATGGGACGATTAAGCGTTACATGACGATACTTTTTGACAAGCTTCAGGTGAGAAACAGAACAGAAGTCGCCCTCATCGCCAACCGCCGCACGATGATCAAAGTGCGCGATGTCGTGGGTGTCAGGTCTTGGCCGGCCGCCTGCGGAGCAATCTCCGCCAGAAGGTCTAGGACGTGCTATCGCCGTACTGCCGGCAACGTAGGCCTTGTGACAGATGCTATCCCTACAGATGGAGATCTAATAAAAAGGCCTGGCTGCCAACAGCCAGGCCTTGTTCGGTGCGGGAGCCTCTAGGCTCCGGTCTAGGGTGATCAGGCCTGCCGTCACGCACCGAGCTACTGAAACAACGAAGCCGACATGGGGGTGTTCCAACCACTCACTCAGCGTCGCCCATGTCGAGCATCGCGGAGCCGTAGGTCGGGGCGGTGTAGGAGCCGGCGGAGGCCTTGGAGGCGACTGCCTGGAAGGCGCCGCCGAACATCACAACTGCGAAGGCCGCAGCGATCAGCGTCTGGGCGATCAGGCTGGTGGTGCGGGTGGCGGTCATGGCGGCGTCTCCGGTCTCGATGGAGATGTTGTAGAACCGCCCCGGGTCGGCCGGCGTGCGTCCGCGCACGTAGTCTGCCCCTGCCGCCCTGGAGATCGCCTTGCAGCGGCTCTCAGAAGGGGTTTTCGGCAAGCCGAGGGGCGGATAAGGGGCGAACCATGACCACGATACCAACCAAGCGGGATCTTGCCCGCGAGCAACGCCTGCGCGAATTCTCCGGCTCAAAGGCCTGCACGGGCTGCGGCGAGGAGAAGCCGCTCGCTGATTTCGGCCGACCCTTCCGGCGGGATCAGGCGGCGGGACGGGTGGCGCTGGTCTTCAGCCCCCGGTGCCTCGCCTGCCAATCCAAGGCGACCCTGGCGCGACGGGCTCGCCGGGCTACTCCTGCCGGGTGAGGGACCGGGCGCCGGATCAGGCGTAGCATCCCGGTCAGCCACATCACGGTTCACCGCCTCGACGATGTGGCTCAGTGCGGCAGGGGCTGGAGCCCTGTCGCGCGCGCAGGCCTTGGTGTGAAAGCTTCCTACCATCGCCTGTGGCCCGGCTCCTGGAGGGCCGTGGCTGGCCCAGGGGGTTGTTGATCCACTCCTGCCCCCGGGGTTGCCCATAGGGATATCCGCACAATGGATCCCGATGACCGGCAACTCCTCGTCATCCTGGCGGCCACACTCACGTTGGGGCTGATCAGCGGGGCGGCACTGTACGTGGCTATCGGCTGGCAAGGGTGGTGACGCGCGGTCTCTCGCAGCTTCGCATAATTTCAAAATATGGAACCGTCCGACATGAAGAACCCGGCAGACCCCCATCTGCCGGGTTGAACGTTTGTCATCCGTGGTATGCAGTATATACAAGCGGTGCAGTGTTCGCCGCCCCCGTGAAGTCGGCGACACTGTGGGTCCGCTTATCTCTCAGGCAGCGGGCTCCGGCCCCTCTTCGTGCGTCCCCCATTCGCGTGGGGAGGGGTCTCTCCCCAGCCGGTCGAGGCAAGCCTCAAGCCGACCAGGCCGAAAGCTCTACCACCGCCAAGCTGGCGAGTCTGTGCGCAATCAAACACACAGCCGCACAATGAGTATGCAACTCACGCGCGCGAGGCACGGCTTCTTCGACACAGGTTACATAACGTCTATTCCGCGCTCACCTCTGCGGACAGGCAAACGTGCCACTTCGCAGCAACGCCATTCTTTGCGTCAACGGCGAGCGCATCGAGTTCTGAACAGAGTTCCTTGAGAGGCGCGAGAGCGGCGGTGGGGAGCGACACCCAGAGGCGCTCATCACCGGCTGTAAACTCGATCACCACTGTGCGGCCATCCTTGCAGACAGACC
>JAESFH010000309.1_pt1 | contig 16794 bp, 16 predicted proteins | sample 9269381 | NCBI WGS metagenome assembly JAESFH01 (sample SAMN14504062, study PRJNA617094) | algae metagenome | isolation source: Aphanothece sp. CMT-3BRIN-NPC111 and co-occurring heterotrophs from well... | place: USA: Clark Mountains Wilderness, California | collected 2010-04-18
GCTGACGCGCAGGCATTATGAACTATTAATGGCAAAGCTTAGACAGGGGATCGACCTCTGTCCATAGCCAGTAACACTTGAGCGAAGGGCACGGCGACCGATCCTTTAGACGGATAGAGCTGTGGATAACGGTCCTGCAGAACAGGCCTCTATGGGCTCGGTTCTTAAGACGTGACATAGTCGCCGGTGCATCATTGCCATGACGATCCGGGACCCCGCCGCGAACGCGCATAAGTCCGCGGAACGGCTCGGGTTGACCTGCTTTCAGGCATCGTGAACCACTGAAGGTCGGCGGAGTGGACGCACAGGCAGTTCTGCTCACGTACGGGTTCACAGGCGGCTAAAGCCGGCTCCCCAGGGTCCCGGAGCCTGGCATCAATGCGCGCAGCCCTCCTCATCAGCCGGCGCCCGCGGCAGGGCGCCAGAAAGCCGGCCTGAGCATGGAAGGGGTCGGAGCGGCTGCTGCCCGCGCATGATCTCGGTCTGCTGCGCCTGGCCGGTTAGAGGCTGACCTCGAAGGCGAAGGCCAGCACCTCCTGCAGGGACTCGATCTCCTCCTGGATTCGGCGGATGAAGTCCAGGACGGGCGGCTGCAGGGTGCGATCGACGCAAGGCTGCTCCGGACGCCGGCAGACCTCCACGAGCCGGACAGCCGCCTAGCGCAGGCGCAGGAGGGCACGTTGGGGCGAATGGGGCCGGATCCGGCTCCCGCAAGGCAGATGCAATCGCCCCACGAGCGCGCGACTACGATGGCGTCGGCTGTGCGACGCTCAGGCCTTGAACCCCGTGCTTCCGGATCAGATCTGCCACGAAGCCTGTCTCTCGCGCCGCCGTGACGAACTCGGTCAGATAGCCGATCGCCTCCTCCTTCGCCTTCGGCGTGCCGACGGCCTGCCGGACGGCCATGAACCGGCCCTCCAGCATTCTGGATCCCGACACGGCGGCGACATCTGAAATCAGCCGCGGCCTGAGGCCGGCGAGCACGTCCAGCTTCTGCTCGAGAAAGACCTCGAGTGCGGAATCGATGGTGGATGTCCACACCAGCTCGGCCCGTCGGATGTTCCGATCGAGCCAGAGGCCATAGGCAGTCCGGGCCGTGACCGCGATCCGGACACCGGGCGCATCCACGTCGGCGACGCTCCGGATCGGGGACCCCGACGGCACCAGGTAGGTCGCCTCGATTTCCGTGTAGGCAGGCGTGAAGCGGATGAATTCGGCTCGCTGCGGCTCGGCACCCACGAGAGCGATGTCCCACTCGTCGCGGCCGGCGGCATCGGCGAGTTCACCAGGGTTAGGATAAGTGACGTAGCGCAACTCGAGGCCGAGATGATCGGCGATGGCCCGCGCCAGGTCGGGCGAAACGCCGGCCGGTCCCCCGTCCGGTGTCCGGCTGGAGACGAGCAGGAAGTTCGACAGATTGATGCCGGCACGCAGCACCCCTGAGGGTGCGAGGCGGCGACGGACCTCCTCGGGCGGAGGCGGGATGTCGGGTCGGAACGTCATCGGTTGAACTCCCATCGGTCCTCAGCTGCCCAGTTCGCCGGCTCCCGCGCTCCAGAGCAGGTGCTCCCGCATAAGCAGCGCGGCTTTCTCCTGTTCGCCTGCCTCGAGCAGGTCAAGCATCGCGAGGTGCTCACGCGTGTGCTGCTCGATATGGCCGAGATCGGGAATGAACCGGTAGGCGAAGAGGCGGCGGATGCGATTCAAACGCCTGAGCGTGTCGAGAAGGAACACGTTGCCCGAGCATTCGGCGATGGCCTCGTGGATCTCGCAGCCGAACCGGAACATCTCGGAGAGGGTGAAGACGCCGAGTCCCTCTTTCAGGACGCGCTCCTGATGCTCCCGGACGACCGCCATCCGCTCGGGATTCCACCGGAAGCTCGGCTCGAGGATTCCGGCCGGCTCGATCATCATCCGCAGACGACCGGTCTGCGCGTACGCGTTGGGGCTGTTGAGGGTTTGGGTGAATTGCCAGCCATAGCCGCGCGCGCGCTCCACCCAGCCTTCAGCGGCAATGCGATCGAGCAGGCGAAGCAGCTCGCCTCGCTTGAGGCTGTAGCGGCGCATGAGTTCCGCCTCCGTGACGAGGTCCGGCAGGCGCCCCTCGAGGCGATCGTTGGCGATGGCGAGGTAATGACTCTCCGAGACGTCGGAAACCTTCAGGGCCTCGCGGGCGACCGGTGAGTCGGGCGCCTCCCGCAGGACATAGCCTTTGTTGGGGACAGCCTCGGCCAGCCCGTAGGCCGTGAGCGCTTGCAGTGCCGCCCGCACAGGGCCGCGCGAGATCCCGAGCTTCTGGGACAACCGGTACTCGAACAGGCGCTCGCCCGGCTGCACGCCCTCGCGGCGGACGAGTTCGACAATCTGACCGACAAGCTCGGCAGTGGCCGGGGAAAGGGAGGGTTTCGCGTTCATGAACCGCCCTCCATCGCGGGATCCTGGGTTGACGCCTTCAATCATGTTTTGGTATTTGGGGCAAGAAAATACAAAATGAGGCCGCGATGATGAGGCGCGACGTGAGGATCTGCGAGGTCGGCCCCCGTGACGGCTTGCAGCTCGTCCGACAGGTGATGCCGACCGCCGACAAGCTCCGGTGGCTCACCGCTCTCGCCGAGTGCGGCTTCCCTGAGGTCGACGCAGCGAGCTTCGTGCCGCCGCAGGCTTTCCCCCAATTCGCTGATGCGGCAGATGTCGTTGCGGCTGCTCGCTCATCCGTTGCCGAGTGGCGAGTCGGCGCTCTCGCTCCCAACTGCAAGGGTGCCGAACGCGCAGTCGCCGCAGGCGCGCAAATGCTGTTTTGCATCGTCTCAGCCAGCGCGAGCCACAGCATGGCGAACACCCGTCGCACGCGCGAGCAGCAGGCCGACATCGTCGGCGAGGTCGTGGCCCTCGCCCGGGCCGCGGGCGATCCGCGCCCGCTGGTGTCGGGTGGCATCCCAACCGCCTTCGGCTGCTCGATCGAAGGGGTTGTCGCCGAGGCGGATGTCTGTCGCGTCGCGGTGATGCTTGCCGAGCGCGGCGTCGACGAGATCGGGCTCGCCGATACGGTCGGCTACGCCGACCCGGCCCTCGTGAAGGCCCGGGTCCGGGCCGTGCGCGATGCCGTGGGCCAGAGCATGCCGCTGCGGCTGCATTTCCACAACACCATGGGGCTGGGTCTCGCCAATGTGCTCGCCGGCCTCGAGGCGGGTGTCACCGTGTTCGATGCGGCCTCGGGCGGGCTCGGGGGCTGTCCCTTCGCTCCAGGCGCATCGGGCAACATCGCGACCGAGGACCTCGTCTTCATGCTGGAGCAGATGGGCCTGCGGACGGGCGTCGACCTCGGCAAGCTGATTGCCGCCACCGACATCCTCGCTGCCGCGCTGCCGGACGAGACCATCCGCAGCCACGTGCGCCAAGCCGGCGTGCCTAAGGTCTACGGAGTTGCGGCATGACGCGGCTCCCTTTGGCGGGTATCCGCGTCGTCGAGTTCTCACAGATGGTGATGGGGCCATCCTGTGGAATGATTCTGGCCGATCTCGGGGCCGATGTGATCAAGGTCGAGCCGCCTCAGGGCGACCGGACCCGCTTCTTCAAGAGCGTGGCCTCCGGATTCTTCAATACCTACAGCCGCAACAAGCGCAGCGTCGTCATCGACACGACCACCCCCGAGGGCCAGGACACGGCGCGGCGCCTGATCGGTACCGCGGACGTGCTGATCGAGAACTTCCGTCCGGGACTGCTGAGGCGCTTCAACCTCGATTACGAATCGCTCGCTCCCGAGAATCCGCGCCTGATCTATTGCTCGCTCAAGGGCTACCTGCCAGGGCCATACGAGAACCGGCTGGCCCTCGACGAAGTCGTGCAGATGATGGGCGGCCTCGCGTACATGACGGGCCCGCCCGGCAAGCCGATGCGCGCCGGCGCGTCCGTCAACGACATCATGGGCGGCATGTTCGGCGTCATCGCCATCCAGGCGGCCCTCGCGGAGCGTGAGCGGACCGGCAAAGGCGCCTATATCCAGAGCGCCTTGTTCGAGAACAACGTGTTCCTCATGGCCCAGGCCATGATGTTCGAGAGCGTGACCGGCGAGGCCTCGACCCCCTGGTCGGTGAAGGCCTCGCCCTGGCCGGTCTACGATCTGTTCGAGACAGGCGACGGCGAGCGCATCTTCGTGTCGATTGTCGGCGAGGAGCAGTGGGAGGGCTTCTGTCGCGCCTTCGGCTTCGAGACGTGGCTCGGCGATCCCCGGCTCTCCACGAGCCAGGGCCGCGTCGACAACCGGGATTGGATCATCCCGGCGATCGCAGAGGCCTTGAAGCGACGGGACATGGCGACGCTCTGCGAAACGTTCGAGCGTTTAGGCCTTCCCTTTGCGCCGGTGAACAAGCCGGGCGACCTGTTCGACGATCCCCATCTCAACGCCTCCGGCGGCCTGCTCGACATCACGCTCAGCGACGGCCGCCAGGTCAAGACGCCGGCCCTGCCGTTCTCCATCAATGGGGAACGCCTGCAAAAGCGCCGCGACCCGCCCGCGATCGGAGAACATACGGACGAGGTCCTGGCGGAACTGGACCGGACGCGGCCCGTCTGAAGACCCTCGATACAAGAGACAACGAGACACCAGGAGGAAACACCATGGAGATCACACGTCGCACCATGGTGCAGGGCAGCTCCGTCCTGCTGGGATCGAGCCTCCTGACGGGCCGCGCCTTCGCGCAATCGCGTCAGGCGACTCTGGCCTATGGTCCGGCAACAGGCGTCTACTCCTTGGGCCCGATTGCCGATGCCAAAGGCTTCCTCAAGGCAGAGGGGCTCGATTTCAAGCTGGTTGTGGGCAATGCCGGCACGCACGGCCGGCAGTCGCTCGCAGCCGGACAGGCCCTGTTCGCCCACGGGGATGCGAGCCACCCGCTCCAGCTCTCGACCCGCGGCAAGAAGGCCAAGATCATCCTGGCCACCCAGATGATCTCGTCGATCGCCAACGTCGTCGTGCGCAAGGACCTCTTCGACGCCGGCATCGACAGTGTCGAGAAGCTCGCGGCCTACAAGCGCCCGAACGGCGGCAAGCCGGTGATCGCCGCCACGGCCATCGGCTCGGGCACGTGGATGTACGGAACCTACACGTTCGAGTCCAAGGGGCTCGGCAACAACGTGACGTGGGTTGCGGGCGGCGGTCTCAACACCATGCTTCCGGCCCTTGAGACCAAGCAGTTCGACGCCATCATGGCGGTGCCGGGCTGGGTCATCGAGGCGGAGAGCAAGGGGTTCGGCAAGGCGATCTTCAACACGTCGCAGCCGGGCGTCTTTACCACCGCCTACGGGGGCACCGTCCCGGTGCTGGTCATCTACACCCTCGAGGACACGATCCAGCAGGATCGCGCGCTCGTGCAGTCCTTCGTGAACGGCCTCTACCAGGCCATGCTCTGGATCAAGAAGACGCCGATCGACGAGATCCACGCGCTGGTGGCGGAGAAATACTTCCCGGGCCAGGATCCGACAGCGCTGAAGGCCGAGATCGGGTTCGACAAAGCGACCTGGGACTACACCGGACGGATCGACAAGGCATCGTTCGAGCGCGGCGGCAAGGTCTGGTACCGGCCCGGGACCGACATTCCGGAGGCTCGCTTCGAGGACATGGTCGATATGAGCTTCCTCGACGCAGCCCAGGCCCGCTACAAGTGACGGCGATGTCCGTGCTCGAAGCGCCCCCGCACCCCGCTCCGAGCGGGGACAGCCGGCCCGTGCGCATCTCCGTGCGCAACCTCGACAAGGTCTACGGCAGCGGAAACGGCGTCGTCGCAGTCGATAAGGTCTCGTTCGAGGTGCGCCAAGGGGAATTCGTCGCCCTGCTCGGGCCCTCCGGCTGCGGCAAGAGCACGATCCTCAACATGGTCGCGGGCCTGATTCCGCGCTCCGGCGGCGACATGGCGATCGACGGAGAGACGGTCGTCGAGGGCGCCGTCAACCGCCGGGTCGGCTACGTGTTCCAACGCGACACCGTGTTCCCCTGGCGCACGGTGGAGGCCAATATCGGCTATGGCCTCGAGATCGCAGGCGTGCCCCGGGATGAGCGCAAGGCAAGGGTCCGGCGGGCGATCGAGGTCGCGGGTCTCGCGGGCTTCGACACCAAGTTCCCGCGCATGCTGTCCGGCGGCATGCGCCAGCGTGTGGCCCTCATGCGCACGCTGATCATGGAGCCCGAGATCCTCCTGATGGACGAGCCCTTCGGGGCGCTCGACACGCACACGAAGCTCGAGATGCATCGGACGCTGCTCGAGATCTGGGAGCGGGAGCGCCAGACGGTCCTGTTCGTCACCCACGACCTCGGCGAAGCGCTGACGCTGGCGAGCCGCATCATCCTTCTGTCGGCGCGACCCGGACGCCTCAAGGAGGACTTCGAGGTCTCGTTCCCGCGGCCGCGGGACGCGGTGTCGCTGCGGGAGTCGGCCGAGTTCGGACGCCTCTACTCCCACATCTGGCATTCCCTCGGCGAGGAGTTTCGCCGCACCAAGGCAGAGTGATCATGCGGTCAACCCGGAGCAATGTCCTGCTTTGGCAGGTGGCGATCGTCGCCGGTGTGCTGGCGGTATGGCAATGGGGCTACGACCTGCGCGCGGTCTCGGCGCTGAAACCCTTCGTGCCGTCGATCCTCGACCCCTATTTCGTGTCGAAGCCGTCGATGATCTGGGCGAGCTTCCTCAAGCTCTCGTGCCTGTCCGATCGCGCCGGTTTTGCCGCGTGCTTCACCCGCAACGAGAACAATCTCTGGCTTGCACTCGCGGTGACGCTCGCCAACATGTGGTGGGGCTTCCTGTTCGGGACCGTATCGGGCGTGGTCGCCGGATTGGTGCTCGGCCGCTCGGAGCAACTCTCCCGGATCTTCCAACCCTTCGTGGTTGCGATGAACTCGGTTCCGCGCATCGCGCTGGTGCCGCTCATCATCCTGATGTTCGGGTTGGGCGACATGTCGAAGATCGTCACGGCCTGGATCGTCGTGTTCTTCGTGGTCTTCTTCAACACCTTCGAGGGCACACGTGCGGTCGATCGCGACCAGATCGCGGCCGCGCGGTTTCTGGGCGCCTCCGAGATGACGTTGCTGCGCACCGTTGTGATCCCCTCGGCCCTCGCTTGGGTCTTCGCATCCCTGACACCCGCGGTGTCGTTCGCCCTCATCGGCGTCATCGTCGGCGAATTCATCGGAGCGGAGCGCGGTCTCGGCAAGCTCATCATCGAGGCGGAGGCGCGCGCCAATGCATCGGAAATGATGGTCGCGATCTTCGCCATGATGATCGTCGGTATCGTGCTCGCCACCATCGTGCGACGCATCCAGGTCTACCTCCTCCGCTGGCAGCCGCAATTCGATGCAAAAGCCTGAGACCGACCCCGCCGGCAGCCGTATTTCGGTGCAGGAGCCCGGGACTTCCTCCGAGCAGGCCGTCCGCTTCGATGGTCGCTTCCTTTTCCTCTCCGCCGATCCCAGCCTGGTCGCCCGGCAAATCGCGGGAGAAGATGTCGGTCTGGCGGAGGCGCGGCCCCTGCGCGACGACATTTCGACCGACGAGATCACGCCCCTGCCCTCGCTCGTGCATTTCGACGACGAGATCGGGCGGCACGCCCATATCGGGTTCAGCGCCGGCGGCGAGTTGCCGATCCCGCTCGATGGGGTGAAGGCGGGCGGCTTCCGCGTCATCGTTGGCGGCAAACGCTACGGCAAGGGATCCTCGCGCGAGCACTCGCCGCTCGCCGAGTTCACCGCGGGAATCCGGCTCGTCATCGCCGAGAGCTTCGAGCGCATCTACCGCCAGAACTGCGACAATCTCGGCCTGTTCACCTCGACCGATTTCAGGCTGATCGACCGCATCCGCGCGGGCGAGGCCATCCCCGTCGCAGAGCTCGTGGCGGGACGGGATAAAATTGCGGCCCGCGTGCTCGCGGCCGGAGGCCTTCTCACCTACGGCGAGAAGAACCTCGCCGGCCTCGTGCCGGCTCCCGCGGCCGCATCGTCCACGTCGAAGACGCTGGTCCAGAAGATCATCGAACGCAACATGCTGGCCCTCCCGGACGAGCCCTGGGACGCCGAGCCCGGCACGGGCGGATTCCTGCACGCGCGCTTCCGCTTCATCCACGAGATCTACACGGCCATGGCGGCGCACAGGCTGCACCGGCATTATGGTCGCCCGCTCAAGCTGCACGAGCCGGAATCGATCCTCGTGTTCGAGGACCACAATTCCTATGCGCACCGCTCGCCCACCCATGTGGCGCGCGGCCTGCTGCCCGCCATCCGCCGCGTGTCCGACGGGCACCGCGCCTTCGTGAACGACTATGGTCTCAGGCACCACGGCTATCTGGCCGGGGAGGAAGGCTCCGAAGGCATCTCCCATGCCCTGATGGCGGAGCGCTATGCCCTGCCCGGCGAGATCGTCGTCGGCACGGATTCCCACACCACCCATTCCGGCGCCCTCGGCTGCCTCGCCTTTGGTGTGGGCACGACGGACATCGCCAATGCCTTCGTGACCGGCGCCGTTCGCATCACGGTGCCCGAAACCCTGCTGATCCGACTGACCGGCCGGCTGCCCGCCGGCGTCGTGGCCAAGGATGTCGTCCTGGCGCTCCTGGCCGAACCACAGATCCGCACGGGGCTCGGGCTCGGCAAAGTGTTCGAGTTTGCGGGACCCGTGGTGGAGGCGATGTCCGTCGACGAACGCGCGACGCTCACCAACATGACGGCCGAACTCGGAGGCTTCACGGGGATTGTCGCGCCGGATCTCGAGACGGTGCGTTTCATCAAGGAACGGCGCGGCATCGACGTCGCTCTCGAGTCCTGGATGCGCAGCGACCCGGATGCTCCCTACGCGGACCGCATCGAGCTCGACTGCTCTTCCCTCACCCCGATGCTGGCCGCGCCCGGCGATCCCGGCAACGGCATCCCCCTGGCGGATCTCGAGGGGCTGGTGAGAGTGGACATTGCCTATGCCGGCTCCTGCACGGCCGGCAAGCGCGAGGATTTCGACCAATATCACGCCGTGTTGCGATGGGCCGCCGACCGCGGCCTGCGCGTGCCGGATCATGTCACCTTCTATCTTCAATTCGGCACCGTGGACGTGCGGGATTATTGCCGGGAGCAGGGCTATATCGAGACCTTCCGGGCTGTCGGCGCCGAGCTGCTCAACCCGGCGTGCGGCGCCTGCGCCCAATGCGGGCCGGGCGTCTCAACGCGACCCGACCAGGTGACGATCAGCGCCATCAACCGCAACTTCCCCGGCCGGAGCGGGCCCGGGAAGGTGTGGCTCGCCAGCCCGGCCACCGTGGCCGCGAGTGCCATTGCCGGACACATCGCATCGTTCGACGATCTGAGGTCGCAGGCCTCCTGAGGCTGGCGGATCACACCGCTCTCCTGTGCAGGTCTGCGTCGAGGCAGAAGCAGTCCAGGGTCAGAGGGATGATGTAAGCCCGTCTGCGTTGCGCGAGCGCTCACGAGGGTCGCAGAGCGGCGCCGCCTGCCGATGCCCGATTCCGAATGGGCCGGAGGCAGAGGTCGGCCGGGAACGAAGTCTTCCTCTCCCGATTAAAAGAGGAACCTTAACCGTACTGTTCGGGACCAACTCCCATGGCAAGCATGATTCTCCGTGCGCGGCACGACAACGGTCTTCCGCTCAGGGCCGCTACGGTCCTGGGCAGGCGGCCTGTGCCTCGCTACGATCGCTCCGCTGCCATCGCGGGATTGAGCGGATTGATTGCCCTCGTATCCCTCGCCGGTCCGGCGCTCGGCCAGAACGCGGCATCGCCTGGTCGGCAGCGCAACGACCTCAGGTGGAGCCGCTACTCGAATGAGAGGTTCGGGACCGAGGTGGACGTCCCGATGGATCTGTTCGCGGTGGGGCGCCCGTTGCCGCAGAACGCCGATGGACGCGTGTTCCAGACCCGAGATGGAAGCGCCGTCCTGCGCGTCTCCGGCAGCGCCGCGCCGAGGATCGTCGGGTCGTTCAGCGCCTACCGGACAATGGTGATCGAGGATGAACCCACCATGAGCTACAGGGCGGGTGGCAGGGGCTGGTTCGTGCTGTCCGGCCGTCAGGGCGGCGAGATCCGCTACACCAAGGTGATCGAGCGGTGCGGAGCCGCGCACTCCATCTTCCTCAGGTACCCGGCTTCGCAGAAGCGGCGCTATGATCCCATCGTCAGCCGGATTTCATCGACGTTGAGCGCGCGCTGTTCCGGGCGATAGGCGGGATGGCATCATAACGGCGACCCTGCACCGGTCGCACGTGACTGCGTGGTTCCTCAAAGGGGCTCTGGACCCGAGTTGCCGCAGGCACTCGGATGTCGGCGAACCCAGCGGATTGTTCTCACTTGTTGGGCACGAGACCGCTCAAGGAATAGCCACCGACGCCGGCCCCGAGTTCGTGCGCGACATCCGCCTCATGACCGGCGCATTTGACATGCCCGAAGCCGCTGGCGCTCTTCCCGTCCGGGCCGAGGTCATAGATGATGGCGTCCTTCTGCGGCGTCTTGTCGAGGCCGAGCGCCTTCCGCACGCGCCAGGCCACGTTGTGGTCGGCGCAGGAAGAATCCCCGCTGACCCCGAGCCCTCCGATCACGCCGCTCTCGTTGTAGAGGGCGAGGCCCCCTCCGAAGACGACGCTCCCGCCGATGCGCTTGCCGAGCGCCGGGTCGGAGGGCGTTCCGAACTGGGTGCCGTCGCCCTGGTTGGCGTCCGGAGCGGGTGGACCCGCCTGGACGATGCCGTAGAGGCTCTGGCCAGGCTGGGCGGGGGCGAACAGATTGGCCGTCGACAGGGCCATCTGCTTGACGCTGAAGGCATTGGCCGTGTTGGCTTTCGCCATCGCGACCACCCGGCTCCCGGGCCACTGGTCGTCCGGCTTGGTCCCGCTGAAGGCCACGGCGCAGACCGTGCCGTCCCGGGTCACGACGCTCGCCCATTGATGGGTGTCGAAGCCGCCATTGCTCGGCCCTCCGCTCGCCTTCACGCTCGCCTTGAGCGCGTTCGCCAGCTGCTCGTGGCTGACCGGGCAATCCGCCGCTCGGGAGGAGCTGGCCGCGGTGAGGGAGAAGGCGACGAAAGCCACGGCGAGGCTCACGGCTCCACCCACACTCTGATGGCGCATGACGAAGTCTCCCGACCGATCCAGCTTCACAACGCCGTCACCCCTGCCAAGGTTCGCGGCCTCTCCGCGGCAGCCCAGGTCGGGCCGGGCATCCAGCCGCGTCCAACTTGCCCGGTCGTCGGAAAGGCTCCATCTCCCACCCTGTCCGATGCAGGAATAAGCCTGCTCCCGTCGGTGTCCTGATGGGCGCCGAGGCGGACCGATCCTTTCAATCCGCTCTCGCCGTGGACTATGGACCGGGGGCCTCGGGAGCCTTGGCGTCAGAGGATCCCGTGGCGGGCGAACACGGTCGCGAGGAGGTCGCCGCGCTCGAGTTCGAGCCGGGTCTGGTCCTCGCCCTCGACCTTCGCGAAAGCGCGAGCGAGCACCTCGTCCTCGACTTCCCGGGGGATCACAAGGACGCCGTCCGCGTCGCCCACGACAAGGTCCCCGGATTCAACCCGGACGCCCGCGCACTCGATCGGCCCGTCGATCTCCACGACCTTGCCGCGCCCTTTGGAGTCGAGGGGACCGATGCCGCCATGGAACACGGGAAAGCCCATCCGGCGGATGGCCTTGATGTCACGCACGAGCCCGTCCGTAAGGCACCCTGCCGCACCGCGGGCCCGCGCGGCCGTGGAGAGAAGCTCGCCCCAGGGCGCGATCCGCCCCGTCATGCCGCACCCGAGCACCGGTACCTCGCCGGGCTTGAGGTCGTCGATGAGCGCGATTTCGAGTTCGTAGGGGTTCTCGCCCGGGACCACCTGATAGACGTCGCGGTAGAGGCCCGTCCGGGCGAAGCCCACCATCACGAGCTCCTCGTCGAGCGGGCGGATGCGCGGAGGCAGAGCCTGGGAGCGGTAGCCGACCTCATCCAGAACGTCCGAGAGGACCGCGACGTAGAGCTTGTCGCGGATGCGGTTGAGGAAGTCCGGATCTGACCGTGCAATCATGTCACCACCCCAGGACAGCGGCGCGCTCCGGATCCATACCCTCCGGTAACCGGCGTCGGCGCCCGGCTCATGTGCGCCGCGGCTCGAGCAGGCCGGCCTGAGGATAGCCCCGTTCATGAGAACCGTAGCCGTCCCTCGACCGAGGTCAAGCCGATCCCTGACCTCGCCACCACGCACGGCGAAAGGAGGACCGCTGGGCTGTTGCCCCAGCCCGTCTCAGGGGCGATCAAGGGGCCGTAACGCATGGGCGGAGAGGCGGGGCTCCTGCCGAAGCCGCGCCCGGACAGAGTTGAAGAGATTGCTCGTTCAGGAGCTCCCCGATCCGGGCCGACCCAGGCGCTGGACGATGGGAGGCGCAAAGTTGCGATACAGTTTCCGGAGCAGCCGTCCCGACGGAGGCGGCTCGTGCGCCACGACCGGCTCGTCCTCGAGCGCGCTAAGCAGATGCGCCGCATGGGCCTGAAGCGCTGCCAGGTCGCCCCGTAAGCTGCGGCGCTGTTCCGGGGAGAGCCTGTCTGGTTCTAACGTCGAGATGAGCCGACTTGTCTGTCGAACTCTCTTGAGGAGCTTCCCGGGCGCCCGATGCTCCTGGCTCTCAAGCCGCAACTCGTCGAGCGTGTTCGCAATCACGCGAGCGGTAGCGGAACTCTTGTCCCTGTCACGGAGGATCGTGAGGAGGGTCTGGGGCGCAGCCGGGTCCTCGGGAATGCTCTCCTCGCGGACGCCCGCTTGATCCGCTCCCGCGATGCCGAATTGGGCGGCGAGCCGCCGCACCCCGGATGACGGAAGATCGTGGGGAACCGGAGCTGAGAAGGGGAAGTAGCGGGCATACCGCTCCGGCGCTTCAGCGGTTGGGCGCCCATGGATCATGGCAAACCCTGCCAGGCACCAGAACCGCCGTTGTGCCTCATCGAGCCGGGCGAGCTGCGCTCGGAGCCCGACGAACAGCACCTCTGCATCCGCCACGAGGGAGTAGCGCCCGGGGTCGGAGCAGTACTCGGCCAAGTACTGCTCCGCCAGCGCAAGCTCAGCAAGCTCTCTATCGATTTGGGCCGGATCCGCGATCCTGTAGGCGGCCCGAATCTGCTCGACCGGCAAATGAAGCTCATCGCGCTGCTTACGGAGCTTCAACCGGCGATCGATCCACCCGTAGCCGAGCTTCGTCTCAGGCGCCATCTGGAGCGCGGCTTCCACGTACTCGACCTCTGCCGTTCCGGTGTCCGAGGGCAGCACGGCGACGAGAATATCGGCAAAGCCGGTGTAACGATGCTCGTCCTGCGCCAGCAGCTGACGCATGGCGGCGAGGCGCCGGTTGCCGTTGACGATGACGCCGTCGAACTGGACGAGGAGCGGTTCTGTCTGCTGGGCGAGCCTTTCCAGCTCCTGGTAAATCGGCCCTTTCGGGTCCTTGGATTTGGCAACCAACAGGCCGTGTAGGAGCGATTGGACCTCGGTGGTTTCGGCGCGCTCGCGCAGGTCGCCCAACGTCGTGTGCTGCTGGGCGGCCAGCTCTTCGAGTTCAGCCGCCAGGCGCCCGTTGTCGACCCGGTAAACGAGGGCGTGGTTGGGAACCCGCACGACGGGGAAATCCCGGTAACGGCCTTGAAACAGCACCGCATGAGTCCGCACCGGCTCGTTGGTGCCGGCCCCGATCACCTGGATGCGGACGCTGCGGGGCAACACTTCCACGGCGGGATCATTGAACTTTGAGGCTGCTTGGATCTGAGGCATTCGACTCAAATGGCCCAACAAAGTTCCAGTGCAAGAGCGAGGCCGACCATGTCACACCCTGCGGGTTCCAGAACCGTATCGCCCTGCGTCTCTTCACGTGAGCCAGACTCACCTCGCCCAAAAACCTCTAGCGCATGGCTCTGCGGGTGCCGCGCGCCACAGCCGGCGCGGACATGGCACCGGCCGCTCCGCCCACCACGGCACCGACCGGCCCCGCGACCAACGCTCCTGCCCCGGCGCCAGCTGCCGCTCCGCTGATCCGCTTCTCGGCGGTGGTGCATGCGCCGACAACCAGCATCAGCAAACCAGCCATTCCAAGCCTTATCATCAGACACTCCATCACAGGGGAGTCCGGTGTACACGCAGCGCCGCCTTTCATCGCCGTCCCCGGGAGCGACAGATCGTCTGAGCCGATCCGGCGGGCTTTGTGACCCCGGCATGACGCTGGCGCATTGAGCCCAAGACGGAGGGACCAGCGCGGCCGGGATCGATCTATGACGATGCCTGTGGAAGCTATTGGGTGTGCAAGGATTCGGACCTTCGATTCACCGATCAAGAGCCCCATCGTTCATCGAGGGGAGCAATGGCCTAGAGCGTTTCCGAGTTAGACGGGCTCATATCCTGAGTTTGCAAGGTAGTTGGCGCACTCGTCTGGCGTGAAGGCATCGAGAAGGGTCCCGATGGTGTGCCAGAGGGTGTCGCGCGTGCGAGCCGCAGCCTTGCGCAGCAGTCCCTTGAGCTTTGCGAAAACCTGCTCGATCGGGTTCAGGTCGGGGCTGTAGGCGGGAAGGTACAGCAGGCTCGCCCGGACCGCTTGGATCGCCTCCCGCACGCCCGCAACCTTGTGAGCCGGGAGGTTGTCCATCACGACCACGTCACCAGGCTCCAGAGACGGAGCGAGCATCTGCTCGACATAAGCTCTGAAGACCTCCCCTGTCATGGGACCATCCAGCACCAGAGGCGCGATCAAGCCACGGCTGCGCAGGCCCGCTATGAGCGTGGTGGTCTTCCAGTGTCCGGCCGGTGCCGCATCGACCAGGCGCTCGCCTCTGCGCCCCCAGCCGTAGAGGCGGGTCATGGCCGTCGTAGCGGCGGTCTCATCGAGAAAGACAAAGCGCTCCACATCCATGTAGCGCTTCCACACGCGCCAGCGCTCGCGGTGCCGGGCCACATTCGGTCGGTCCTGCTCGGCGGCTCTCAGGGTCTTTTTTTGTGCGACAGGCCGAGGCGGTGGAGCATGTCCGCGATGGTCGAGAGCGCCTTCACCTCGATTCCTTGCTCTGCGAGCCTCGCCCTGATCTCGCGCAGGGTGATGCCCTTCTTGCTCCCGACCATCTCCCGCAGGGCAGCGGCATGAGGCTCAAGGACAGGGCGACGATGGCCGCCGATCTTGTCAGGGGCGGTGCTGCCGGTCAGACGCACCCGCTGCATCAGCTTCACGGCAGCCGAAGGGCTCACCGCGAAGCGCTCGGCTGCTTGGCGGGCTGAACTGCCCTGCGCCACCGCGCGGACGATCCGCTGGCGCAGGTCCTGGGACATCGGTGCCGTCATGGTGAACTCCCATGCTCTCACCCCCGGCTCATCGGAATCAGATCAAGCGACTCCGTGCAACCCCTAACCGCTCTAGGTGCCGAACCCGGCACTTGCGAGCCATTGAAGATCAACAGGCTGCCCCTGAACTGGAGAACCGGGGAGGGCCTCCGCGCGGGGGAATAGGGCATGGATTGGTCCCAGCGGGATCGTCCAGGCTGCTCCAGATGATCCCGCGTCCACGAGGCTCAGCGGATCAACGTCCAACGACTGCAGGCTTCGTAGAGCCGGTACCCCCCACGAGGGTCGCGGCACATGACCGGGCGCGAGCAGTAGGCGGAGGCTGCAGGGCGAGGCACCCCGCATCGGGGAGTAGGCGGCACGAGGTCGTCCATCCCGGCGGAGACCGGACGCTCGCGCTCCAGAGGCCGGCTGATCAGGAGGTCGAAGGGACGCCGGGCGCCGGGAGAGGGAGGCGAGAGAGCATGTTCCGCGCGGGCGAGTTCCCCACCCTGCAGCCTTCCGGCTGCGACAGGCCCTCCATCGAGGGGCAGAGCGAGAACGGGCGCATCGGTGAGAAGGCCGGCAACCAGGGACATCTGCAGCAGAGAGAGTGTTCTTTGTAGGGTCATCGGGGCCTCCTCGTGAGCAGTGGGCCGTACCGTTACGACCCTCTGCTCATTCGTCGCGCCACCCTGTGATCAGGTTCATCGGCTCTTCGTGCGGATCGCGCTGCCCGGCTGCATTGGCCATGGATGGTACACGTCGGCTTGTCATGGCTTCGGGTGAGCCCACCCGGAGGGGCCGCCACGATCAAGTCCGGCCCGCCGCTGAACCGGTTCCGCTCGCTGTATGGTGAGGGTCACTACGCCCCGGGGCAGGCTGATATCCGAGGGGCTGGATGGCCGGGACGGCTCACACTGTCCGGCGCTCAGCTAAGGCGACCTCACTCTGCAAGCTGCACTTCGTATGTCGCGGCGATTTAGTGACCTCAGCACCCAACGATACAGGCTGATCTACGGAGCGGAATGCAGTGCCACGGATGGAGTTCAAACCAAATTCGATGCTATGCGTCCCCAGTCCGGTTCACAATCACCCAGGGTTGTAAAACCCTGGCTCGATAGACAAGATACGAAGCTGAAGTCGGCCCTTGATCCCGACTCGTCGCCGATCCGCGGTGGCATCCGCCCTGCCGTCGTGGCGGGCGGTGCTTTAGTCCGATTGTGGTTCGCGCCCCCTGCCCTGTCCCACCGCTGCAGGGGCGACAGTATGGAGAACATCAATGCTGTTCATGGTCATCGAGACGTTCGACCGGGACCCGAAGCCCGTCTACCGGCGCTTTCGCGAGAAGGGCCGGCAGATGCCCGACGGCCTCGAGTACGTCGATAGCTGGATCTCGGCCGACTACACGCGCTGCTTTCAGCTCATGCGCTGCGATGACGTGACATTGCTCCAGCGTTGGGTCCTGGCCTGGCGCGACCTCGTGGACTTCG
>JAESFH010000310.1_pt1 | contig 16690 bp, 19 predicted proteins | sample 9269381 | NCBI WGS metagenome assembly JAESFH01 (sample SAMN14504062, study PRJNA617094) | algae metagenome | isolation source: Aphanothece sp. CMT-3BRIN-NPC111 and co-occurring heterotrophs from well... | place: USA: Clark Mountains Wilderness, California | collected 2010-04-18
GGGCTGCGCACACCGGCGGGCGCGCCGGTTTTGGCTTCGACCTCCAGCTCCATCAGCCGCTCGGCCGCAAAGGCGAGCATCTCACGCACAAGGTCGGTATCAGCCCGCTTCTCGATCAGCTCAAGAAGGGCCATTCTGTCGTCGGTCATCGTCGTCTTCCTGGTCAGGTTCAAGCTTCGCAACTCGAACCCTAACCGAAGACCGGCGGTGACCGCCCCGGGCGTGCGCTGCGCTCGTGAGGGACTTCGCGCACGCCCTCAGCGGATCCGTCCTACACCACTCCCAAGGCCACTAAGCCTGCGTGCCTGTCGTGATACTCGTCAGCCAGGATCCAACCGTCTACAAGACCCGGCAAGCTCGCTCGCGTGTAGAGCCAATCAACACGCCGGCTCCAATCCCTCAGTGTGAGAAAGGCCCGCTCACCTGTCTCTGCCGTGGTGACCTGGTACCCCGCATCGCGGAGCCTCTCCGCGAGGGCTTCGCGGAAGATGTGGTTGTCGTCAACGACAAGAATACGTTCGTGCTCTTTCGCGCTCATGATCGCCTCGTTCTGCCGAGCCTTTTCTAAGTGGCTGTGGTGGGTCTGATGCGAGCATGATGGCAGCGAGTGCACACGAGCGGAAATGCCGATCGGCTTCCGCAATCATAGAAGCACTCTATAGGCGACAGCACTAGTAACTGCTTCGAGTATGGCGATGTACTCCTCTGGCAGCCAAACATGATCTGAACCGAGCACCGGTCCTATCGGGACTTCGAAGCAGGTCCGAGCCTTCTCCAGGTCCCGGATGATGGGCAGCCTGACGAGCTGCCTCATAGCCTCAGGCTATAGGGTCAATGGCTGGTCGGTATTTTCGATGCGAGCAGGAGAGTGGTGTGATGGCGACACAGGGTCCGCATCCGTCGGACCTGAACCACAGGAGGCTCAACGATGTTCGTCAAAGCTCTTGTCCATCGAAGCATGGCTCTCGCCGATGCTGTTCCCAACAGTCTTGTGTCTCTGGTCGCTCGTCTTGCCGCCGGTGGAGTCTTCTGGCGCTCAGGCCAGACGAAGATCGAGGGCTTTCACATCAAGGATTCCACGTTCTTCCTGTTCCGCGAGGAGTACATGGTCCCACTGCTCCCATCGGATTTCGCAGCTTACTTGACGACGTTCTCCGAGAATGTCTTCTCAATCCTGTTGATTCTCGGCCTTGCATCACGTCTGTCCGCAGCCGGGCTCCTTGCAATGACCACGGTGATCCAAGTCTTCGTTTATCCAAGCGGCTGGCCGGATCACATCCTTTGGGCAACCGCTCTCCTCGTTGTGATCAGTCGGGGCCCGGGCGTGCTCTCACTCGACCATCTCTTGTTCCGCAAACAGCAGATCGTGGCTTTCGCCCGGTGATCTTCACCAGCCGGCGCCGGAATCTTACGGTGGGAGCATGACATGAACCAGACACCTCATGCCGCCATACGGCCTCGCGTCGTCATCGTTGGCGCCGGGTTCGGAGGGCTGGCGGCTGCAAGAGCTCTGGCCCGATCACCGGTTGACATCATCATTGTCGACCAGCGCAATTATCATCTGTTTCAGCCCCTGCTCTATCAGGTTGCGACGGCGGCGCTCTCGCCGGCCGACATCGCCTCGCCCATCCGCACCCTTCTCAGGGGGCAGCGGAACACCTCCGTGATGCTGGCAACACACCGGCGTCGACACAAGGTCCAGTGAGGTCGTCATGGGAGATCGTCGGCTTCCATTCGATTATCTCGTCCTCGCGACAGGCGCCCAGCACGCCTATTTCGGCCATGATGACTGGGAGGCGTTCGCCAGAGGAATCAAAACGATCGATGATGCCACAGGTCTGCGCCGGAGGATCCTGCTTGCCTTCGAAAGGGCCGAAATAGAGACGGACCCATGGGAGCGGGATCACCTGCTCACATTCGTGATCGTCGGAGGTGGTGCGACGGGCGTGGAGATTGCAGGAGCCATGGCTGAGTTGGCGCGGGAAACCCTGGCTGCCGATTTTCGCTCGATCGATCCAGCGCAGGCTCGCATTGTCCTGATCGAAGCGGGCCAGCGCCTTCTCCCTGCCTTCGAGGTGCATCTCTCGGAGGCGGCCCGGCGGTCTCTGGAGGAGCTCGGGGTCGAGGTTCACACATCCACGATGGTGACCGGTTGCGACGAGGCCGGTGTCACGCTTGATCATCAACGGATTGAGGCTCGCACCATTGTCTGGGCCGCGGGCGTTCAGGCTTCGCAGGCAGGTCAATGGCTGGCTACGGAGGTCGATCAGGTCGGTCGCGTGAGGGTGGCTTCAGATCTCAGCGTGCCGGGGCACCCTAACATCTTCGTCATCGGCGATACGGCGCATGTGCGCGGCATGGACGGGGGGCCTCTCCCTGGCATCGCCCCTGTGGCGAAGCAGGAGGGGAGGTATGTTGCAAAGCAGATCCGGACGCGGCTTCTCGGGGGCGCTCTTTCACCCTTCCGCTACCGCGACCCAGGATCGCTCGCCACCATCGGTCGGAGAAAGGCTGTAGTTCAATTCCGCCGGCTCCGCCTCAGCGGCTCTCTGGCGTGGTGGCTTTGGAGCCTGGCACATATCTATTTCTTGATCGGCTTCCGCAATCGGCTACTGGTGGCGATGAACTGGGCCTGGACCTACGTCAGCCATCAGCATGGCACCCGCCTCATCACCGGCTCGGATCCTGCAACCAGGACAGACATGCCGAAACCTGCCGTGCGAGGGGCACCGGCCTCGAGGCCAGCATAGCCCTTAGCCAGCGGGCTCATAGACGGGCTGCTCGACGGCTACTCGCTCCTTCTCGGCTCTTGCCGCAATGGCGGGCTGGCCGAGCCAGCGGGCCCGCATCGCCTCCTTCACCAATGCGCCGACCGCAGGAGAGTGCGGGCGCCCGCGGACGGTCACCAGGTTCACCTCGCGCCAGAACTCCGGATCGACCATGGGGCGGCACACCACCAGGGGATGCTTGGCACAGCTCTGGGTCATGAAGCCGAAACCGAGGCCGGCGGCAATCATGGCCAGGATCCAATCGTCCCGTTCACTGCGGTAGACAGTCTCACAGCCCTCGAAACCGTGCTCCCGCCAGAGCGCACCGGCATAGCAATAGAACTCGCAGTTGACCCGGTTGAGGTAGCGGTCACCCGTGAGGTCGCTCGGGCGGATGGTGTTGCGCTGCGCCAGGGGGTGGTCGGGCGATACCACGATCATGAACTGCTCCCGGAACAGCGGCATATAGTGCAGTCGCTCATCCGGCTCCTGGCCTGGAATGCAGTAGATCGCCACTTCAAGGCTCCCGTTCAGGAGGCGGTCCTCCAGCTGGGCCGCGCTGGCATCGACGACTTCGAGCTCAATTCCCGGGTGCCGGGTCTGAAGGCCGCTGACCAGATCGATGAGTTCATCCGGCTGGATCGTGCACATCACCCCGAGCCTCAATCTGGTCTTCGTGAGCTTGGTGAAGGCGAGTGCCTGCCGCTTGGCCTCGTGGGCCTGGGCATACACCTCCTCCAGGTGGGGCTTCACCATGCGCCCGAGCTCCGACAGGTGGGTGTTGGCACGCTCCCGATGAAAGAGCTGACCGCCAAGCTCTTCCTCGAGGAGCTTGATAGCCCGGGTCAGGGAGGGCTGGGCCACATTGCAGCGCTCCGCTGCCCGGGTGAAGTTGAGCTCCTCGCATACGGCCAGGAAATACCGGATCTGGTGCATCTCCATGGGATCCTCCATCGGCTGCGCTCGCGGAGCGCTCCCGGTCCCCACGAACCATCGCCTCACAAGTTTACGCCCGCGGCTCACCGGCGGCGATAGAATTTGGCTATGGAATTCAGACCTGCTCGGCATTTCACATCCAGGTCTGCCTCCTCGACCATCAGATCACCGTTTCGCGCGGGCTCCAACCCAGGTGCCTCCATCCGGGCGCGGCGGAACAGAGGAGACATCGACATGCTGAACAAACTCCAACGCGGTCTTTCCATACGACACGGGCTGTGCGCGGCCGCTCTCGTGACCGGCGCCGTCCTCTCCGCCTCGGCGAGCGCTGGGGAGTGCCCGGCGGATAAGGTCAGTTCCGGCGTCCGCACCCAGGGGGAAACACAGCCCAAGGGTGTCACGGACACGGTCCTGGCCTTGATTGATTTGGCCAAGGAAAAGGTGAACCTCGCTGATCGTCAATTGCGGACCCGCAAGCTGGTAATCCAGCCCGGGGGTGTTGTTCCTTGGCACAGCCATGAGGACCGCCCGGCCCTGATCTACATCGTCTCGGGAACAATTGAGGAATACGCCAGCAACTGCTCCGTGCCGATTGTGCACAAGGCCGGCGATATCTCGGTCGAGAAGAGCGGCGTCCAGCACTGGTGGAAGAACACCGGCAAGGCCCCGGTCGTGCTGCTGTCCTCCGACGTGTTCCACGACCTGCCGAAGGCAGATCCTCACATGATGTAACTGCTTTGCTTCGAGCGGCTGGCGTCCGGCCTCATCCAGGCGCCAGCCCGCCTCCTGGGAAGGGAGACGATCATGATGGACTTGAGCCAAGACCGGTCGGTGTCGATGCATGGTGATCGCGCGGGCACGCTGAAACGCACGATCTTGATCGGTCTGATTGCCTTTCTGACGGTGGTCGACCTCTTCGGCACTCAGGCCATTCTGCCGGCACTAGCCAGAAGTTACGGCGTGACGCCCGCTGCGATGGGGTTTGCCGTGAATGCCACCACCCTGGGCATGGCGACGGCTTGCGTATCGGTTGCCTATTTCAGTCACCGGATCGATCGCAGGCGCGGCATCCTGATCAGCCTCACGGTACTTGCGATCCCCACGGCACTTCTTGCCGTCTCCCCCAACCTTACGGCTTTCACGGCGCTACGGATCGCTCAAGGGCTGTGCATGGCCTCCGCCTTCACCCTCACTCTCGCTTATCTGGGCGAGCAGTGCAGCACCCTACAGGCCGGCGGCGCCTTCGCGGCCTACATCACGGGAAATGTCGCCAGCAACCTCTTTGGCCGGCTTTTGGCGGCGGGGCTTGCCGATCATCTCGGCTTGCCGGCCACCTTTCTGTCCTTGGCGGGCCTGAACCTTCTCGGCGCGGTGATTGTCTATGTCTGGCTCACCGAAAGTACGATGATGAGGGCTCAGGACCAACCTGGTCGACCGCCATTCTCGATCTGGGCCGAGCACCTGCGCAACCCGCTCCTCCAATCCAGCTTCGCGATCGGGTTCTGTATCCTGTTCGCCTTCATTGGGACCTTCACCTACGTGAACTTCGTGCTCGTGGGCGAGCCAATTGCACTCGGACAGATGACGCTCGGGTTCGTTTACCTCGTCTTCGCACCCTCCATTGTGACCACCCTGTGGGCGGGGCATGCGGCGCGACGGTTCGGAGCTCGACCCGCTTTCTGGGGGTCGTTGGGCGTCGCAGGGCTCGGCCTGCTTCTCCTCGTTATCCCGAGCCTCGCCGCCGTCCTCACTGGCTTGATGCTTGTGGGGGTCGGCACTTTCTTCGCCCAGGCAACAGCTACAGGGTTCGTGAGTCATGCGGCCACAATCGATCGGGGCTCGGCGAGCGGGCTCTACCTAGCCTCCTACTTCTCGGGCGGGTTGATCGGCAGTGCGGTCCTGGGACAGATCTTCGACCGCTTCGGCTGGGGAGCGTGCGTGACAGGTGTCGGGTTCTCGCTCTTGGTTGCCGCAGTCCTCGCCATCCGGCTACGAACCGCAGCCGAGATGCCTCTATCGGAGATGGGGCGCAAGGGTCCGCATCTCTCAGGCGGCTGTTCGTTAGGCGTCAGCGTGTCTTGGGCTCGATAGCGGCCTTCTATGAACTCGGTAGCGATCCAGCATTTCAGATCTGTGCCTCGCGCAGCCATCATCGATGAATCCGACGTCGAACCACCAAGACGAGCCACCACAACCCTGCAGGAGGATCATCATGAATGTCGTCCTCACCCAACGAGCGACTAATTCCGCAAGAACTCTGGATGGCAAAATGGCCATCATCACCGGCTCCACGAGCGGCATTGGCCTTGGTATCGCGCGTGCCTTCGCCTCCGCTGGAGCCTCTGTCGTCCTCAACGGCTTGGGCAAGCCGGAGGAGATTCGGGAGACGGTCGAAAATTTGCAGAATGAGACCGGCGCCAAGGCTCTCTACTCTGACGCCGATATGACCAAGCCGGACGAGATCGCCGAAATGGTGAGCCTGTCCCTGGAGACCTTCGGCCGCTTGGACATCCTCGTCAACAATGCTGGCATCCAGCATGTCAGTCCGATCGAGCGGTTCCCGGTCGAGACGTGGGACGCGGTTCTGGCCATCAATCTGTCTTCCGCTTTTCACACGATCCGCCTCGCCCTCCCGGCTATGAGGCGCCAAGGCGGAGGCCGCATCATCAACATCGCCTCGGCGCACGCCCTGGTCGCCTCGCCGTTCAAGGCCGCCTATGTGGCGGCGAAGCACGGGATCGTGGGTCTGACCAAGGTCGTGGCTCTCGAGACGGCGGAGCAGAACATCACCTGTAACGCGATTTGCCCAGGCTATGTCTCGACTCCGCTGGTCGAGACCCAGATCGATGCTCAGGCCAAGTCCCACGGCATCCCGCGCGAGCGGGTCATCCGGGATGTTCTGCTGGCCCAGCAGCCGAACAAGCGATTCGCCACCGTGGAGGAGATCGGTGCCTTTGCAACCTTCCTGGCCAGCGACGCCGCGGCCTCGATCACGGGCACCGCTCTGCCGGTGGATGGCGGCTGGACCGCGCATTGAGGAGGACGCCATGACAAAGCATGTGACACCTGACGTCCTCAACAAGATCCAAGGATCCGACGCAGCGGTGGTCAGTGAGCTCGAGCGGACGGGAACACCGCCGGATGCGATCGCCCAGCAGCGGCTGCCCGGCACGGCGCCGGGCCGATTGCGGCGAATTCCAAAGGAGCTCGGTCAGATTGTCCTCGTGCTGCAAGGTGGCGGCGCCCTCGGCGCGTACCAGGTCGGTGCGTACCAGGCATTGCACGAAGCCGGGATCGAGCCGGATTGGGTGATTGGCACGTCCATTGGAGCGATCAACGCCAGCCTGATCGCCGGCAACGCACCGGAGAGCCGAATGGAGAGGCTCCAGGACTTCTGGAGCCGCATGCAGCATAGCCCTTGGGTGGAGGTCCTGGGCGCGTGGCCCCTGATGGGACCGCTTGCAACCAACCTGACGACGATCACCCAGGGCATTCCGGCCTTCTTCAGGCCGAACCTGCCGGCATTTCTCGGCCTTCATGTGCCGTTGGGATCGGAATCCGCTGGCTACTACGATACCGCGCCTCTGGCGCGGACCCTGTCCGAACTCGTCGACTTCGAACGGATCAACAGAAGGGAGACACGTCTGACTGTGGGAGCGGCCAATGCTCGTACCGGTGAGATGCGCTACTTCGACAGTCGCGACATGGATCTTGAGGTCCGGCATGTGATGGCCTCTGGCGCTCTGCCCCCGGCCTTCCCGGCTGTGCGGATCGATGGAGATCTCTACTGGGATGGGGGCATTCTGTCGAACACCCCGGTCGAGGCCGTGTTCGACGATAACCCTCGCAAAAACTCAGTCGTCTTTGCAGTGCACATCTGGAGTCCGCAGGGACCTGACCCGGACACGATCTGGCAGGTGATGAGCCGGCAGAAGGACATTCAGTATTCCAGCCGCGCGGTCAGCCATATCGCCCGGCAGAAGCAGATCCATCGATTGCGTCATGTCATTGCCGAGCTTGTGCGCCGTCTGCCAGAGAAAGAGAGGAAGAGCGAGACCGTGCGGGAGCTGGCAAGCTATGGCTGCCTGACCCGCATGCATGTTGTGCGCCTGCTGGCGCCGCCTTTCGAAGGGGAAGACCACACGAAGGACATCGACTTCAGCCCGCGAGGGATCCGCCATCGTTGGGAGGCTGGCTATGCCGACACGAGCCGGGTTCTTGAGCTGGCGCCCTGGTCCGGGGAGTTCGATCCGGTCGAGGGCTTCATCCTGCACGAGGCCCGGCCCGGCGTGATGATGACGGCCGCCTAAAAGGTGGATAGAGAGGGATTGGTGGCCGGAACAGTTCGGTGCTGACCACCCCGTACAAAGGCACGCGGCCATGCAGGCTGAGCCTCCACTGTGGAACCCCTGGCTGTGGCCCGTCGTGGCGGCCACCTGCGCCGGTGAAGCTGCCCTGCATGTCCTCACGCAGGCGCTCATCGACGCAAGCTCGACCGAGGCTATGGGACCGGAGCCGCCTTGGACGACACCGAACAGAATCCACCTGGACCTGCCCACACTGCGGGTTCGCGAATTCTCGCACGGCAGTGGCGGCTTGCCCACTCTGGTTGTGGCACCCCTCGCATTGCATGGGGCCACCCTGGCCGATTTTGCTCCGGGGCATAGCCTCGTGGAGTGTTTGCTCCGCGAGGGGCTGAACCAGGTCTGTGTCGTCGAAAGCAAGTCGGCATCCGCATCGATGCGCTTTCTGTCCATTGATAGCTATCTGGCCGATCTGGCGGTCGCCGTGCGGGATTTCGGGGGAAAGGTGAACCTGATCGGTCTGTGTCAAGGCGGATGGCTTTCGCTCATGTTGGCCGCCCGGTTTCCGGAGATGGTCCGCAACATCGTGCTGGTAGGTTCGCCCTTGGATCTCGACGCGGTCCCTTCAAACCTGGTGACGGCCACCCGCGCCGCTGCGCCGGCCATCTTTGAGGGCTTGGTTGATGCCGGCGGCGGACTGATCCTTGGCAGCCGCATGCTTCCATTGGGAGGCGCCGCTCCGCCTGATTTGCAATCAATACAACAGGTCCTGCAGGTCGGTACGGACATCCCCGAAGCTTTGGTCGAGCGCTATAGGCACTGGCACCAGTGGACCATCAACCTTCCCGGCACCTTCTACCTCCAGGTCGTGGAGCGGTTATTCCGGCGCAATGAGCTGGCCCAAGGTGAGTTTCGCGCGCTTGGTCGGGTCATCGATCTCGCCGCCGTCAAAGCCCCCCTGTTTCTCTTGGCCGGGCGGGATGACGATGTCACGCCCCCAGCTCAACTGCTTTCGGTACGTGACCGGGTCGGCACGCCCGCTCGGCGGATCCGGACGGCTATCGCACGATGCGGACATTTGTCGTTGTTCATGGGTGCACGCACGCTGCGGCACGAGTGGCAGCAAGTCGCAGGGCACATGCGGGCAGGCAGTCCATAGGCGCCATTCACAGCTACCTGTCAGCAATGCGAAATTCGCCAAGGCCCTGCTGCCCGCCAGCATGATCGAACTGCGGTTCCCAAAACCAACGACACTCAGAAGCTCGGGTGGCCCATTATTACGTACAGGCTCCTTTTCTCGGTTTGTCCGGCGGATCGTCTCCTCGGGGTCAAGTTGAGACCTTACGTCAGCCGCGCTGAATGTCTGTTTGCGATCTGCGGATGCCGAAAGCTGCCGGGCCGCTTTCGGCCAGAGGCTGTGTGGAAAGTCGCGGGTCTGGTAGTCTTTGGCATCGAGCCGGAGGTTGCCGATGGCGAGCTATGTTGAGGGACTCACGCATCGCTGTACGTCCGTCGAGAACGGTATGCGCATCGGCATCTATTGGGCCAGCGGCTGCGGAACCTGTCCCATGAGGACGAGGTGCACTAATGGCAAGGAACGCCGCGTCCGGCGCTGGGAACAAGAGCACGTGCTCGATGCGATGGAACAGCGGCTCGCTCGCAGGCCAGAGCTGACGCAGGTCCGACGCTCAACCGTCGAGCACGTCTTCGGCACGCTCGGAGCTGGATGGGGGCAACCCACTTCTTCACCCGTGGCCTGAACAATGTCAGGACGGAGATCGGCCTCCAGGTGCTCGCCTACAACCTGAAACGGGTGATGACAATCGTCGGCACAGCACCGCTCGTAGCAGCGATTCGGGCCGGCTGAGCGTGCCGAGCCCCGCTCCCACCCAGGGGACTGCCGAGCGGCGCGGCAGGTGCGTATGCCCGGCCCAACCGAGGAGAACCGGCCCGCAATCCGCCTCAGCACTCCAGATCGCGAACCACCGCGACCTTCCACACAGCCTCGGCCAACCCCGGTCGTTGTGGCCGCTGCGATGCTAGGGCCGCCTTAGGGTCGGGATCGGCCGTCGTGCCAGAGTGACAACCGGACTGCCTCGTGAACGCCCGGAGAAAGGGGTGCCCTTCGGCAAGAAACGAGCCGTACAATAGGGCGCATGTCGGTGGGTGGGAGACGGTGGGGCGCGGAAAAGCTCACACATGCGCGCGACTTACGACGCGCAGCCCACGTCACGAAAACTCAGCCGTTACAGAGATCTAGGTGTGGCGGAGGGAGAGGGATTCGAACCCTCGATACGGTTTCCCGTATACACACTTTCCAGGCGTGCGCCTTCAACCACTCGGCCACCCCTCCCGCACGGGGACCCTGCGGTCCCCTCGGACGTGCTCCGGCGCCTCTGGCGAGGACGGCGGGCGTCCCCCTCGCGGAACACGAGGGAGGCGGTCGTTTATCCTCAAATCGGGGGTTCGCGCAAGTCGGTCACGCAAGTCGTCCGCCCGCCCGAGCTGTCGGCATTGCACGGCCGATCCCCCGCGGCCGGATCGCAGCTCCTCCGGCCACCGCGCGGCCGAACTCCGGGCGGCAGGATCGCAGTTCCTCCTGCCGGAGCCCGCCGGCGCCCGGCAGCGGGCCGCGGGCCTTGTCCCAGGCGGGGCGGCGGGCTACCTGAGGGGCGGTGTGGGGTTCTGCCATGGTTCGGTTTCTGCTGCGTGTTCTCGGCCTGCTGCTCCTGGCCGCGGGCTTCGTCGGCCTCGTCGTCGACGCCACGCGCTCCATCGTCAACGAGACGGTCTCCTTCACTCCGCTCAGCGAACTCGTCGCCACCATCCTGCCCCGGATCTACCCGACCCTGCAGGCCTCGGCGACGCAGGTCCATCCCGCCCTGTGGGACCCGGTGCTCGTCAACCTGCTCCAGGTGCCGGCCTCCGCGATCGGGGTCGTGCTGGGCGCGCTGCTGCTCTGGCTCGGCCAGAAGCCGGCGGAGCCCATCGGCTACCTCTCGGGCTCCTGAGAGCCTTCCACCCGCCGAGGGACTACTCCGGCTCGTGAGAGCCTTCCGCCGCGCCTGAGCGGTCGGTCCGGGCCCTGAGCGTTCGTCGCGGGGCCGCACCGGACTCGCGCGGGAACCCGGCCGGCCCTACATAGGGGGCTCCAGCCCAGGAGATCCGCCATGTTCTTCGCCCGCAAGCGCCTCGAGATCCCTCGTCCCGGAGAGGCCCTGCCGGGCCGCGCTGAGGCGATCCGCACCGCCGAGCGCCATTTCGTCAACGGCCGGACCCTGAAAGGGCCCTATCCCGAGGGCACGGAGCAGGCCGTGTTCGGGCTCGGCTGCTTCTGGGGCGCGGAGCGCAAGTTCTGGCAGCTCGGCGACGGAATCTGGATCACGGCCGCGGGCTATGCCGCGGGGCTCACGCCGAACCCCACCTACGAGGAGGTCTGCTCCGGGCTCACCGGACACAACGAGGTCGTGCTCGTGGTCTACGACCCGGCCCGGATCTCCTACGAGGCGCTCCTGAAGACGTTCTTCGAGAGCCACGATCCCACGCAGGGCATGCGCCAGGGCAACGACATCGGCACCCAGTACCGCTCCGGCCTCTACGTGACCTCGCCGGCCCAGCACCGGGCCGCGGAGGCCGCGAAGCGCGCCTATGGCGAGGCGCTGGCCGCCCGGGGCTACGGGCCGGTCACCACCGAGATCCTCGATCTCGACGCCTTCTACTTCGCCGAGGACTACCACCAGCAATACCTCGCCAAGAACCCGGGCGGCTATTGCGGCCTCGGCGGCACCGGCGTGACCTGCGCGATCGGCACCGGCGTCGCCGCGGAGTAGCGCACGGCCTGGGCCCGACCGACGGGATCGGAACGGCGTCGCCGCGGAGTAGGCTGACGCTGCCCCGGAAGAGCCTGCGCAGCCCGGTGGGTCGAGCGAGGGGGCCTCGGGCACCCGCTTGCGGCCCCGGGCCGGCCGTGGCATCCCCCTGCGCCGCAGCACACAGGGGGTGAACGGCCTTGATCGAACGGACGCTCGAGCGGTTTCTTTTCGCGAGTCGGTGGCTCCTCGCACCCTTCTATGTCGGGCTCGTCGTCGCCCTCGTGGTCCTGCTCCTCAAGGCCATGCAGGAGCTCGTTCATTTCGTGCTGCATATCCCGGGGGCCACGGAGGCCGACGTGATCCTCGGCGTGCTCACGATGATCGACCTGACGCTCACGGGCTCGCTCATCATCATCGTGATCTTCTCGGGCTACGAGAACTTCGTGTCGAAGATCGATGCCGAGGAGCACAAGGACTGGCCCGACTGGATGGGCAAGATCGACTTCACCGGCCTCAAGCTGAAGCTCCTGTCCTCGATCGTGGCGATCTCGGCCATCCAGGTCCTCAAGGTGTTCATGAATCTCAGGAACACCTCCGACCGGGAGCTCATGTGGTCGGTGGCGATCCACATGGTCTTCGTGGTCTCGGGCGTGATCCTGGCCCTGACGGACCGGATCTCCGAAGGCGGGCACAAGGCCGAGGCCGTGCGCCAGCACGGCTCCGCGGGCGGGCTCTGACGGCGCGACAGGCCGGAGCGTCGCTCCGACCCCTTGCGGGGCGTAGTCCCCGCGGCGGCCCCGGCCGCGTTACGGCGCCTGGAGCACCCGCCGGCATTCCTCGGGCAGCGCCGCCAGGGTCATGGGCGGGCGCGGGCGGCCGGGCTTGGGGTTCAGCATCTCGGGCGTGAACCAGGCGTCGAGCTCCTTGCCGCAGCCGTCGCCGGAGGGCGGCGGGTCCTGGTCGGAGCACATCTCCTCGCCGGGCGGGCAGGCGAGGCGGATGTGGAAATGGTAGTTGTGGCCCCAGGTCGGCCGGACCTTCGAGAGCCAGGCGCGGTCGTTTCCGGCCTCGCGGCAGAGCGCCCGCTTGATCGCCGGGTTGACGAACAGGCGCGCGACCTCCGGGGCCTTCGCGGTGGTGCGGATCAGCGCCGTGTGGTTCGGGGTCCAGACCGTGGGGTCGATGTCGAGGCGGTCGGCGCGCACCACGTTGGTGGCCGACATCTCCTCGCGCTCCTGGCGCGTCAGGCGCCGGTCCGGCATGGGCGTGAGCCACACGTCCGCGTCGAGGCCGAGCTGGTGCGAGGCATGGCCCGTGAGCATCGGCCCGCCGCGCGGCTGCGACATGTCGCCGACGAGGAGGCCGTTCCAGCCGGCGGCGTCCGGGACCCGCTTGGCGAGCCGCTCCAGGAAGGCGACGAGCTTCGGGTGGCCCCAGTTGCGGTTGCGGGAGAGCCGCATGACCTGCCAGGTCTCGCCGTCGGTGGCGAGCGCCGCGGCGCCCGCCACGCAGCCGCGGGCATAGGATCCGATGGCCTGCGGGCTTGAGGGCGCCGGCGTCGACTTGCGGCCGAACAGCTCCTTGGCGGGCGTCGCCGGATCGTTCGGGTTCGCGAGCGGCGGCAGGGGCTTCGGCGTGAGGGTGCCCCGGTCCTGGGCGGCGGCGGAACCGGCGCCGAGGAGCGCCAGGGCGAGGGCGAGGGGGCGGAGCGCGATCATGGGCGCGAGGCTAGCCCGCTTCGGCGCGGGCCGGAACCCGAAAGAGTGCGTCTTCCGGGCGCGGGCCTGCCGTCCGCGCCCGGCAGGGTGCCGGGGTCAGTGCCAGGCCGAGTGCCAACATCAGTCCCGGGCAGGGTGCCGGGGTCAGTGCCGGGCAGGGTGCCGGGGTCAGTGCCGGGGCTGCACGCGTCCGTCGAAGGCCTCGTGGCGGGCGCGGTAGCCGGGACCGCGCGCCGTCTCGCCGTGGCCGTTGCCGCTGTGGCGCTCCAGGGCCTCGGCGCTCTCGTGGCGCCGGGCCGGGCTGGCGCCGCGGCGGGGGCGCGACCGGAGGGCGGCGGGGCGGGGCGCGAACATCGCCGCGGCGAGCGCCAGCCCCACGCCCGCCATCACCATGACGGTGGTCAGCGGGTGCATCTGGGCCTCGAGGAAGAGGCTCGTCTGGCGCGGTGGCGGGCCCTGCAGGGAGGAGTGCTCGTCCCCGTCCTGGCGCGGGCGGTAGAGGTTGTCGCGCATCGCCGGCCGCTCGCGCTGGCTCGTGACCTGGGTGGCGTAGCCCGTCGCCTCCATGATCTTGTCGGTGAGGCGGGGCGCCACCGTGCCCATGGCGCCGATGGCCCAGCCCCCGAAGCCCACCGTGAGCTCCCGCCGCTGATGCTCGGCCGCGAACACGATCGCCCGGGCGACGAGGCGCGGGTCGTAGGACGGCGGCGGCACCGCCGGGTCGTCCTCCATGTAGTTGCGGGCGTGCTCCGGATAGGGCGTGTCGATGCCCGACGGCTTGATGAGCGTCACCGAGACCGGCGCGCCGTCGCGCTCCAGCTCCATGCGCAGACCGTCCGTGAAGGCCTTCACGGCATGCTTGGTGGCGGAATACTGGGTCTGGAGGATCATGGCGCGCTCGGAGAGCACCGAGCCCACGTTGATGATCGCCCCGCCCCGGGCCTGCAGCTGGCGCGCGGCGACGAGGGAGCCGTTGACGACGCCCCAGTAATTGACCTCGAACTGCCGGCGCTGGTCCTCGATCGGGATCTCGAGCAGGCGCCCGTAGAGGGCGACCGCCGCGTTGTTGACCCAGGTGTCGAAGCCCCCGAAGGTCTCGACCGCCGTGCGGGCGATGCGCTCGATGTCGTGCCGGCTTCCCGTATCGGCCGCGACCGCGACGGCCCGCGTGCCGCCGTGGTTCAGCTCCTCCGCAACCTTCCGGATGGCGTCCTCGTTGCGCGCCACGAGGACGAGGCCCCTGGCGCCGCGCTCGGCGAACATGCGGGCGGTCGCGAGACCGATGCCGCTGGAGGCGCCCGTGATCACGACCACCTGCTCGGATACCGGCTTCAGACGAACGCTCATGGATCGCTCCCTCGTGAATCTCTGGACTTTGCGGAATGTCCGTCAACGCGAGGCGCGAGGAAGAGGTTCCTGAGGCCGGGATGGGCGCGGCGATCGGATGCTGTTAACACAGGGTATTGCCAACCCCATGGGTTCGATCAACACTGCCGCGGCAACCGCTCTACTGTCGTTACGCGAGTCAAGCATCCCGTGATTGGCTGGTACAGCAGAGGCTCCCGATCCTGACCAATCCCCTGATCCTCAAGCTCGCCCGCCGCGACCACCTCTCCGACGAGGAGAAACGGGTGCTCGATGGCGCCATCGCCTGGACCGCGACCTTTCCGGCCGATAAGGACATGGTGCGGGAAGGGGACCGCCCGGCCGAAAGCAAACTGCTCCTGGAGGGCTTCGCGGCGCGCTACAAGATCCTCGAAAACGGCAAGCGCAAGATCACGAACATTCATGTTCCGGGCGATTTCATCGATCTGCACAGCTTCACGCTCAAGACCATGGACCACGCCATCCTGGCCCTGAGCGACTGCACGGTGGGCGGAGTGCCCCATGAGGTGCTGCGCCGGATCAGCGAGGAGCATCCCCATCTCACGCGGCTCCTGTGGCTGAACACCACCTTGGACGGCGCCATCCACCGCCAATGGCTCGTGACCATCGGCCGGCAGGCGGCGCTCGGCCAGTTCGCCCATCTCATCTGCGAGCTGTTCCTGCGCCTGCAGGTGGTCGGCAGGACCGACGGCTTTCGCTTCCACCTGCCGATCACCCAGGCGGAACTGGGCGATGCGATGGGGCTTTCCGCCGTTCATGTGAACCGGACGCTTCAGGAGCTTCGGGCGGAAGGGTTGGTCACCTGGACCCGGGACCTGGTGTCGATCGAGGATTGGGAGCGCCTCTGCGAGGTCGCCCAGTTCAACCCATCCTACCTGAACCTGCACTGCGAGCCCCGCTGAAGCGGTCGGCCTGAGCCTGACGAAGGGGCCGGACACCGCATCGATTATGGCGGTCTTCCCCAACGTAAGATAAGGGTCGATCCATGACCCCACGGATCCTTTGCCAGACGATCCGGCTCCCCACGACCCGCTCGGGCGTGATCGAGCGGGGCTTCCTCGTCTTCGCCGAGGATCAGCTGATGGCGGTCGTCGCGCATCTCTACAACTCCGTCGACGACGATCTCCGGGATCGCTGGTTCATCGAGGTCGGATTCGGACCGTGCGCGCTGGGGCCGGGTACGGACGTCGTGTTCCAGACCCCCGGCGAGGCGCAGCAATGGGTGCTGGATCAGATGGCCCGCGCGTCAGGAGCCGAGCCCCCGTAGGGCCTCTGGTGCAGCCACGGCCACACCGAAGCGCCGCCGGGTCCGGACGAGGGAGGTGGGAAGGGCGGCGTCCCGGGCGGGCACGGGCGACAACGGACGACCCAGGCGCGTTCTGCCGGGAGGATGCCCGCGGCCATTGCCAAGCCCGAACCGTCATTGCCGCTTTCGGTCGCCCGCGCTTGCGATCGCCGTCCGGACCCGCCGCGAAAAGTCCGGCGCCGGGAATTGCATTTCGTGCCTTGCCTTGGCGGCGATCGGTACCCATATAAGGTTTATCGAGATTTGGCCGGACAATCGGGCCGTTCTGCCTTGAGCCTTGCTCGGGCGCACGTTCAGACGCCTCTCCAGACATCGACCACCCGAGCGATCAGGGCGCGCCTTCGGGCGTGCTCCCGCTCACGTGCACTCTGCAAACGACAAGGATACCCCGATGACCACGGGCACTGTGAAGTTCTACAACGATCAAAAAGGCTTCGGCTTCATCCAGCCGGACGACGGC
>JAESFH010000311.1_pt1 | contig 16433 bp, 17 predicted proteins | sample 9269381 | NCBI WGS metagenome assembly JAESFH01 (sample SAMN14504062, study PRJNA617094) | algae metagenome | isolation source: Aphanothece sp. CMT-3BRIN-NPC111 and co-occurring heterotrophs from well... | place: USA: Clark Mountains Wilderness, California | collected 2010-04-18
AGGGCTGGCGGGTGCGCAAGGACGGCACCCGCTTCTGGGCCAACGTCGTCATCGATCCCATTCGCGACGAGACCGGCACCCTCATCGGCTACGCCAAGGTCACCCGCGACATCACCGACAAGAAAGCCGCCGACGAGGCGCTGAAGGTGAGCGAACAGCGCTTCCGCCTGCTCGTGCAGGGCGTGACCGACTACGCGATCTACATGCTCGACCCGCAAGGCTTCGTGGCCAGCTGGAACGCGGGTGCCCAGCAGTTCAAGGGCTATACCGAGGACGAGATCATCGGCCAGCACTTCTCGGCCTTCTACACCGACGAAGGCCGGGCCGCAGGCGTGCCGAGGCGGGCGCTGGAGACGGCGGCTCGTGAGGGGCGCTACGAGGAGGAGGGCTGGCGCGTCCGCAAGGACGGCACCCGTTTCATCGCCCACGTGGTCATCGACCCAATCCGGAACGGCGAGGGGGACCTGATCGGCTTCGCCAAGGTCACCCGCGACATCACCGAGCGCAAGCTCGCCCAGGAGGAACTGCGGCGCAGCGAGGAGCGCTTCCGCCTGCTCGTGCAGGGCGTGACCGACTACGCGATCTACATGCTCGACCGGGACGGCTACATCACCAACTGGAACTCGGGGGCGGAGCGCATCAAGGGCTACACCGCCGAGGAGGTGATCGGGCAGCATTTCTCCCGCTTCTACACGCCCGAGGACCGGGCCGTGGGGCTGCCCGCGCATGCCCTGGCGGTCGCAGCCCGCGAGGGGCGGTTCGAGCGGGAGGGCTGGCGGGTGCGCAAGGACGGCACCCGCTTCTGGGCCAACGTCGTCATCGATCCCATTCGCGACGAGACCGGCACCCTCATCGGCTACGCCAAGGTCACCCGCGACATCACGGAAAAGAAGGAGACGGAAGCGGCTCTGGAGGCGGCGCGTGCCGAGGCTCACCAGTCGCAGAAGCTCGCGGCGGTCGCGCAGCTTGCCGCCGGCATCGCCCACGACTTCAACAACCTGCTCACCGTCGTGATGGGCAATCTCGACCTGCTCAAGCGGGCCCGGGAGGAGCGGCGCCCCCGCCTCATCGACAACGCCCTGTCGGCCGTGGAGGAGGCCCGCAAGCTCACCAGCAAGCTCCTCGCCTTCAGCCGACGCCAGCCGCTCTTCCCCGAGCCTGTCGATCTGAACGCGATGATCGCCGGCATGGACGACATGCTCAACCAGTCCCTGCGCGGCGATATTCGGCTCGAATTCGACCTCGCCGAGGCCGTCTGGCCCGTCGAGATCGACCGGTCGCAGCTCCAGGTCGCCCTCATCAACCTTGCCGTCAATGCGCGCGATGCCATGCCGAAGGGCGGAACGTTCCGCATCAGGAGCGAGAACACCATCCTGCAGGCCCCTGACCGCAAGGAGATGGTGGCAATCAGCATTTCGGACACCGGCACCGGTATTCCTCCCGAGGTCCTGTCCCAGGTCTTCGAGCCGTTCTTCACCACGAAGGAGGTCGGCAAGGGAACCGGCCTGGGTCTGGCGCAAGTCCACGGTTTCGCGGAACAATCGGGCGGATCCGTCGACATCCGCAGCGAAGTCGGCCGCGGCACGACGATCACCATCTACTTGCCGAAATCCGACACGCCGCTGCGCGCCCGGGAAGAGCAGGCCGAGCTGCCGCTGACCGACGAACGGCCGCTCCACATCCTGCTCGTGGAAGACAACACCCAGGTCGCGGACATCGCGGCCTCGATGCTGGCCGAGCGCGGTCACTCCATCACCCGCGCCATCACGGCCGACGAAGCCCTGTCCCGGCTCCAGCGCGGCGAGACCTTCGATCTGGTGTTCTCCGATCTCGTGATGCCGGGCGAGCTCGACGGCCTCGATCTTGCACGCAGCGTGCGGTCGCGATGGCCCGCCATCCCGGTCCTGCTCGCCACCGGCTACAGCGAGGTCGCCCATCACGCGGCTCAAGAGGGCTTCACCCTCCTGACGAAGCCCTACCGCCCCGAGGTCTTGGCCGCCGCGGTTCACCAGGCTGTCACGGCCGGAGCGGGCTTGGGGTCCACGCCCTCGAACGTCATCCCGCTGTCGCGCTCATCGGCCTGAGACCGGCGCGTCTGCGGCAAAGGACGACACTCTCCGGTCTGTCGGCCTCAGACAGCGCCTCCGAGGCAAGGGCGGCTCGCGCGGCCGCTAGGCCCGTGATTCTCTGTGGCGGATGACCGGCTTCTCGGGCCGGTTAGCGGGCAGACATCGGCACGGCGAGCTTGGTCATAGGAAGGCCTGAGCGGCGGGTCTCCCCCTGGATCAGGATTGTGCGTATAGCTGACGCATCGTCGCCCGCGCCGAAACGAGCGCTCTGACCCGGGATCCCAGATGGACGATACTCCCTATGCCGAGATCCGCGATGCGGTGCGCAGGCTCTGCGAAGCCTTTCCAGGCCCATACTGGCGCCAGCTCGACCGCAGCATGGCCTATCCGGCCGAGTTCGTCGATGCGCTGACCCGCTCCGGCTTCCTTGCCGCCCTGATCCCGGAGGAGTACGGCGGCGCAGGCCTGCCCCTCTCGGCCGCCGCCGCGATTCTCGAGGAGATCCAGCGGGCGGGCTGCAACGGCAGCGCCTGCCATGCCCAGATGTACATCATGGGCACGCTTCTCCGGCACGGCTCCGACGCGCAGAAGCAGCGCTACCTCCCCGGCATCGCCAGCGGCGCGTTGCGGCTGCAGGCCTTTGGGGTCACCGAGCCGACCTCGGGCACCGACACGACCTCCCTCAAGACCTTCGCGCGCCGCGAGGACGATCATTACGTGGTCAACGGCCAGAAGGTCTGGACGAGCCGGGCGGAGCATTCCGACGTGATGCTGCTCCTCGCTCGCACGACCCCGCGCGAGGAAGTCGCCAAACGGACGGACGGGCTCTCCGTGTTCATTCTCGACATGCGCGAGGCGTTGGGCAACGGCCTCACGATCCGGCCGATCCGCACCATGATGAACCACGCCACCACGGAGGTGTTCTTCGAGGATGTGCGCGTGCCCGCGGAAAGCCTCGTTGGCGAGGAAGGGCGCGGCTTCCGCTACATCCTCTCGGGCATGAACGCCGAGCGCATCCTGATCGCGGCCGAGTGCGTGGGCGACGCCAAATGGTTCATCGACAAGGCGGTCGGCTATGCCAAGGAGCGGGTTGTGTTCGGCCAGGCCATCGGGCAGAACCAGGGGATCCAGTTTCCGCTCGCCCGCGCCTACGCCAACATGCGGGCCGCCGAGCTGATGGTCCGGGAGGCCACCCGGCTCTACGAAGCGGGCCGCGACTGCGGCGCGGAGGCCAACATGGCCAAGATGCTGGCGGCCGATGCCTCCTTCGAGGCTGCGAATGCCTGCATCCAGACCCACGGCGGCTACGGCTTTGCGGAGGAGTACGACGTGGAGCGCAAGTTCCGCGAGACCCGCCTCTACCAGGTCGCGCCGATCTCCACCAACCTCATCCTCTCGTACCTCGCCGAGCACGTGCTCGGTCTCCCGCGCTCCTACTGAGGCCACCCCGCCTTCGGGGCCGTAGCGGTGGCAGGTGCAGTTCTACGCCTGGGGGCTCAAGGCCTCCTATTGAGACCAACCCGGCCGGAGTCGTTGCAGTGGCGGAACCGCTCGCCTGCCTCGTCATGAGGCCACCGATGCCGTAGCCATAGCCGCGGAGGAATCGCCTGCGGCGGGTCCGATGACGAGGGTGTGATGAGCGGAGCGCTGGAAGGGCTTCTCGTGGTGTCGATCGAGCAGGCGGTCGCGGCGCCGATGTGCACCGTGCGCCTCGCTGATGCGGGCGCGCGCGTGATCAAAATCGAGCGGCCGGAGGGCGACACGGCGCGCCACTACGACCGCACCGTCCAGGGAGCCAGCGCGTATTTCGCCTGGCTCAACCGGGGCAAGGAAAGCGCGGTGCTCGACCTGAAGGCGCCGGAGGACCTCGCCCTCGTGCGCCGGCTCCTCGCCCGGGCGGATGTGTTCGTCCAGAATCTGGCGCCCGGCGCCACGGTCAAACTGGGCCTCGGCGGCGCCGATCTGGTGGCGCGCCACCCCCATCTCATCGCGGTCGACATCGTGGGCTACGGGCAGGACACACCCTATCGCGACATGCGGGCCTACGACATGCTGGTCCAGGCCGAGAGCGGCATCTGCGCGGTCACGGGCACCCCCGAGACGCCGTCCAAGGTCGGCGTCTCCATTGCCGACATCGCGACCGGCATGAACGCGCATGCCGCGATCCTGGAGGCCCTGATCGCGCGGGGCGCCACGGGCCGGGGCCGCGCCATCGAGGTCGCCATGTTCGACGGCATGGCGGACTGGATGAGCGTCCCGCTCCTGCACCACGTCTACGCGGATCGCGCGACCGGGCGGCACGGGCTCTCGCATGCTTCGATCTATCCCTACAGCCGCTATGCCTGCCGCGACGGCGACATTGTGCTCGCGGTCCAGCATCAGGGCGAGTGGGCACGCTTCTGCGCCGGGGTGCTGGAGCAGCCGGACCTCGCGAACGACCCGCGCTTTGCCGACAACCCGCGGCGGGTCGAGCACCGCGACGCCCTCGACGGGATCATTGCCGCCGTCTTCGCGGGCCTGTCGCAGGACGAAGCCGTCGCGCGCCTGACCGCGCACGCGATCGCCTGGGCCCGCGTCTCGACTGTTGCGGGCCTGGCCTCCCATCCCGCCCTGCGACGGGCCGCGAGCCTGCTCCCTGGCGGGGCGGAGTTCCTGGTCCCCCGTCCCGCCGGACGGGAGAGCCTCGAGCCCAAGCCCGTACCCGCGCTGGGCGAGCATACCCACAGCATCCGGATGGAGTTCGACGCATGACGCTGCCCCTCGACGCCCTGAAGGGTTGGATCGGCCGCGAGGAGGCAGCTTCCGATCTCGTCACGCCTCGCCTGATCGACGGCTTCCGCGCGACGCTGGGCCCCCATCTCGCGCCGGTCCCCGAGGGCGAGGCGCCGCTTGCCCTGCACTGGTGCCTCGCACCCCCGGCCGTCCCGGAAGCGGAGCTCGGCCCGGACGGACATGCAGCCCGCGGCGGCTTCCTGCCGCCGGTCCCCCTCCCGCGCCGCATGTGGGCGGGCGGCGAGATCGAGACCGTCCGCGGCCTGAAGATTGACGACCGCGTGCGCCGGCATTCCGTCGTTGCGGATGTCTCCGCCAAGGAGGGGCGCACGGGATCGCTCTGTTTCGTGGCGGTCCGTCACGAGTTCTCGACCGATCGCGGCGTGGCTCTCCGTGAACGTCACGACATCGTGTACCGCGACGCCCCGCAGCCCGGCGCCGTGCAGCCGCCGGGGGAGGTCGACCGGCGGATCCCAGACCTGGTCTGGCAGGTGCCCGCCACGCCCGTGCTGCTGTTCCGCTACTCGGCCCTCACCTTCAACGGCCACCGCATCCACTACGACGAACCCTACGCGCGGGGAGTCGAGGGCTATGACGGGCTCGTCGTGCATGGGCCCCTGCAGGCGACGCTGCTCCTCAATGCCGCGGCGGTGCTGGGCGGCGGCGTCCCGGCCCTCTTCCGCTACCGCGGCGTCCGGCCGCTGACGCACGGGCAGACCCTGGACGTCTGCGCCGCACGTCAGCCCGACGGCTCGGTCGCGGCCTGGACCCGCGACGAAGCGGGCCGCGTCTGCATGGAGGCGCACGGCACCGGTGGCTCCTCGACAGCGCCGCTTTAGGCACGGCCTTCCGGAATCGGGATGGATGCGTCCGGACCCGGCGTCCGATGGCCTGAACCAGCTTCGAAGGTCAGGCAGCTGTCGGCCGATCCGGGACCAGCCGATCATCCGTGTGAGGGACGGCCGCCGGAGGCACCGCGGCCACCCTGTCCGCCGGCGTTCGCAGTCACGGGCCGCGGCGCCGGCCCGTGACGAGCGACGCGCGCTCGCTCGACAGGGGCTTTACAATCCCACCGTTCTCAGCCTATCCGGCAGTCCGGGATGGTCATGACGGCTTGTCCGCTTTAGGATCAGGACAGGTCGGCGGTCGCTCCGGGACCGAGACCATCCGGTTAGTACTCCGGTCCTGCTCACCCGCGCAGCCCTGCGGCTGGGCAGCATTCCGCCGTCTTGTGGAGAATTACATGGCCCGCGCGCCAAAAGCGAAGCCGCTTGCTCACGTCGCCGTCACCCGGACGGGCAGCACGTACCAGATCCAGGTCGAGGACGAGGCTGGCAAGAAAGCACTCTTCGAACTCACATCCGATCTCACGCTCCGCCTCGCCGACAAGCTCGATGACCTTCTGGCGGACGAAGAGGACGAGATGCGCCCGCCTCCGGCCGCTCCGGCGCCGCGCCCCGAGCCGCGGAAAGGATCCGGCGCGCCGTCCGCGGCCGCGCAGGACGAGGAGCCCGAGGATCCGCCGGCCCCTGCTCGGGAGGGGTCCGGCACCGTCAAATGGTACAACGCCACCAAGGGCTTCGGCTTCATCACGCCGGACGAGGGCGGCGAGGAGGTGTTCCTGCATCGCACCGTGCTGGAGCAGGCCGGGCTCTCGGGCGTCACCGAGGGCATGCGGGTCCGAATCGGCATCGTCGACGGGAAGAAGGGTCCCCAGGTCAGCCGGATTGAGCTCGCCTGATCGGCCTGCCCATGGGGCCGGGCATAGGCCCTGATATCTCCGCCACAGCTTGGAATCCGCGTCATCGCCGAATCGAGTAAGGCGGCCCCGGCGAGGGAGCGCGTCAATCGCTGCCGAAGTGCTCGCGGATCTTCTCGCACATGCGCTGCATCCACTCTTCGGCATCGGCGGCACGCCGCTCCGCGTCCTGGGCTCGCTTCTCGGCCGCCCGGGCGCGCGCTTCCTCGTGCCGGAGAGCGGCCTCGAGCTGCCTCATCTTGTCCAGGATACGAGCCTCGAACTCCCGCAGCTCCTCCATGCGCGCGTGATGATGCTGAGCGGCCTTTTCCAGGGCCAGGGAAGCGGCCGTCCAGTCGCGCCGGTTGGCATCCCCGGTGGGACGGGAAGAGGTATAGCCGGTGCCCGCGCTGAACGACGAACGGCCTGTCGGCGGCGCACCTCCGTCCCTGGAGCGAGCCAACGGCACGACCTCTTCGGGCCCGATCTCACGCGCATAAGCGAAGCTTGTCGACATTGGGTTCACTGCGGCGATGGGAGCTAACGGTAAAGAACCTATAAACAAAGATCGCTAACGGCTCGTTAACGACCGCCCCACTGCCGACGCGCCCCGCCGTGCCCTGACGTGATGCCGAAACCGTCAGGGACGAGCCCGATACCCGCATCGCGCCGCGTCGGATCCTCCGGATACCTGATTCCGGAGCCCCCTCCCCTCCCGGTTCCTGGCGGACACCGCGTCAGTCTCCTGCCGGGTCCGAGATCTGAGCCGGGAGTTCCTGCCATCTGCCCGATCAGAGCGCGGCCGAGATCCCGAATGGCGCTGTCGCCCCGCCTTGATCGTCACCGGCATCGGTCCCCGCGGCCGGCTCGAAGGGATCGTAGCCGGAATCCTCCAGGGCATCGAGCAAAGCCTCAAGCGCACCATTGCTGGGCTCCATCACATTGACCCTTGGCGCCCCATCGAGGGCCAGCGCCATGGACGCGAAGGCCGGCTCATCCGTCACCTCAAGCCCGAACCAGGGCAGAGGAGCAAACGCATGCGAGTCCGCCGGGGTGGTGACGGTGACGAGATCGAGCCCGCTTGGAACGATGAAGCGGTCGAGGGCGGCCTCGTCAGCTCCTGCCAGCGCCAGAATTGTCCGATCGTAGGCGACCGTCCCAGCAGCCACGTCGATCAGCGCCTCGGCATGGTGCAGGGGGATCTCTGTCTGCTCCTCGGCAAACCGTCCGTCCTCGTCCTGCGTGAGAAGGACCAGACTGGATCGGTGCGGCTCCACCCGCACAAGCTGCCTGCGGTCCGGCCTGGGTGGAAAATAAGCTTCGACGAACCGGCCTGCCGTACCCCGTTCTCGCTGGATGAGCCGAGCGAATGAGGGTGCAACAAGAAAGCGGCGCTCTGTTCTCACGAGGACTGCGCTCCACGGGCATTGAGTTCTTTACCTTATCCTCAACTCACCGGGCTGTGCCACGATTTCGTCAGAGTGGGTGGCTTAGTGCACAGGAACGCGAACGGAGTTCTCATGGCTTACACACGACAGTTCCTGGTTGCGCCGGCTTTTGCTCGCCTCATCCGCAAGGAGCGAGGACCGCAAGGCCGGGTGCGGGAGGGCTACTTCTCCAGCACCCCGGAGCGGACCCACTTCGTGCGTCTCGACGGGGCCGGCTGCGCCCTGATGATGCAGGTGCAGGGACCGGACGGGCTGCCCCGCGAGGAGGCCACCGAGGTGCCCCTGTCCCAGGCCCAGGCGCTGTTCGATATCGCTCCGGGCCAAATCGCCTACGAGCGCACGGTCCTGCTCCTGGCTCCGGGTGTCGAGGGCGTGCTGGAGCAGATGCTGGTCTCCCGCCCGTACACGCTGCTGGCCGTCTCCTTCGAGGAGGAGGCCGAGTCCAAGCGCTTTCAGCCGCCTCTCTGGGCGGGAGCGGAGGTGAGCGCAGATTCGGCCTTCAGCAGGGCCGCAGTGGCGCTGCAGGGCCAGCCGGAGGTCGCAGAGCCCGAGATTTCCAATGACGCCCTCGAGGCCCTGCTCGACCTGCTGCAAAGCCGCTTCGGCTCGCGGCAGGTTGGGACTGCGGCCATGTGGACCTCGCCCGCTCATCGGGATCCACAGCCCAGCCCAATCGACGAGCGGCTCCTCGTCGGGCTCGCACACGCGCTTGATCCAGCAGGTCAGGACGTTGCAGCATACGATCAGCGAGATGACGCGGTGGACCACAAAGCGCCGCGTCGCGTCGGCCACATCGCAGGGTAGAGGCCGAAGGTTGGGGTGCGTTGCAGGCGAGGGCTTAGCGGCAAGTGGTCAGGCACGAGTCGCAGGGATCGGGGTCATTGGATGCCGCCCTCACCGGATTGGTAACAAAGTCTCATGGCCTCGCCGACGATCCGAACCGCCCGCCCGCTCAAGCTGTGCTTGCGGCCTCAACCGAGTGACGACAGCGGTGCTCGGGTCGAGAAGATCGGGCAGCCCTCGCGATGCTGACCCTTCTCGGTAAGGCCTCCTCGATCAACGTCCGCAAGGTGCTTTGGCTTTGCGACGAGCTGGAACTGCCGCTTGTGCGTGAAGACTGGGGCTCCGGTTTTCGCGATACGCAACAGCCGGGATTCCTTGCGCTCAACCCCAACGCCATGGTGCCCGTGATCCGGGACGGCGCACATGTTCTGTGGGAGTCGAATACGATCTGCCGATATCTTGCTGCCCGGGAGCGGCGCATCGACCTCCTGCCGGCGACGCCGGCGGAACGCTCGCACGTCGAGCAATGGATGGACTGGCAGGCGACCGAGCTGAACAACTCCTGGCGGTATGCTTTCATGGCGCTGGTCCGCACCAGTCCGAGCCACACCGATCAGCACGCGATAGCAGCCTCCGTGGACGCGTGGAACCGTCACATGGCCATCCTCGATGCGCTACTGCACCGGACCGGCGCGTTCGTTTGTGGGGATACATTCACGCTCGCCGACATCGTGCTGGGTCTATCGACGAACCGCTGGCTTTCGACGCCGATGAACCGGCCCGATCTGCCGGCTCTCGCGGCCTATTTTGATCGCCTGAAACGGCGGCCTGCCTTCCTGCGGCACGGCCGCAATGGGATCCCCTAGAGCTGATTCGACTTGCGTCGAATCAGCTCTCCTCTTGGTGTTGACGCGTTTTCTTCACGTGAGCCGGATCCACCTCACGCGAAAACGCTCTAGGAGGTGGCCTGGTCCGCCACCGGTCCCTGCCCAACGCTGGCGCCGAGATGGGAAAGAGAGATGCTTGCAGGTCGCACACCCCCTCAATGCGCCATGAGCATCGGCACGGTGGCGTGCTCGAGTAGGTAGCGGGTGGGACCGCCGAAGATCATCTGCCGCAGGCGGCTCTGGGTATAGGCGCCCTTTACGAGAAGATCCGCCCCGAGATCCTCCGCGTTGATGCGGATTGCTTCACCGGGCGAGCGCCCCTCGTCGTCGACGTCCAGCGCCTGGGCGGGAACGCCGTTGATCCGGAGCGTGCGGGCGATCTGCTCCCCTGCTGGGCCGGGCACCGTCGCACCCCGCACCGTCAGAACCGTCACTTTCTCGGCTCTCAGGAGGAGCGGCATGGCGAACGACACGGCCCGTGCTGTTTCCGTGCTGCCGTTCCAGGCGATGACAACGGAGCGCCCCATGCCGGACGGCGGGAGAGGAGGTGCGACGAGAACGGCGCGGCCGCTATTGAAGAGCACCTCCTCGAGCGTGCTCAACCGCGGACCATTGCCCTCGGGTGTCGGGCGGCCCACGACGATAGCGTCGAAGGCTCGGCCGTATTCGCCGAGGAACAGGTCCCCCTGGAGCGCGTCGCCATGCCAGCCGAAGGAGAGGCCGTTCGGCTCGCCGAAGCGCTCCGCCATGTGGTGGGCCTGCATGAAGCTTTCGAACTGCTTGCGAGCGTCGGCCGCCAGCTCCCGCCTTGAGGCAGCGTCGAGGATGTCGGCAATGACCACCGGCGCCTCGAGCCCATAGACGTCCGGGATCTCAGGCCCGAGGGCAAAGCCCTCGATGTATCCGTCGACGATGCGCCCGAGCAGCAGGGCGGTCTCAAGAACGGACCGGGAAGACGGCTCGCGTACGACCGGAACAAGGATGGTCTTCATCGCTGGCACCAAGCGGAAAGGAGCAGGGCCGCAATGATACATCTTTTCAAGGTTCGCAGGGGATCGGGGCTGGGCGGCGAGATCGAGCACCTTCAGGGGCGCGGCTGCCAAGCGGTCGCCATGTTTGCGGCGGAGGATGGCGCGTGCAGCAGGCGAATAGGAGTGTCCCGATGACCCTCTTCGATGCAACCCAGGATCGCCCCTGGACCTTTGAGGCGGTCCAACAGCTTCTCGAGCTGGCCCGCGAGCAGGTGCCGGTTTCGGTGATGAGCCTCAAGCTCTGCCGCAGCATCGGGTCCATTCACGCCAAGCTGGCGGAGCTCGGTGCGACGCCGGGTAGCGAGCAGTAGCTGCGTCCCCAGCTCCTGATGTGCCGCATCCTGCCCGGAAACCACTTCCGCGGGACAAGCGAAGCAGCCCATTGGGGCGGACGGCGCCGACACCGAGCGTGTCATGCTCGCCGCCGGAGAGGTGTGGCGGCCGAACGGGCGGGACATGCCAACCCCATCGGTCTCAGGCCACTGTTCCGTTGGCCGACACTCAGGAGCGGAACACATCAGCGCTCCCGCCACGCAGCTGCAAGAAGGCAGCGGGGGCCTTGAGATCGTGCGGTGAGCAGAAGCCCCTTCGAGCCGCTCTCTCACTCAGGCTGAGATCTGGAACGCGTCAGAATTGACGTTACCGGGCTGAGAGCTCTGTTCCAGCGTCTCCAGCCCTCCGATGAGAGCATCGAACGAGACGGGCTTCTCGAGCCAGCGCGCCTCCCTCAACTCCTCGGGCACGGGAGCGAGCGGCGCACACCCACTGTAGACCAGGAAGGGGATGCCGTGCTTGCGAAGCTCACGAGCGGCCGCGAGGCAGGAGCTTTCGCGAAGCGTGATGTCGAGGATCGCGTAATCAGGTCGGGCCTCGCTGAGCACGGCAAGAGCATCCGAGCAGGAGGCACAAGGTCCGAGGACGTTATAGCCCGCATCTTCCAATGCATCCGCGACAGCGAGGGCCGTTACGGCAACATCTTCGACGAGCATCACGGATTTGCGTGCTTTGGACGCTTCGGTCATCAAGCCATCTCCCCGTGGCAATGGACGGCTTGAGCCGTTCTTAGCTTTCTGGGTTTCTCGACAACAAACCTGAAGAGAGTGTATCTCAAACAGATCGGTGATTCCAGATATTTCTTTGCTGTTATTCGACTGGCAGCGAACAAAAAGCGTTCTTACGAGCAATTTTTGCTCGTCTTAAATTGTTGAATGTATTCATTTCTAGAGAAATGTTAGATTGGACCGCGCGTAACTGGCGCTAGGCATGGGGCAGCTGCCAAAATCGAGCCAAGCCCCACCTATCCGTATGCCTCCCTTGCTCTTTTCTGCCCCGGCTCTTGCGGCAGCAAGGCGGAGACAGCCAGCAGGACCCGCGCCTGAAATGTTCCGGCATCAACGGCCGAGACCCCAAGACACAGAGCAAATCTCGCGCCCGTTCCGGTGAAAACTCTGCAAAGAGCATCTCTGTATAACCTGGATGATAGTCAGTCACTTCTCGGGCGCCAGCCTGTGCTGTTCCCGCAACAGGAGCAGAGTTCCTTGAATGATCGAGGAACGACCACGCCGCCAAGCTCGTTCGCCTCCCTGCGAGTCCGGCAACAAACAGAACCTGCCGCGACGCCCAGGGGAAATACAATGTTCAAGACGATTCCAGCGGCGACGATCATGCTTGCGCTTGCCGGCGCGGGGTGCACGACCGGTGAGCAGAGTGTCGGGACTGGCGCGATCATCGGCGCTGGCACCGGGGCTGCTGTCGGCGCATTGATCACCGGTCAGGCTCCCGGCGTCATCGCCGGCACGGCCATCGGCGGTGCGACCGGAGCCATCGCGGGTGCAGCTTCTTCTCTCGGCTCCACCAACCTTTCGACCGCATCGGGCGCCATCGTGGCTCAAGGCCCCGCCGAATTGGCCGCTGCCCCTGTCGTCATCGAGGATCGGCTCGTCCGCGTACCGCGGGCTTGTCGAACGGTCCTCAAGCGAACTGCGACTCCGGACGGAGCAGGCGCAAGGGCTCGCCGCCAGACCTGCTAGATTGCGGAGAGCAAAGTCTTCTTATGTCTCAATAACCCACCAATGGCGCAAATATGCAACATTGGCGGTTGACAGTCTCGGAGCCTCATTTTTCTCTGGCATGCCAGTAATTGTGTCTTCACATCGCTCCGGACCAAGGCTACGCTTAGGACTTCGGTGAGTAACGTGGGTGCGCGTTTCAATGCGCCCCAAATCTCAAGTTCACGATATTGAAACAGGGGATACGCCATGTCGAACGACATCGTTGGCGGAGCAATTGCTGCTGCCGGCATGTGGGTTATACTTGCGGCCGGCATTATGGGCCTGACGCCGAGCAAATCGCATGACCACATCTGGGTGGTCACCGGTTCGGAGATGATCAGGAGTCATCCCGATCTGGTCCGGGCCACCACCCCCAAAGACAACGCCTCCCGGCTCGAGACCGGGGGAGGCAGAGGCCTCATACCCGAAGGATAATCCAGGTCGATGCGGGAGGAGCCTCGGATCGGCCACGGCTGAGTCCTGAGGGCAACCGGGTCCCGGCTTCCGCCCCTGCTTCGAGGCACCCGCCGCGCGTCAAAGGCCTGGCCTCCGGCATGTGTCAAGCTCGATGAGCGGCTTTCGAAGCCAGGTCCGGCGGCTGCAAGCGGCACCCAGGGCTCAGGAACCAAGCCCAAGATCTGCGCGATATTCGTAAGACTATTGTCCATTGTAGGGGGCAAGACCGGGTGCTTGGATGATCCAGCAACCCGCTGGTTCCGGCCTCTCAACGATGAATGACCACCTCCACCACGGTTATCAGTGCCCTCAAGACAGCGTTGATGAGAGGACGAAGGAAGTTCTCGACAAATCACAGAAGCTCTTGGATGAAGCGCGAAACGCCGTCGAGGAGGCGCGCCGATTGATCGAGAGAACGAGCCACCTCATCCATGACCACCAGGCTTGTCCGCGCAAGAAGGAGCAACAGAGCGTCTCTGGCGGACCCGCGAAGACTTGAGCAGCCCGCTCGGGTGAGCCGGCATCACGGCCGTCGGAGTTGCGGTTCACAGACACGGTCAAGAGGCCGAGCGCATCCCCGACCACCGTCTGCGTGACGGGCGACGCGCACGTGTGATGCCGGAAACGGGTTAGGGCTGCCTCGAGTGCGGACCACGCGGGCCGAAGCAGTCCTCGGCTCCTCAGTGGCCGGCTAACTTTTCGCGGATCCGGTCCTCCTGCGCGGCGACCTCCGGCGTGAGCGCCTCGCCGAAATCGGCTGCCTCGAAGACCGGCCGGATTTCGAGCTCGCTCGGGCCTGGCATGGGATTCGGGCAGCGCTTCGCCCATTCCACTGCCTCGGCCATGTCTTTGACCTGCCAGAGCCAGAATCCGGCGACGAGTTCGCGGGTCTCGGCAAAGGGGCCGTCGATCACGGTACGGCTCGGGCCATCGAATGCTACGCGCTTGCCCCTGGAGGAAGGGTGCAGGCCTTCGCCGGCCAGGAGGATGCCGGCGTTGACCAGTTCCTCGTTGTAACGGCCCATCGCCTCGAGGAGTTCGGTCGAGGGCATGGTCCCTACTTCGCTGTCCTTCGTGGCCTTCACCAAAACCATCACGCGCATCGTCCTGCCTCCTCCGGTCCATTTTGGCCGCGATATGCGCTTCGTCGCAGCCGCTGCCCGATCGCCGAAATCAGCTCTAGGGCAGGTTGGTTAGCGTCCGATGAAGCAAAGCCGTGGGGCAGCACCACGGCATCCGTTTTTCCGGGGCAATCCTGGGAAGCGGATGCGCCCTGTACTTGAGTCCTCCGGCTGGGCTCGACCGCGTTCCGATGGTGCGACTAAGGGACCGCCTCCGACTTGCCTGCCGTCGTCTGCTCCGCCCGCTCCTGCATCTCCCGCAGGAGCGCATCGTCGATGTTGCGGGCCCGCAGGGCCGCCGGGCGGCTGCCGATGCGCTCCCAGTAGCGCGCGAAAGCCGGCCGCTTCTCGATGGTGCCGAACATCATGCCCCAGCCGATCTGCGAGCCCGCATAAACGTCGGCCGCGGTGAAGCGGTCGCCCGCGATGTAGTCGTGCTGCGAGACTGCGAACTCCAAGGCGTTCACCACCTCGTCGATGCTGCCATAGCCCAGCATGCCGCGGCGCTCCTGAGGGACCTCGAAGCCGAGGGACTTGTTGCTCACCGCCGCCTCGACGGGACCGGCCGCGAAGAACATCCACCGATAGTAGGGGCCACGTGCCGGATCACCCGGCGGGGGCGCCAGACCGGCCTCGGGGAAGGCATCCGCCAGATAGGCGCAGATGGCCGCCGCCTCGGTCACGACGGTGTTCCGGTGAACGATCGTCGGGACCTTTCCCATGGGGTTGAGGGCCAGGTACGCGGGCGCCTTCATGGTCGTTCCATATTCGAGCAGTTCGGCCCGGTAGGGCTGCCCGATCTCTTCCAGCATCCACCGCACGATGCGGCCGCGCGACATGGGATGGGTGTAGAGCACGATCTCGTCCGACATCTGCGGCGCCACTCTTGATAATGGGATGGGATCAAAGGCCTCCTCCCGGACCAGGTCAAGCCGGACTGGCGGGACGGGGTGATTGGCGCTGGATATCCGGTCGTCGAAGGCGTGAACGCTCCTTCATGGCGGAATCGCGGATCAGCCTGCGAAACATGCGCCGGATGCAGGTGGCCGCCCTCAGCGGCAGCCTTGCGTGCCCTGCCGCCGGAGCGGGGCGGGGCACGCAAGGCTGCCGGCGCGGCGATTATCGAGCCTGGAACCGGTGGAGTGGAGGAGCGTTCTTCGCCACTAGTGAGCGCCCTGACGGAGAAACAGGTCCTCGCTCAATCCGGTGAAAGCCGGCGGGCCATCGACTTCCGCATCGAGGGCAAAGGACATGCTCCTTTTTCGGAATTTCTCCCGTAGGCCCCGTTCACCGCATCCGTGGAACGGGTTTTCAGAAATGTCGCGGGAGAGATTGGCGCACCGTGGCGCATGCCTCACCCATGCGGGTGAAGGGTCAGTGCGGAAGGAGTGGGGAAGCCCAATACCTTTCCGCCTGCGCATCACTCCATCCAGGCGAGCCGGGCGAGGCTGACCCTGCGGGCCACAGGGGCGGACGGGAAGGGCTCCGGGTTCTCGCGGCCCAAGGCGCCGCGCGACTGCGTGAACAGGATGGAACCTGCAGCGCCAGCGACTTGGATCAGGACCCGCTCATCGCAGGCAGCCGCAATCCTGAGACCAAGAGCGCGCATGTGGCTCCGGCTGTTGCAGAAGACTGCCAGCCGCGCTCGCTGAAGCTCCGGAAGGCTCCGGAGCGTTTCGGAGAGCTCACGCTCACCACCCCGGTACATGCGGCCGAGCGCGTCGAGGGGAACCGGGCAGCCCGGCTCCAGGTCGGAGAGCATCACTGTCCGTGTCGCCATGGTTCACCTGATCGGTTCGGGTTGTCGCTGTAACCCTGCGGGCCAAGTGGTTAACGGGCCCTTACCAAAATGACGTAAGGGAAGATTGACGCCCGCGGGTTTTCGCATGGGATCCTCGGCATTCGAAAGCTCCAAAACCCGATCCAATGTCAGGTATCGCTGCGAGCGGGGCGTGTAGAGGACGTCCAGGTCAGGCTTGAGCTCTTGGCAGCGCGCGAAAGATCAACGCCTGCCATGCCTTCGGGGAGCAGTGGCAGAACACAGCATAGACTGACCTTGGTGGCTGGATCAGTTATC
>JAESFH010000312.1_pt1 | contig 16425 bp, 13 predicted proteins | sample 9269381 | NCBI WGS metagenome assembly JAESFH01 (sample SAMN14504062, study PRJNA617094) | algae metagenome | isolation source: Aphanothece sp. CMT-3BRIN-NPC111 and co-occurring heterotrophs from well... | place: USA: Clark Mountains Wilderness, California | collected 2010-04-18
TCAAGCTTCGCAACTCGAACCCTAACCGAAGACCGGCGGTGACCGCCCCGGGCGTGCGCTCGTGAGGGACTTCGCGCACGCCCTCAGCGAATCCGTCCTACACCACTCCCAAGGCCACTAAGTCTAAACGTGAGATGCTTGAGCTTCCGGTGCCTCAAGACGGGCTATACCAACTTGTTGATAGACACATACACTTATTGAGTTCTGTTCCATAATTATCACAAGCGGAGTGGCACCCATCGGAGTGCCACTGCCTTCCGCGCCGTCGTGCAGCCACCACCGCGTTTCCCGCTACAATGGGTGAATTCATGCCGCCCCAGCTTCAGGGCGGCACAGGCTTCTCCGCAATGCACCCACTCGATCCAATCCTCGGCCAGGGCGTCGTCCTTCAGACGCGCATCGAGGGCTCTCTGCCCGACCTGCGGGCAGGTCTCGTCACGGTTTCATAGCTCCTACCGGTGCACCCTACATGATCTTCCTTGGCATGATTGCGCCGTCACCGTCCGCATCCAAGTTCGCCGCTTCCGCTCCAACCATTGCCCGGGGCGCATCTTCACCGCGCATGTGCCAGGGCTGCCCGGCACCAGAACCCGGCGCACCCATTGTCTTACAGCCGCCTTGCTCACCCAGGGAACTGGGCCGGGGGCAGCACCGGCTTTCGCCTGATGAGGTCCGCCGCCTTCTCCGCGATCATCACGATAGGGGCGTTGATATTGCCTCCAACCATGTCAGGCATCACGGAAGCATCCACCACACGCAGTGCTTCCGTCCCCCGCACTCGGAGTTCGGCGTCGACGACAGCTGTCGGATCGCGATCCGGCCCCATTTTGCACGTCCCTAGAGGATGGTGAACCGTGATGCCCGTCGCGTGGATATGCGCGTCGAGATCAGAATCCGAGTACCCGGCTGGAGCGAGCTCCTCGGCGACGTAGCGGCGCATCGGCCCTTGGCGACCGATATCGCGCGCTATCTTGATCCCGGCCCGGAGAAGCTCGCGATCACGCCCCGCCGTCAAGAAGTTCTGGACGATGCGGGGCGCGGCGGCGGGATCGTCGGAGACGAGCCGAACATAGCCGCGACTTTCCGGCCGTAGAACCGCAGCTCGCAACGCGAAGCCATCCTGGTATTCCGGCATGATTGGGCGGAGATGCGGTACCGCGGACATAGGCGCGCAGACCGGTTTGAACTGAAGGTCCGGGAGCTCGACATCCGGCGAGCTCTTCAGGAACGCCATGCTGCCGGAAGGCAGGTCGGTGGCGATCCCTTTTCCGAAAAAGTACGCGCGAGCGAGTTCCCGACCGATCCTGTCCACGCGCATGCTCCGGTGTAGCGGACCCGGCTCACGACGCCTGTAGCTCACCGCAGCGGAGATGTGGTCCTGAAGATTCTTGCCCACACCTGGCACCGCCACCTGAGTTCGTATGCCTACAGCATCGAGCTCGGCTGGATCGCCGATGCCGGACAAATTCAGGAGCTGCGGAGAGTTGATCACGCCGCAGCATAACAGGACTTCTTTGTCTGCTCGTGCCGTTCTGGTCTCGCCGCCCTGGCGGTATGTCACGCCAACCGCCCGGCCGTTCGCCAGGACGATGTTCGTTGCCTGCGCCCTGACAATTACAGTCACGTTCCCGTGCCGAAGAGCCGGCCTCAGATACGCGTCGGCGGCGCTGCACCGGCGACCATCACGAATGGTGAATTGCCACTCCCCGAACCCTTCTTGCTGTGCGCCATTGTAGTCGCACGTGTACTTGTATCCTGCCGCCAACCCGGCGGCGGTAAAGGCCTCCGTGAGAGGATCGTCGTAGCGGGAGAAACGCGTCGTCAGCGGACCGTCGCCGCCGCGATAGGGATCAGGCCCACCCTCCCATGACTCTTGCCGGCGGAAATAGGGCAGCACGTCGACATAGGACCAGCCGGGGAGCCCCCCGGCAGCCCAGCGGTCGTAATCCGCCCGATGCCCTCGTACATAAGCCATGGCGTTGATTGACGACGACCCGCCGACGACCTTGCCGCGTGCGCACTCGATCGGGCGGTTGCCGATCTCCGGCTGCGGCTCGGAGAAATACATCCAGTCGTCCATGCGCTGGAGCAGCAGGCGCGGCCAGCCGAGCGGGATGCGGATCCAGGGATTGGAATCCCACCCGCCGGCCTCGAGAACGAGGATCCGCAGCGACGGATCCTCGGACAGGCGATACGCCAAGGTGCAACCAGCCGAGCCGGCCCCGACGATGATATAATCGAAACTGTCTTCAGCCATTGCACGACGATCTGGACGACTCGTTATCGACTTAGGCGGCGAGGAAGCTCGGGTCGAACACGTCGCCGAGTTTGAATTCCTTCGTCAGAATCCCGTTTTGACGCAGAATACCCTGCGTGGTGGCGAATTCCTGTTCATTCAACCGACCTGTGCGGGAAACGGCAGGCTGGACGCGCTTCACGCCTTCCAGGAGAACGGCGTCCCCCAGACTGCCGAGGGCTGGCCTGACGGCCTCGACGATCTGTTCCGGCTTTGAGGCGAGGATGAACGCGGAGGCCCTCGTATAAGCCTGAACAGCCCGGGCAACGACGTCGCGGTTGCTCTTGATGAAGTCGGGCGTGGCCCAGAGCCCCTCCATCATGAAGTTGGACAGTTTCGGATCCTCGCCGCGGGCGTTGTCCACCAGGGTAAGGGCCTTGCCCTCCTGCACCAGCCGCTCACCGACCGGCATGGAGATATAGATCACGTCGATGCGGCCATTCTCGAGGGCCGCCGCAAGCGCCGACGCTCCGCCGATTCCGATGACTTCCGCGTCCCGGTCAGGATTGAGGCCGGCCGCGACGAGGTTGAAGCGTGCCTGCTGCCACGTGAGGGCGCCGGGCCGGGTCACACCGATCTTGAGACCTTTCAACTTAGCGATCTTCTCGGCGAACGGCGTGCTCGCGGTGATCCCCAGCCGTTCCGCCGTCTCCTTGCGGATCGAGGCGTTGACGATGGAGCGGTTTAGCAGCGAAAGGACGCATTTCAACGATTGATCCTGCTGCAGCGCCGGCAAGACCTGTGCGCCATCGTTGACGGTGAGCTCGGCTCGTCCCCCTATTACAAGTTGTACGTCAGGCCCGCCGCCGCCCGTATCGATGAGTTCAGCCGTGAGGCCAGCATCGCGAAAGAAGCCCTGGCTCTGCGCGACATAGCTTTGGACGTAGGACAGCGACGTCACAGCCTGGGTGACCCGAATGGATCTGGCGGTAGACTGGCTCCGCACGGGCAGCGGTGCGAGAGCCGCGGCTCCTGCCAGGCCTAGAACGATATCACGTCGACAGGGATGTATCATGGGGTCCTCTCCTCAATTTTGCGGGCGGGAGTGTGATGCGGCGCGTTATTGCGGATTGTCGGGGGTCGCGGCGTAGCGTTGCGGAGGACGCCAGCTCAGCAGTCGGGTCTCGAGGCGATTGAGACCGGCATTCATGACCACGACGATGGTCATCATCATGATCAGCCCCGCCATTGTCCCGGTGGTGTTGTAGAGACTCGTTTCCATCTGGATCTTCCAGCCGAGTCCTGCCGACGAGGCCACGAACTCTCCGATGATCGCGCCGATGAGCGCGTAGGGGATGGAGAGCTTGATACCCAGGATGATGTAAGGAGAAGCCGCCGGCAGGATGACCTTCCTGAATAGCTCGGGCTCGTTGGCCCCCATGACCCATGCGAGGTCGGTGTAGCGCCGGTCGACGCTCTTGATACCCGCATAGGTATTGTAGAAGATCACGAAGAACACGAGCGTGAAGACCAGAACGATCTTCGGCAGCATGTCGATGCCGAACCAGACGACGAACAACGGCGCTAGCGCCACGCGCGGAATTCCGTTGATCGCGACCAGGAACGGGTCGAGGGCCTCGGCCAGGAACTCGGTCCGACTGAGCATCATGCCAGCGACCAGACCCAAGCTCGTCCCGACCACGAATCCGACGATCATTGACGTCATCGTGAAGTAAAAATGATAGAAGAAATCGCCGGATGAGACCCAAGTGACGATATAATTCGCGATGAGGGACGGTTTGGAAACCCAGAACGTCGAGAAGAGCCGACCCGCGCCCAGTTCCCAGAACGCCAGGAGAGCGGTGACGAGCAGAAGTCTCGTAAGGTGCATCTTCGTGGCACGCGACAAGTATGCTCGCTCCGCCCGAGGAGCGGACGCGGGAGCGGCCACATCCATCACAGCCTTCGTCGTCATGCCACCCTCCCTGCGGGTCCGGACCCGACTGCGATTTCCTCGGCCAGCTCATCGCCGACGGTGGTCAGCAAATGACGGAACACGGGATCGTCATGAAGACGCCGCAGGTCCCTTGGGCGCGGGATCGGGACCTCGTGCAGCGCCTTGACGCGACCGGGCCTCGCGGTCAGCACGAGGACGCGGTCCCCAAGCGCAATGGCTTCGTGAAGGTCGTGCGTGATGAAGATCACCGTCTTGCGTTCCTCGGCCCACAGCTCCAGGAGCTGCATCTGCAGGAGGAGGCGCGTCTGCGCGTCGAGCGGGCCGAACGGCTCATCCATGATGATGACGCTCGGTGAGAAGGACAGCGCCCGCACGATGTTGCCGCGCTGGCGCATGCCGCCGGAGAGCTCGTGCGGATAGCGATCCGCAAATTCGGCGAGGCGCACGCGGGCGAGATAATCGAGTGCGATCCTTCGGCGTTCGTCAGCCGCAATTCCGCGGAGCTCCAGCGGAAGCTCGACGTTCTGAGCGAGCGTACGCCACGGATACAAGTTGTCGCTCTGCATCACATAGCCGATCTTGAGCCGGTCGACGGAGGGCTGGTTCTCCAGCAGGATTTCTCCGCCGCTCGGCCGCTCGAGGCCGACGAGCAGGTTCAGGAGGGTCGATTTCCCACAGCCGCTCGGGCCTACGATGGTGAGGAACTCGCCGGCGCGCACCTTGAGCGAGATGTCCGTAATTGCCTGAACCGTGCCTTTCGCGCTCGCGAAGCGTTTCGAGACATTGCGGAACTCCAGGATCGGCGGCTCTGAGCCCGGGTGGGACGCTCCGCCTGCCGGCCATGAGCCAGGCGCTCGTGGATGTTCAAGTTGCTGCATAAGCGCTCTCCGATGACTGCTCAGGCGGCTCAGGCGAGCGCGACGGCCTCGATTTCGATGTCGAATTCCCATGGCCAGGCGCCAACCGTGCAGAAGGTGCGGGCTGGCGGCTCATGAGAAAAGTATTCGCCGTAGATGGCGTTGATATCAGCAAAGTAAGCGCAGTTGACTGCGTAGATCGTGACCTTGAGAACCTTGTCGAGCGAGGAGCCGGCCGCCTCCAGTGCGGCCTTCACGTTTTCAAGGCACTGGCGGGTCTGCACAAGAATGTCGCCGCGCACGAGCTCGCCCGTCTCCCAGTTGACGGGAGGAAGACCCGAGACGAAGACGAAACCGTTGCCGCTCGTGACTGCGGAGAGCGGGATCTTGCGCTTCGTCGCGATCGCCTCCGACAGCTTCCCCACGGTGTAGACGCGCTTCTCGGTCATGCGATTTGTCCCTTCTGCTCTGTCGCCACGCGGCGGCCGCGCCCCAATACTGGACCAATTATGAGGTTTTTCGGAACCATTAAGCTGCGGCTTCGACTCGCCGTCAAGCGCTCTGCAGCGATAAAATGTGCTGCGTTGCAAACTTTGTGCAGGAAGCCCGTGGGAGTTGGACCGCGCCTTGGCGAGCCCGTTCCCATTTGCCTATAATGCTGCCAATCGAACCCATTCGCATCGCAAGGTGCAGATCCGCGATGCCCAGCATGAAGCCGACCGAAGAGAATATCCGTGACCGTTCGCGCGAGGCGGCACGGGACATTCGCCGTTTCATCGAAGACGGCATCGCGACGCGGCGCCTGAAGCCGGGCGACAAGTTGCCGACCGAGCGAGATCTCGCGAACACCTTTGCAACGGGCCGCAACACGGTCCGACGCACGCTCGTCCTCCTCGAGACGGAGGGCAAGATCAGCCGCCATGTGGGGCGGGGCACCTTTATCGCCGCCCCTCCGCCGGAAGTCGGCGGAAGCCTTGAAGATTCGGAGGACCTTTCCGTGGTGCGCATTGCGCGCGCGACGAGCCCGCTCGACCTGATGGAACTGAGGCTGTCGCTCGAGCCGAACGTCGCGGCCCTCTGTGTCCAGCGCGCAAGCGCTGCCGAGATCGACCGGATGCAAGCCGTCATCGAGCAATCGAAATCCGCGAGCGACCTGCAAACCTTCGAAGATCTCGACGATGACCTGCACCGGGCCATCGCTCTCGCCACGCGAAATCCGCTCTTCGTCACAATCGCTACGATCATCACCGCGGTGCGAGCCGAGGCCCAGTGGGGCGTCCTGAAGAAGCGCACCCTCACGGACGAGCTTCGGGCGAAGCACACGCAGGAGCACGTCGCCATCGTGGACGCCATCCGGCGCCGGGACGAGGAGGAAGCGCGACGCGCCATGGAGACCCACCTCCGGGAGGTGAAGGCGATGATGTTCGGGACATAGCAAGCCAAACCCGAACCAATAAGCACCCAATCGGGTTATTATGGTTGCAAAGCGTCTCTTTTGGTGGCAATCCGGGATCGGGTTTGCATCACAGGAGACCAGCCCGTGAAAATCGTCAGTTTCGTACCTGTTTCCCGTCAGGCGGCCGATCAGGCACCGCGGCTGGGCGCTCTCGGTGAGGACTACGTCGTCGATCTGATCGCTGCTTGCGGGGATTCCACAGCCCGCGCTTTTTCGGATGCGGTATCCTTCATTGCGGCCGGTCCCGAGGCTCTCGAGGCCGCGCGGCGCGCGGTCGAGAACGCTCCGGCGGCAGCGCGTCTTGCGCTCGATCAGGTCCGTCTCGTTGCGCCGATGCGGCCCTCGACCATCTTGTGCAGCGGCAGCAACTACCGCGACCACAATGCCGAAAAGGCCAACACCCCGACGAGCGGCAAGGAGCCCGAGTTCTTCGTCAAGACGGCCGATTGCGTGATCGGGCCTGATGACGACATCATCCACGACACGCAGCTGACGCAAAAGCTCGACTGCGAGACGGAGCTCGCCATCGTCATCGGCAAGCCCGGGCGCCACATCCCCATCGAGGCCGCCTTGGATCACATCTTCGGGTATACGATTGTGAACGATGTCACCGCCCGCGACAGGCAGGTGCGCCGCTCGCCCGAAGGGGTGGTGTGGTACGACCTGGGGCGCGGCAAGGCGTTCGACACCAGCGCGCCGCTCGGCCCCTCGATCGTCACGGCCGACGAGATCGGCGACCCTCAGGCCTTGCAGCTCCAGACGCGCATCAATGGCGAGCTTCGGCAATCGTCCAACACGGCCAACATGATCTGGTCCTGCGCCGAGTTGATCCACGTCTTCTCGACCAACTTCACGCTGCGTCCCGGCATGGTCATCATCACCGGCACGCCGGCCGGCACCGCATGGTCGACGGACGCGACGCTCGGGGGCAAATGGAACCCCCTGCCCGGACTCGTCGCGGCGACCCGCTATTGCGAGGCCGGCGATATCGTCGAGTGCGAGATCGAGCGGATCGGCTTGCTGCGGAACCGGGTCGTGGCGGCTCCGAATGCCATGAGGCCCGAAGTTCCGCAGTATGAGGCGACCGCCTGATGTGAGCGGGTCTCGGCGTGCCGGGCCCGCCCGGCCGCCAGACCCGACGGATATGGGATGCCAGGCGTGACCGATGGCGACGCCTCGCATCCGATCGCCCCGCCTTCGCGATCCGTGCGGCGCGGTCGGCCGGGTCGGGGTCCGGCAGGGCGCCGAAGCAGACTGGGCGGGCCGCATGGTCAGATCCTCATCCCGGAGGCTGCGTCTTCGATCAGCCGGACGAGCGCGAGGGCTGCGAGTTCCGACGATCTCGGATTTGCGGCGAGCGGCCGGTTCTCGATCTCGACCGACAGTCTCCCGAAGGCCCCAGCAGCCCGGATGATGTGCCGGTTCGCTGCGCTGCCGGGGTCGGCTACGAGTTCCACCCGAGTTGCGTCCAATCCGCGGGCGCCGCTCAAGGCTGTCACAACGGTCACATTGGCATTCGCCGGGAATCGGGCGGCCGCGTCCCTCGCAGAACCCGTGAAGAAGGTCACGGGCTCTCGCAGCGTATCGAGGCTCACCAGCGTCTCTGCCGGCGTACCGCGCCAGCTCGCCGGCGGTTTGACGATCGTATGGACGAGGAGGTCGAGCCCCAGTCGTGCTGCAGCGGCGATCGCCTCGATCCCGGCGACAGCGCCCGGAGAGATGATGAGCTGGCTGCCGTGCCTTGCGGCATCGCTCTTCAAACGGTCCAGGACGGTGTCGTCCGTGAAGGCGCTCGAAGACGATACCACGAAGGCACCCGCGGTCCGGAGGGCCACCTCACCCCATGGGAGCACGGCCTCCCGTTTGGCGGCTTCGACGACGAGGTCCGCATCAACCGACGCGAGTTCGGCTGGAACCGACAGAATCTGTGCCTGGGGGAGCGACGTAATCGGCATCCCGGATTGGCGCCTGGCGACAGCGACGATGCGCGCAGGCGTATCACGCGCCGCCAGAAGCTCCGTTACCCGCTGGTTGATTGCGCCGAATCCGACCAGAGCGACCCGCAGATCACGTCGCGGAGACGGAACAGTGACGCCCATCTTCCTTGGCAACGGAGCTGACGTATCGCTGCGCATGAGACCGGGTCCCGAGCCTAGAGCGTAACGTTGATGTTCTTGGTCTGCGTGAAGGAGATGATCTCCGAGAACGACTCCTCCCGGCCGATTCCGGACATCTTGTAGCCTCCGAACGGAGCGCCCAGGATATGGGGCCCAGCATTGTTGACCCAGACATATCCGCTTTCGACCTCCGAGGCCGCGCGGTGCGCGTTCCTGAGGCTCGTCGTGAAGATCGATGCCGTGAGCCCATACTCGACGGCGTTGACCTCATCGAACATGACCTCCTCGTCCGACCACTTCAGGACGGAGAGGATCGGACCGAAGACTTCCTCGCGGGCGATCCGCATCGACATGTCGACGCCGGTCAAGACCGCGGGATGGATGTAGAACCCACGCCGCAGCTTCGGGTCGTCCGGCACATGGCCGCCATAGACGAGATTCGCCTCGCTGCGGCCGATCTCGACGTAAGTCTTGATCTTCTCGAGTTGCGCCGCGGAGATGATGGCACCCATCGTGGTCGCCGGTTCGGTCGGAATGCCGGGCTGATAATGCGTGATGCCGGCCAGAACCCCTTCCAGCACCTGGTCGTACACGCTCTCGTGGATGAACAGCCGCGAGGTCGATCCGCAGGATTGGCCGCACCAAGTGAAGTTCATGCCCTTGAGCGCACCCTCGACAGTCTTCGCAATATCGGCGTCCGGGTAGACGATGAGGGCGTTCTTGCCTCCCAGCTCCAGGGCGGTGCGCTTCAAGCGAGCGGCAGCCGCGATCGCGGCGGCGCGACCGGCCGGAACGCTGCCCACGAGGCCGATGACGGGCGTCAACGGATGGGAAACGAGAGCCTGGCCGCATTCCAGCCCACCGGTCACAACGCTGAGCACGCCGGGGGGAAGGATGCCGTCCAGCAGTTCCATCATGCGGAGAGCCGACAAGGGCGCCTGCGGCGGCGGCTTGATGATTACGGTGTTGCCGGCCGCGAGCGGCGCCGCAAGCTTCGCGGCGGCGAACATGATCGGATGGTTGTAAGCGAGAATGCGGGCGCAGACGCCGTAGGGCTCCTGCACCGTCATGTTCACGACGCCCTCGCCCATGGGCATCACGTCGCCCTTCACCTCGGTGACCAGCCCCGCAAAGAACTCGATCAGCGCGGCGCCGTCGTGGACGTCGCGCACCATCGCGCTCACCGGGTTCCCGCAATTGGCGGCGTCCAGCAGGGCCAGCTCTTCGGCGTGATCATGAAGGACGCCGGCCACCTTCTTGAGAAGGGCTCCGCGATCCAGAGGCTTGACCTTCCGCCACAGCTTGAAGGCCCGGTGGGCTGCCTGGACGGCGAGGTCGACATCGGCGGCATTGGCATCCGCGACTTCACCGAGATCCTCGCCCGTTCCCGGATTCATCGTACGGCTGGTCCCGCCCTGAGCGGACTTCCAGGCACCGTCGTAGTAGAGGCCGCGGTGACGGGGGAGAGCGGCAGCAACCGCGTCGTCCATGGTGGCGAATTTCTCGAAGAACGACATTCTCTCTTCTTCCCTGGGTGCGTCCGCCCTGCGACGTTCGCGATGCTGTCTCTTCACAAGATCGGCGAAAACGGGCCGGTCCAAAGGTTGGGACCCGCAGCGGCCGGTCGCCGAATTCCTGACGCGTCTGCGACGTGATGCGGGTCCGCAGGCGGCCGGAGCCGGCGCGAGCCTTCCTTTGCTTGTCGGCTCACGTGTCGAGCAGCGAGCCGATGAAGAGTTCCTCGGGTTCGATCAGGCGTGAGATCAATCCGTCCTTGAACGACCAGCCGATCATCGTCTCAAGGACCCTGCGATTGGCGGCAAAGCCGCACGGCCAGAAATCGCGGCCCATGATTGCCTCGGTCCGCTGCACCTCCTGCCGCAGCCAGGGCAGGCCGATCTTCAGCGCCTGCTCGTAGGCAAGGTCGGCGTTCGCCAGCCTCTGCGCCTCGGCAAAGGCATCGTAGACGTTGCGGGCCAGGGAGGGATCCGCCTGCTCTTCCTGGCTCCGCAGCCCGATGAGATGCATGATCGGGAAAATCCCGGTCTGCGCGAAATACGCCTTCTCGGCGACATCCGCCTCCTCGAAGAGACGGCGTGACTGTGGATTCTCGCCTGTTGAGCTGTTGATGGGCTTGTAGGCCAGGATCGCATCGAGGCGACCGTCGAGCAGCATGTCGTCCAGGAAAGCGCCGTCCTTCGCGACCTCGATGGGGATGTCACGATAGAGGCGAGGCAGGGGAATTTCGTCCCGCTCGTGATGGTCGACGTCCCCAACCACCCAGTGCATCTGGTCCGGCTCGATTCCGAACTGATCGCGCAGCGCGCCGCGCGCCGCGAGGGCCGCCGTCATCGAGAACTCGCGAACGCCGATCCTTCGGCCGATCAGGTCGCGCGGCTCGCGGATCGGACCATCCTTCCTGACGTAGAAGGCGCCGTGCCGGAAGCTCCTGGACGGGAAGATCGGGATGCCCTGGTAGGCGCAACGGCCATCGACCCGCATCCGCAAGTAGTTGCTGAGAGAGAGCTCGCTGACCTCGTATTCCGCGGTCGAAAACGCCTTCGCGAAAACAGTCTCGAGCGGCTCGTCGATCATGGAGATCGAGCGACCGGGAAGGCCGATCCGCCCGTCATACAACGCCTGCGTCCGGTCGTATCGCCATACCGCGATCCGTAAGCGATCGATTGTACTCATGCGCCTCCTCGCGAAGCTGACTCAGACGAACCTGTGGGCGGGCTGAGAATTCCTCACGCCTTCATGATCTGGTCGATGTGCAGCTGCGCGACGTCCACGGAGGGGTAGTCGGGACGCTGCTCGGCGTAGAACGACGAGAGATCCGTTCCGGCGAGTACGATCGCCTGGGCTCCGCCTTTCTCGATGAGCTCATGAGCGACCTTGCTCAGGTACTCCGTCTCAGGCCGCGTGCCGCGCTTTCCGTGAAGAGCGATGTCGTTGTACATCGAGTGAACGGACTCGAGCACAGACGGCTCCAGCTTCACGACCATCTCTTTGGGGAGCGCCCCGAAGATATCGGTCTGGATCACGGCCCGGTTACCGAAGACGGCGACGCGTTTCACTCCGGCGGCCTGGAGCCCGTCCACAATCGAGTCCAGCACGTTCACGACGGGCCCGCGAGCGCTTTGGGAAATTTCCTTGATCGCGAGGTGAGGCGCGACCGCGGTGACGGCCACAAGGCTGGCACCCGCATCGAACAATTCGTTCGACAGCGTCCCGAGATACCTGCCGAGTCCGGCTTTGTCGCCCGCACCTACGAACGTCAGGACCTTCTTGACGTCGGCGTGGCTGAGAAGCAGTTCGAGGGTCTCCCCGCGCGCGTTGTAGCGTTGCAGAAGCTGCTCGTAATAGAAAACGCCTGCACGAAGGGCCAACCCGCCGATCAGGCCAATCTTCTTTGTCGACCTAGGCTCGCTGCTCTGAGTCTGCTTCGTCCCGGTGCTCGGGCTGACACTCGAATTCTGCGCCGTTGTCGTCGCAGCGCCTGAGCCAGCAGACTGGCTCATCGCGGGCAACGGTGCGAGAGCCGCGGCGCCTGCCAGGCCGAGGACGATATCGCGTCGGTGGGAGGTCATCATGATGTCTCCTGAGCGGTCAGTTAGTGAACGGGAGCCGAGGTTGGGTACTGTCCTTGCATGAGCCTCGTATCCGCAGAGGCATCATGGTTTGGCTGGTGATGAAGAGCAGGCGGAGCAATTTCAGTTGTAGTTGATGACGAGATGCTTGATGTCGGTCATTTCTTCCATGGCATAGCGCGTGCCCTCCCGGCCGAGCCCGGATTCCTTCCAGCCGCCGAAAGGCATGTTATCCATCCGGTAGATCGACACGTCATTGACCATCAGGCCGCCGACATCCCAGTCCTCGAGCGCCCGGAAGGCGCGGCGCAGGTCATTCGTGAAGATCCCGCCCTGGAGTCCGTACCGGGTGGCGTTCGCGCGCGTGACGGCATCTCCGAATTCGTCGAAAGGATTGATCGTCAGAACGGGGCCGAACACTTCCTCGTCTTCGATCTTCATCCCGCGGCGGGTGTCCGAAAGGAGCGTCGGCTGCACGACGGCCTTGTCACGTCCTCCGCCGGCCAGGAGGCTCGCTCCCTCGGCGACCGCCTCGTCGATCCAGGTCTTGATGCGGGCTGCCGAACGCTCGTCGATCACCGGACCGACATCGATGTCGGGCTGCCCGGGATCGCCGACTTTGCAGGCAAGGAGCTTCGTCTTCAGCTTGTCCAAAAACTGCTCGTGGACCGGCCGCTCGACGAGGATGCGTTGGACACCAATGCAATACTGGCCGCCATAGACCACGCCGCCTCGGATGCAGCGCGTGGTGGCCAATTCCAGATCCGCGTCCGCGCAGACGACGATGGCCGCATTGCCGCCGAGTTCGAGCGAAACCTTCTTGCGTCCCGCGATGGACTTAATGTGCCAGCCCACCGCGGCCGAACCGGTGAACGTCACCATGGCGAAGCGATCGTCCTTGACCATGCGCTCCGCGAGCGGGACCGGGCAATGGACCACGTTGAGCGCACCATTCGGCAGGCCTGCCTCTTCGAAGATTTCGGCCAGGAGAAGCGATGTCAGCGGCGTCTGCGGAGCAGGCTTCAGGACGACGGTGTTCCCGACGCCGAGGGCCGGCGCAACCTTGTGGAGGACGAGGTTCAGCGGAAAATTGAAAGGCGCGATCGCGAGAATCGGCCCGACGGGAAAGCGCCGCGCAATCCCGATCCGCCGGCTCCCCGCAATCAGGGCCTCGTGGCCGGCAGACGCGAGATCGATCCTGCCGCCGCCGCTGCCGGTGGTCTGGTATGCGAAGATGCCGGCGTCCATGTCGAGCGGGACTTCCTCGCCGGCGAAACGCCTCGCCTCGGCCGCCGCGTTGGAGAGGTTGAAGATCGAGCGGGCCACCTCGCCGCGCGCATCGAACAGCGGCTTGCCGGCCTCCGCGGAAATGAGTGCGGTGGCTTCGTCGCGCCGGCGTTTCAGGATCTCCGAGGCACGCACCAGGATGTCGGCGCGCACGAACCTCGGCAGCCGCCGCATCGTGTCGAATGCGTGCACGGCCTTGGCGATGGCGTTCTCGATCTCGGCCTCTCCGGACACCGGCATCTCGCCGACCATGCGACCGTCGTAGGGCGAGTAAATAGCTTCGACTCTCAATGATCGCTCCCTCGGCTTGGTGGTCCGCCGAATGCCGTGTGATGCCGATGAACGTGTCACCTCCTTGGCGTTCTTGCAAAATCAATTTATCGCCGTTAGCGTTCGAATTTGTAGAACGAGTGGTCGGATGGACTCGGGGCTGCGGTATTTCATTGAAGTCGCGCGTCTCGGGTCGATCCGGGCCGCCTCGGAACGGCTGAATGTGGCCGCCTCAGCGATCAGCAGGCATGTTCGCCTGTTCGAAGAGGAGTTCGGCGCGCCGCTGCTCCAGCGCAGTGCCAGAGGCGTCGAACTGACGGCAGCCGGCGATGCCTTCCTGATCTATGCGAAGGCGGTCGAGGCGGAGCGGACCCGAGCCCGTCAGAGCATCGACGACCTGAACGGTCTGAAGCGGGGTCACGTCCGCATAGCGTCCATCGACGGCGTTGTCGCCGGTCCGTTGTCCGACATCATAGCGACCTTCCGCGCCCAGCACGGTGGCGTCACATTCGACGTGAGGTCGATGGGGACCGAAGCCGTCGTCGAGGAAATTCGGAAAGGCGAAGCCGACATCGGCATCGCCTTCTACCCGACCTCGACAGAGGGCGTGCGGATAGCGCAGCAGGTGATCGATCCCGTCTGCGCGGTTGTGGGCATTCATCATGAACTTGCGATGGTCGAACGCGTCTCGTTCGCCAGGGTGTTGCAATTCCCTCTCGCGCTGCCGGACACAAGTTTCGGGATCAGGCGGCTGATCGATGCGGCTTGTTTCGCCAGGCGGATGCGGCCCAATATCGTTCTTGAGACCAACTCGATCGAGGCGATGAGAGGCTTTGCGCGCTCTGGCGCCGGCGTGACGATGCTCCCCTATCTCACCTCTCGCCGGGACGTCGAATTGGGCAAGGCAAGAGCCGTGCTCTTGGATGAACCGAGCTTCCGCAACCCCACTATCGACATCTTCGTCCATGCGGAGAGGACCCCACCCCGGGCAGCCTCGGCCTTCCTTTCGTCGCTCTGTTCGACGATCGGCATGATGTCCATGCCTGGACTCCATCGAGCCGGAAAGATTGCGTCGCGCAGATCGCTCTGACGGGACAGGAGAGAACACCGATCATAGTGGCTCCATCGCCTGACCTTGATGTCTACGACGCATCCGATCCCTCGACAAAAGGGGCTGCAGGCTCAGGCGCAGTTCTCAGGAAGTAAGCAGCACACCTGAGGCCGACCTGCCCGTCGTGCTTTATCATTCTCAAGCGAGTGGGAGGTTGGTCCATCTTAGTGGCCGCCGCTCTTCGAACTGCCTGAACAGGATGGGCCTAGGCGACGAGGGCAGCGCAATTTCCGATCCTTCCGAGCAGCACAGCGGGCATCCCGCGCAGCCGTGCGCTCGATCTCTAGAACAGCTTCGCGCTCCTGCGCCTCAGCGGCTTTACGGGTCCGTTGTTCCTGCTCAGCCAGTTCCTAGGCCCCCGTTCGGCGCAGGCCCCTTGTCCCTATCCACGGCAACGGCATGATCGCTCCTTGATGGCTGGTCAAGTTTCCCTGATGGGGTAAAGCTGAATCCCTGTTCCTGCCAGCGGGCTCCCTGTTCCAATTTGCAGGGAATTTGGCCCTAAGCTCCTGTTATATCAGCCGTAGTAGCCACCCCGATACCCTAAAGGGGACGAAACCGTGTATTTTTCCCTGTACTTACCCGCGGAACAGGAAAATGGGTGCAGAGACAGGTTCGCAGGCGACTGCCTCCACCGCCATTTGTTCCTAAACTTTGCTCTTTTACCTACAATCTGGCGCAATCCGTTTGAAATGCACGTCATTTCCGAGACTTAGAGGCTCTTCTCCGGCTGCAAGCGAACCCGGAGAGCACGTGAGTTGTGGCAGGCGTCGGCGGTAAAGTCTCTGTTTCTGGCGTGCCTGCGTGCCTGGTTCGGATGTGGGTTCAGGTCTCCTAAGAGCCGCTTTGTGCTGGAAACGAGCGTTGTAGGTCCGCCAGGGGTGCGCCTGCATTGCGCCCACGACGGTCGCCTAGGCGGATTCCGCCGTTCCGCGAAAGCTGGCATTACGCGCGCCAAGCGCTCGGTCGCGATTGTGCCAGGAGCAGTCATGGGCGAGCCGTCTGCCGGCGACGCCTTGTCGGGCTCCCGACAGCTTCTGATCCTTTGCCATGCGGGCTGCACCGGTAGGCGAGGTCAATAGCGCAGCTGACGAAAGTAGCCTCTTGGTAGCTCGTATGTCTTCGTCGGTCCGCCGTCTCGATCCTGCGGGTCTTGTGATTGCGCTTATTCTCCTGGCCCTGGCGGGCCTGGTGTACTGGGACACCAATCGCCTCGAGCTCAACGCCGTCTACGGCATCGGCCCCAAGGCCATGCCCTATGTGGTCGCCACAGGCCTGCTGCTGCTCGCCCTCGGCAACGCCGTCCTGGCCCTGCGCGGCGCCCTGCCGGCGCGCGAGACCATCGATTTCGGCGCCCTCGCTCTCATCCTGGGCGGCCTGGCCGCGCTCATCGCCCTCATCAGTTTAGGGGGCGGCTTCATCCCCGCGACCGCCGTGCTCTTCGCCGCCGTCTCGACCGCGTTCGGGCGCCGGGCCGTCCTGACCGATCTCCTGATCGGGCTGGGGCTGGGCCTCGCGGCCTACCTCCTCTTCGCCAAGCTCCT
>JAESFH010000313.1_pt1 | contig 16411 bp, 13 predicted proteins | sample 9269381 | NCBI WGS metagenome assembly JAESFH01 (sample SAMN14504062, study PRJNA617094) | algae metagenome | isolation source: Aphanothece sp. CMT-3BRIN-NPC111 and co-occurring heterotrophs from well... | place: USA: Clark Mountains Wilderness, California | collected 2010-04-18
CCAAGGCCGCCGTCGTCCGCGATCACAGGCCCGGCCAGACCCTCATCCAAGAGCCCAACCAAACCGCCGATGAACCCGATATAAGTTCACCAAGACCCCGTGTCAACATCCATTCCGAAAGATTTTTCGAAGTCTCTGCAGTCGAAGTCATGTGACCGTCTCTGCATCGACTCAATATTTCGGAGAACGTCGCCAGAGGAACATGGTCCCAGGTTGGGCCAGGTTCATGAAAAGCTTTGCCGTTAGGCTCGGCCTCATCTCTCAAGACTTGGTTCCGGCCCCATGGCCGTCATCCTCGACTTTCGAGATCTCGACGCGGTGCCTGAGGCTCCTTGCGTCGCGGGGAGGGCGCTGTTTAGTGATTCGCGGCGGCTCCGTCAAGCGCCTCTTGCGGGCAGTCTCCCGCCCTGTAGATCCGAGCGGGTCGCGGCGCGCACGGGAAGGGGAGACCCGCTGGGCGCAGGAGCGCGGCCTTGGCTGATTCGGGCCACGGGACGGTGTTCGATGACGGACGGAGGCCCAGTCCTGCCGTTGTACCCCGGCCGCACGGCCTCCGTGCGGAACCTCTGAGCCGCCGCCCGGCCACCGGGCGAGCCTTCCGCAGCGCCAGCGCCCGGCCCTGGGTCTCCGACCTGTTCGCCCGGCAGGGCCACAGGCGGGTTTCCCGTGCGCCACCCGCACACTCGACCTCTTGGCCTAGCTCTTCTTTCGTCGGTTAGCCGAGTTGTCGCCGGGATACGATCCAGGGCATCCATGACTGAATCGAGATCGAAGCGAGGAGGAGTCTTTGAACGGTGACCCCTGGGAGCCTGGTGATATTTCGGCTTCGACTCCGGACCGGCTCGCCAGCACGGCAACGGATCTTCGGACACTGATCGCGGTCGAATCGACGGAGGTCCGTGCCGGTGACACGGTCTGCACACCCGACGGGATGCAAGGGCCGGGCGCAGCCCAGGCCGGCACAGCCTCGCCTCTGGATCTCCTCGCTCGTGCGGCACCCGCGCGTCGGCCGGGTGCGATCACATCCCGGCCGGCCTCGACCAGGGCCGCGCCGGCCGAGGCTGAAGGATCCGGGACGGTCGAAATGGAGACGGCCGAGGACGTCGAGTGCGAGCCCTCGCCCGCTCCGAGCCTCCTCCCGCCGGCACTCTCGATCGTCGGTGCCGGGGACATGCTGTCGCCGGCGCGGGAGATCACCGCGACCACGCCGTCCGCCAAGATCCTGTTCACGCGGGACGATCTGGATACCACCTATGTCTCCGGTCGCCGGGGCATGATGGTGCTGTCGCTGGTCGAGGACGGCACCTCCTACCGGGTCGGCCGGTACGATGTGGAATCCGGTGAATGGCGGATCCTGTCGAAGGGCTGGCCCCGCTTTGGCAATGCGCTCGCCTTCGCCTGCACGATCGTGTCCTGAGGAGGAGCCGCCGCCGCGCGCTCGCTGCCCGAGAGGAGCGCAGGCGCGCGGCTCGAGCCATGGATCAAGGGCTTCGCTCCTCATCGCACGATCCTGCGCGCCCGGCGTGACGAGGGCCGCTCCGGATCGCCACCCGGTCTTCCGATGCTGCGGTTCTCCCCGCCGGACGGCCGCCGCTCCTGCGCTACAGGATCACGTCGCCGGCCGCGAGGGACCCGTCGATCCGGATGTGGAAGTCGGCCTCGCCGTCCCCGTCCGTGTCGCCCATCAGGATGCCCTGAGCAAACCGCAGCTGGCCCTCCACCTTTGAAAAGGCTGCGTTGAGGTGCCGCGCGTTCACCCAGGTGAACGCTTGATCACCGTTGCTTCCATTCCCGTCGGCGTCGATGCCGGATAAATCGATCCGATCGCCCTCCGCCTGCATGAACATCACGACATCGCAGCGCCGTCCGACCGCCGTGTCCGATGCGGTGTCGAAATCGAAGACGTCGGCGCCGCTGCCGCCCGTCAGCTCGTCGCGGCCGCTGCCACCCACGAGAACATCCTTGCCTGCTCCGCCGTCGAGGACGTCGTCTCCCGCCAGCCCGGCGAGTCGGTCGTCCTTGCCGCCGCCGCGGATCACATTGGCGAGCGCATTGCCGGTCCCGCTGAAGCGACCCCGCCCGGTGTAGGTCAGTTCCTCGACATTCGGCTGCGTCGCGAGCGAGTAGCTGCGGGCCGCGGTCAGAATCGCGTCCTCCGCGACGGTCAGCGTCAAGACGTGGGACACGGACGCAGTGCCATCGAAAGCGGTTATCCGGATGGCGAGCGGACCGACATCGGCATCTCGTGGCGTTCCCACGAGCGTTCCACCCTTCAGCTTCAGCCAGGTGGGAAGAGGGCTGCCGTTGGCCCGCTGAGCGGTAAACATCAGGGTGTCGCCGGGGTCCGCATCCGCGAAGGCCTTGGCGAGACTGATGCTGACGGGGGCATCCTCCGCGATGGTCCGATCGACGAAGCCGGGGAGCAGCACGGGCAGGTCGTTCTCGGGCGTGATCTGGACCTTGACCGATCGCGAGATCGTGCCGCCGCCGAGGTCCGTCACCGTGTAGGTGAAGGTCGCGGGGCCGGTCGCATTGGCGGTGGGCGCAAACGTCAATCGGCCGAGCTGGGCAGGCGTCAGCAGGGTATCGACCGCGACCGCGTCGCCGTCGAGGAGGATCGTGCCTTTCGCGCCGGGCAGGCCAGTCACCCGGATCGCTCCGACGGCGCCGTCGGGATCCCGAGGCGGCGCGATCGCAAGGCTCACGGGCGCGGCATCTTCCGCGATCACGATCCTCGCATTCGGGGAGAGGATCAGGCTGTCGTTCACGGGCGAGACCGAGACCGCGATGGTATCATGGGCGACCAGCGCCGGGCCGGCCCCCTGTTGACCCGCATTGCCGTCGCTGAAGTCGTAGGCCAGCTCGAGGCCGGACGGCGGCGCGTCACCGCCATAGGCGTAAGTGATGCGCCGGAGCACCTCCTGGGCCAGCGCCCGGGTCGCGGGCTGCAAGGGATCGGCCGCGAAGGCGAGCGTCAGGCTCCCGCCCCGGGAGGTGACCGTCGCGAAGGTTCGCCCGTTCGCCTGCAACGCGTTGCCGCTTCGCGTGAATGTTGCGCCGGCGAGGTCGAGGCCGAAGAGGTCCTGCGGGTCGGCGCCGTCGGACCGCGCGATCGTGAACCGCGCGCCGGCGTAGTCCCCGGTGCCGCCGGCGAGCACATCCAGTTCTGCGTCCGCGAGAGTAAGGCCATCGGTGAAGAGGCGTGCGGGAGCCTGCTCCGTCGAGGCATGGGTCCCGCCGGCGCCCGTGAGAACGGGGGCTGCGTTCACGAAATCATCGAGACCGTACACGCCGTCCGCGAACCGGAACCGCTCCACGCCAACGACCGTGTCGGTCTCGCCCTGGCGGCCTCCCGCTCGGAGATCCCGGATCAGCAGCGCCCCGCCGGAGCCGAGCGTCATGTCGTAGTCGGTCCGGTTCCCGTCGAAGACCGCGATATCGATGTCGGCACCGCCGTCCAGCGTGTCGTCGCCGGCCCCGCCATCGAGCGTATCCTCCCCCGCTCCTCCGTCGAGGATGTCGGCTCCCAGCCCGCCCTGCAGGGCGTCGTCGCCGCCGTTCCCGGCGAGACGGCTGCCGTGGTCCGTGCCGAAGAGGGTGTCGGCCCCAGCCCCGCCCCGGGCGTTGTCGATCTCGATCAGGACGTCGGTATCGCCGAACGTGTCGATGGCCCGGCCGCTCCGCACCGTGAGCCCGCCGACGCAACGGTCCACGTCCGACAGGTTGACGATCACGCCGCCGCTGCCGGTCTCCCGCGCGTAGTCGACCGTGTCGGACCCGCCGGCGAGGGTGTAGAGCCGTACGCTGTCGAGCTGCGTGCCAGCCTCGTCGTCCAGTCCGGTCTCGTGGAACTCGAGCCGGTTGGCGCCGGCCTCGCCCGAGCCGGTCCCGGCCGCGATGACGTCCAGGGCGAAGGTCGTCATCGCGGCGGTGGAGAGGTTCGAGACGGTGAGCAGCGCCTCGCCGTTCCAGTAGACGGTGAGCTCGCTGTTCTGGGCGATCGGATTGAGGCCGGCCTCGAAGGTGATCCGGTAGCTCCCGCCCCCGCTCAGCCCGGCGATGTCCTGGTAGATCCGCCGGCTCTCGCCGGTCACGAAGGAGGCCGACAGGTCCATGGACACGTCGCCGTCGCCGATGGGAAGACCCCCGGGTGCGGTGGCGACGTTCAACTCGAATGCTGCCTCGCCGACATAGGACCAGCCGGCGAGCTCCGTCGCGATGCGACCCTCGAAGGTCAGGTCCATCAGGCTCGGCTCGGCTGCGATCCACGCGGCGGTCCGGTTCGTGCCGTCCTGCGTCTTGAAGCTGCCGTTGACGATGTGGTCGCGTCCGGCGCCCGAAAGGACGTCACGCCCCCGACCGCCGGTCAGCACGTCGTCGCCGGCTCCGCCGCTGATCCGGTTATCCTGCCCGTCGCCGATCAGAGCATCGTCGTCACCCTCGCCGCCGGTCACCATGGCAGCCTGCCATCCGAAGGCGAGCAGTCCTGGGGGACCCAGCGGGTTCGCTGCGATGGCAGGGGAGAGGAGGGCGGCATGGGGACACTCGCGCTACGCCGCGAGCGGAGCCCCGGCTCGCGAGGGTTCGGGCCTCGAAACCGCAGGAATTCCGAAGTTGCCTACCGGAGACAGCATTCGCCCGATTGTCATGGTGTAGAGGGCGCCGCGCGGCGGAAAATTCGGATACTCCAACTCGGACCCACAGGCGAGCTTACAGTAAAACAGACAACTATACCGTGCAAGGGCGGCAGCTGCCGTGTTTAAACCTGAGATAATGCCAGAAGAAGTATGTAACTTGAAGTTGAAACAGGAAACATACTTATGTGGCCGGGAAAACCGACTGCGCCGAACGCCAGCCTTGATGCGCCTCACCTGGAGCGGGCGCCGATCACGCCAGAGAAAAGCGGCATGTTTCCATGCCGCTTGCTTCCGGTGGATGGACCGATGGAGCCGTGCGCGGGTCTACCGGATGAACTGATCCACGTAATCGGCGCCAAGCTCGGTCTTGGCATAATGGGCCCGGCACTTGTCGATCCGGGTGAACACGTCGTCGTAGCCGACGTTCTTGCCGTCCGGGTCGACGTAGATCATCGCGCCGTTCACCTGGAACAGGGTGATCATCTCCTCGACATGCGGATCGACCACGAGGGTATGGGTCTCGCCCGGCGCCTCGTAGACATAGCCGCCTTCCGTGGCGACCCAGTCGTGTTCCAGGTAGCGCCACTCGCCCTTCAGCACGAAGCCGTGCACGGGCTGCGGGTGGCGATGGCGGGAGAGCACGCCGGATTTCCGGACCCGCAGGAGGTTCATCCAATAGCCCCGCGAGACGCAGAGCAGCAGCGGGCGGAACCAGACGTTCTCCTCGACCGGCACCCAGATGCGCTCGTCGGTCGGGATGGCGTTCGGGATCACGAGTTCGGGGGGCGATTCCCTCGGCTGCGGATGCCGGTAGGGAATCCACTTCTCGTTCACAGGTGTGCCGGCGGGCGGAGTCTCGGGCTTGTTCATGGGTGCGTCCTCGCTGAGGATCAGGTCGGCAGAGACATAGGCCCGCCGGGGTCCCGAGGGAACCCGACGGGGAGAATGGTCAGAGGGTGAGATAACCCCCATCGATCGCCAGGATCGCGCCCGTGATGAAGCGGGCCGCGGGGGAGGCAAGGAACACCGCGCCCTCCGCGACCTCCTCGGGCGTGCCCCAGCGGCCCATGGGCGTGCGGGCGAGGATCGGCCGGCTGCGCTCGGCGTCGTCCTGCAGGGCCTGGGTCAGCGGGGTCGCGATCCAGCCCGGGGCCACCGCGTTGACCCGGATGCCGTCCGGGGCCCACGCCGCGGCGAGGCTCTTCGTCAGCTGCCCGACGCCGCCCTTCGAGGCGCTGTAGGCCGGCACCCGCGGCCCGCCGAAGAAGGTCAGCATCGAGGCGAGGTTCACGACGGCGCCGCGGCTCTCCGTGAGCTTCGGCTTTGCGGCGGAACAGACCTGCATCGTCCCCGTGAGGTTGATCGCGACCACATCCGCGAAGACGGCGGGATCGTGCTCCGCGTCGCGCCGGATCACGCCGGCGGCATTCACGACCACGTCGAGCCGGGCGAAGCCTTCCACGAGGGTCCGCACGGCTGCAGCATCGCGCACGTCGAGGGCCGCGAAGGCGATGCCGCTGTTCGCCGCGTCGGCGTCGGCGCGATCGGCTTCCGCTTGCGTCGCGCCCACCGCCGTCACGGCGGCACCGAGCGACCGGAAGGCGCGGGCGCAGGCGAGCCCGATGCCGCTCGTTCCCCCGGTCACGAACACCGCGCGGCCGCGGAACAGGTCCGGGGCATAGGTGGTAAAGGGGGGCGCAGCTGGGTCGGACATCGTCGGGAATTCTCCTTTCCTTAAGGTGCCGGCGGCATCCCAGCCGGTCGTCTCGCGGGACCGGTCGGGCCATCCTGACAGATCGCTCCCTCGAGGCAACCGGCCGGTGTATGCAAGGGACACAGAGGAGGGTGCGTTCCGACGGCTGTTGCAGGATCGGCGTGCCTGGGGCTTGTGAGCCGGCCCCGTTCCGTGATCATCGGCGCGGGAACGAACAGGAGATGCCGCGTCACGATGATGGCGCGGGATCTGGACGAGAGAGGCCGTTCCGCGATCGTTCGGCGCGGCGGGCACGAAAGAGGAGCCCGGTCCGTGCAGGATCGTAGGGCATCGCAGGGAGCAAGGACGCCATGGGATTGATCACCTACCTGACCACAATCCGGTTCGAGAGCGGCGCCGTGAAGGAGCTGGCCGCGGATCTCTCGGGGCTCGGGATCACGCGTCCGTTGATCGTCACGGATGCCGGGGTCGTGGCCGCGGGGCTCATCGACCGCGTCGCGGCCGGCGCTCCGGCGCTCCGCACCGCGCCCGTCTTCGACGACGTGCCCACGAACCCGACGGAAGAGGCCGTGGAGGCCGCGCTGGCGCTCTACCGGCAGAACGGCTGCGACGGTCTCGTCGCGCTCGGGGGCGGCTCGCCGATCGATCTCGCCAAGGCGGTGGCGCTGCTTGCCACCCACGACGGGCCGCTCGAAACCTATGCCGCGATTCTCGGCGGCATCCCGAAGGTGACCGCGCGGGTCGCGCCGCTGATCGCGGTGCCGACCACCGCGGGCACGGGGAGCGAGGTGGGGCGCGCAGCGCTCATCACGCTGCGCGACGGGCGCAAGCTCGGGTTCATCTCGCCCCATCTCATCCCGAAGCTCGCCGTGTGCGATCCGGACCTCACGCTCGGCCTGCCCCCGATGCTCACCGCCGCGACCGGGATGGACGCGCTCACCCATTGCATCGAGACCTATCTTTCGCCGCGCGACAACCCGCCCGCGGAAGCCATCGCCCTGGACGGGCTCTCCCGCGCGGTGCGCTTCCTCGAGAAGGCGGTCGCGGACGGGCAGGATCGTGAGGCCCGCCGCGAGATGATGATGGCGGCGCTCGAAGGCGGCCTGACCTTCCAGAAGGGCCTCGGCGCGGTGCATTCCCTCTCCCACGCGCTCGGCGGATTGAAGGAACTGCGGCTCCACCACGGCACCCTCAACGCCGTGCTGCTCCCGGCGGTGCTGCGCTTCAACGAGCCGGCCGCGGGGGCGAAATACGACGCTCTCCGACGCACGATCGGCCTGGCACCGGGCGCGGATCTCGCCGGCTTCATCGAAGGCCTCAACGGTCGTCTCGGGATGCCGAAGAGCCTCGGTGCCATGGGCGTGCCCACGCAGGTCATCCCTGCGATCGCGGTCGCCGCCAAGGCCGATCACTCGACGGCGACCAATCCGCGTCAGACGAGCGAGGCGGAGTTCGAAGCCCTGCTGCGCGAGGCCATGTAGAAAGGCGCGCCACGCAGTTGACAGGGCGCGGAGCTGCCGTCGAAGCTCCACGGACATCGAGGAGCTCCGCTTTGCATCGTGCCCTGTCGCGCCCGCTCGTTCTTGCGGGCGCATTTCTCGCCTGCGCGCTTCCGCTCGCCGCAACCCGCGCGGACGAGGCCCGCTTCTACCTCCGCGGCGGTCTTGGCGGGGAGTGGTCGACGCGGACGAATCTGCGCGACATCGACTGCACGCAGGCCGCGCCGCCGGCCCTGTTCGGCTGCGGGCCCGGCATCGATGACCGGGCGCTGGGTGCGCGGGGCGATTTCGGCCGATCCGTGACCTTCGATTTCGGCTTCGGCTATCGCGTCCTGCCGGCGTTCCGAGGCGAGCTCCTTCTCACCTATCGTCCCGGCCTCGCCTTCTCGGGCCGGGCAAATTTCCTGGCCACGCCGGGGCCGCAGCCGGTCTCCGCGGATGCCGATTCCTTCAGCGCCATGGCGGTCGGTTACGTCGATCTCGCGGGACTCGGGCTGCCGCCGCTGGGGCCGGTCGAACCGTTCGTCGGCGGTGGCGTCGGCGTCGCCCGTCACGACATCGACCGCGTGACCTTCGCGTTCCCGGGCCTCGGCGCCAATGCCACCACCGTGATCCAGGGCGGCGAGAGCACCCGTTTCGCCTATATGCTCACGGCCGGCGGCGCGGTGCGCCTGTCCGACCGGCTCACCCTCGATATCGCCTACCGCTATTCCGATCTCGGCTCGGTGCGGACGGCGAGCGGCCCGGCGGTGATCACGCGAACGAGCTTCACCCGCACCCTCGACATCGCCGGCACGCAGGCCGATCTTGTCACCCACGGCGTCTCGGCGAGCCTGCGGGCTGGATTCTAGCGATACGCCGCGACGCGAGCCGCGACTCGACGCGGGCGTGGAGGGGGACCAACATGACCCCGGCGGAGCAGAGGGCAGGCAATCGTGCGGAGGAGCAGGGGCCGGATGGCAGCCCCGGGGCTCGCGACGGCTTCTACACGGCGCTCCCCGTGCTCGACCGTTTCTCCCAGCTGGCCGACCCAACCGTCTACACCCCTCTGCCCGCAGGCTGGGTGCTCGGCCTGTCGGACATCGTGAACTCGACCGCGGCCATCGAGGCCGGCCGCTACAAGACCGTGAACACGGCCGCGGCCGCTGTGATCGCGGGGGTTGCGAACACATTGCCCGAGAGCGACTTCCCCTTCGTGTTCGGCGGAGACGGCGCCAGTTTCGCGCTCCCGCCGGATCGGGCCGAGGCCGGCCGTGCGGCGCTCAGTGCTGTCGCGGCCTGGGTGCGGGACGATCTCGACCTCACCTTGCGGGTCGCGATGCTACCGGTCGAGGCGGTCCGCGCCGCGGGGCTCGACGTGCGCGTCGCACGGTTCGGCCCGTCGCGGGACGTCTCCTATGCGATGTTCACGGGCGGCGGCCTCGCCTATGCGGAAGCGCAGATGAAGGCTGGGGCCTTCGCGGTCACGCCGGCGCCGGCGGGCACGCGGCCGGATCTCACCGGCCTGTCGTGCCGCTTCGCCGAGATCGCAGCCCAGCGCGGGGTCATCCTGTCCCTCATCGTGGTCCCGGCGCCCGGCGCCGACATGGGGGCCTTCGCCCGTCTGGTCTGCGAGATCCTCGCCCTAGCGGAGTCGAGCCCGGAGGCCGGGCGCCCTGTGCCGGCCGGCGGTCCTGACCCGCTTCTGTTCCCGACCGGGTTTGATCTCGAGGCCAAGGCCGTGCGAAAGCCCGGCCAGGACGAGCGCATGGCGCGGCTGATCCTCCGGCTTAAAATGATGGCGGCCTATCTCGTGTTTCGCGCCGGCGTGCGGGTGGGCGGCTTCGATCCCGGCCGCTACCGGACCCAGCTCGTCGAGAACACCGATTTCCGGAAATTCGACGATGCCCTGCGGATGACCCTGGATTGCACTCCGGCCCTCGCGGATCGTATCGAGGCCCTGCTCACGGCGGCCGAGCGGGACGGGATCGCCCGGGTCGGGATCCACCGGCAGAGCGCCGCGCTCATGACCTGCTTCGTGCCCTCGGCGACGCGCAGCGACCATGTCCATTTCGTGGACGGAGCCCGGGGTGGCTATGCCGCGGCGGCACGGGCGATCAAGTTGTGACGCCGGTCTGACCCTGCGGAAGGCGGCCGGGCCGGTGCCGGGAGCGGCCGGACGTCCGAGCTTGGCCGCCATCTTGATGTGGTGCCGTTGCAACAACCCGCTGCATCTCGACGCAACGGGCGTCGTTAAGCTGCTGGCCGAGCTTTCAATTTCATTGCTTTGGTGCTTCGTTAGGCCTAACGACTCAACGAAGTCGCCGCTCGATAACAAGAAAAGCTACGCTTGAGCGGTGTTTGGGGAAAGTAGCAATGAGTGAGATATCGATGGAACGTTATGGGGTTGCAACCCTTCGGCCGGTCAGCAACGCGCCGGTCGACGAGAATACAGCCTCCATGATCGAGATTCTTCAGGAGCACCTGAAGCTGGCTCGTGAAGGTAAGCTCCGTTCGCTCGCCGTCGTGTCGGTGTCGACCGACGGTTCCGCCATCGGCACTCAATGGTCGTGCTCGCACGGCGACATCACCTCGCTGATCGGCAAGCTCACGGTTCTCACCCACGACATGATGGCTTCGCGCAAGTAAGCGCAGCCCGCGTCGCGCCCGGTCGGTGCGGCGCTCCCGTTTCGGCGGCAGCCCGCCGGGTCCATGATCGACAGATGCAGTTGCGGACGCGCCGGGACCGACCCGAGCGTGCTCGTCACCATGTCCTGCTCCGCCCTCGGGGCCCTGCGATCTCCCGGCCGTTAACCCAAAATTTACTCTTCGATTGAGCCCCCACCGGGACTGTGCGAGCTTTGCTTAACGAAAGCTTAACGGTTCGGGATTGGCGTCGTGATGCGGGCTCTGGGGGGATCTGAAGCAGGGGCGAAGCGAACCAGCCAGGTGCTCGGCTTGATCGTGGCCGTGCTTCTGGTCGGCCTGTCTCTCGTCCCGAGCGGACCGGCCCTGGCGCAGAGCCTCAAGGTCCCGGCTCGGACCCAGCCGCTGGCCGCGCTCGGAACCGCCAACCCGATTCCCGGCTGGGCCTCGTTCTGCCAGGCCCACGCCCGGGACTGCGTGGTCGACGTGTCGGAGCAGGAGTCCATCCGCCTGACGGCTCAAGCCTGGAAGACGCTCGTCACGGTGAACCGCCAGGTGAACGGCATGCTCGAGCCCATGACCGATGCGGAGCATTGGGGTGTCAGCGACCGCTGGGACATGCCCGACGACGGCGCCGGCGACTGCGAAGATTACCAGCTCCTGAAGCGCCGTCTGCTCGTGGAGCAGGGGTTCCCCGCGCGGGCGCTGCGCATGACGGTCGTGATCGACGAGACCGGCGAGGGTCATGCTGTCCTGATGGTGCGCACCGACCGGGGCGATTTCATCCTCGACAACAAGCAGAACAGCGTCCTGCCCTGGCATCAGACCGGCTACACCTTCGTCAAGCGCGAGGGTTCCTACGGCAGCGCCTGGGTGTCGCTGGGCCAGGCCACCGGACCGACCGCCACCGCGAACCGCTGACCCTCCTCGGCGCCCCTCGGACGACAACCGGCCACGCGCCGCCGATCCTCCTCGGCGCCCCTCAGGCGGCAACCTGTCTCGCACCGCCGGCCTTGCGCCGCGCGACCGGCGGGAGCCATATCCCGCCGGGACCATGGGCCTTCGGGCGACCATCGGCTTCCGAGCGGACCGCGAGCTCCCAAGGTGACCTTGCATCGACCCAACGCCGTCCTCCGGGAACCGGACCAGGAGCGCCCGGAGAGCCTCGACTCGGACCTCTGCCAGTCCTGCGGCGCGTGCTGCGCCTATTCCGCCGACTGGCCGCGCTTCACGCTCGAACCCGATGAGGACCTCGACCGCATCCCCGAGGCCCTCGTCGACCCCGGCCTCGGTGGCATGCGCTGCGACGGCGAGCGCTGTTCGGCGCTCCAGGGCGAGATCGGCGTCGCGACGGCCTGCTCGATCTATGCCGTGCGCCCGCTCGTGTGCCGCGACTGCCTGCCCGGTGACGACGCCTGCGCCATGGCGCGCCGACGCTACGGTTTCGCCCCGCTCTGAGCGGGCGCACGGCCGTCGGGGTTGCGGACCAGACCTGACATTTCCCTTTCTAGAGCGGCCGCACGACCATGCCCGGGTTGTGGCTCAGGCCTGACGGTGGCCCGCTCCGGGCGATCGCAGTGCCGCGCCGCCGGCTGGTAACCAGACCTGACGTTCCGTCACCAAGACCTTGGTCGTAGAAAGCCGGGTTTTTCCCCAGGAGACTGGGGAAGGCCCTCGCGAATTCGGAACCAACGCCTCAAACTCGCATTCGAATCACAAGGCCAAGGTGCTTTTCGGGCGTCGCGGCCAGTGCATCGAAACACCTCGGCCGTCGCCGGGGAAGAGCGGGTCTTGATGGGCTTAAAGGCTGATCCCTGCACATTGGATCGCGGACAACCGCCCAAGACGCCTCGCTCGCGCACTTCTCTCACTGTCATCGAATTGTGTCCGGCGCGGAGCAACCTGCGGCGCCGGCCTGCCGGATCACGTCCCAGGCGCGTCGTGCGCGGCCCGGGTGTGTCGCATCCCGGACGGAGCTGTGCGCCGCCCGGGCATCCAGTCACGAGTCACCTCTAGAGCGGGAGTTCCATCGATGAGCAAGCGCCACGACAAGCAGAGACGCCGGACCCGTCGCAGCTTCGAGAGTGCCGAGATCATCGAGCTCCACGGCTCCAAGTTCGAAGACGAGCGCACGCCGAAACCGATCCTGCCGCTCAACCCCACGCAGGAGGATTATCTCCGCGCCCTCAAGACCAGCCCCCAGGTCGTGGTGCTCGGCCCCGCCGGAACCGGCAAGACCTGGCTCGCGGCCACCTACGCGGCCGATCTCTACCGCGCCTGCAAGATCCGCAAGATCGTTCTCACCCGCCCGAGCGTGCCCTGCGGCCGCTCGCTCGGCTATCTGCCGGGCACGCTGGAGGAGAAGTTCGGCCCCTGGGCGGCACCCGTCATCGAGGCCATCAAGGAACGCATCGGCTCCGCTGCCTTCGATATCGCGCTCAAGCACGGCGACATTGAGCTCGTGCCCTTCGAGGTGATGCGCGGGCGCTCGTGGAAGGACACCTTCATCCTCCTCGACGAGGGCCAGAACACCACGCCGGCCGAGATCAAGATGTTCCTCACCCGCATCGGCGAGGGCTGCACCGTGGTGGTCAACGGCGACGTGAGCCAGACGGACCTCAAGGAGGCTTCGGGCCTGCGCACCGTCATCCATCTCATCAAGTCGCAGGCGCTGCCCGTGCCGATCGTGGAATTCACCCGCAGCGACATCGTGCGCTCGGGGATGTGCGCGATGTGGGTGCAGGCCTTCGACGAAGCGGGCCTTTAGCACAAGAGCGAGCGATGCTCTCCACGAGCGTCGCTCGCGTCGCGTCCGGTGCTGCTGCGGCCTGCTAGAGCCGTTTCGACTTGCGTCGAATCAGCTCTCCTCCTGTTGTCGGCGCGTTTTCTTCACGTGAGCCGGATCCACCTCACGCGAAAACGCTCTAGACGCCTGCGGGAGCGGCAGACGCTTCAACGGAATCGCCGTTGCCCGAGCCGGCCGCGATCCAGCGCACGGAGGCCGCGAGCGCCTCGCGGATGGGCTTCGGTGCGTATCCCAGCTCCTCGCGCGCCTTGCGGCTGTCGAAAGGCGTCGAGCGCAAGGCCAGACGCACGCCTTCGAGGTTGGCGGCCGGCGTGCGTCCGGTGATCCGGTCGGCGATCCACTCGCTCACGACGGCGGCCCCGAGAGCCACAGGCGCGGGGATGGCGCGCTTCGGCATGCGCCGGCCCGAGACCTCCTCGAGGAGGCGCAGGAACGCGGAGAGGCGCAGGTTCTCGCCGCCCAGGATGTAGCGCTCGCCCGTTCTCCCCTTCTCTCCGGCGAGAATGATCCCGGCCGCCACGTCGCGCACGTCGACGAGGTTGAGAACGCATTCGAGGTAGGCCGGCGACTTGCCCTTGAGGAACATGGCGATCATGGCGGCCGGCGGCGTCATGTTGTCGTCGCCGGGGCCGACCGGTACCGTCGGGTTGACGATCACCACGTCGAGGCCCGCCGCAGCGGCCTCGAGCGTGGCGCGCTCGGCCAGGTGCTTCGAGCGGGTATAGGGGCCGGGCATGTCCTCGAGCGGCGGCGGCGCGGAGCCGTCGATGGGGCCGTTCCGGCGGCGAGGCTTCGGCAGCAGGATCGACTCGGTCGAGCAATAGATCATCCGCTCGATCGGTATCGCCCGCGCGCAGGCCAGGATCGTGGCCGTGCCCCGCGTGTTGATCCGTTCGAAATCGGCTTTGTCGGGCCGCCACAGATGGGCGATCGCCGCCAGGTGGTACACCTTTCCCACGCCGGTCATCGCCCGCCGGACAGCGCCCTCGTCGAGGATCGAGCCGCGGACATAGTCGACGTCCGCGGGCAGGGGGCCGGGATCGGCGAGGTCGAGCACGCGCACTCGCTCACCCCGGTCGCTCAGGGCTCGCACGAGGTGGCGGCCCACGAAGCCGCACCCGCCGGTGACGAGGACAGGAGCATCCGAGGAACGGGACATGGTCATGACTGGCGCGCGGCTCCGCGGCGTTCGAGGGCGATCAGCAGGGCTGGCAGGACGACGAGCGAGGCGATCAGCACGAACAGGATCGCCAGGCCCAGCAACATACCCATGCTGTAGAGCCCACGATGGTGGGAGATCGCAAGCGTCGCAAATGCCGCAACCGTGTTGAGCTGCGCCACGAGCACCGCGAGCGACGTGGACGTGTCCATCACGCCGCCACCTCCCGAGCCGCCCGCCTCCGCGCTGAGTTCGCGGGCGCGCGCCACGATGTGCACGCTGCTCGCGACCCCGAGCCCGATAAGGAGGGGCACGACGATGATGTTGGCGAAGTTGAAGGCCAGGTCGAGCAGGGCCGAGGCCGCCACGGTCCAGATCGAGGCGACCACGAGGGGCGCGAGCACGAGGAGCACGTCCGACACGCGTCGGCGCATGAAGGCCACCACCACGGCGATCGCCAGCGTCGTGTAGGCGATCGCCTCCATGAAGGAGTCCAGGATCGCGTCGCCCGCGCCGGTCAGGATGGCGGGCACGCCGGCAGCCTGCGGCGCCACCGCCTTGACGCGCTCCGCGAAGGCGTTGAGCGCATCCGGGCCGGTGATGTCGCCGGCCGGCATCACGAGAAGGCGCACGGCGCCTTCCGGCGTCATCCATTCGCGGCGCAGGTCCTCCGGGATGCTCTCCAGGGTGACGGGCTGCGAGACCGACAGCTTGGCGCCGAGCCCGAAGGAGAGTTCGGCGAAGCCGCCCATGAGCCCGTCCTCGAGGCTCCGCAAAGCCGCGGGCTCCGTGCCCTGGCGGCTCGCGAATTGCTGCAGCGCGCCGGAGAGCGCCTGCGCGGCCTTCTGGACCTCGGAGGCGGGGCCGCCTGCCAGCGCGGAGGAGGAGCGGCGCAGATCCGCGAAGGCCGTCGAGAGGGCGGCATCGTCCGGGACGGGCTGCCGTTCGGCCGGGGCCGCGGCGGTGAGGCCGCTCATCAGCTGGGAGAGGATCGCGATCTTGCGGTCCTGGTCGGCGGGGATGAAGCTCTCGATGGTGCGCACGCCCGCGACGCCCTCGACGGCGCGCAGCCGGGGCGCCAGGGCCCGGGCCGCCTCGAGGTTCGGGGCCAGCACGTTCAGCGCGTAGGGAGAGGTCTGCGGATCGCTCGCGAGGTCGCGGTAGGTGAGGACCGGCGCCGCCTTCGGGTTCTGGAGGTTGAGCGGGTTCACGTCGATCCGCGCGCGCGGCGCCACCGCGACGGCCGCGATCGTGACGATCGCCGAGACCGCGAGCACCGCCTTGTAGTGGCGCTGCAGCCACAGGCCGATCCCGATGCCGGCGCCCGATTTCTTGGCCGGACGCGGCGGCATCACGGCCATCAGGGCGGGCTGGACTGTGAAGGTGATCGCCACCGCGACCAGCATGCCGAGCGCCGAGATGATGCCGAAATCCGCCAGCGCCACATACGAGGTCGGCACGAAGGACAGGAACGCGAGCGCGGCGCAGAGCGCGGAGAGCGCGATGCTCGGACCTTCGCCCATCATCGCGGCCTTGAGCGCCTCCTCGACCGAACGGCCTGCCTTGACCTCTTCCAGGTATCGCAAGCCCAGATGGGTGCCGAAATCGACGCCCAAGCCGAAGAACAGCACCATGAAGGCAACCGAGATCAGGTTCAGCTCGCCGACCGCGACCGCCGCGAGGCCCGTGGTCCAGACCGAGCCGATGATGAGCGTGATGAGGAGCGCCCAGATCAGGCGCCCGGACCGGATGCCGAGGATGAGGCTCAGGGCCACGAGAACGAAGGAAAGGCCGCTGGCGTAGAGCGCGCCCGAGAAGGCATCGTCGAGCTCCTGCTGCTGCAGGGCGGGATCGCCGGTGACGCGGAACGTGGTGCCGGGACGCTCCGCCCCGACGGCCTTCATGTCGGCCTGCAGCCCTTCGAGGGCCGGACCGAAGCGGTCGAGGGAGTGATTGTCGGGGACGGGGGTC
>JAESFH010000314.1_pt1 | contig 16367 bp, 16 predicted proteins | sample 9269381 | NCBI WGS metagenome assembly JAESFH01 (sample SAMN14504062, study PRJNA617094) | algae metagenome | isolation source: Aphanothece sp. CMT-3BRIN-NPC111 and co-occurring heterotrophs from well... | place: USA: Clark Mountains Wilderness, California | collected 2010-04-18
GTCATCGTGGAGCACGACGAGGAGACGATGCGGCGCGCCGATCACATCATCGATCTCGGACCGCGCGCCGGCATGCACGGAGGTGAAGTCGTGGTGCAAGGCACGCTGAAGGACATCCAAGCGCACGCGAGCTCCGAAACCGGGCGCTGCCTACGCTCACCAATGTGTCATCCGGTGCGCGAGAGCCGGCGTTCGCTCGATGACGTCGAGCAATGGATCGAGGTCCGCGGTGCGCACGCGAACAATCTGAAGAACGTTGATGCTCGTTTCCCGGTGAACCGGTTGTCGGTGATTACCGGCATCTCAGGATCGGGGAAGTCGACGTTGATGCGCTCGGTGTTGTTGCCGGCGATCAAGGAACAACTCGCGAAGAAGAAGCTGGGGACTAAGGAGCTCTTCTCCGAGATCACGGGTGCGGATTCCTTCGAGACGATCTACGAAGTCGATCAATCTCCGATCGGCAAAACGTCCCGCTCCACGCCCGCGACCTACATTAAGGTGTTCGACGAGATTCGGAACCTTTACGCGCAGTTGCCTGTCTCACGCGTGCGCGGTTACACAAACGCGCGGTTCTCCTTTAACACCGAAGGCGGACGCTGCGAAGCGTGCAAAGGACAGGGCGTGATCAAGCTCGAGATGAGCTTCCTGCCGAGCAGCTACGTGCCGTGTGAGGATTGCGGCGGGCGGCGCTACAGCGCGCAAACGCTCGAGGTGCTCTACCACGACAAGAGTATCGGCGACGTGATGCAGATGACGATCGAGCAGGCCGCGGAGTTCTTTAGCGCGAACATCAAGATCGCGCGTCCGCTCGGCCTGCTGGTCGATACCGGTTTGGGCTATCTGAAGCTCGGGCAGCCGAGCCCGACGCTGAGCGGCGGCGAAGCACAGCGGTTAAAGCTCGTCACTGAGCTCACGCGTGGCATCGGTCGCGCGCAGAACGAGCGCATTCGCAAAATGCGCAAGCCGAAGTCGACGCTCTACTTGCTCGAAGAACCGACAATCGGTTTGCACATGGCAGACGTCGAGCTCTTGCTGAAGGTGCTGCATCGGCTCGTCGATGATGGGAACACCGTCATCGTGATCGAGCACAATCTCAGCGTCATCGCGGAGGCCGATTACATCGTCGACATCGGCCCAGAAGCAGGCGCTGATGGCGGAGAGATTGTGGCGTTCGGCACGCCTGAAGAAGTGGCGAAGAATCGGATCAGCCGGACCGCGCCATTCCTGCGCGAGACGCTGATGAGTGGCCGCGCAAAGACGCCACCGCAGCGCGAACCCGTCGCTGTTTGATCCAACTCGACGGCGATCAACGTTGCTGCGATAGAACACCGCTTTGCACGCGCTCGCCTACTACCTGCACAATCTCGATCCGTTTATCTTCAAGGTCACGGAGACGTTCGGCCCGCGGTGGTATGGCATGGCGTACGTGGCGGCGTTCCTCTCCGGCTTCATGCTGCTCGGCTGGCTGGCGAAGAAGGGCTACGCGGACATCGCGAAGTCGCAGGTGAGCGACTTCATCACCTGGGCAGCGTTCTTCGGCGTGATGCTCGGCGGCCGGCTCGGCTACGTGCTTTTCTACAAGCCCGACATGCTGCGCGATCCGCTCTCGATCGTGAAGATCTGGGAAGGCGGCATGTCGAGCCACGGCGGCATCATCGGTCTCGTGTTGTTCACGCTCTACTATTCGCGGAAGCACAAAATGTCTTGGACGAATCTCGGCGATAATCTCTGCGTCGTGGCACCGCTCGGATTGTTCTTCGGGCGCTGCGCTAATTTCATCAACGGCGAGCTTTATGGCCGGCCCGCCACGGTTCCGTGGGCGGTGCAGTTTCCGAAGGAGCTACTCGAGCCGAGCGGCGCCGAGCAGGCGGAGCGTGCCGTCACGCTCGCGCGGCAAATCGACCCAGGAATGACGGACGTTGAGACGATCATTCACGCCGCGCAAACGAACCCGCAGCTCGCCGATGCCCTTCGCACCGTCCTGATACCGCGCCATCCCTCGCAGATCTACGAGGCGCTCGTCGAGGGCGTGTTGCTGTTCGCGATTCTATGGTTTGTGCGAACGAAAATGCGGCAGCCGAATGGCGTGATCACCGGGTTGTTCCTCGCCCTTTACGCGATCTTCCGGATCATCGTCGAATACTTCCGTCACCCGGAATCGGGCATGATCGGGATGTTCACGCGTGGACAATTCTTCTCGTTCTTCCTCGTCGCGCTCGGCATCGCGTTCATCGTGGCCGCGAAACGGCAGCCGGTTTATCCGCGGAAGCTCGACTGGGCGTAGCGCGATCAACCTTCACAGAAGCCGCTCGCCCATGTGCGAGTCGGATCGTGATTTCGCAAGTCGACACCGTGATCGGCCGCGGCTTTCAGGCAGAGCAAGACCTGAATCCAGCCGGCATAGTTCTCGGTTCGGTGCGCCTCATCGGCGAAACCGATTTCCGTTAGCGCCAGATCCGTCCCGCCATTGCCATCGGGCGTGAGCGTGATCTCGACGAGAGTCTCCGCGAAATAGCGGAATGCGAAACATCGCGGCGCCGATTGCGCAACGATCGCGCACCGCAGCTGCTCGCCACCAGAAAACGTCAGCATGAACGCGTCCTCTTCTGCACGGGAAGTCTCGGCCCAGAACCGCTCGCGACCGGCATCAGTCGTCAGCAGTTCAAACACGGCCGCGGGCGGGGAAGCGAGATGCACCTTCCATGCGACCGGCGGCAAATCCTGCAGGTGATCCATTGCTCGAATCGTAATCTGCCGACTTTCGTTTTGGGAGAAGATCCGATATCTACTTGGCCAACTTGGCGCCCATTCTTTTGCTGAACATTCTGGCCGCGGGCGGGCTGCTCTACGCGTTCGAGCAATCGACTGTCGCTGGCAAAGCCGTCCTCGCCGCGCTGTTGATCGGCTCGATCTTCAGCTGGTCGGTGATGATCACGAAAATGCGCGTCGTGCGTTTTGCGCGCAAGCAGACGGCGCGTTTCCGTGGAGCGTTTCGCAAAGACCGCCAGCCGCTCCGTCTCTTCGAGAGCAACAAGCAATTCACCGGTTCACCGTTGTTCAATGTCTATCGCGCTGGTTGCGAGGAGATGACGTTTCATCTTCTCGGATCATCGGAAGTGGATGAGACGTTTCGCGCGCGTCTCGACAGCGCCGAGAAAATTACGCCGGCGCAAATGGGCGCGGTCAACGCCGCGATGGAACGCGCTGTCGGCGAAACGGCGCTCGGGCTCGAATCGCAGATGATCCTGCTCGCGAGCGCGGTCAGCGGTGCGCCGTTTCTCGGATTGCTCGGCACCGTCTGGGGAGTGATGGACACGTTCACCGATGTGGCGATTGCCGGCTCGCCAAATCTCGCCACGATGGCGCCCGGCGTTTCCGGCGCGCTCATCACGACTGTCGCCTCACTCTGCGTCGCGATCCCGGCGATGTTTGGCTACAACTTTCTCGTTACGAGCATCCGCGGCATGATCGTGGAGATGGACAATTTTGCGGCCGAGCTCGCCTCCGAGTTCGAGCACAAATACGTGGATCACGATTCCCACGCGTCCGATTTCCGCCGGTGAACGAGAGCCGATTATGAGCCGCATCCGACGTTACTCGCAGCGCACCACGCTCACGACGCTCTCCGAGATCAACATCACGCCGTTGCTCGATCTCGCGTTTGTGTTGCTGATTATTTTCATCATCACCACGCCGCTCATCGAAAACAGTGTCAGCCTCGCAATCCTTCCGACGAGCTCCGCGGGCAGCGCCGCCGTCGATGCGGCGAAAGTGCAGACGATCTCCATCGACCGCGCGGAACTGATCACCTTCAACGACGAAGTCATCGACGCGACAGCGCTCACCGCGCGGCTCAACGCGGTGAAGCAGGCGAATCCGGACGTCGCGGTGGTGATCCGGCCGGATCGCGAGTTGCCGGTGCAGAAATTGATCATGTTGATGGACGCGGTGCAGCGCGCGCAGATCACGAAGGTGGGCGTCGCGACGAAACCAGAGACCCCGTAGCGCATGACGCCCGACGGCCGCTTCTGGCGCAACGTCATTGTCATCGGTGTGGCGCACGTGGTGGTGTTATTGGGCCTGGCGCGTTGGAGCAGCGGAACGAAGAAGCAACCGCCGGCGGAAATCCTCTGGCTGGAAGGGGGCGCCGCGAGCGTGCCGGTCGCGGCGGTCGCACAACCGACCGAACCGCCGTCTGAAACACCTGCGCCGTTGGAGCCCGAAGAAGAACAGACCACGCCGGCTGCGACCGCGGAAGAGGTCGCCGCACCGACCAACTTCCAGCCGGCGAGTCCAACGGCCTCGCCCGCGCCAAGCTCGACTCCGTCACCAACCGCAACCGCGAAGCCAACCCCGCCGCCGAAAAGTTCTCCGACGCCAAAACCGAAAGCGACTCCCAAGCCGTCGCCGACACAACAAGCAAAGCCTTCTCCGACTCCGCGGAAGAAAGAAACGCCGGAGCCGAAACCGTCGCCGCGTCCCACCGCAACTCCCGCGTTGAAGGCGACTGTCGCGCCGAGCGCCTCACCCGCACCGGAAACCGCGAGCACGCCAGCGGCCGGCAGCATTGATACCGCAGCGAGCGGCGGCTCAGGGCGGACGGGCGCCGGCACCGGTCGATCGCCCTTCAGCACCTACGCCAGCATGTTGCACGACCGCTTCTACAGCCAGTGGGTGCAACCGACGTCGCTCATCCCGCCCGGCGCACGGATGTCAACGCTGGTGAAGCTGCGCATCGAGAAAGACGGCCGCGTCTCGAGTTTCACGATCATCCGTTCATCGGGTAACGTCGTTGTCGATGAATCCGTCGCGGCCGTTGCGAAGCGTGTCACGCGCGTTGATCCTCTGCCGGCCGGGCTCGGTCATGGCTTCTACGAGGTGAATATCAATTTCGAATTGAAGGCCGAACAATGAACCGCTGTTGTGTCGTTCTCGTTGCCGCGTCGCCGCTCGCCGCTGCGCTGCTGCTCGTCGGCTGTTTCGGAGGCGGCAGCACACGCGCTACTGCGATCAACGACAGCGGTTATCAGAACGCGCTCCACAGCCGCTTTTACACCGCATGGGAGCAGCCCGACAGCTTGGCCGCGCCTCGCGGGAAGATCTCCGTGCCCGCTGATGTGGACATCAATCGCGATGGCCGCGTCGTTCGGTTCAAAATCGCGCAGCCATCCGGCTATCGCGCTCTTGATGAGTCGATCCGGGCTGCGGGCAAACGCGTCCGCCAGGTCGATCCGCCGCCGCTCCCGAGCGGGACGAACCAACTGCGCTTGCGCATCAAGTTCGATCTCGACGTGAAGCGTTGAGCGCCGGTGCGGGTCGCCTCACTTCTGGGGAGCGCACGCCTTCGGCGTGCCGGTTTCGGCATTCTGCCGAAACAGGCTTTCGGAAGCAGCGCCGATCCAGGAAGACTCCGAACGGCGACGGAAGTTCGTTTTCGCAGGATGCGAAAACCAGCACGCCAGAGGCGTGCGCTCCCCAGAACCTGACCGCGCGCGGCTCTACAGCAACGCGAGCGATTTTCCTTCGCGACCTTCTACTTGGTCGAGCGTGCATTGCCGCGGCGCTTTATCTTTGCGCCAGCGCACGATCTTTGTGCCGTGCCGAAATCGGCCGCCGGTGAAATGATCATATGTGACCTCGACGACGATTGTCGGATCAACAGGCTCCCACTCGCCGCTGCGCTCGGTGCTCCAGCGGCTCGGCCCGCCCGGCGCGTTGCCGGTGAATCCCGGCGCCTTTTTCAGCGCGTCGAATTTCTTCGTCAGCTCCTTTTTGTCCGAGGCTTTGAATGCCGATGTAAACCCGACGTGATGCAGCAGACCGGCGTCGTCGTAGAGGCCGAGTAGCAAGGAGCCGAGCACGCGGGAGCCAGTGCCATAGCGAAATCCGCCCACGACACAGTCGACGGTGCGGATCTGCTTCACTTTCACCATCGCCGTGCGTTCGCCGGAGGCGTAGGCGGCGTCGATCTGCTTCGCGATCACGCCATCGAGATCGCCGCCGACTTTGTCGAACCACCTTTGCGCCGTCGCGAGATCGTTGGTGGCGGGGGAAATGCGGATCGCGTCGTGACCTCTCAGGTGCTTCGTGGCGACCTGCTCCAGCTGCCCGCGGCGTTCGCGCAGAGGCAACGACAACAGGGACGCGCCTTCTTCATCCGCGAGCAGATCGAACACGACCATCATCGCGGGATGCGCGGCCGCGAGTTTCTGCACGCGGGTCGCGGCCGGATGAAGTCGCAGTTGCAGCTCGTCGAACGACAATGCGCCGTCGACAGGAATCACCAATTCACCATCAATGATGAATCGTTTTGCGTTCACTTTGGCGAGTGCTTCCACGACATCCGGGAAGTAGCGCGCGAGCGGCTGGCCGGCTTTCGATTGTAGATAAATCTTTTCGCTGTCCCGAAAGGCGATGCATCGGAAGCCATCCCATTTTGGCTCGTATTGCCACACGCTGCCCGTCGGGATCTCGTCGACTGATTTCGCCTCCATCGGCGGGAGAGGGGGGTGCAGTTCCAGCGGCACCTGACAACGTAGCACGTGTTCTGTAGGGGAAGCTGTCAGCTTCCCCAGTTTCGGAAACACGGGAAGCTAACAGCTTCCCCTACAGCTGCGCTGCTGCGCCGCGGCTGAAATCGCCGTCAGGTATATCTTCGCGGCTCCAGCTTCGGCGGTCGCTTTCCTTTCCGCACCGCGCCGGCGACAGGAATGTAATTCAACTCGCGCCGATCTACTGCGCAGCGCAGCAGCAGACCACCTCGACTCATATCGCCGCGCCCGACGAAATCGGCCGGAAAGAGAAGACGTTCGCCGAAGTTTTCCAACAGGACCTCGATGTATTTCCCAGTCGCGATGCTGCCGAGGAGGACGAACTCCGCGCTCGGCAATCGCTTCGTGAGGTTGCGCACGTCGCGCTCGAGCGGCTTCCGGTAGCGCGGATCGTCTTCGTTGATATCGACCTCGGCGAATGCCTTCAGGTCTGCGATCCCGACCGGTTGATCCGCGCGCACAAGGCCGCGATTCGGCGTGATAACAAGAACATCGGCGCCGCCGGCTGCCGGCTCGGCGAAGGCTTTGGCGTACGCGAGTTTGCCACGAAAGTAGAGACCGCTCAGGAACGCAAACACCTCGCCGAGTGTCGGCAGATCATCACTGCGGAGACGGCGCGCGAGGTCGAATTGCGCGCGCTCGTTCATCATCATCCGCGCGCGTTCGCCGCCGGCGTAGGCGGGCGACAACAGGAACACACGAGCGACGCTCAACGGAGTGGCACCGCCGCCGGTTGCCTACCGTCGCTGTTGCCAGCAGCGCGGCGATTCGCTTGCAGTTCCGGCAGATGCTTTTCGGTCCAACGACAAAGGCCATTGAGCGGCTCGATCAACGTCCGGCCGAGTGCCGTCAGCGCGTACTCGACTTTCGGCGACGCATCGGGATGCACCTTTCGTCGGACGAGGCCGTCGCGCTCGAGGCTGCGGAGCGTCTGCGTGAGCATCTTTTGCGAGATGTCACCGATCTCGCGCTTCAACGCTGAGTAACGCAACGTGCCGCGCGCGAGGATCTGGATGACCAATGCCGTCCATTTATCGGCGATGCGATCGAGCACGAGGCGGGAAGGGCAGCCGGGACTGAGCACGGAATAGCTGGGGCCGCGTTTCGCCATGACGTTCTCTAGGACGAATGGCCGCGTGAGCAAGTCGGCAGCGCTGCAGCCACGATCCCGGGATCTACATCCGTGAGTCTCCTCGGCCGCGGAGGGGACTGCCGGCTTGCATTTGTTAGGCAAATATCAGAAGATCGGCGCCGCGATGGTTCTGCGATTTTTGTGAAGATTCTCGTCGTCGGTAGCGGGGGCCGCGAGCACGCTCTCGCTTGGAAATTGAGCCAATCGCCACGCGTCACGCAGGTATGTACGGCGCCCGGAAACGCCGGCACGGCGGAGGTCGGCGAGAACGTACCGATTCCTGTCACCGATCTGCCGGCGCTCGCTCGCTTTGCGAAAGAAAACCGGATCGAACTCACGGTCATCGGACCGGACGACGTGCTTGCTGCCGGCGCGGCCGACCTGTTTTCGTCCGAAGGCTTGCGCGTGTTCGGTCCAACGCAATCGGCGGCGCGGCTCGAGTCATCGAAAATCTTCGCGAAAGAGATGATGCGGAAGTGCCATATCCCCACAGCGCTCGCCGGATCGTTCGAAAAGAGCGATGCCGCGCTCCGTTTTTGCGAGCGGCTGCCATTCCCTATCGTGATCAAGGCTGACGGCCTGGCGCTCGGCAAAGGGGTCGTCATCGCGAAGACATGCGACGAGGCGGCGGCCGCGATCCACGAGATGATGGACAAGGGCCGCTTCGGCGATGCCGGCCGCCGTATCGTGGTCGAGGAATTTCTCCGCGGCACGGAATGCTCGGTGCACGCGCTGGTCGACGGAAGCAGCTATCGGATGCTCGCGACGGCGCGCGATCACAAGCGCGCGCATGATGGCGATGCGGGGCCGAACACCGGCGGAATGGGCGCCGTCAGTCCGGCGGATAATTGGAACACCGAGGCGCAGATGACGTTTGAGCGCGAAGTCATGGCGCCAGTTATCGCTGGCCTAACCAGCGGTGGAATTGACTTTCGCGGCTTGCTCTTCCCGGGCCTGATGATGACGGCAGATGGCGCGCGCGTGCTGGAGTTCAACTGCCGCTTCGGCGATCCCGAAACGCAGGCCATCCTGCCGCGGCTGAAATCAGATCTCGTCGATCTGCTCGAGGCGACGATCGACGGCAACTTGTCGAGCATCGAGCCGGAATGGGACAACCGTGCGGCCGTCACAGTGGTGATGGCTTCCGGCGGCTATCCGGGCAAATACGATGCAGGGAAGCCGATCAACGGGCTGGACGATCTTCGGAACATGCCCGACGTGCAGGTTTTCCATGCCGGCACGCGCCGCGAAAACGGCCGCGTCGTCACCGCCGGCGGCCGGGTGCTCGCGATCACCGCCCTCGGCCGCACGGCAGCCGAGGCCCGAGCGTGTGCGTACGAAGCTGTTGCGCGGATCAACTTCGAGGGCGCGCATTACCGGCGCGATATTGCTCTACCGGCGGTTGGCGCCTAACGTCGCACCCGATTTGATGTCCCGGCTCGCTCGCACGCTTCTCTTGGTTGTCCTTTGCGGCGCCGCGGGAGCTGAACTCGGCGCACAATCACCCGCCCGATCTCCTGCAGGATCGCCGCCCGTATCGGCAACTCCTGCCGCGTTACCTCAGCCGACGCCATCTCCGAGTCCGCCGCCGAGCGCCAATGCCATCATCGACTCGATGGGCGCTGCAGATTTGCAGCAGGCAATCCAGCTTCTGAAGACGCACTACATCGATCCCGAAGCGGTCAATGACGTGGAGCTGAACCGCGCGATGCTGTCTGGCGTGCTGACGCGACTCGGCCGCGGCGTCATGCTTTTGTCGGAGCGCAGCGCTGCCGCACCGGAAGCGAACCATCCATTCTTCGGCGAGATCATCGACGGTCACATCGGCTATCTGCGCGTGGGCGCGTTGAGCCAGCCGAACCTGCAGGCGATCGACACGATGCTGCAGGGTTTTGCCGGGAAGAAAGTCGACGCCGTCGTGCTGGATCTCCGCGCCAGTCCAGCGACGAACGATTTCGCGCTCGCAGCGGAATTCGCGAAACGCTTTTGCGCAAAAGGAAAGCCACTCTTCACACTCCGGAAATCCGCGGCAAAACAGGAACGCGCCTTCACGTCGGATCGCGATCCGGCGTATCGCGGGCTCATGATCGTGCTCGCCGACGGCGACACGTCGGGACCGGCGGAAGCGATCGCAGGCGTGCTGCGGCTTTACAATAAGGCGCTGCTCATCGGGCAGGCGACGGCCGGCCGTGCGGTCGAGTATTCGGACCTGCCGCTCCACGGCGGAAGGATGTTGCGCGTGGCGGTCGCCGAAGCGGTGTTGCCGGAAGGGCGGCCATTGTTTCCCGGAGGGCTGGCGCCGGACGTCCCGGTGGAGATGCCAGCCGCCGATAAGCGCGTGGTCTTCCAGCAGAGCTTGACGAAAGGAATGGCGCCGTTCGTTTTCGAAAGCGAGCGCCCGCACATGAACGAAGCGGCGTTGCTCGCCGGGCGTAATCCGGAGCTGGAAGCGATGGAGGCAGCGCAACGGCGCGGCCGCACACAGGAGAAACCGCTGCCGCGCGATCCGGTGCTCCAGCGCGCGTTGGACGTCGTGACCTCGCTCGCCATCTATCAGAAGCGGTGATCTTCTCTCCTGCTCTGCGCATGATCTTACTCTTAATCTTGCGGTCCGGATGAGGTTTAAGATTAAGATTAAAGAGTAGGAGTAAGAATCGGTGAACCCGCTCGAAGAACGCATCGGACATAAGTTCCGGAATTCGCTTTTACTCGCGGAGGCGCTCACGCATCCGAGCCTCGGGCACGAAACGCAGCGTCATCATTTCGACAATCAGCGGCTCGAGTTTCTCGGCGACGCAGTTCTGCAGCTGATCATCACGGAGCATCTTTATGTGGTGTTTCCGCGCGAGGCCGAAGGTCGCCTGACGAAATTGCGCTCGCGGCTGGTCTCGCGCGAGGCGTTGCGCGGGCACGCGGTGAAGCTCGAGCTCGGTCAGTTCCTCATGATGGGCCGCGGCGAAGAAGCCTGCGGCGGACGCGAGCGGACTTCGACATTGGCTGACGCATTCGAGGCGCTGCTCGGCGCGATCTATCTCGACACCAATCTCGACACGGCGCGGCGATTTCTCCTCACCCTCGCCGCGCCCGATCTCGCGCAACTGCAGTCCGAGCCCGTCGACATCAATCCAAAAGGTCACCTCCAGGAGCTGCTGCAGGCGATCTCGCCGCGGAGCCCGGTTTACGAGTTGCTGTCCGAGAGCGGGCCGGAGCACGAGAAGACGTTCGTCGTGCGTGTGGTCTGGGAAGGGATGCCGCTGGGGCAGGGGATCGGCCGGAGCAAGAAGCAGGCGGAGACAGCGGCCGCGCTCGAGGCGATGCAGACGAAGCGCTGGGAACAGAAGGCAACGCTCGAGTCGGTCCAGGCGAATCAAGCCGCCAGCTCTGCGAGTGCTGCTTAGCGGCGGCGAGGGTGTTGGCAGTAGCGTCTAGCGCTGCTGCTCCGTCGGCGAGTGATTCAACGCGTGGAGCTCGGCGCCCTTCGCGTCGCTCCAGCTGAAGTGCTGCGCAATTGCCGCGGTCACGAATTGTTTCGCGCGCCCGACGGCCGCGGAAAGGGACGCGCCTGACGCTAATCCCGCCGCAATCGCCGCCGCGTAAGTGCATCCTGTGCCGTGCGTCTGGACCCCGTGCGTAAACGGCGCCGAGAACCGCTCGACCCGGTCGCGGTCGAAGAGCAAATCAACCGCCTCGGCCCCGCCGAGATGTCCCCCTTTCAGCAGGATCGGAACGCCATAACGCGCCGTGAGTTGCCGGCCAGCGTCGTTCATTGCCGCGAGATCGGTGATCGGCTCGCCTAGTAACGTCGCGGCTTCATCGAGGTTTGGCGTGAGGACGCTGGCGAGCGGAAACAACTCGCGTTCGTAAACCGCGATCGCCTCGCTGCGCAGTAGCAGATCGCCGCTTGTCGCCACCATCACCGGATCGACGACGACCGGAATCCGGGCGCTTCGTCGCGCGTTCCACTCGCGCAACGTAGATGACACCCGCGTCACGATTTCACCCGAGTAGAGCAGCCCCGTCTTGATCGCCGCGATCGGGAAACTCCCGAGCAGCAACATTACCTGCTCGGCGACGAGATCCGGCTCGAGGCCTTGGATCGTCTGAACCTTTCCCGGCGTTTCCGCCACGACACACGTCAGCGCCGTTAAACCGTAAACTCCCAGCGCGCTGAACGTCTTCAGGTCGGCTTGCGCACCCGCACCCGCGCTGCAGTCCGACCCCGCGATCGTGAGAGCAACTGGGATGGGGCCGTGGGCGGCCATGGGGTCGACGCGCTGCGTCTCGTGCCCGCGTCAGGCGCCGTCCGGGCCGATCGCCTCGACTGGGCAGCCTTCCATCGCCTCCTTGCAGAGCGCCTCCTCCTCGGGCGTTTCCGGCTGCTTGTAAACGTAGGAATGCCCGCCGTCGTCGTTGCGCTTAAAATTTGCCGGCGCGGTTTCGCGGCAGAGATCGCAATCGATGCATTGATCGTCGACGTAGTATTTACCGTCTACGTTCTCCGCATATTTGTTTGCTACGTCGGCCATATTTTCCCTCTGAAAATCGAAGTTGAAGGTTAGGGGGAAACGCCCTCGGTGCAATGGTTTTTTGCCGCTGCACAAACCCGTCGGCCACCGGCCTACCCGCACGAATCAGGAGCGATTGAATCTCTTCGCCGCGCGGTTGCGAGCGGGCGCACGAATCTCATGGGATGACGACCGCTACCATCGACGCGCCTCGCCAGGTCCTGCGGGCGCCCGTCCGGCGCTGGTACTCACACCTGCTGCGGGAATGGACGGTCGAAAGCCGCCGCGCCATGCAGCCTGCTTTCGCGTACCCGCGGCCGATGACCTGGAGCGACAGGACGCTGACCGCAGCCTGGCTCGGTCACTCCAGCGTGCTGATCAATTTCTACGGCGTCAAAATTCTCACCGATCCTGTGTTGTTCCCGCGGATCGGCATTCGTCTTCCAGTTGGAACGATCGGGCCGAAGCGATTGACGGAACCGGCGCTCTGGGTGCACGAACTACCCGAGATTGACGTCGTGCTGCTCTCGCACGCGCATTTCGATCACTTCGATATACGCACACTCCGTCGCCTGCCGCGCCGCGCCGATGTCGTCCTCGCGCCGAACACGCGCGATCTGCTTCGCTGGAAGTGGTTTCGCAGCAAGACCGAACTCCGCTGGGGCCAGTCGATCACGCTCGAGCGTCCCGCCGGCAGCATCCGCGTGCGCGCGTTCAAGGTGAAACACTGGGGCGCGCGCCTCCGGCGGGATGATCACCGCGGCTACAACGGCTACGTCCTGCAACGCGAAGGGCATCGCATCCTCTTCGCCGGCGATACCGCTTTCACCGACGCCTTCGCCGACCTGCGCCGCCAAACGCGCTACGATCTCGCGATCATGCCGATCGGTGCCTACGATCCGTGGATCCGTTCTCACGCCACCCCCGAGCAGGCGATCGCGATGGCAAACGCAGCCGGCGCCGAACACATCATGCCGGTGCATCATCAGACGTTCCGGCTCAGCAGTGAACCCTTCCGCGAACCGATCGAGCGCTTCGAAGCCGCCCTCCAGCACGAGCCACATCGCATCGCGCTCCGCGAAATTGGCGAGACGTTTCACCTGCGGCGGTTAGAGGCTCGCAATAAGCACCCTGATCGCAAGTAGAAGCGTGGATTACACCCAGTTGCTCTCACGGGTGCTGAATCGACTAGCGCGAGGAAAACCCGCCGCGCTCCGAGTCTGCCGGAGCAGCGCGCGTTCTCACGACGTTCCGCCGAACGGCGGTTATCCCGATGTTCTGCAGGCTGCGGCCTTGCAACAGCTGTTCGGAAAACTGCAATCTCAGACGCATGGAAGCACAGCTCCTTGGACGTTTCGTTGTGGTCATCACTTGTATCAGCTGCCTGAATTCAGCGGTCACAAGCAGCCGCACCCGCAGCCGACAACGCGTCTAATCCACCATACCAGAACGGCTGGCAGAGCGGAGATAACGGCGGCTTTGGATTGTGGACCAGGATTATTTAGGATATCGATCCAGAAGCTATCCGCCTGCTGTCCGCCGACCGGGTGGAATGTACTGAAATCCGGCACGCGATCGAAGGTAAGCATAAAAGTTGCGACTTGATTAGCGCTGTCAGTGACGACGTTGTGCGACACCAGTGACATGACTTGCGCGTGCGACCTTGCTGCCCCTAACGCGGCAGTTAGGGCGAGACCGAGGTGAATGAGCAACTTCGCGGTTTGGTGCATATGTGATAGCGCTGTCAGAGTACGACGATGCTGTCCGCACCGCCGGGCGTGGTAATTTCATGTGCGCAAAACGGGCACCCGAGTCGGAGCTCGTTCGGTGCTGGAAGTTCGGATCGTACCTTCGGTCGAGTCTCTCTTTGCTAAACGGGAAAGCGTCATCGGGTTTGTGATGGCCGCCGCTGGACGGCTGGGCGTGTGCCGACCAGTTTTGTTCGAGCATTTCAGAACGCGAGGCTGCGGCAACCGTGAAATGTCTCTCTCGGTCCGCGCTCCTACAGCATGCGTTGTTGCGTGCCTCTGCCCCTGGTGGTACCGGCCAATCTCTGCGCGAGCTTCCGCTTGCCCGGTTAGCGCTCGGGTGGCATCTTCGCGGCTCCGGCACTCCTACGACTAAGCGGTTCCCAGCGGCGCTCCAACAACGTTCCCGGCCGGTCTCTCTCCGCGAAATCGGCGAGACGTTGTCTCTGCGGCCGTAAGCTGCGGCGAAATGTTCGGAGTGACCGCTACTCCGGAATGGAAAAGCCAGCGCGCGATTTTACTTGGGCGAGATCGGATGCGCTGACTACACCATTCGCGGTCACGTCCTGACGGAAGTTGTTCGCGGTCGTCACGGACCCCGAGGCTGCCTTCGTCTGAGCGATGTCCGAGGCGCTTACGGCTCGATTGCCAGTCGTATCGCCGATCAGCATGTTGATCATGAGCGTCGTGTTCGGGAACACCTGACCAAACCTGTCGGTGACATTTTGCAAGGTGACCCCGATCTTCTGCACGTCTGCTACGCCGGTAAGATTGACCGTCATCGTCTTACCGGAAATCGTCGGAGTTCCCGAAATCGTCCCTATGCCTGTGGTGATACTCGCGTTGCCGCCTACCAGCTCGTTGGTGAACGCGAAGACCAGCGTGTGATTGCCGTCGCTCGAGCGGCATTCCACCGGTTCGGTGATAAGCAGGTTCACATCGAATGCACCCTCGGTGCCGTGCATCTTCCGAGAAGCGGCTGCCGTAAGCTGCAGCGGTATTTGCGGAGCAACCAGCCGAATGCTGGTGGCGTTATACTCAACAACGTAGCCTGAAGGAAGACCTTGAACGACGTTGAACACCCCTCCGCCTGCGTTCTGTGGAAACGTGGCAATGGTGTAGTCGCTCCCATCGAAGCCGCCGGGAAGCGCGCTGAGCACAAGCGTATCCATCGACCCGGAGAGCACAATCGAGCCGCCGGTGATCGCTAGTTTGTCGCTGACCCCATTAGCACCAACATGAACCTCGAAGGTGCCGCGATCGCCGAACGAAACGCCACCGGCTCCGCTCGCGTTAACGCTGAGCGTGGCGATAGCGCCCGATGCTCCCGGCGCGAGCCGGCTGCCAGCTGCACCGAGAGAGACGAGTGAACCGGAGCTGAGGCCGATGGTGCCGCTCCCCGAGAGGATGGCGGTTGCCGAAGACGACCCAATGACGTAACTCCCCTGGCCGGTTGTCGTGCCGGCGATAACGAGTTCACCTACTGGCACAGTCGTCGTCCCGGTATAGGTGTTGTTTCCAGTAAACGTCTGCTTCGGGGCGAGGCCACCGAGAACGACGCTGCCGGAGCCGGCGATAATGCCGCCATATGTTGCCGATGGCTGGCCATTGCGAAATGTGAGCTGAAGTTGGGTGGCCGATCCTAGCAGGTTGACTGTCGCAGTGTTCGTCCCGCTGGATGGAACAACCACGTCTCCTCTGATACCGCCGAAGGTCGCAGGGACTCCGACGTTAAACACGACGGCCGATCCGACGGACGAGTTGGTGTTCGACACCGCGAGCTGAACGTTTGGAGGACTCTGTGCGCCCGAGAGGTAGTTCGCGATTCCCTCGCTTACCTCAAAACTTGAACTCAGCGCCGATATAGGTCCACTGATGTTCAGCGTCCCCAGCCCTGTTTTCTTGATGCCGGCGCTGACGGGGAAATTCAACGCTGCGGAAACGTTCAGTGTTGCGCCTTGCGCCACATTCAAATTGCCGCCGCCGCTAAAGGACAGGCGTAAGACACCGAGCCCGTCATCGCCGTTCGGTCCTTGCAGCGTCAGAGAGCATGAAGGACACCCGAGATAAATCAGGTCAGCGGGATCGGGCGCGAAGGTGTTGACGCCAGGGCCGCCGCCAAGCGAAATGCTGCTATTCGTCGATCCGGCAGCGTTATTCGAGACAGTCCGCGACACATTCACTGTCTGATTGACGGACCCCATCGTCAGATTGCTGGCGTTGAGGGTAACGGCAGACGCTGGACTAGTTAGAACAACGTCATTATCTCCTGTCGGAGTTCCTGCTGGGAGGTAATTGGCGCCGTTTGTGAGGTCGCTGTTTTGGAAGAAGTCTTTTAGCGGCCGGGCCTCAGCTACTGGCAAGCTACCGATGGCGGCCGGCAGCAAAAACGTCAACAGACATCGCGCACTGAGGAAGACGCTCTTGAGAG
>JAESFH010000315.1_pt1 | contig 16320 bp, 15 predicted proteins | sample 9269381 | NCBI WGS metagenome assembly JAESFH01 (sample SAMN14504062, study PRJNA617094) | algae metagenome | isolation source: Aphanothece sp. CMT-3BRIN-NPC111 and co-occurring heterotrophs from well... | place: USA: Clark Mountains Wilderness, California | collected 2010-04-18
GAAGCTGTTTCCTCTTCTTTGCAGCAATTAGTCGAAGTTGCAGAAGAATTGCAAAGCTCTGTATCTCGATTCCAAGTAGAGAAATAATAGCAGGGGGAGCAGAGGGAGTAGGGGGAGCAGAGGGAGATGAGTAGAGAAGCGATTAGAGATCATAAAGACTTAGAAATTTACAAGATGGCTTTTGATGCAGCTATGAATATTTTTGAGGTGTCTAAAAAGTTTCCGGTAGAGGAACGTTACTCACTAACCGACCAAATTCGACGGTCATCACGTTCTGTTTGTGCAAATTTGGCTGAGGCTTGGCGTAAACGGCGTTATGAAGCAGCTTTTGTGGCTAAATTAAATGACTGCGAAGCCGAATCAGCCGAAACTCAAACATGGATTCAGTTTGCTGTTAAGTGCAACTATTTAGATATCGATACAGGTCGAGAACTTTATGGGACATACAACCAAGTTTTAAGCGGTTTAGTAAACATGATTAACAACCCATCGCCTTGGCTAATGAAGCATTAAGCTCCCCCTGCCTCCCCTGCTCCCCCTACCCCCCCTGCTCCTTAAATTAAATGAGTACTTAGACAAAAGAGGAAAAATGGGATTAACTGCTGCGAATTTAGACGCTATTCTGCAAGAAGCACGCGCCTGCTTCTTATATGAAGATGCTCCAGACTATTTAGCCATGTTTGAGCAGGGGATGCAGCAGCTACTCTCAGGTAATACTGCTATCAATGTTCAGGCTGAATACACAACTTTAATGCGAGCCACACACTCGCTAAAAGGTGGCGCAGGTTTGGCTGAATTACACATACTCAGTAAACTTGCTCATAAGCTAGAAGATCTGCTGCAAGCACTACATGAAGGGCGCGTACCACAACTAGAAGATGCCTATGAGTTATTGTCTTTGGGTTTGGAACAAACCCGCGATTTAATAGCAGAAGCTAGCAGCAGTCAGAATAGTAAAGCAAACTTAGGAGATTCTTCCCTTCCTATAATCACTGTTATTGAAAGCTTTCTTCAGGATTTGCCCCAGGTTACTCCCGATGAGAAACAAAACTATTTAGGGAACTTGCCACCTATCCCTGTAAATGCCTCGATTTTAAAAACAGCTCTAGAGATTGATTTAGAAGATTGTTTACAGCGGGTTGAACAGTTAGTTTCAGGACAGGGCAAGTCCACTTCATCAGCGATTCTTCAGCAGGCTCTCACAAATCTTGTGGAAGAGTGCTTACTACTAGGAGAAATGCTTTCCTTAGCTTGGTTGAGTGAGATAGCTGAGCGAGTTCGTCAGGTGCTTAATCAACCCAAGCCACCTCTGAAAAAGCTTGCCATAAAAGCGATCGCTCATATTCGCAAACGGCGGTCAGAAACCCTTAACCCAGTAGCAGTGGCGCAGAGAAGCAGTGGCGCAAAGGAGCAGAGGAGCAAAATAGCAGAGGAAGAGAAGAATTACTCTACAAGTAACTCTTCCTTAAAAATTCAAACGGCTCAACTTCGTCCTCAAGCATCTAACGGTAGCACGGGAACAGAGAGAAATGCTTTAAGCCTGAATCTACGAATTCCGGTTTCTAGATTGGATCGAATGAGCAACACCGTCGGTGAACTGCTGATTAATCACGAACGCCTTTCCCTATATCAGGTGCAACTATTTCAGGCAAATATAACGTTGAGAAAACGAACTCAACAGATGAACCCAATCCGGCAGCAAGTACAAGAATTCTATGATCGCACGGCAACGTCACACTTAGCAGCCAGCAGTGGGCAGTCAGTGCTTGGCGGTATTAATTCATCCTTCAACAAAGATGAATTTGATGCCCTGGAATTTGATCAGTACACAGAAATTCATAGCACGCTGCAAGATTTCCAAGAATTGATGGTACGGGTGGAGGAAAGTAGAGCCGACATTGAGTTAATTGCCCGTGATTTAAACGAAGGACTCGATCAATTACGCCAGCAACTTGATAGTCTGCGTGGCGACTTGACAGAGTCACGATTAGTACCATTTAAATTTTTAGCAGATCGGTTTGTTGCACCGTTGCAAACCCTCAACCAGCGGTATAAAAAGTCCGCAGCCTTAGAAGTTGTAGGCAAGGATACACTAATCGATCAGGTAATTCTAGAACAATTACAAACACCTTTAACCCATCTACTTCGCAACGCCTTCGATCACGGTATTGAAACTCCAGAGGAACGGTTAATACTTGATAAGTCTACAAAGGCGAAAATTACTTTATCAGCAAGTGTTCAAGGCAATCAAGTTAAGATTACGCTCTCAGATGATGGTCGCGGTATTGACTGTAATAAAGTTTATCAAAAGGCTGTCCAGAGCGGTTTGTGCAGCTTAGATGCAGCGGAATTAACGAGAGAGGAAATTATAGAATTCCTGTTTACACCCGGTTTTTCTACAGCGGCAACAGTCACAGATATTTCCGGGCGAGGGGTAGGGCTGGATGTAGTGCGATCGCAAGTTGGGCGACTACACGGCAAGGTTTTGGTCAAAACAGAGTTGGGGCAGGGAACAACCTTTAGCATTACGGTTCCCTTGACGCTGAGTATTTTGCCTTTGTTACTTTGCCGATGTCAGCAACAAACCCTCGCTATCCCTTCGCTCAACGTCCTAGAAATTATTGCTTTATCTGAATTCTGCGAGGTAGGGGTATCGCAACCCAATGCAATTGTCTGGCGCGATCGCCAAATTCCTCTCTTCTCCTTGATTAAATTACTCCCCTACGCCCAAGCAGAAATTTTTCGACCATCAGCTACATATAATCCCTATCTAGGAATTGTTCTAGATGTGGAGGGTGAGCAGATTGTCGTTGCTGTAGACTCTCTTGTAGGGGAACGAGAACTTGTCCTCAAGCCCTTTGATAAAACTATTCCCGTACCTGCGTATGTTGCTGGGTGTACAGTTTTGGGTACGGGTGAGGTTGTGCCGATTCTATCTCCTTTCCACTTTGGTGAGTTAATAGCACGGACAAAGCAAGCAAAACCTGCCATAACTCAGTCGTCCACACCGGATATAAGCCGAAGAGAATCGGACTATAATAATGCCTACAGTATTTTAATTGTCGATGATTCGATAGCAGTTCGGCGCTTGTTAAACCGGATTTTGAGCCAATCGGGATATCAAGTTATGGAATGTCGAGATGGTAAAGAGGCATTAGAGGAACTAAATCAATCTCAAGGAGGCTTCGATTTAGTGATCTCTGATATTGAGATGCCCCGCCTTGATGGTTTTGCGTTACTGCGAGAGATTCGCACCCATCCCCGTTGGCACAGCTTGAAAATTATGATGTTGACCTCGCGAGAAAACGACCGCCACCGTAAAAAAGCTATGAGTCTGGGGGCAACGGCTTATCTCACTAAGCCTTTCCACCCAGCTGAGCTACTGAAGGCAATTTCCACCCTTCTAAGTAAGACCACTTAAACAAGACGCTTTTAAGCTCCTCCCCCGCACTCAATTCAGGGGATTTCACGTTAGTTGATAATTGTTAATTGTTATTTCCGACAAACTATTGTAAAGACGTTCCGGCGGAACGTATCTACACTCCGGGCGGCGGCGATTCCTCCAAGGATTGAAACACGGAGGCTGACTCACCGCCCCTTTTTGTAATACCATTTTTAAAAAATCATGCAACAGTAGGTAGGGCTGATAAAATGTAATCCCATCCAGTTATGGATGCTATTGTTTCTGAAGAAAATTCTTTAAGGTAAGCGCAAACTTTTTCTTTAAGACTATCTAAGTCATCATAAATTTCCCAACTCAGTTCTTGTTTGATGTGCTGCCATACTCTCTCAATTGGATTCAATTCAGGGCTATATGGTGGCTGGAAAATTAAGATAACATTATCTGGTATTTTCAGACTACTACTATGATGAAATCTACCATTATCCAATTGAATAACATTCAAATGCTCAGGATATTTAGAGGCTAGTTGCTCTAAAAAAGTTTGAAAACATATGCCGTCCAAATGTGAAAACTCTAACCATAAACTTTCTCCTGTTTTTGGGGCAACTGCCCCATACAAGTAGTAAGCTTTAAAATTCCATTGAACTTTACCTATTGGTTTAACTCCCAAAGCCGTAATTTTTTTTCTTTCAATCGTTTTTAAGCCAATTCTGGTTTCATCTTGGCACCAATACTTGACCCCCTTTTTTGCTGGGTTTGGTGTCGTGGATTCCAACCAATCAGCCATTTTTAGTAAATTTTTGAGTTTTTTTTAAACTCGATAGCTGCCGATTGGTCTTTTTTTATACTTGAACGTCTTGGCACTTTTAATTTGGCTTTCATTCGAGAGTGTACTTGTTTGTATAATGTGGGATATTTAACTGATATTTGATAGTTGTCTTTTATCCATGCTGCTATTTCTTTATAACTTTTAAATTCACAAGATTCTTCACTTAATTTCTTTGATAGTCCAGTTATTACGGCTGAAGGGATTACTCGCGGTCTACCAGTTGGTTGCAGTATTTTTAATAGTGATGATAGACCTCCAGTACTATACTGCTTTAACCACCTATATACCGTAATCCTATGTATACCTTAACGGAGAGCTACATCTGTAATGCTTTGGCTATATCCCGCTTTTAACCAATACAGTGCCTGAATTTTTTGTCGGTTCGTTAGATTTCGCTGCTTCGACAAAATTATTTTTAACTCCTCGGCTGTTAAATCAATTCTTTCTTGATAGTTTACTTTCATAAAACATTCCTCAAGTTCTCCAATCTATTGTTGCATTACTTTGGGAAAATGGTATTACTAAGTTTATCCAGCATCCTCCATAAGAGGGGGCAGGCTGTGGTATCTTTTATCACAAAGTAAGTTGAATTAATCAAATTTAATTGATGGTTGGTATTTCATGCCAATCTAATAGTATCAGTTGGCGATCGCTAGTTTGGCTATATTATTACCTGATTATGAATCTTGAAGAAGGTCAGCGAGAAATTTTTAAGATTTACAAGTATGCTTTAATCCACATCGGTGTGGATTTTACACGAGAAGATGTACAAGAAGCTCTTGAGCTTTCTGTTGAGGGTATAGAAAATGCCTGTAGGGCAACTATTGACTACTGGAGAACCGGAAAAATGCAGTATCCTAGCGCATTTTTTATCAAGGCTTTGTATGAAAAATGGCAGCCATATCAGTGGGATTCTACTTGGATGAACGATCCCAACTTTATCAGCCCTGGTCAAAAATGGTGGAAAGATGCAGAGGGTGGAATTGGTAAGGATTTACGAAATGCTTTGGTTGTAGATGTTATTGAACCTGAGCAAGGGGCTGGCTATATTGTGTTTGCTAATGGTAGAACCCTTACCATTAAACTAGCTCAAGCTTGGGGCTGGCAAAAAGTTCTAGAGTATGCTCAAGTGCCTAAAGGGGGAAGGTGTGTACTCCCACTTAACTAAAAGTAATTGGTAAAGTATCAAAGAATGTAGAGACGCGCCATGGCGCGTCTCTACTTGCGCGATCGCTAAGGGAAAATTACGTCAGAATTAAGGAAACCTCTATTGGGGAATAGTTATGGCTAAGGAAAAGGGTAGCAAAGAAGCTAAGAAACCCAAAAAGGAATCTGATGGCACTAAAAAGCAGAAGAAAGACCCGAAAAGACATGATGGTCCCGGGGGAAAGCTGAACTAAAGTACTCCGCACGGGGTCATAAATTACATAGTGCCTTGCATCCGTAGAGCAAGCTGGCATTGGCTGCTGCCAATTATGGCATCGCTTTATTGAACTTCCCCTCTTGAAGGCAGGGCTGATTCATTCTCATGGTAGAAAAATTTATCATTTGAGAAAACCAGATTTGGGGGGGCTCCCCCCAAACCCCCCGTTGGGGGACGGTCGCGTCCCCCAAGCCCCCTCCGAAAGGTTTGGTCGGTTTGATGCCTTATTTTCCTTTCTAGACAGTGAATCAGCCCTGCTCTTGAAGGGGGGAAGTTCATTTATTGAACAGCTTAAACGCTTGCTGTATAGGCTTCCATTGGTAGGCAAGAACAAACTAAGTTGCGATCGCCATACGCCTGATCGATCCTTCCCACCGCAGGCCAGAACTTATGTTCTCGCAATGAAGCCACCGGATATACAGCCTTTTCGCGAGAGTAAGGACGGTTCCACTCGCTAGCAACTAAGTCTGCTGGCGTGTGCGGTGCATTCTTAAGGGCGTTATTTTTACGGTCTACTTGTCCTGACTCAATCTCGTTGATTTCCTCCCGGATGGCAATCATGGCATCGCAGAAGCGGTCTAATTCTTGCTTAGACTCACTTTCAGTGGGTTCTACCATGATCGTCCCTGGAACAGGCCAGGAGACTGTCGGAGGATGGAAGCCGTAGTCAATTAGACGTTTGGCAATATCATCCACCTCAATTTCTGCGGTTTTCTTGAATTGGCGTAAGTCCAAAATACATTCGTGGGCAACTAAATCGTTTTTCCCCTTATAAAGAACGGGATAGTAAGACTCTAGCCGCTTGGCGATGTAGTTAGCGTTGAGGATAGCAACTTCGGTAGCTTTAGTAAGTCCAGCACTTCCCATCAAACCTATATACATCCAGGATATCGGTAAGATACTGGCGCTGCTCCAAGGGGCGGAGGCGATCGCACCTATCCCCTGTTCAACCCCCACCGGAACTACCGGGTGCTTGGGTAGAAACGGCACTAAATGAGGCATCACACCAATTGGCCCCATACCTGGGCCGCCGCCACCGTGGGGAATGCAGAATGTCTTGTGCAAGTTCAAGTGACAGACATCAGCGCCAAAATCACCAGGACGACATAACCCCACTTGAGCATTTAGATTCGCCCCATCCATATAAACCTGTCCACCGTACTGATGTACGATTTCGCAGATTTCTTGGATAGATTCCTCAAATACCCCGTGCGTAGATGGATATGTCACCATCAAGGCGGCGAGTTTATCTTCATGCTTCTGGGCTTTTGCCTTGAGGTCAGCTACATCAATATTACCTTGGTCGTCACAAGCGATCGCTACTACCTGCATTCCCGCCATGACTGCACTTGCGGGATTTGTCCCGTGTGCAGATTGGGGAATTAAGCAAATGTTGCGATGACCTTCACCCCGCTGTTGATGATACTCGCGAATCACCAAAAGTCCGGCATATTCCCCTTGAGAACCGGCATTCGGTTGTAAGGAAATACCTGCAAAACCTGTAATTTCTGCCAACCATTGCTCTAACTGCTGGAAGAGAATTTGATAACCTTGAGTTTGTGCTAAAGGTGCAAACGGGTGCAACTGTCCAAACTCCGGCCAAGTTATCGGCACCATTTCCGATGTGGCATTCAGCTTCATCGTGCAGGAACCCAGAGGAATCATTGCAGTAGTAAGGGATAGATCCTTAGACTGCAAGCGATACATATAACGCAGTAGCTCAGTTTCTGAATGATACTGGTTAAATACGGGGTGAGTTAGATAGCTGCTGGTACGAGTTAGAGAGTTTTGAGTTTTGAGTTTTGAGTTTTGAGTTTTAGAGTCAGCTTCAACTTGATTGATTAGTTCTTCAAGGGTAAAGGGCAAGAGAGAGTTTTGAGTTTTGAGTTTTGAGTTTTGAGTTTTAGAGTCAGCTTCAAGGGCGAAAATCTCTAACAGATCGATTAAATCTTGCTTAGAGGTTGTTTCATCTAGGGAGATGCCAATATTGCTGTTATCAATCAGGCGGAGATTGATTTGATGTGCGATCGCTCTTTCTAGAATCTCTGGCGCATTTTCTTTGACTTTGACTCGCAAAGTATCGAAAAATAATTCTGAGCCAATTTCATAACCCAACCGCTGTAATCCCAATGCCAGCAAAGCCGTTAATTTGTGAATCCGTTCAGCAATCTGCTTGAGTCCTTTTGGCCCGTGATATACCGCGTACATACTGGCTATTACCGCCAGCAACACTTGGGCAGTACAGATATTACTGGTAGCTTTTTCACGGCGGATGTGTTGTTCTCGTGTTTGCAGGGCTAACCGTAACGCCGATTGCCCGTGGATATCTTTCGATACACCCACAATTCGCCCTGGAATCTGCCGCTTATAAGCTTCCTTCGTGGCAAAATAAGCCGCATGGGGGCCACCGTAACCCATCGGTACGCCAAAACGCTGGGTATTTCCTACAGCGATATCGGCACCAAATTCTCCCGGCGGTTTCAGCAACGTCAAACTTAAAATATCTGCCGCCACGATTACCATTGCCCCCGCTTCATGGGCGCGGTTGGCAAATTCCTGGTAATCATATACAGTACCGTCACTTGTGGGATATTGCAGCAACACCCCAAACACTTTTTGGTCAAAATTGAAGGTTTGGTGACTACCAACAATAACTTCAATTCCTAAAGGTATGGCGCGTGTTTTTACTACCTCAATTGTTTGAGGATGGCAATCTTCAGAAACCCAGAATGCCTTGGCACCGCTTTTTTCCTTGATGCCATAACTCATCGTCATAGCTTCAGCAGCAGCGGTTCCCTCGTCTAGCAAAGAGGCGTTGGCAATTTCCAAACCTGTGAGATCTATTACCATCGTTTGGAAGTTCAGCAAGGCTTCCAGACGACCTTGGGCTATTTCTGGTTGATAAGGGGTGTATTGCGTGTACCAAGCGGGGTTTTCTAAGATATTGCGCCCGATGACAGGCGGCGTGATGCAGCCAGAATAACCCATACCGATAAATGAGCGGAAGATTTGGTTTTTGGATGCGATCGCCTTCAATTCACCTAGCAATTCATACTCACTCCGGCTTTCCCCCAAGTTCAGCGGTTTGGCAATGCGGATAGCTGGAGGAATTGTTTTATCAATCAAAGATTCCAGGCTGGAGAACCCTAACAACTCCAACATTTGCTGCACTTCATCCGCATCAGGCCCGATGTGCCGCTGCACAAAATTATCCCCATGCGCCAGCCAGTTTGGTTCTAAGTCGGGCTGCTGTTGGGGCAAAGATTTATGAGAATGCAAACCGTTATGACTGCGGATCGGAGTTTGGGCGATCGCATCCACCTGGGACTGAGTTCGATCTGCATAGCTCAACTCAGAACTGCTCAATCCAGGTGTACTTTGCTCGTAGCTTGAAGATTCTGACATAGAAGGTTTTAGCCTAGAGAAAATAAGTCCAAAATTGCATAAAGCAGCTAAGTAGGTAGGTGAAAATAAACGTTACTCTTTAAGGCTGGTGATAGGTGATTCCTAATACTGCCTTACCGATCACCGCTCGCCAATGACCAATCACCGACCTCCACAAGAGATGTTTAATTATGTCCACCTCTCCAGAGCTACACACTTAATATTTTGCAACAATTGCTCAGGAGTAGTTAGGAGTCCTTCAACGCAAAGATAATGGAATTGTCCCCATGACACCGAAGCCGGGGGCTGGAGACCTATTCGTGTTTTGGTCAAAACTCAAAACTCAAAACTCAAAACTCAAAACTCAAAAGTTTACTCTCCCTCGACCTGTGCGCGATACTCATCCGCAGACATCGCATCATCTAGTTCATCGGGTTCGTTGACGCGCACCTTCAACAACCAGCCTTCGCCGTAGGGGTCTTCTGCTACCTGTTCTGGAGCATCCACCATAGCGTCGTTGCGTTCTATAACCGTACCAGTCACCGGGGATTTGAGGTCTTCAACAGCTTTAACAGATTCAACAGTGCCAAAGGTTTCTGCCTTTTCTACCGCCTCGCCCACATCTGGCAACTCTAAAAACACAATGTCGCCTAGCTGATCTACGGCAAAAGCGCTGATGCCAATAGTGGCAATCTCGCCCTCCAGCCGTACATATTCGTGGGTGTCGAGGTACTTCCGGTCATGGGGATATTCCAGAGACATTTCACTTCCTCACTATATAGGTATCGAAGGATTCAACTAATTACGGTTGGTGAGCAGATGGCGTGGTAGCACGGACTAGCAGATTTGACAGCAGTTAGTTATTAGTACAGATTATTTGGAGTTTATGACACAGCCTTTAAGTTTACAACTTTCAGTTAGAGGCGCTACGCGATCGCTCAATGTCAACTTTATCGAAAACACCAACCACGAAAGCAATCGGCACTCTTAGAATGGACAGGCAAAGGCTTAAACCCCTGCTATTCAGCCAATTTTCCTTTAAACGGCTCGTGCGTATTTTAATCTTCGTTTACGCTTTTCTTTGCTTCTACGCTTACTTCTTCTCGGACAGGATGATTTTTCAACCGCAGCGCTCTAGCTATGAGGACACCAGCCAGATTATCAAGCTGACGACATCTGATGGGGTGCAAATCTCAGCGATTTATCTACCGAATCCGCAGGCTAGGTACACAATTCTATACAGCCACGGCAACGCTGAAGACTTGGGCGATCTCCTGTGGGTGTTTACAGAACTGCGTGAGATGGGGTTTGCAGTCTTCGGCTACGATTATCATGGGTATGGTACAAGCCAGGGAAGCCCCACAGAGCGCAATGTCTATAGGGATATCGACGCCGCTTATAACTATTTAACCGAGCAACTGGGCATTCCGCCACAGCAGATAATCGCCTATGGGCGTTCTGTCGGTAGTGGCCCAGCAGTTGATTTAGCTACTCGCCAAAAGGTTGGCGGTCTGATTTTAGAAAGCCCGTTCCTTACGGCTTTTCGGGTTCTCACGCGCATCCCGATTGTGCCTTTTGATAAATTCCGTAACATCGACAAAATTAAAAGGGTGCATTGCCCAGTTCTAGTAATGCATGGAAAGCGCGATGAGGTTGTTCCCTTCTCAAATGGAAAAAAGCTTTTTGAAGCTGCCAATGAACCCAAGCGGTTTCTGTGGGTTGATGCAGCAACACACAATGATTTGATGGAAGTTGCAGATGACCAGTATGCAAAAGCTCTGCGGGAGTTTGCCCAATAAGTTCACCCGTTTTAAAAAATTGTTGCCGCCCATTAGTAGAGACGTTCCGGTGGAACGTCTCTTAAAAAATTATGAGTTTTCGGATAGGCTTTTAAAGCCAGCAACAAAAATGAATATCATTCATCTTTTGGGGGGATTTCGCTGCATACTTCATAAAAATTTATTTTTGGAGCTTTTGCAAACAAAGGCGTCATCTGCTGCAAAATAGCGTCGTTTAATTCGCTTTGATTGGCTTCCATTTTTTCTAAGCTTTCCCAAAGAATTACGGCGATTCCTTTATCAGTACCAGGCTCTTGCAGTAGATACGCTCCCTTAAAGCCTTCTGTGTAGGTCGCTACTGCTTTTTCAAATAGTTGCTCGGCTTCTTGAAACTTGCCTGGTTTGAATTCGCCGATCGCCACATAAGCAAATTTATACTTGAGAAAATCGAGAAATTCTGACATTGTTACCTCTTGAATAGATAGTTTAGAGAGTGGGGGTTAATAGGGGGAGCAGGATTAATTTTATTGGCTGGAGAGGCGGCTGGGTGAGCGATAAAAAGGTTTTTTAACGACAACACCTGAGTAAGCTTTGCCCCGAATTTCCACTTCCAGCTGCTGACCAATCTTAGCGAGTTGGGTGGGAACGTAAGCTAGGGCGATCGCACGTCCTAATGTTGGAGATAAAGTGCCACTGGTGACGACGCCCACAGCCTCGCCAGTAAATAGCACCGGGTAGCCATGACGAGCAATGTAACGCCCTTGCATTTCCAGCCCTACTAAGCGTCTTTTTACACCTTCTGCCCTCTGCTGTTCCAGGATGTCACGCCCAATAAAATCGCCTTTGGTATCTAGGTGAACTAACCAGCCTAAACCTGCTTCTAAGGGGGTGGTGGTGTCGTCAATATCTTGCCCGTAGAGAGCCATTGCTGCTTCTAGACGCAGGGTATCCCTAGCACCGAGTCCGCAGGGAACTACACCCGATCCCAAGAGCGATCGCCACAATTGTACCCCCACATCTGGATCTACCATTACCTCAAATCCATCTTCCCCGGTATAACCTGTCCGGGCGATGAAAGCAGGCTCACCTAGTACTGTTCCCTCGAGATGACCAAAAGGCTTAACTGGCGTCAGTTCTTCCCTGACAAATTGCTGAAGATATGGAACACCTTGCGGCCCTTGAACGGCAATCAGAACCTTTTCTGATGATAAATCTTGGAAATCAACCTTACCTGATTCTAGATGTGCCAACAACCAAGCTTTATCTTTATCTTTAGTTGCCGCATTAACAATTATCGTTCCCCGCTGTTCACCGACAGCATCCTCGCCTTGGTAGTAGAAAATGATGTCATCGATAATGCCAGCTTGGGGGTTTAGCAGGACTGTATATTGCGCTTGCCCTGGTTGCAAACGACTGAGATCTGAAGGCACTAAGGGCTGGAGTTGGTCAATCAGCTGTTTCCCCTTCAAGACAAATTTACCCATGTGGGAGATGTCGAACATTCCCGCTGAAGTTCGCACAGCCAAGTGTTCTTGACTAAGGCCCGTGTACTGTACTGGCATTTCCCAACCGGAAAATGGGATGAGCCGCGCTTTTTGTTCTAGGGCAAGTGCATATAGGGGAGTACGCAAAAGGGCGATTGCTATTTCTGGGTTTAATTCTTCTGACTTAGCCACAGATCGTCATTCCGCTGCCAGCAACATCTTTAATATCCTAAGCTTTGATATATAGCTTTTAGCAATTAGCTAATTGCCGTTCAAGCGTGAGAGCAGCACTTCTGGACACATAGGGTTGAGGTCTATTGTCAAGATCTCTTATGGCGACTGCTATACATTAAAAATCTGTATGGAAAATTTAGCCTTTACTTGCATAATGGCTGAAAACCTTAGAGAGCAGTACTTTAACTTATCTTAATTATGGAGTTATGCGGATTCGAACCGCAGACCCCCTCAATGCCATTGAGGTGCTCTACCAACTGAGCTATAACCCCTTACGGTGCTTTATTATTCTGCCTTAACTACCAACACTTCGTCAAGCCCCTGGTGAGCAACTCTGAATTATTAGAATCTATAGGAATGCTGAGCCATTTGCGCTAAATAGCCGATATAGCTCCCCATGAGGAAATAGACCACCATCATTGCCGCTGCTGACATTGCCACCAAGGTTCCAGCCAGCATCAAAGAAAACTCCTGCTGCTCAATTGCTTCCTGCATTAGGTGTAACGACCAGGCAACCAGAGCTACATCAAACATTAGAATAGCAATCAACATAGTTTACGAAATGTAACAGTCCTTGCTTCTAATATTACACACTGTTTCTAAGTATTGCTACTCGGTAAAGAGGGGCTGTACCAGCAGGAGGAAACACTTGGATGCTATAGCAAGCGTACTGGCACCTGATGAGCTGCTAGGTGTTCTTTAATTTCAGCAACAGTAAGTTGTCCGTAATGCAGTAGGGAAGCTAAAAGTGCTGCTTCTGCTTTGCCCTCGGTGAGAGCCTGATAGATGTGGTCGCAAGTACCAGCACCCCCAGAGGCAATGACTGGAATTTGCACTTGTTCTGCAATAGTGCGAGTAAGCTCTAAGTCGTATCCGGCTTGGGTTCCATCCGCATCCATACTGGTAACGAGCAGTTCGCCAGCACCACGTTGCTCGACATCTTTAGCCCAGGCGATCGCATCTAAACCTGTATTTTCCCGTCCTCCCCGCACATACACATCCCAACCCGGATGGGCTGGATCTTGTCGCCGTCGTGCATCAATTGCTACAACGATGCACTGATTCCCAAAGCGCTCGCTCGCTCGGTTAATCAGGTCTGGATCTCGCACCGCTGAGGAATTAATACTGACTTTATCCGCCCCCGCTCTTAACAAATTTTTAATATTTTCTAAGGATTGAATTCCACCGCCCACAGTTAAAGGGATAAAGACTTGTTCAGCGGTGCGATATACCACATCAATAATAGTGTCCCGGTCTTCATGCGTTGCCGTAATATCCAGAAACACGAGTTCATCTGCACCCGCGTGATTATATGCCTGTGCCAGTTCCACAGGGTCACCAGCATCGCGCAGATCTACAAAGTTGACGCCTTTTACAACCCGTCCCGCTTTCACATCCAGGCAAGGTAAGATTCGTTTAGCTAGCATGGCAATTTCAGAAGCTCCTAATTCGTCAACTTTTCCAAAACTACGATTATAGTCACTAACTCCCGAAAAGCTGAAGACTAGATTAATTGCGCCTCTACAACAAGCATGGCTATCATCTCCTCGAAACAACAAACTCCACAACCAGACGGGAAACCCAGGAAGCGTAAGGGTTCGCCCGAACCTGGCAATTTACGGAAAGCTGCCCCAAGTAAAGAACTTTTGCAACCAATAGCGGCGAGTGATGAGGAGGGTAAGCAAGAAGAGGGTATTCGACCCCAGCGACTAGCTGACTATATCGGGCAAAAAGATCTTAAGGGTGTCTTAGAAATTGCTATCCAAGCGGCAAAAGGCAGAGGGGAGACGATGGATCACCTGCTGCTGTATGGTCCCCCAGGATTGGGGAAAACCACTATGTCCCTAATTCTGGCGACAGAAATGGGGGTGAATTGCAAAATTACTGCTGCACCAGCCCTAGAACGCCCCCGCGACATTGCGGGGCTACTACTGAGTCTGAGTCCGGGGGATATCCTCTTTATTGACGAGATCCACCGCCTGTCTCGCCTGACAGAGGAACTGCTTTATCCAGCTATGGAAGACTTCCGGCTAGATATTACAAGGGGTAAAGGTCCAACTGCTAAAACTTGCAGTTTGCCACTCTCTAAGTTTACTTTGGTGGGGGCAACAACCAGAGTGGGTTCTCTGACATCTCCATTGCGCGATCGCTTTGGCTTGATTCAACGGCTGCGCTTTTACGAGCCAGATGAACTAACTTTGATTGTGCAGCGAACCGCAGAGATTCTCCAAACTTCTGTTACTGAAGATGGGGCCGAGGAAATTGCTCGTCGTTCCCGTGGAACGCCTCGGATTGCCAATCGGCTGCTGAAACGGGTGCGCGACTATGCCCAGGTGAAGAAATACAGTGAAATTAGCCAGGATGTGGCGGCAGAAGCTTTGGAAATTTTTAATGTAGACCCCAGCGGTCTAGATTGGACAGACAGACTGATGCTGAGTGTAATGATTGAACAGTTCAATGGGGGACCTGTCGGTTTGGAGGCACTAGCGGCGTCAACTGGCGAGGATGCCCAAACAATAGAGGAAGTCTACGAACCGTATCTGTTGCAGATTGGCTACCTGCATCGAACCCCACGCGGTCGCGTTGCCACCCCAGCCGCCCGCAAACATCTGGGGTATGAGTAGTTTTGAGTTTTGAGTTCTGAGTTTTGAGTTCTGAGTTTTGAGTTTTGAGTTTTGAATAATGATGCCTTGGATTAGGACTTTAGGAAATTTGTTGCAAAAGTGCGCTCACCCTACAGGATGGCACTACACGAACTCACCCTGCCTACGCAGGCTAAAGGGATTTGAGTTTGTTCGTATAGCCCCAGCATCGAGGTTGTGGGGAACAGGCGTTTTGGCAAGAGGTGTGCTGATTCTCCTGCTTATTGTTGTGTCCGCTGGGTTAATTAATGTCCCGTCGGTAATGGCGCAAGTTCAGGCAACACCGAGCATTACTGAGTCTCAATTGCAGGAGGGGGATGCACTAGCCGAGAAAGCCTTGAACGCTACAAATGCTGGTGACTTTGCTACAGCTGAACAATATTGGACTCAGCTAATAGAGCGATTTCCCAGCAATCCAGCTATCTGGAGTAACCGGGGTAATTCTCGGGTGAGTCAGAATAAGTTGGAAGATGCGATCGCAGATTATAACAAAGCGATGGAACTCGCTCCTCATGCCACTGACCCCTATTTGAATCGCGGTACGGCCCTGGAAGCATTAGGACGCTGGGATGAGGCTATTGCTGATTACAATCGTGTGTTGGAACTAGACCCCAATGATGCGATGGCTTACAACAACCGAGGGAATGCTGAAGCCGGGTTGGGAAAATGGTCAGAGGCGATCGCCGACTACCAGCACTCAGCGGATCTAGCTCCCAATTTTGCCTTTGCTAGAGCTAACTATGCGATCGCCCTCTATCAAACTGGTAACACAGAAGAGGCGATTCGCAATATGCGTAATTTGGTTCGCAAATACCCCAACTTTGCGGATATGCGTGCGGCCCTGACTGCTGCCTACTGGGAACAGGGAAAACACGGTGAGGCTGAAAGTAACTGGGTTGCCACAGTTGGACTTGACCGACGATATAGAGACCTTAACTGGGTAAAAAATATCCGTCGCTGGCCCCCTGTTATGGTTGCAGCCTTAGAAAAGTTTCTAAATTTGCAATAAAGCGGTAAGTAAGAAGGGATAAGTAGATATACCCTCTTAAACGTAAGATGCCCAATATCTGCCCTCACTGGGAACGGCTATTAGCTAATTGCTAAAAGCTAATTGCTAATTGCTATATAAGTTCTAAATAATGT
>JAESFH010000316.1_pt1 | contig 16218 bp, 12 predicted proteins | sample 9269381 | NCBI WGS metagenome assembly JAESFH01 (sample SAMN14504062, study PRJNA617094) | algae metagenome | isolation source: Aphanothece sp. CMT-3BRIN-NPC111 and co-occurring heterotrophs from well... | place: USA: Clark Mountains Wilderness, California | collected 2010-04-18
CCGAGGAGGCCAAGGGCCTCGCGGAGCGCATGGGCTTCCCGGTCGTGATGAAGATTGTCTCGCCCGACATCCTGCACAAGACGGAGGCCGGCGGCGTGCTGGTGGGTCTCAAGAGCGCCGACGAGGTCGCTCAAGGCTACGAGACCATCCTCAGGAACGCCAAGGCCTACAAGGCGGACGCCAAGATCGACGGCGTCCAGGTCCAGCAGATGCTCAAGGGCGGCACCGAGGTGATCGTCGGCGCCATCACGGACGGCTCCTTCGGCAAGCTCGTGGCCTTCGGCCTCGGCGGCGTGCTGGTGGAGGTCCTCAAGGACATCACCTTCCGCCTGGCGCCCGCGACCCGCGAGGACGCGTTCTCGATGCTCGACGGCATCCAGGCGGCCGAGATGCTGCATGGGGTGCGCGGCGGCGATCCCGTCAACCGGGAGGCCCTCGCGGACGTGATCGTGAAGGTGAGCCAGCTCGTCTCCGACTTCCCCGAGATCTCCGAGCTCGACCTCAACCCGGTCTTCGCCACCAAGGCCGATGCGATCGCGGCCGACGTGCGCATCGTGGTCGATTTCGACGCCAAGCCGCGCCCGGTCACCCGCTCCAACGAGGAGATCGTGACGGCGATGAACCGCATCATGCGGCCCAAGGCGGTCGCGGTGATCGGCGCCTCCGCGGAGGCCGGCAAGATCGGCAACTCGGTGATGAAGAACCTCATCAACGGCGGCTACAAGGGCCAGATCTACCCGATCCACCCCAAGGCCGACGAGATCCTGGGCTACAAGGCCTACAAGAGCGTCAAGGACGTCGAGGGCGTCATCGACACGGCCGTGTTCGCGATCCCCGCGAAGTTCGTGGCCGCGGCGCTCACCGAGTGCGGCGAGAAGCAGATCCCCGGCGCGGTCCTGATCCCGTCGGGCTTCGCGGAAGCCGGCGAGCCGGCGCTCCAGGAGGAGATCGTCGAGGTCGGCAAGAAGTACCACGTCCGCCTCATGGGGCCGAACATCTACGGCTTCTACTATACGCCTGAGAACCTCTGCGCGACCTTCTGCACGGCCTACGACGTGAAGGGCTCCGCGGCCCTGTCGTCCCAGTCCGGCGGCATCGGCATGGCGATCATCGGCTTCTCGCGCTCGGCCAAGATGGGCGTCTCCGCGATCGTCGGCCTCGGCAACAAGTCCGACATCGACGAGGACGATCTCCTCGCCTTCTTCGAGCAGGACGAGAACACCAAGGTGATCGCCCAGCACTGCGAGGACCTGAAGGACGGTCGCGCCTTCGCGGAGGCCGCCAAGCGCGTCTCCAAGAAGAAGCCCGTGATCGTGCTCAAGGCCGGCCGCACCTCGGCGGGCGCCAAGGCCGCGGCCTCGCACACCGGCGCCCTCGCGGGCAACGACAAGATCTACGAGGACGTGCTCAAGCAGTCCGGCGTCGTGCGCGCCCGCTCGCTGCGCCAGCTCCTCGAGTTCGCCCGCGGCGTTCCGATCCTGCCGACCCCGAAGGGCGAGAACGTGCTCATCATCACGGGCGCCGGCGGCTCGGGCGTGCTCCTCTCCGACTCCGTCGTCGACAACGGCCTCTCGCTCATGCAGATGCCGCCGGACCTGGATGAAGCCTTCAAGAAGTTCATCCCGCCCTTCGGGGCGTCGGGCAACCCGGTCGACATCACGGGCGGCGAGCCCCCGAAGACCTACCAGAACACCGTGAAGCTCGGGCTCGAGGACGACCGCATCCATGCGCTGATCCTCGGCTACTGGCACACGATCGTGACACCCCCGATGGTGTTCGCGAAGCTGATGGTCGAGGTCGTCGAGGAGATGAAGGCGAAGGGCAAGGTGAAGCCGGTGGTGGCGTCGCTCGCGGGCGATGTCGAGGTCGAGGAGGCCGCGCAGTACCTCTACGACCACGGCATCCCGGCCTATGCCTACTCGACCGAGCTCCCCGTCGAGGTGCTCGGCGCCAAGTACAAGTGGGCCCGCGGCGCGGGCCTGCTCTGATCCTCAACGGATCATCACACGACAGCGCCGCCCCTCGCGTGAGGGGCGGCGTTCCCTCCGGTGCGACAGGATTGCCATGAACGTTCACGATCCGCGACCTGGACGCGACCAGGGTCCCGCCGACCGCAGCATCCACCCGGGCTCCGGCCGCCGCAAAACCCGGAATGCCCCCCGTGGGCGGCAGGTCGACGAGGCCTCCCTCGAGGAGGTGCGCGCGCTGCTGGGCGACCGCCCGCGCCAGCCCGACCTCCTGATCGAGTTCCTGCACCTCATCCAGGACCATTACGGCTGCCTGCATGCGCGCCATCTCGCGGCGCTCGCCAAGGACATGCGGCTCGCCCTGGTCGAGGTGTACGAGGTCGCCACGTTCTACGCCCATTTCGACATCGTCATGGACGGCGAGCCGCCGCCCCCGCTCCTGACGGTGCGGGTCTGCGACTCGCTGAGCTGCGCGCTGGCCGGCGCCGAGACGCTGCTCTCCGCGCTGCAGGATGATCTCGGCCGCTCGGTCCGCGTCGTGCGTGCGCCCTGCATGGGCGGCTGCGACCGCGCCCCCGTGGTCGCGATCGGCCACGCCCTGCACGAGCATGCCACCGTCGACTCCGTGAAGCGGGACGTCGCCCACGGCCACGTCCACCCCCACATCCCCCCTTATGTGGACTTCGACGCCTACCAGGAGCGTGGCGGTTATCGCCTCCTCACCGACATCGTCGAGGGGCGGCGCTCGATCGAGGACGTGATCAAGGCCCTGGAGGATTCCAATCTGCGCGGCCTCGGCGGCGCCGGGTTCCCCACCGGGCGCAAGTGGCGCTTCGTGCGCGCCGAGCCGGCGCCGCGCCTGATGGCGGTCAACGCCGACGAGGGCGAGCCCGGCACGTTCAAGGACCGGTACTACCTCGAGAAGGACCCGCACCGCTTCCTGGAGGGCATGCTGATCGGCGCGCTCGCGGTCGAGGCCGGAGCCGTCTACATCTACCTCCGCGACGAGTACCCGCAGGTCCGCGAGATCCTCCTGCGCGAGATCGCGAAGGTCGAGGCCGCGGGCCTGGCGCGCCACACCCGGATCCATCTCCGCCGCGGCGCCGGCGCCTATATCTGCGGAGAAGAATCCGCGATGCTCGAGTCGATCGAGGGGCGCCGCGGGCTGCCGCGGCACAAGCCCCCGTTCCCGAGCCAGGTCGGCCTCTTCGGCCGTCCCACGCTCATCAACAATGTCGAGACCCTGTTCTGGGTGCGGGACATCATCGAGAACGGGCCGGACTGGTTCGCGGGCCAGGGCCGCAACGGCCGCAAGGGCCTTCGCACCTTCTCGGTCTCGGGCCGCGTCCGGGAGCCGGGCGTGAAGCTCGCACCCGCGGGCATCACGGTGCGCGAACTCATCGACGAATATTGCGGCGGCATGGCCGAGGGGCACAGCTTCAAGGGTTATCTCCCCGGGGGAGCCTCCGGCGGGATCCTGCCGGCCTCGATGGACAACATCCCGCTCGATTTCGGCACGCTCGAACCCCACGGCTGCTTCATCGGATCGGCCGCGGTCGTGATCCTGTCCGACAAGGACGACATGCGCGACGTCGCCCTCAACCTCATGAAGTTCTTCGAGGACGAGAGCTGCGGCCAGTGCACGCCCTGTCGGGTCGGGACCGAGAAGGCCGTGGTGCTCATGAAGCAGCCCCAATGGGACGAGAGCCTTCTCAACGAGCTCTCGCGGGTCATGACCGACGCCTCGATCTGCGGCCTCGGCCAGGCGGCCATGAACCCGGTCAAGCAGGTCATGAAGCATTTCCGCGCCGATCTCGCGGGCGAGCTCGATCCGGCTCCCGAGGGCCAGGCCGAACCCGCGCCCGGCAAGCCAGCGCGCTACTAAAACAAGAAGAACCCGGGCCGCTCCCCAGCAGGGGACACGGCCCCACGAGAGGAACGCGTCATGCAGGACGGCATCCGATTTTCCCTCAACGGCGTCGAGGTCGAGGCCCGTCCCGGCGAGACGATCTGGCAGGTCGCCCAGCGCCACGACACCGAGATCCCGCATCTGTGCTATTCCCACAAGCCCGGCTACCGCCCGGACGGCAATTGCCGCGCCTGCGTGGTCGAGATCGAGGGCGAGCGCGTGCTGGCGGCCTCCTGCGTGCGCAAGCCCGCCGCGGGCATGAAGGTTCACACGGCCTCGGAGCGCGCCCAGGCTTCGCAGAAGCTCGTCTTCGAGCTCCTGGTCGCCGACCAGCCGGACCGCATGGACGCCCATGATCCGGACTCGCGGTTCTGGAACTGGGCCGACCATATCGACGTCACCGAGAGCCGCTTCCCGGCGGTCGAGCGCGAGAACAAGGCGAAGGATTTCAGCCATCCCGCGATGGCGGTGCAGCTCGATGCCTGCATCCATTGCAACCTGTGCGTCCGCGCCTGCCGCGAGGTCCAGGTCAACGACGTGATCGGCATGGCCTCGCGCGGTCACCTGGAGAAGATCGTCTTCGATTTCGACGACCCGATGGGTCACTCGACCTGCGTGGCCTGCGGCGAGTGCGTCCAGGCCTGCCCGACCGGGGCGCTGATGCCCGCGACCCTCGTGGACGAAGCCGGCCGCTTCACCAACGAGCCGGATCGCGAGGTGGACAGCGTCTGCCCCTATTGCGGCGTCGGCTGCCAGCTCACCTATCAGATCAAGGACGACCGCATCGTCGCCGTGCAGGGGAAGGAAGGCCCGTCGAACCAGAACAGGCTCTGCGTGAAAGGACGCTTCGGATTCGACTACGTCCATCACGCCGACCGGCTCACCGTGCCGCTCATCCGCAAGGAGGGCGTCTCGAAGCACGACACCGCGATCGATCCGCTGAACCCCTGGACCCACTTCCGCGAGGCCACCTGGGAGGAGGCGCTGGAGCGCGCCGCCGGCGGCCTCAAGCAGATCCGCGACACCCACGGCGGCAACGCGCTCGCGGGCTTCGGCTCGGCCAAGGGCTCGAACGAAGAGGCCTATCTGTTCCAGAAGCTGATCCGTGCCGGCTTCGGGACCAACAACGTCGATCACTGCACCAGGCTCTGCCACGCCTCGTCGGTCGCCGGACTGCTCGAGGGCGTCGGCTCCGGCGCGGTCTCGGCGCCCTTCATGGCGGCCGCGGATGCCGAGGTCATCGTGGTGATCGGCGCCAACCCGACCGAGAACCACCCCGTCGCCGCCACCTTCTTCAAGAATGCCACCGAGCGCGGCGCGAAGCTCATCGTGATGGATCCGCGCGGCACGGCGCTCATGCGCCACGCCACGCACATGCTGCAGTTCAAGCCCGGCCGCGACGTCGCGATGCTGAACGCGATGATCCACACCATCGTCGAGGAGGAGCTCTACGACCGCCAGTACGTCCAGGCCAACACCACGGATTTCGAGGCGCTGGCCGAGAACGTGAAGGACTTCCCGCCCGAGAAGATGGAGGCGATCTGCGGCATCCCGGCCGCCACCTTGCGCGAGGTTGCGCGTCTCTATGCCCGCTCCGAGGCCTCGATCATCTTCTGGGGCATGGGCGTCAGCCAGCACATCCACGGCACCGACAACACCCGGTGCCTGATCGCGCTCGCGCTGCTCACCGGCCAGATCGGCCGGCCGGGCACGGGCCTCCACCCCCTGCGCGGACAGAACAACGTCCAGGGCGCCTCGGATGCCGGCCTCATCCCGATGTTCTTCCCCGACTACAAGTCGGTGGAGGACCCGGAAGTGCGCGGCTTCTACGAGGAGTTCTGGAACGCCAAGCTCGACGCAAAGCGCGGCCTGACCGTCGTCGAGATCATGGACGCGATCCATGCCGAGAAGGTGCGCGGCATGTACATCATGGGCGAGAACCCGGCCATGTCGGACCCGGACGTCCAGCACGCCCGCGAGGCGCTGGCCAAGCTCGACCACCTCGTCGTGCAGGACATCTTCCTGACCGAGACCGCCAAATACGCCGATGTGGTGCTCCCCGCCTCGGCCTGGCCCGAGAAGGACGGCACCGTCACCAACACCAACCGCCAGCTCCAGATCGGCCGCAAGGCCTTGCCGCTGCCGGGCGAGGCGCGCCAGGACCTCGAGATCATCGTGGCGCTGGCCCAGCGCCTCGGCCTCGCCTGGACCTACACGCATCCGCGCGAGGTCTTCGCGGAGATGGCGCAGGCCATGCCCTCGCTGAAGAACATCACGTGGGAGCGCCTGGAGCGCGAGAGCTCCGTGACCTACCCCTGCGACGCGCCCGACGAGCCCGGCCACGATATCGTCTTCGGCAACGGCTTCCCGACCCCGACGGGCCGCGGCCGCTTCGTGCCGGCGCGGCTCGTCTCACCCGCTGAGGAGCCGGATCACGAGTACCCCATGGTGCTCACCACCGGCCGTCAGCTCGAGCACTGGCACACGGGCTCGATGACCCGGCGCGCCCAGGTTCTGGACGACCTCGAGCCCGAGGCCGTCGCCTATGTGTCGGCAAGGGACATGGAGCGCATCGGGCTTCGCTCCGGCGACCGCCTGAAGGTCTCGACCCGGCGTGGTTCGATCGAGCTCACGGCGCGCATCGACGGCGCGATCCCGCCGGGGCTGATCTTCATCCCCTTCGCCTATGCGGAGGCCGCCGCCAACGTGCTGACGAACCCGCAGCTCGACCCCTTCGGCAAGATTCCGGAGTTCAAGTTCTGCGCTGCCAAGGCCGAGCCGGCCTACGGCACCACGGCCGTCGCGGCCGAGTAGGGGAGCGGGACCGGACCATGCAGACCGCCAACGTGAACGACCGCGCCAGCATCGAGGCCCTCTACCCGCGCGCCGCCTTCGAGGAGGATGCCGGAAAGAACGCCCTCCCCAAGACGCAGGTGCTCTATGGGGTGCGCATCGATTCCGAACCGGATGCGGGTGGATCCTTCGCGCTCGTCAGGGCCCGGCACCATGTCGGCGAGATGACGAATTTTGCCGAGGCGGTGTTCCTCTTCCCCGAGGAGCCCCATCTCAGCGCCACCCTTGTGGGCAGCGATCCTGACGCTGGCATGCCGCAGGAGGCCGATGACCCTTCGGATCTGCGGCGCAAGGAGTACGAGGCCTTCATCGACCGCGTCCTCGACGCCGCGCGCCGGGCCGACTTCGCCGATCCGATCGGCCGGGACGAGGAGCGCCTCAAGGGCTTCCACGGCGGGTAAGATCCAGTCGCCACCGGGCCACAAAGCAAAAAGAGGCGCCTCGCGGCGCCTCTTTCGGTTCAGACCGGTCGGGACCGCTTATGCGGCCTTGCGCAGGCCATTGTTGTTGGCGGGCTCACCGAGCGAGAGCGGAGCCTGCGCGGTCACCTTTGCTGCCGGGCGGACCGTCGGTTCAGCCATCCGGCGCACGTCCGTGGCGATCTCACGGAACAGACGAGCGTCCTTGACCGCGATCTCCCATACGACCGCCACCAGCCCCGTCAGAGCCAGAGCAAGCGCGACAAATTCAACAGCATTCGCGGAGATCATGGTGCAATCCTTTCGGCGTTTCTTGATGCACTGCATTATATGGCAGCAAGGCTGACCGAATCAAGGTATGTGGCATGCCACATACAAGCCCTAGCTATACAGCGGCTGCATGACTGCCCCTGCTACGCTGGCGAATCTGCTCTGTCCCGCAGCGGAACGCCGATCTGCGCCGGCGCACGCATGGTAGGTGACCATGTATTTCTTTGTGCAGCGCAATAAAAATCTCCATGCTGCCAAACATTGGCCGCGGTAGAATCGAGTGAGCTGTAAGGCGGGGGGCTTACCAGACCCGCTATCACGTTCCCGTGCTGAGGGCTCCCTGTGCAAATACCAGCAACTGGCATACGCTTGGAGGGTACCCGAGGTGCCGAGGATTTCGTTTGCCACCCCGCTGGAATACCATATACTCAATACCTGAGGTTCACTGCCTCGCAATACAGGCCGCCCGCACAAGACGGACCGGCCACGGGAGGAGCTCCATGATGAGAAGTAAGGACAAAGTCGCCTACGCTCTCGCGGCTGTCGGAGCCATGGTCGCCGGGTTCGCCACAAGCCCTGCCACCGCACAGAAATGGCAGCCCACGCGCACGATCGAGTTCATCGTCCCGGCCGGCACCGGTGGCGGAGCGGACCAGATGGCCCGCGTCATCCAGGGGATCGTGCAGAAGCACAATCTCGCACCCCAGCCCGTCGTCGTGATCAACAAGTCCGGCGGCGCCGGCGCGGAGGGCTTCCTCGACGTCAAGTCGTCGAACCGCAACCCGCACAAGATCATCATCACGCTCTCGAACCTCTTCACGACGCCGCTCGCCACGGGCGTGCCGTTCAAATGGGAGGATATGACCCCGGTCGCGATGCTCGCCCTTGACGAGTTCGTGCTCTGGGTCAACGCCAAGGCTCCCTACAACACTCCAAAAGAGTACGTGGACGCTGTGAAGGCGGGCAGCCCGAACCAGTTCAGCATGGGCGGGACGGGCTCGAAGCAGGAAGACCAGATCATCACCGCGGCGATCGAGCAGGCCACCGGCGCCAAGTTCACCTACGTGCCCTACAAGGGCGGCGGCGACGTTGCTGCGCAGCTCGTCGGCGGCCACGTGACCTCGAGCGTTAACAACCCGATCGAGGCCGTCTCCCAGTGGCGCGCCGGAGAGCTGAAGCCGCTCTGTGTGTTCGACTCGAAGCGCATCGAAATCAAGGAGCCGATCGCCAACGGCAAGTCGTGGAACGACATCCCGACCTGCAAGGAGGGCGGCCTGGATATCGAGTACACCATGCTGCGCGGCATCTTCATGTCGCCCGGCGCCACGCCCGACCAGATCGCCTATTACGTCGACCTCTTCCAGAAGGTACGCGAGACGCCGGAATGGAAGGACTTCATGGAGAAGGGTGCCTTCAACACCACCTTCATGACCGGCGACCAGTTCAAGGCCTGGCTCACCAAGGCGGCGGAAACCCACCGCAACCTGATGGAAAAAGCGGGCTTCCTCGCCAAGTCCTGATGCTCTCCTGATTGCCGGCGCGGCGACCTCGCCGCGCTGGAGCCTTTTTCGCATCGGCCCCTGTGCTCGGGAGGAGCCCTGTGTCTCACGAAGTCACCAGCAGCGAGACGACGGTTTCGACACGCACGATGGAACTCGTGGTGTCGGGTGCGTTCGTCGCGCTTGCCTGCCTCATCATGTACGATAACTGGCGCATCGGCGCCCGCTGGGCCTCCGACGGACCTCAGGCCGGCTACTTCCCCTTCTACATCGGCGTGATCATGTTCGTCGTGAGCGCGGCGACGTTTATCATCAAGCTCCTGAACCGCTCAGGAGAGCACGGCAACTTCGTCGATCGCTCCCAGTTCAAGCAGGTCCTGCAGGTTCTCATCCCCACCATCGTCTTCGTGGGGCTGATCTCGGTGCTCGGCATCTACCTGTCGGCCGCGATCTTCATCGCCTTCTTCATGTGGCGGCTCGGCAAATACTCCCTGCCCCGGATCCTGCCCGTGGCTCTGCTGGTACCGCTCTTCCTGTTCGTGATGTTCGAGATCTGGTTCCTGGTCCCTCTCCCGAAAGGCCCGATCGAGACCGCTCTCGGATACTGAACCTCGCCTGAGGGGCGGCGCTCCCGCCCCTCGGTTCATGCGAATGTCGACCGTCTCCGTGCCACAGAAGCACGGGACATCAGCCCAACAGCAACGTGCCGTCAGAGCACGACCCGTGCGCCGCATCTGCTCCCGCCCGAACCGTGCGTGAGCCCGCCGCACCATCCGCCGGAGGAAACCTTGGACGCCCTCATGTCTCTCATCCATGGTTTCGGCGTGCTCGCCGATCCCATGAACATCGTCTACATGTTCGTCGGCATCTTTCTCGGAGTGCTGATCGGCGTCCTGCCGGGGCTCGGAGGCGCCAACGGCGTTGCCATCCTGCTGCCGCTCACCTTCAGCATGTCGCCGACGTCGGCGATCATCATGCTGTCCTCCATCTATTGGGGGGCTCTCTTCGGCGGCGCCATCACCTCCGTGCTCTTCAACATCCCGGGCGAACCTTGGTCGGTCGCGACCACCTTCGATGGCTATCCCATGGCCCAGAAGGGCAAGGCCGGCGAGGCGCTCACCGCAGCCTTCACGGGCTCGTTCTTCGGCGCCTTCGTGGCCACCCTGCTCCTCACCTTCCTGGCCCCGCTCATCGCGCGCTTCGCGCTGCAGTTCGGGCCGGCGGAGTTCTTCGCGGTCTACCTCCTGACCTTCTGCAGCTTCGTGGGTATGGGTAAGGAGTCGGCGCTGAAGGTGATCGCGGCCATGATGCTGGGGTTCGCGCTTGCGGCAGTGGGTCTCGACACCGTCACGGGCCAGCTGCGCATGACCTTCGGTTCCATGGAACTGCTGCGCGGCTTCGACTTCCTGGTCGCGGTGATCGGGCTGTTCGGCGTCGGCGAAATCCTGCTCACCATGGAGGAGGGGCTGGCCTTCAAGGGCAAGACCGCCAAGATCAACATGAGGGTCGTGATCGACACCTGGAAGAGTCTGCCCCAGTACTGGGTGACGGCCATCCGCGGCTCGATCGTGGGCTGCTGGATGGGCATCACGCCGGGTGGCGCGACGCCTGCCTCCTTCATGAGCTACGGGCTCGCCAAGCGCTTCTCGAAGAATGGGCCGCGCTTCGGCACCGGCGAGCCCGAAGGCGTGTTCGCGCCCGAGACGGCGGCTCATGCGGCCGGCACCTCGGCGCTGCTCCCCATGCTGACGCTCGGCATCCCGGGTTCGCCCACGGCCGCCGTGCTGCTCGGCGGCCTCCTGATCTGGGGCCTGCAGCCCGGCCCGCTTCTGTTCGTCGAGCAGAAGGACTTCGTCTGGGGCCTGATCGCCAGCATCTATCTCGGCAACATCGCGGGCCTGATCGTGGTGCTCACCACGGTGCCGCTGTTCGCCTCGATCCTGCGGATCCCGTTCAGCATCATCGCTCCCGTGATCCTCGTGATCTGCGCGGTCGGCGCCTACACGGTCCACAACGCTTTCATGGACATCGCCGTGATGCTGGTGTTCGGCGTCATCGGGTACCTGTTCAAGAAGCTCAGCTACCCGCTGGCCCCCTTGGTGCTGGCGCTGGTGCTGGGCGACATGGCGGAGAGCTCGTTCCGTCAGGCCATGCTGCTGTCCGGCGGCAACATGAGGATCTTCTGGTCGAACCCTCTCGTGGGCAGCATCGTGACACTGGCCCTTCTCATGCTCTTCTGGCCGTTGATCTCGATGGCGCTCGACGCCTTCAAGGGCCGCAACTCCAAGGCGCTTCCCGCCCAATAGAGCTCCGGCCTGAGAGCGCAGCCATCCCGGGCCCCGAGCGGAACCACCGTTCGGGGCCCGCTCCTTATTCGACCCTGCTATCCGACGCCCGCGCCTCGTCCTCGCTGCCGCGTCGGAGTCGCCAATCCCCCGGTCTTGCCTTCTCGGTCGACTTTCTGGCATATTATATGCCACGATGGCGCTGCCGAGCTGCCCGCGCGGCAGCTCTTCAAGACCGTTCCGGTCGAGCAGGTGCCCCAAAGCCTGGAGCCTTCACGATGCATGGCCCGGTCAAGCAGAACACCCCCGCGCACGATCGACCCGCCTCCGGCCAAGCCCCGGTGCAGCACGGGACGACGAACCCACCCCCGCACGGCCCTCAGGACCGCACCGCGCTGCAGCGCGCAGCCGACGCCGACGACCAGGAGCAGATCCGCGACGCGCTCCACATGGTCCTGAACGTCAACGTCTATGACTGCGCCGGTCGCGCGGTCACCGTGAAGGACATGCTCCGGGGCTCTCTCGCCACCATGGTCCGCGTCGCGCTCGACGGAAGGCGCGGAGGCTGAGGCGAGCCCCCGGACCGCGCAGACCTGTTCGAAAGCAACGGGCCAGCCCGTGCGGAGGAGCATCTTTGGCGGGGAGCCTCGGGCACTGCCCCGACAGGACCGGCCGCCTGCAGGGCTCGCCCGCCCTCCGGCCGGCTCTCACCCGACCGGGCTGAAGGACGGCCAGGGTACCTCACCACTGATATAGGCCCTCGCTTCAGGGCTGCGCGGGGTGCCGAGCACCGCCCGGATCGGACCGTGCTCGACGGCGCGGCCCGCGCACAGCACGGCCACGTCGGAGGCCAGGCGCGCGACCTGGCCGAGATTGTGCGACACCAGCACGACCTTCGTTCCGCCGGCGGCGGTCGCGGCAACGATCCGCTCGACGGCTTCTGTCGCGGCCGGGTCGAGATGGGCGGTCGGCTCGTCGAGAAGGAGCAGGTCGGGCTCGGTCACCAGGGCGCGCGCGAGCGCCAGCCGCTGCTGCTCGCCCCCGGACAGCCGGCGCGCAGCCTCGCCGGCCCGCCCGCGCAGACCGACCCGGTCGAGCGCCGCATCGATGCGCTCCCTGGCGATGCGGCGGGGCAGGCCGAGCGGGATCAGGGCCAGGCCAACGTTCTGCGCGACGCTGGCGCGGATGAGGCCGGGCCTCTGGAACACGAGCGCCCGGCGGATAGCCGCAGGCGAGCGCTCCCCAAACCGGATCGATCCGCTATCGGACCGCAGCAGGCCGTCGATGAGACGCAGAGTGACGCTCTTGCCGGCACCGTTGGGGCCGATGATCGCTGTGATGCCCGGCGCCGCGATGGTCAGCGATAGCCCGTCGATCACGGTGCGGCCGTCCGGGCGGAAGGTCAGATCCTCGATCACAAGGGGCAGGATCGCGCTCATCCGTAGGCCCGCATGGCGTAGGCGCGCAGGGCAGAGGCCAGGGCATTGACGGCAAGGACGAGGCTGATGAGCACGATTCCGAGCGCCAGGGCCAGGGCGAGATCGCCCTTCTGGGTCTCGAGCGAGATCGCCGTCGTCATGGTGCGGGTGTGGCCGGCAATGTTGCCGCCGACCACCAGCACGGCGCCGACCTCGGAGACCGCGCGCCCGAAGGCAGCCAGCACGGCGACGACGAGCGAGAAGCGTGTATCGAGCAGCAGAACCCGCGCCCGCTGCCACGCCGTGAGCCGCAAGGATTGCAGCGGCTCGCCGAGGTCCCGGTCCGCATCTTCCACGATCTGCCGCGTGACGGCGGCGATGAGCGGCGTCACGAGCACGGTCTGTGCGACGATCATGGCCGACGGAGTGAAGAGCAGTCCTAACGGCCCCAGCGGACCGGAGCGGGAGAGGAGAAGATAGACGATCAGGCCCACGACGACGGGCGGCAGCCCCATGAGGGCATTGAGAGCGGCCACAACGCCGCCCCGGCCGGGGAAGCGGGCGATCGCGAGGAGCGCGCCGGCGGGCAGCCCGACGGCGCATCCCAAAGCCACCGCCGCGAGGCTGACCCGCAGCGACAGCCCCGCGATCGAGACGACGTCCCGGTCGAGCGAGCCGATCAGCCAAGCCGCATCCGCAAAGGTCTGCACCATGACGGTCGATATGCTAGGAAGCGGTGAGCGCGATCAATATGAAGGCAGTTTCCTATGCGGGTGGAACTCCGTCTCGGCGGCCTGATCACCGTCAACGGCCGTGAGGTCGCGCTCGGGAAGACCCACGCGCTGCTCGACAGCATCGCTCGCGAACGCTCGGTCAGCGGGGCCGCCGGCCGACTGAACATCTCGTACCGGTCCGCCTGGGGCCAGGTGCTGGCCCTGGAGCAGGCCTTCGGCCAGCCGGTCGCCGTGAAGACCAAAGGCCATGGCAGTGTGCTGACGGAGTTCGGGGCCGCGCTTCGCAGCGCCCTCGGATCGACCCTTCACGCCTTCGAGCCGCTGCTGGCGCAGGAGCAGCAATCGCTCGAGCGGCGGATGGCGGCCCTTCTCGGAGACGCCGGGACCCCGGTCCGCCTGGCGCTGAGCCACGATCCGCTCCTGGCACGGGCACTCGCCGACCTCCCGACCGTCGAGACGAGCATCGTCGGCAGCCGGGAGGCCGTCGAACGTCTGCGCGACGGACGCGCCGATGCGGCAGGGTTTCACACCGGCGGCCAGAGCATCCCGGCAGAGCCGCCCTACGACGCGTTGCGCCAGAATCCGGCCTTTCGGGTCGAGCCGCTCTTCTCCCGCGATCAGGGGCTCATGCTGGCGCCTGGCAACCCCCTCGCGATCCACACCGTGCAGGATCTCGCCGCAACGCGGGCGCGCTTCGTCAACCGGCAGCGGGGATCGGGCACCCGCACGTGGTTCGACCGGATGCTGTCTGAAGCCGGGATCCCGTCGTCGCGCATCCGGGGCTACGAGGTCGAGGAGTTCACGCACCAGGCCGTCGCCGCCATGATCGCCTCCGGAGAGGCGGATGCCGGCATGGGCGTCCGCGCGGTCGCGGAGCGGTTCGGGCTGAGCTTCGTCCCGGTCGGACGCGAGACCTATTTCCTCGCCCTGCAGGCCGAGGCGGCCGCGGACCTGCTCGGCCTGCTGCAGGCGAGGATCGGGACCCTCGTCCGCGACATGGCGGGATACGGGCTTGCGGGATCGTCCCCGCGCTAAGGCGCGTCGGCGAACACGAAGGGCGAGATCCCCCGCGTGGTCTCGTCGACCAGGAGCCGCCGCGTCAGGGGCGGGGCCGCGCGCTGCGGGCAGGCGGGGCGCTCGCACAGGCGGCAATTGATGCCGATCGGCGTGGCGTCCGGCGCCGTGAGGTCGAGCCCGCGCGCATAAACGAGGCGGTGCGCGTATTTCAGCTCGCAGCCGAGCCCGACGACGAATTGCGGGTCCACGGCGCCCCAGGGCGTCGAGGCCCGCCGCACCGTCTGGGCGAGCGAGAACCAGCGCGTGCCATCGGGCAGCTCGACGATCTGGGTCACGACCTGGCCGGGCGTCCTGAAGGTCGCATGCAGGTTCCAGAGCGGGCAGGTGCCGCCGAACCGCGAGAACGGAAACCGGCCCGATGAAAACCGCTTCGACACGTTTCCGGCGGCGTCGGCCCGGATCAGGAAGAAGGGGATGCCCCGTGCGCCCGGGCGCGCGAGGGTGGTGAGTCGGTGCGCCACCTGCTCGAAGCTCGCGCCGAAGCGGGAACGCAGAACCTCGATGTCGTAGCCCAGGCCCTCGGCGGCCTGGTGGAAGCGGCCATAGGGCATCATCAGAGCGCCTGCGAAGTAATTGCCGAGCGAGACGCGCAGGAGCCGGCGCGAGGGCCCGTCGCCGGGCTCCAGGCGCGCGGCCACCGCATCGATCGTCTCGCGCATCTCGGTGAAGGCGAGCTGGTAGGCTGCCTGGAAGGTGCGGGCCGATTGGTCGACGAGCTCCGAGATCAGGAGCTGACGGCGGTGGTGGTCGTAGCGGCGCAGGCTGTCCGACATCACGTCCACGGGCAGGACGCGCACCCGGATGCCGTGCTTGGCCCGCAGGCGCTCCGCAATGGCGAAGAACAGCTCGTGCCCGGTGAGCGACAGATCGGAGGCGAGCGCCTCCGCGGCCTCGTCGAGCTCGGGGAAATGGTTGCGGGCCTCGTGAACCAGCGCCCGAACCCGGTCGACCGGGTTGTCCTGGGCCGCATCCTCGGCCCGGTCGCGATCGCTCAAGGAGGGAGGGCTGAGCTCGCTCGCGCCGCGCAAGGCCACGTAGGCGCGGTAGAGCCGGCTGATCGCGTCCCCGATCCCGGGTGCGCTCTCGACCATGTCGCGCAGCTCCAGGCGCGAGACCGGCGCCTGCCGGAACAGGGGATCGGCGAAGACCTCCTCGAGTTCCGAGAGCGAGCGCTCGTCCTCCTCGGTCGCGAACTCGCGCGGATCGAGGGAATAGGCATGGGCCAGGCGGATCAGCACCTGCGCGGTGATGGGACGCTGGTTGCGCTCCATCAGGTTGAGATAGCTCGGCGACAGGCCGAGATCCTCCGCCATGCGGGCCTGGCTGAGGTTCCGCTCCCGCCGCAGGCGCTTGAGGCGGGGGCCGACGAAGAGCTTTCGCGATGTGTCCGGCATTGTAAATAATTTACATCATCACAAAGCTTACCTTGTCAATACGCGACAGCTTGTCCTTTGCAGTTCACGGCCGAGTTGAACCTAAGGCGCACACCCAGCATTGTTGAACCGTGGCCGCGTGCCGTCTCGCGCCTGAGAGGCGGCCCTGCGTTGTCAAGGAATGTAAACGCCGGGACGGGGCATCGGACCTCGGCCCGCGCTCCGGAGGAAGCCTCGTGCAGACGTCCTACAAGATCCTGATTCTCGGAGCCTCCTACGGCTCGCTTCTCGCCACGAAGCTCCTGGCCGCAGGTCACGACGCGACGCTCGTGTGCCGGTCGGCCACCGCCGACCTCATCAACCGCGAGGGCACCCGCGTCCGCCTGCCCCTCAAGGGCCGCGAGCCGGTGGAGA